>Ga0307414_10000910_pt1 | contig 15177 bp, 18 predicted proteins | sample DK1Ometagenome_FD_203804 | JGI IMG/M metagenome (GOLD analysis project Ga0307414, IMG submission 203804) | Maize rhizosphere microbial communities from greenhouse at UC Davis, California, United States - DK15-O-3 | ecosystem: Host-associated > Plants > Roots > Rhizosphere > Soil | place: USA... | reverse complement strand
ATTGGATGCTGCCGTGAATAGGCCCTGGGCTGCGGCTCTTGCTGAGCACGCCCGGTTGCAGCCATTGGAGTTGCAGGCGGGCGACGGCCAGCGTGCTGTCGGCGTCCTTAATGCTGGCGAGAACGCACCCGTCGTAAGGCGTGACGCCGACGGCGATGTCGACCGGGAAATCGGTCCCGCCCTTGGCGACGATGAGCTGGCTGATGCGCTTGAGCCCGTTGAGGTCGTAGTCGATGCGGTCGGGGCCGACTTGGGTGAACGTGTCGGTGGCTTCGACGTATTGCCGGGTGATCGTGCGGAGGGTGCCGGTGTCGGTTTTCTCCGACGTGTTCAGCGCGTAGCTCGTGCTGCCGACGGTGAGGACCGTCCCCGGTGTGCCCGCCGTGTAGGTGGCGGACGAAAATTGAAGGGTGATGCGGGTGAGAACGTGACGGCCGTTCGCATCGACGGTGAGCGCATCTTTGCCAAACTGCACCTCGGCGCTCTCGGGAATCTCCTCATATACTTTGACGAGGATGGCCTTGGACTGACGCTCGCGCGGCTGGCTGACCTCTTGGTCGATCAACCGCAGCTCGGGGTAGTGCTTGTTCGGCCGGCCGCCGACGATCGCGCCGGCGAAAGAGCCGTCGAAATACCCGTCGGGCGTGCCCGGGTCCTGAAAGCACTTCTGCTCGATCACGTCGGGCGCGTAGTCGTCGGAGATGACCTCCCAGCGTCGCGTGATCTGCTTGCGGCCGTCCGCAAGTTTCTTTACCGCGGCTTCTCCGATTACGTTGAGGGTGACGGCTCCGAGCGACATGATGATGTCCGTTGACCGTGTGCGCGCGTATGTCAAATTGTAGTCTATGCAAAAAAGACATTGACGGAACCGCGGCCGATTTGTTGAGTCCTCGTATCCGAGCGGGTGAGACTGCAAGGAAACTTGTGGCGACCCGCTCAAACAATTAGCCCGTCGAAGCCTCTCACCCCTTCGGCGGGCTTTTCTGTTTTCAGCCCATGCCTTCGGGAAAAACAAACCCCGCTCCTTGGCCCTTGAAGCCAACGAGGGAGAGAAACAAACGGTGTCCGCGCCTGTCCAACGACAAGGATGGCGGCACTGGAGAGGCCGGAAGTGCGTTTCCTGCGTAAAGTAGCCAAATCAAAGTAGTCCCTTGGGATGAAACGGAGTAGCCAAACACAATGACCCAGCGCCGTGCCTCCCCAGTGCTTCCATCCCACCAGCGCGGACTAAGTTGAAGACTGAGGAGAGCGGAAAACGATCAGACTGCGGAGCGCCTACCCGACACGCTACCCGAAAGGGAGGTGAGAAACACATGGGGCAAGGTATGATTTCAAGAAGACTTCGCCCGCTCCCCTCAGTCTTCAACCCATCCATGGTGCCAGCAATGGCAGTGAGGACCGTAGCAATGGACGATTGAGGAGAGCGGCGTGCAGTATTGCCGTTGCCCTAGCCGTGGAGGTATGAAACCGCTCCACGATATTGGCGATGGTTTGAACCCATGCCGCTCACCCCAATCTTCCACCCCTTGAAATGACATGATGCCGTGGGGGCAAGCTACGGGACAACGTGCATACGCGAAGCATGCTGACACAGCAGTTTCCTGCCACGCCTCCCCGAAAAGGGTGAGGTGTGCCCGCTCTCATCTAACCAGCAGTTGTCCGGCCCTTGGCGTATGATAAAACGGACACACGCTAAAATAACTATTTACAAACGCTGATCGCGGCCCAACGCGAAAGGGCATGAGCAAGATTGAGGCGGAAGCCCAAAACGGCACAGGGACGCAGGCGAACACCGATGGCAGCAATGCCGGAGGTCAGAACCAGGCGCCCGACGTGGAAAACATCAGTTCTTTATCAGACTATCGAGCGCTGGCAGCGCGCGTGCGAGTGACGGACCAACCGGTTGAACAACCGAAGCCGAAAACCGAAGTGACGACGACCGAGACCGTGACGGGTGGCGATGAAGCCCCTGCCGGTGATGGTGCAGCCGCAGGCGGTGAAGGCGAAGGCAACGACACGGGCACGCAGGGCAGCGAGGGCGACGAAGGTGCGGGTGAACAAGGCCAAGGTGAGGGCGCCGACAACGGCGACGGATCCTCCGGCGTTGAAACTCGGGAAGAGGGCAGGGAGGCAAAGCGCATCCACCTCAACCTTCAGGGTCTTTCCGCGATTTCTCGCGAGACGATCCTCATCATGCGTCGCAACCCCGACTTGAGCCCATCCGAGGCAGAGGCACGGGCGAAGACCAAGCTTGGCGTAAGCCAGCCGGGGAATTCGACGGCCGCACCCGCAGCGGGAACGCAGGGCCAGCAACAGCAGGAGGCGACCGCACCTGTCCAGACTCTTGAGGACACGCAGAAGCAGATCACCGAAGCCCGAAAGGCGCTGCGGGAGGCGACGAAGGCGATGCAGTTCGAAACTCAAGCCGAGCTGCAGGATAAGCTTTTCGACCTCCAACAGCAGGAGTTCCGACTGACGCGCGAGGCCGATACCAAGGCCAGCCGCGCACAGCAGGAGTTCCACACCACGGTCGACGTGAGCCAACGCAAGGCCCTCGAACTCTACCCCGATGTGGCGAAGGCGGATTCCCCGCTGGTGCGCCGCATGGAAGAGATCGACGCCGACCTCCAAGACAGCGGAAACCCGCTTTTCGATAGTCCCGACAAATACCTGAAGATCGCGCAGATGGCCGCAAACGACCTGGGGGTTGCCCCGAAGTCGAAGAAAGCCGCGAGCACGGTCGCCGCTGTGAAACCACAGGGGCAAGTCCAGCTCCCGGCACGGCCGGCCGCAGGCACCACGTCCAGAGCAACTCAACCACCTCCCATTTCCGGCGGCGGTGCTCGCACAACGCAGAGCAACGCAGCCCAAACGCTGAACGAGGTGCTGGATAAGGTGACTTCGCTGGACGATTACGAGGCGCTCAAACGTGAGCTACCCCGTCGCTAAACTTAGGCGACATCCAGCGGGACGAACCCGCTCCCGGCACATCGTGAGGCTTCACAAAGAAAGCTACTTCGATGTCTACTACTGTTTCAATTGCCGGTGTTAATACTGCCGAGAGCCTGTCCGCACAGGCTCCCGATTTCCTGCCCAAGTTGTGGAAGAGGGGTTCCGAGCTCTCCGAGCAAGCGGAAGACTTCTTCAGCGAGTTCGAGGGCACTTCCCCTGATAGCCCGATCCTCCAGGAGACCGACTTCTCCAAGGACGCGGGACAAACCATCGTCTACCGTTCCCGCGCCGGTCTCTATGGCGATGGCGTGATCGGCGATGAAGTCGCCGGCGACAAGGCCGAGCAGTGGCGCGTGGGCAACTACTCCTGCAAAGTGGATTACTTCCGCCATTGCACGGAGCACACGTTGCGCACGGAGGACGAAACCGCCCTCCAGAGCGAGATCAACGAGGGCATCCCCGAGGACCTCGGCGCGTGGTTGGGTCGCAAAAAGACGACTCACATGCTCATGATGTATCGCCACAAGGGTAACGGCGAAAACTACATCTTCGCCAACAACAAGCCCAACCGCGAAGCCCTCAAGAGCGCCGACGTGCTCTCCATGGATGGCATCGTGTCCTTCGGTCAGGTGATGAAGACCGCGGGCGCCCGCCCGGCCAAGGTCGGCATGGCCGGCAAGAACAAGATCAACCGCTTCATCCTCGTCGCCGTCGGCGAAGGGCTGGTGGCGCTCAAGACCTCCGGCGCCTACCGCGACGCTCTCGAAGCTGCGGGCAATCGTGGCGACACGAACTACATCTTCAAAGGCGGTTACGCCGATGTAGATGGCCATGTCATCCGTGAGTTCAACCCGAGCGACCACGACGGCTACGGCCCGATTGGTAGCCCGATGAACCCGCGTGCGATCGTCGGCGATGCGATCACCGCCGGCACGGCCACGTTCGACATCACGGGTGGCGGTTCTGCGGCTGCCGCGGACGTGAGCAACGCGATGTATTTCGAGCACTTCTCGAACTACCGCTTCCGCTTCCGCCCCGACGACATCATGTCGCTCGATACGACCGACCGCTACTGCATCATCTACAACACGAGCGGTGCGAGCGCCGGCAAGTGGGGTTTCTACAAGTATGTGACCAACGACGGTCGCAAGCTCGTGGTGACCGAACGTCTCGGCAGCGCCGCCTCGGGCATCCGTGCGACGACCGTGGGCAATGTCACCTACAGCGCCTCGGTGAACACCGATGCGCATCCCGAGGGCTCGATCATCATCGAGACCAACAGCTATGGCGTGGCCTTTGGTCGCTCCATCCTGCTGGGTGCGAAGGGCGCGATCCGCGGCTACGGTCGCTTCCGCAATCGGCGCTCGAAGGAGACGCTCGATGGCGAGCACTTCAAGCGCACGTTCATCACCTCGGTCTTCGGCCAAGCGCCGGTGGCTCGCGCGGATGAACGCCAGCCGCACTACCGCGTGATTGAGCACGCCCTGACCTATCAGGGGCTCAACCTGCCGGTCATCGCCTAAGCGAGGCTAGGTTCACAGGGGCGGGCGTTGTCCCGGCGTCCGCCCCTTTTTCTCTTTCGTTAACCGCCCCGCTTTTCACGCCATGTCCTCAAATATCAAAGTTTCCGTGCGCCTGACCGAGGCGTCCCGCTTCGGATCACCCGTCATTTTCTTCGTCGGCAAGTCCGGCAAGCAGCATCAGTTCATCTGGAACCCACAGGCCGAGCGCCACCTGTTGGGCGGCAAACTCATCGACGCCGCGGAGTGGAACAAGCTCGCGGAAGACCTGTTGGACCCGCGCGAGCGCAACCGCCACAAAGTCGTTGCTGAGATCGTGGGGGCCGAAGGCGCCCCCGCCGGCGAATCCACGGAAGAGTTGAAGGCGAAGATCGCCCAGCTCGAACTCGCGTTCAACCAGTCGGAGGAGGCGACGGTCGCGCTGCAATCGGACCTCTTGAAGGCCAGCCAGCGCATTGCCGAGCTCGAAGGCATCATCGCAGCTCCGGCCGCGGTCGCGCCTGATGTGAACGCCGACCTTCAGGCGGAGGTTGAACGTCTGAAAGCCGACAACCTCGAACTCACCAAGCTGCTTTCCGGCAACGCCGCGCCTGCGGATGAGCCGGCGAAGAAGGCGACGACCGCCCCTCGCAAGACCGCCGCGCAGAAGAAGGCGGAGGCCGCTGCCAAGGAAACCCCGCCCGCCGCTGAATAATGTTCATCGCCGACTTCACGGAACGCCTGGCCGCCCACCTGAACGTCACGACCGTCGTTTCGATGGACGCGCGCGATCAGTTGCGGTTGAGCGATGCCGTGAACGCCGGCTTGCAAGACTTCCTCGGCAAGGCGCCGGTTTACCTGAAGCGCGGATTGATCGCCGGTCTCCTGCCGGCACCTCGCACAGTGTCGATGCTGCTGACGGCCGGCAGTCGCGAAATCGGAACTTACGTTGTCGAGGACGCCGATGTTTACCAGACGGTGCTCGCCGGATCCTTCCGCAACATCATCGTGCCGGGCAACCTCCTGCTCTACCCATGGGAGGGCGAGACGGGCACGTATGAGGTGCAGATCTGTGGTGATGCCGTCGTGTGGGGAACGGGCGAGGCGTTAATCGAAAATCTTTCTGGCACGCCATTGCTCAACGATCGCACGCCGTTGCGCCACCGCGAAGACCTGCCGATCGACGAACTCGGACTTGGCACACCGAAAGAGTATCGCGAGGAGCACTATGGGCAGACGCTCGGCGGCCGGCCGTATTGGTGCCTACGCGTGTCGCCGCTGCCGGATGTGGCGTATCGCCTGAGTGTGCGCGCGCAAATCACGAGCTGGCTGATCACGCCCGCCTACCTGTCGAGTGCGACCACGCGCCTTCCGGTTGAAGATCGGTTGATCCCGCGGTTCATCGTTCCGTTCGCGCTCTACCATTTGACGTCTCACCGGCTGTGGAAGCTGCCGGAGACGATTCGCACGATCACGCAGCAATACCAGCTGGCGCTCGCCGATCTGGAAAATCTGCCGCGCGTGCAACACGTGCCGGCGAACACCGTGGGCACGCCCTGCGGCTACTGAATTTTTAACCCTGTAACGAAAGAACTACCATGAGCTGGAGCCAACAAAACGCGATTGTCCGCACCTCCTACGGCACGACCCGGCCGCTGAATCAGGACGAGATTTTGCAGGGCGTGGTCAACGAGGCGCAAAACGCGCTGAAAGTCGAAGGCGCGGGCGATGCCGCCGTCCTCGAACAACTGACGGCGCTCAATACTTCGATCGGCACGGGCGCCGATGGAGCGGGCGACCCGACGGTGATCGGGTTGCTCAAGCAAATCGCGATCAACACCACGCCTGCTCCGTAATTCTTAACATGCCTGGAGCCTATCAATTTTCTGATCAGCGGGCTGGCGACACGTTCGACGGCGCCGGCTTTCAACTCACCGACAACGGAGAGACTCCTATCCCGCTCGACCTCACCGGATGCCGGATTGAGGTCAAGTTCGTCGCGTCCGGCGCTCCATCTCAATCGATGCTGATGATCGGCGGAAGAGGGCGTTGTAAGCGCCTCACGACTGACGAGGGCGGCGGGCTTGAAATCACGGATGCCGCCGCCGGCAAGTGGGTGATTCACCCGTTCATTTGGACGCTCCCGGCTGGCGAAACGAATTGGGACGCCGCGCTCACTTTCGCATCCGGTCGCACGATCACGATTCTCGAAGGCTCATTCACCGTCCTGCCGGACCTGACCTGCTAAACCGCCATGGCTATCGAATACATTGTTATCACCGTCGACCCCGCTGAATGGGTGGGACAAGCGCGCGATCAAGCCGAGGCGGCACAAGCCGCTGCGGAAACGGCGCAGACTGCTGCTGCCACCAGCGAAAGTGCAGCCGCTGCCAGCGCGACCGCTGCGGGGGCGAGTGCGACGGATGCGTCTAGCAGTGCAACAGCCGCAGCAACGAGCGAAACTAATGCCGGCGCGTCTGCCACCGCGGCATCAGCCTCCGCCACGTCATCGGCCACATCGGCGACGAATGCCAGCGATAGCGCGACTGCCGCGGCTAATTCCGCGACCGCTGCCGCCACCTCAGAAACCAACGCGGGAACATCGGCCACTACTGCGAGCACGTCGGCGGGTGCCGCGGCCACGAGTGCCACCGCGGCGAGCACGAGCGCGACCGCCGCCGCTGCGTCTGCGACCGCTGCCTCGACTTCTGAAACGAACGCCGGGAATTCGGCGACCGCTGCGGCTGCGAGCGCGACGGCGGCGGGGGATGCGGACGTTTCCGCGGCTGCATCCAAGACCTCCGCAGCGCTGAGCGAATCCAATGCGGCTCAATTTGAGAGCCTCGCCAACACGGCACAACTGAACGCACAGGCGTCGGAGGCCAATGCGGCCGGGTCGGAAAGCAATGCTGCCACATCGGAGTCAAACGCCAGTGCGTCGGCGGCTGCGGCAGCCGCGAGCGAGGCGACCGCAACCGCGCAGGCGGGCATCGCGACGACGAAAGCAGCGGAGGCGAGCACGAGCGCAGTCACCGCGCTCAACGCAATCTCTCAGGCCTTCAAGGGCGGCCTTGCGGGTGCATCAGTCCCGGCGACCTCAACGGCCACAGGCGACACCTACCGCATCACGTCGGCGGGCACGTCGCAGTCCAAGACGTGGGTTGTCGGAGACGCCGCGATTTATAACGGCACGTCCGGAAGTTGGACCCAGCTCACCGGCTTCTTCGCGGGCGCGACGGCCTACACGGACACGCTCTCGGTTGCCCGTGCTCCGCAATCGGGCGTGTCGTTTGACGGCGTGGCAGGCTACGGGGAAATTTCGACGACGCTGCCCAAGCTCGGCGATGCAAACGGCGGTGTTGGTTTCAAGTTCATGATTCAGGCGCTCCCGTCCGAGAGCAAAGTTTTGTTCGGGACGGGCAAACGTGTAGGGACTTTCGTCGCGAACACATGGAGCCTCTACATGAACACGGGCGGCGTGCTCGTGTGGTATGAGTATGACTCAGGCGCGAATCCGGCTTACGGCGGGTCGAACGGAGTGCTTGCCACGATTTCGCTCAATCGGGTTTATGATATTTGGATCAGCCGCGACAAGACGAACAGCGAGCTTCGCGGCTACGTGGACGGGGTGAAAGTATTCACAATCGCATACACGGGAATTGATCTATCGAGCGCGAATCCTGTGCGCATGATGCGTGATTCGGTGTCCGCCTACGCCGGGGGCGTCGTCTTCGGTGCCGAGGTCGCGAACGTCGCCCTCACCGACGCCGAGGTAACCCTCAAGCACCGGTATGGTTGGTCTGCGTTGCCGCAGTATGCACACCCTGCTGGGGCGGGAGCGACGGGCTACACGTCGGACTTCTCGGCAGGTGTGGACTCGTGGGTTGTGTTGACTGGGACTTCTCTCACGGGGAACGTGGATAGTATTAACGGTGCGGACAATTGGGTCGCCCAAGAGCGCACCGGTGCGTTGGGTGCCCTCTACTCCCACCGGTCTGGCTTGCTCAGTCAGCGGGGCAAACGGCAGCGCATTCGTGCCACAATTTACGTCCCCGTCGGAGCGACCTACACGCACGTTGCTGTGCGGCAGGCGAGCGGCACCGGTGCAATCTCCGATGTCAAAGCGGTGACACCTGGGACCCAATACACCTTCGACTTCGTGGCCACGCCGGCCATAATCACCGACGGTGACCGCGTGTATGTTGGTGTATCCACATCGACGGGCTCGGGGTTTACAAATACCAGCACCGGCCAACTGCTCTACGTCCGTGATGTCATCGTGACCGACGTCGGCCTCGCAGGCTCGTGGCAGTTCGACTCGACGGGCGCGGGCTACCAGCAGCGCGACCTGTCTGGTGGCGGGCGTCCGCTCCTGCTCTCCACGAGTGGCGCGGATCGTATCCAGCGTGGTAATACGCTGGATGTCGTCGCCACAGTCACTCACGGCGCGTCCGGCAACCTCCAGCTCAACGGGCAGGCGATCCTCCCGTCGGGCACATGGAGGCTCGCGTGGGGCACGGTCACGAGCAACGCAGCCGTGACCATCAGCGTCGGTAACGTCTCGGCGGGCGCACAGCTCGTTTCCGCTCAAGCCACCACGGCGACCACTCAGCCTCTCACCATCGTGTCGGACGCGGCTCGCATCGCGTCGACGGTCAACGTGTGGAGCAACGCATCAGCCGCCGCGACTCTCACCTACCGCCTGCGCTACGAGCGCATCGACACCTTATAACCCATGGACCCGATCACATACCCTTACACAGTCGAAATCGAAGGCGTGCTCTACGAGGTGCTCGCGCCCGAGGGCGAGCCGGGCTATCGCGTGAGGCTTCCCGGCGGTCAAGTCACAGCGGTCCCCGGTGACAATGCATCCCTGATCACTGCTGAGGGTCTGGAAGCCGCGCTCGCCGCAGCCCAATTGCCCAACCTTCCCGCCGTTAAGACGGCTCTCCGGAATGTCGCAAAGGTCCGCCGGGCCGCATTGCTCGCCGCGGGATTCCCGTATGGCGGAAAGGTCATCCAAACGCGTGATATTGTCGACGTGTCCAACGTCGAAGCTGCCGCGCTCAAGGCAACCAACGACGCAGGCTATGCGACCTATTGGATTACGGAGGACAACTCGCTCCTTCCCTTGGATGCCGCCGGCATCATCGCCATGCAGTCCGCCATGGTCGACGCAGGAAACGAGATCTACGCCGCCTACATCACGATAACGGCGCAGATCGAAGCCGCCGCCGACATGGACGCTTTGGACGCTCTCCGAACCGCAGCCGCAACCTTCGCCCCATGATCCACCCCATCGAAATCACCCTCGTTCTGATTTGTCTTCTCGTGCTGCTCATCGCCATCCGCGCCGAACAACGGAAGCCGCGCACGGCATGGCGCAAGGTCTGGGTCGACCGTGAAGGTCGGAGCGCACGGGCCGATTGCTGGTATTGGGTTTCCACGCACGGCGGTAACGAGGTGTGGATAACTGACGAAGAGATGCTCGCCGGCAAGGTCCGCGCCGACGGGCTCCGCAATCACCCGCACGCATACGCATGAAAACGCCCACCCTGTTCGACTTGGTCTGCCTGTTCGCAGTTTTGATGCTGGCGGCATTCCTCCTCACCGGATGCAAAAACGCGCCTGCGACAAAAGCTCATCCTCCGGCGACGGCCACCGGCGGGCGCGAGGCCGCACAGATCGCCCGTGACTCGTGGCAGGCCGCGCACCTCGATGCGTTTCTTGCCCGCGTGCCCGACATAACCAAGCCGGAGCAGGTCACCGCCATGCTCAAGGTGCTCCGGGCTGGCTACACGATTACGCCGACGCCAACCGATATGACCGCCGCACAAAAGACCGTCGAAGCCGTCGCCAAGGGGAACCTCGCCGCGTCAGACGACGCCGCCAAGGTCTCTGCCGAGCGTATCGCCGCGCTAGATACTGCGATCACCGCCGAACGTGACGCCAGCGTCAAAGCAGAGAAGGCGCTCGCCGACGAACGTAAGCGACACGCCCAAGAGGTCGCCGACCTCAAAGCCTCGTGGTCGCGAAACCTCCAGCTCTGGACGGCCCGCGGCTTCGTTGGTCTCGGTTCGCTCTCTATCGTCGCCTCGGTCGGCGCGGTCTTCCTCTTTGGGCTCGCGGCCAAGAAGCATGCAGCGGGCGGCACACTTTGCGGTTTGCTCCTCATCGCCGTGGGATTCGCCGTCGGTGAACCGTGGTTCCTGTGGGCTGGCCGCGTCGTGCTCTCACTGTTCGCGCTCTCGCTTATTGGCTGGGGAATCTACGTCGCCCGCACCGCGATACTCGAACGCCGCCTGCGCACCGCGATCCAGGACGCCAAAGACGAAGCGGTGACCGGTGGAAAAGACGCCGAACACGGCTGGGCGTGGCTAAAAGAGCACCTCGCTTACCGCAATCCACGTCCAAAGACGGGCGAAAAGTCCGCACTCGAAAAAGAGATCGACCGCCGCCTCGCCGCCGAGGGCATCAACACGCCTGCCTAAACTTTCCCATGCCGCCCAATCGCGACCACGAAACCTCCTCACTGCATAAACGCGTCTCCGAACTGGAGGCCGAGAGTGCGGTCCACGCCGAACGCTACGCCTCGATCGACAAGATGCTTGGTCGTATCGCGACCGCACTGTCCGGCGATCCCGACAACGACATCCTCGGTGTCATCGGCCGCATGAAGCTCCAGGATCAGACAATCGCGACGCTCAATGCGAAGTTCACGGCGCTTGAATTGGAATGGATGGCCGTAAAGCAACAGGCGGTCGGTGCTGGCAAGGTCGGCAAGGTCCTATGGGCCTTCGTCGGTGCCGGCGGACTCGCGCTCGTCTGGAAGGCGTTCCAGGTATTTAACGGCTGATCACCCGTGGCGTGCTCACCGCTCCCGCAGCTTGAGTAGCATCGGAAGCGCCTCCCGAATCTTCGTGTCCGTGATCGCTGCGATCACCGTCGGCAGTTCATGAGCGGGGATGGTAGCAAGGGCGGTGCGTAAAGCCAGCGACCCGGGATCCTTCGACGACGCGGGCAGGCTCAGACTCACCATCTCACGCGCGCTGCTCGCGCCGTTCTTCTCATTCGTCCAGAGCGAAAACAGGTCGTTGTAGAGCTTCGTGCCTTCGGCGATGCCCATGCCCTTCGTCAGCAGTTTTCGGAAAGTCTCGCCCTTCGGCACCGCTCGGCCGGCGCAGAGCTTCCAGACCACGGCTTTGTCCACGCCGGAGCGTCGGGACATTTCAATCTGGGAGAGCTGTCGCTCATCCAGTTGAGCTTTCAATTGTGCGGCGAGTTTTTTCATGATGTTGTCGAAGTGGTTTTTTTGGACGGTGTCATATTCAGCCATGCGAGGCCGACCTCGCGAGACACAAGTTTTGCGAGGTAGTTGCTCCAAAGTCGGCGTGAGTTCTGGTGTCGCAGCCGGACTGACGTCGCTCCCGGATCTCGGTAGGCCGACAGATCGTAGGTGGCGAACGAGTGCCGGAGTGCGTTCGACGGCCATGTGGGAATGCGCTGAGGTTCAGGCAATGCTGCGAGCCGGGCTTTGATTTTTTTCCACAGCTTGACCCCCGGCGCGGGCAGGGTGCCGCTCGGTAGCTTTTTCGGCAACCATGTCCAAAAGGATTTCGGGAGGTCATCCATCAGCCAATCGTCACGCGTTTTCGACCCAGGTTGCGCTTCATCCATCGAATCGATGAACCAACCGGGAACGAGAATCGTCTTTTCCTTGGCGTCGATCCACTCGCCTTGAAACCGGTTGGCCTCGGCATCGCGGACGCCGCGAAACACCTGGATGGCCAACCACGGGACGAACTGCGGGTAGGTGGAATGGAAAAGATCGAGCATCGCCTGACCCTGCGGGACGGTCAGGATGCCCTTACGGCCGGACGGCACGGTCGGCAGTTCGGTCTTCGGATCGACGTTGAGCAGGGGATTCGTCGGTGCCCAACCTTGGCGCCAACCGTAGATGCAGAGCGTGCGCACGGCCGCGAAGTAGTTTTGGATGCTGCGTGGACCGCATTTCTCGCGTGTCTTCGCCAGCGAGAGAGCCCAATCGATGACCTCGCGGCTGGTCAGGGTGTCGAACGGCCGTGCGCCAAAGGTGGAGGCGAAGACCTTCAAGCGAGTGGTGAGGTCGGCAACCTGCGGGTCGGAGCGTTTGAGGTCCTCCTTGCGCTCGGTCAGGCGATCGATGGCGGTCTGAACGGTTGGTGTGGGCTCGTCGTTCGGCCGGTGGCGTTCGGCCCAAAAGCGGGCGACAACCCGCAAGTCGGTGCCGCGGGCGAGCTCCTTGGCCTCGGTGAATTCCGCGTGATCGCCTGGCGAGTAGGAGAGGGCGGCGTTGCCATGCTTCTTGGCCGTGCGCCGTTGCTCCGCCTGTTCTTCGAGTGCCGCGGTTTTGGTGGCGAAGAACGCGCGCTTCTTCTTCCCGTCGGCGAAGTAGGTGAGGAGCCACGGCGCCTTGGCGTAGCGCGGATCGGAAAGGCGGCGAATGCCCCGAGGGAGTTTAGCGGGTGTCCGCTGTGTCCCTTGTGTGTCCGTTTTTTTCGGTAGTTTCTGCATTCAAATGGGAGCTTATGTGATGCCCTCCCTAGGTAACGCAACCCTTCCTCTGGTGGAGCAGATGGGAATCAAACCCACTTTGCGACCGCTTTGGTTGAGACACTTACGAAGGTTTTTGGCGGTGTGTCCGTTTTTGTGTCAGTTATAGAAAGCGACCCGGTATCCGGCGGTGGCGGAAAACCACCAGAGGACCAGGGTAGGTAAAATGAGCCATCGGAGCCAGTCATGGCGCGTTTTGTTGATGTCGGTAACCATCGCGCGTGCCATGTAGATAAGGCCGCCCAGTGCGATGAAAGCCGATAATGGCGCTAGGATGCGGTCGAACGTCTCCATGGGTTAGGTTGTGAATAACTTTCGCTTGCTGGCCATGTTCGCCCGAACACACTCTTTTTTGAAGTCGACCCCCAGCGCCCTCTGTCCGAGGTGCTGACCGACCTTTCCGGCCGGAGCCGGAGCCCGCCCCTCGGCGCACCGAGGAACAAGGACGATGTCAGATCATGTCCACAGAGTCTCCAGTCCTTGCGAACTACAAGCCCAGCGCTTTCTACTTCCGGCGCGCCATCCGCAGCGCCCGCACCAACGCAACCGCGCACGCGGCCGCCCAAGGAGTGATCCTCGAACTGGAGTTGCTGCATGCGTGGATTCTTGAGCGGCATTTGTTTAATCCTGAGATTCCAGATCGTCGCGCCGAACTCGGCAGGTGTAAGACTTTGCGGAAGATTAAGGACTGTGGATTGGCTGCTGTGGCAGACCTCGAGCGCCTGAAGGCGGGCGTGCGCGATCTAAATTTGATTCCGCCCAAGTGGCGCATTCGCCCGGAAGAAGCGGCGGATAAAGGGTGGGGCAAAGTTATCCCGCTCGCTTGACGCGCTTCTTTGCGACCGTCGGGTATTTCAGCGGCTTGCGATCCTTTGCACTGGCACCGGCGTGAATGTCAGGATCTTTCCGCACCGCGACCGTGCCGGTGGCGGGGTCTTCAGCCACGGATGAACGGGCGATCTCTTCAGACAACAGGCGTTCGATCAATTCCGAGAGCGTCTCGTCATTGTCGTAAGCAAACTGTGCCGCGTTGGCCTTGATTTGTGGATCAAGCGTGAGGTTCGTCGCCACACGTTTGGTCTTTTTCAGAGGTCTTCCCATAGGGAACTTATGCGCATAAAAATAAAGATCGGTCAAGAGGCTTGACGTGCGCATTTTCATGCGCATTCATATGCGCATCGTATGGCACGCCCAAAGACAGGCCGCAACGGCTCACCGACCAATATTTACCTCGACTCCTCTGTGAAGGAGCGTGCGCAGGAAGCGGCGAAAGAGCGTTATGGATACAGCCTCAGTGAGTTGGTTGAAAAACTTCTAGAGCGGGAAATGTCGCTAAAGCGCGGCTTGCTGGGAGGTTCAAAGTGAGCCGCATCGTTTCGATTTACGCGCTTTGGAATGCCGACTCGATTGTCTACGTGGGCAGGTCCTGCAATGTGAAGGATCGCCTTCACGCGCATCGTGCACGCGGAATCAAGTTCGACTCGCACTCGGTGCTCGAAACTTGCGGTGCAGAAGTGGCCCGTGATCTTGAGGAAAAATACATTCTTCTCCTGAATCCCGAGCATAACCTGCGGAAGAGCGGACACGGCCCATTGCCCGGGGTGCTCACGGAGCGTTCTGTGCTTCGGGTTGAAGTTTCGACGGAGCTGAAAGCCAAGGTAGTGACACTCGCGAAAGCCGACAATCGGACGGTTGCCGACTGGCTCCGCGTTCAGCTGACCCAAATTGTTAAGCGCAATTCCGCCAAGCTTTCGCATGTCAGCATCGTTAGGGGATTATGCCACGGTAAGCGTAAGGCAATCTTGGGAGGTGCGAAGTGATCGCGGCATTCCCGACGCTGACGGCTGAGGTGATCGTTGCACGGATGCGCATGGGCCGTAAACGCCGGCACGCCCGGCAGGTCGTGATGACCGCCTACATCCGTGAGTGCGCTAAGCGGGCGACCACCAATAAAACTTTTCCCCGACTGACCAACGGCACCGCGTCGCAATCTGAGGAGATGCGAAAAGCCGCGGAGATGCCCGAGGCTACGGGGAATTTCACGCAGGGTAGCTCAGCGGTAGAGCAGGAGTCTCATAATCTCCACGCCGCGGGTTCGATTCCCGCCCCTGCATCAGTTCCCGGAGCTGCGACT
>Ga0307414_10000908_pt1 | contig 15185 bp, 16 predicted proteins | sample DK1Ometagenome_FD_203804 | JGI IMG/M metagenome (GOLD analysis project Ga0307414, IMG submission 203804) | Maize rhizosphere microbial communities from greenhouse at UC Davis, California, United States - DK15-O-3 | ecosystem: Host-associated > Plants > Roots > Rhizosphere > Soil | place: USA... | reverse complement strand
TCCTGACGCCAGAGCGCGCCGTGGAAATGGGTGTGGAGAAGGTGGACCTCGATACGCTGCTGGCCCGCGCAGATTTCATCACGCTCCACACGCCACTGACCGATCAGACCCGCAACATCCTCTCCGCCGAAAATCTGGCGAAGACGAAGAAGGGCGTGCGGATCATCAACTGCGCGCGCGGCGGCCTGATCGACGAGGCAGCTCTGAAGGCCGGGCTCGACAGTGGCCATATCGGCGGTGCGGCGCTGGACGTGTTCCAGACCGAGCCTGCAACCGACAGCCCGCTGTTCGGCACGCCCAACTTCATCTCCACCCCGCATCTGGGTGCCTCGACCAGCGAAGCGCAGGTGAATGTCGCGCTGCAGGTGGCCGAGCAGCTGAGCGATTATCTGCTGGATGGCGGCGTCACCAACGCGCTCAACATGCCGAGCCTCTCTGCTGAGGAAGCACCAAAGCTCAAGCCCTATATGGCGCTGGCGGAAAAGCTGGGCAGCCTGGTTGGCCAGCTCTCGCGTGACGTCATCCCCCGCATCTCGATCCACAGCGAGGGTGCAGCGGCTGAGCTCAACCAGAAGCCAATCGTCTCCGCCGTACTCGCAGGCTTCCTGCGCACGCAGACGGATACGGTGAACATGGTCAATGCGCCCTTCCTCGCCCGCGAGCGCGGCATCGAGGTGCGCGAGATCAAGACCGAGCGCGAGGGCGATTACAACACGCTCATCCGCGTCTCGGTGAAGACCTCGCAAGGCGAGCGCTCGGTTGCCGGTACGCTGTTCGGCAATGGCGCGCCGCGTCTGGTCGAGCTGTTCGGCATCAAGGTCGAGGCCGATCTGGATGGCAATATGCTCTACATCGCCAATATGGATGCCCCCGGCTTCATCGGTGGCGTCGGCAGCATTTTGGGCGAAGCGAACATCAACATCGGCACCTTCCACCTTGGCCGTCGCGCCGCTGGTGGCGAAGCGATTCTGCTGCTTTCGGTCGATGAGCAGGTTCCCCAGCCGCTGGTGGACAAGCTCGACGCCCTGCCGAGTGTCCACAGGGTCTGCCCGCTGAAGTTCTGATCTTCACTGGCAGATGAGAAAATCGAGGACGGCGCCTGTTGATCGGGCGCCGTTTTTCGTGGGTGAGGCCGACTTGGCGCGCCGCCCCGCCACTTTTCCCCTCGCCTGCCCGGCGGAATCGGCTAAAGCGCGGCCCATGAGCGATGCAATTGCACCCGGCCTCCTGCCAGAGGGCCTTGCCGACCGGCTTCCTCCCAAAGCCGAAGCCTCCGCGCGCCTTGTGCGTGAAGTGCTCGATACGGTGGCGAGCCATGGCTATCGCCGTGTGATGCCAGCGCTTGCCGAGTTTGAGGAGACCCTTGCCGCCCGCCTGCAATCGGCCAGCGCGCAGGATCTGCTCCGCGCTGTTGATCCCGTCTCGCAGCGCAGCCTCGCCATCCGGCCGGACATGACGGCGCAGATCGGCCGCATCGCCGCCACCCGCATGGCCGCAACGCCACGCCCGCTGCGGCTCTGCTATGGCGGCCCGGTGATGAAGCTGCGCGCGGATCAACTGCGGCCCGAGCGCGAGCGCATGCAGATTGGCGCGGAGATCATCGGATCGGATGGCGTCCCCGCCGCTGTCGAGATCGTCAATGTTGCTATCGAAGCGCTGCAACGTGCGGGCGTGCAGGGCATCACCATCGATTTCACCCTGCCCGATCTGGTGCCGATGCTTGCGCAAGGCAGCATGCCGATTGCGCCGCAGGATGTGGACGCCGTGCGCGCGCGTCTCGATGCCAAGGATGCAGGATCGCTCGCCGCACTGGGCGAGAGCGCACTGCCTTATCTCGCGCTGATCGAGGCGACCGGGCCTTTCCACCCCGCCATGGAGCGGCTCGAAGCGTTCAACGCAGGCCCTGCCAAAGGCGCGCTCACACAGCGAATCGCCGCCCTGCGCGCCATCGCCAAGCCCATCGGCTGGGACATCACGCTCACGTTGGACCCGACCGAGCGGCACGGCTTTGAATATCAAAGCTGGTTCGGCTTCTCGATTTTTGCCGAAGGGTTTATCGGCGAGATCGGTCGCGGCGGCGCTTATCTCGTTGCGCGCGCAGATGGCAGCAGCGAGCCTGCGTTCGGCTTCTCGCTCTACCCGGACCCGCTCATCGATGCGGGCTTTGGCGCCGTGCCTGCCAGGCGGCTGTTCTTGCCATTGGGGCATGACAGCGCCCGTGCCAAGCTGCTGCGTGAAGAAGGCTGGGTGACGATCGCCGCGCTTGCCGACAGCGATGATGGCCAGACGCTGGGCTGCGAGGCCATGCTTGCTGGACAGGACGTCCAGCCGCTCTGATCCCGCGCTGGCAGTCCTACCAGTGGCTGCCTTCCTTCACCGCTTCCTCTTCCTGCGGCAATGTTTCGCGCCCAAGCACGGCATTGCGGTGCGGGAAGCGACCGAAGCGGGCAATAATATCGCGATGGGCAATGGCGAATTTCAGGTTCATCTCGAAGCCGGGCTTGCTGAACAGCGCGACGGACCTCTCCTGATCCGCGAGATCCTCACTGTGCATGAAGGGGATGTAGAAGAAGGGCCGCGCCGCATCGACAAAGGCGTCGTCATACCCCCGCTCCAGCGCGGCATTGGCGATGTTCCGCGCCAAACCATCAGTGGCAAAGGCGCGCGCCTCACCCCGGAACATGTTGCGCGGAAATTGATCGAACAGAACCAGCGCTGCCAGTGCCGTGTCAGCATCCTCCAGAAACGCCTCGGCGGGCTTGTCGCGCTGCGCTTCCCAAAGCGCGCGGAACAGGTGCGTGAGCCGCGCATCCTCTTCATCGGATGAATTGAACCAGCCATCCGGGCCAATCTCATTGAGCCAATAGTTGAGCACTGCCGCGATCCAACCAGCATCGACGTCCACCGTCGGAGCCTCCCGCTCCGGGAAACGATCCTGCACCCGCACCGGCAACCCATCAATGCTGCGCGTGCGATGCGAGATTCGCTCAAGCCGCTCGGGCGTTTCATTCTGCTCATGATAGCGCGAGAGCGTGGGACGATCCCGCTCGAAGCTCATCATCGGCACGCCCCAACCGCAGCTTTCCTGCACACTCTCCACCGAGATGAGGAAGATCTGGCGTGTGCCCGGCAGGATCGTGAAGGCGCGCGAAACGATATCCCACTCATCATCCTGCGGCAGCACCGCGCGGCCCTTGCCATAAAGCCGCAGGATCAGCGGCGGCTGCTCGAAGGCGCAGAACATGATGGTGATGCGCCCATCCGCGCTCAGATGGGCCTGCGTCTCATTACCGGAGCCCCCCACATCGAGATAGCCGACCAGATTCGGCCCCAGCACGCGGAAGCTGTCCATGCCCTTGGGACTCAGATTGATCCGCGCATCCGCCGCTGCCGTGGCGACGAAGAACATCGGTTGTTCCTCGATGAAGGCGCGTTGCTTGTCGGAAATGGCAGTGAAGAAATCGGACATGGGGGAGCCTGTAACTATGCACGCTCGGGCTGAGCGCTACCCTGCTCTAACCACCTTTTCCGGCTCCGCACAGATGGCACGGGCGATCATTGGGACGGTTCATCGCCCCCATATTCCGTCACCTCGGCGGCATCCTGCGCCAGCAGCGCCCGCGCCTCGTCCAGATCCTCTTCCAGCACCATCAGCCGCGCCTGCACCGCAAGCGGCGCGCCTTCCGCGACATTCATGCCTGCGTCGAAACAGAAGACCGTAAAACCAGCCGCCTCCAGCCAACCGCGCACAATCTGCGCGAGCATCGGGTCGGCATAGCGCTCCAGTTCGACGAGGCTCACAGCTTTACGCCGTGCCGCCGACCGTGAGACCATCCATCAGCAACGTTGGCTGGCCAACGCCCGCTGGCACGCCCTGCCCGCCCTTGCCGCACATGCCGATGCCCTCATCCAGCGCCAGATCATTGCCGATGCCGATGATCTTGTTGAGCGCCGTTGGGCCATCACCAATCAGCGTCGCGCCCTTGATGGAATCGCCAATCTTGCCATCTTCCACCTTGTAAGCCTCGGTGCAGGAGAAGACGAATTTGCCCGAAACAATATCCACCTGACCGCCGCCAAAGCTGCGCGCGAATATGCCGTTCTTCACGCGGGAGAGCAGCTCCTCGGGGTCATCCTGCCCGCTGCGCGCATAAGTGTTGGTCATGCGCGGCATCGGCGCATGGGCATAGCTTTCACGCCGTCCATTGCCCGTGGGCGCCACGCCCATGAGGCGCGCGTTGAGCCGGTCCTGCATATAGCCGCGCAATATGCCATCCTCGATCAGCACATTCTCCTGCGTCGGCGTGCCTTCATCATCGATGGAGAGGGAGCCACGCCGCGCATCCATCGCGCCATTATCCACGACCGTCACACCGGGCGCGGCCACGCGCTGACCGATCTTGCCAGTGAAGGCCGATGTGCCCTTGCGATTGAAATCACCCTCAAGGCCGTGGCCCACCGCTTCATGCAGCATCACGCCGGGCCAGCCGGGGCCGAGCAGCACGGTCATCTCGCCAACCGGCGCATTGACCGAGCGCAGATTGACCAGCGCCTGCCCCAGCGCCTCATCAATCGCGCGCTCCCAGGCCGCATCCTCGAACAGCGAATCATAAAGATAACGCCCGCCAATGCCGAAGGTGCCGGATTCGCGGCGGCCATTTTCCTCGACGATGATCGAGACGTTCAGGCGCACAAGGGGGCGCACATCCGTCGCCATGAAGCCATCGGCGCGCACAATCTCGACCACGGACCAGCTTCCACCCAGCGTTGCCGAGACCTGCACGACGCGCGGATCACGCGCCCGGGCTGCGGCATCCACCTTGGTCATCAGGTCCACCTTCTTGGCGAAGGGCACGAGATCGAGCGGGTTGGCGTCGGTATAAAGATGGCGGTTGGTCCGCTGCGGCGGCGGTGCCTTGGCCTGCTTGGCAGGATCGAGCAATTGCAGCGTCTGCGCCGCGCGGCGGATGGCGCTCTCGCTAATGTCATTGGCATGGGCAAAGCCGGTCATCTCGCCGGAAACACCGCGCAGGCCAAAGCCCGCATCGGTCGAATAATCGGCGGTTTTCAGGCGGCCATCATCAAAGCCGAAGCTTTCGCTGGCGATGAACTGCATATAAAGCTCGCCATCTTCGCAGCCTTGCAGCGCGTCGGCCGTGAGTTGGCGGGCGCTGTCAGGGTCGAGCGCCCCGTCACGGTAGATGAAGGAGCGGGCGTCGGCGATCTGGGTGGCTGCATCTGTCATGCAGCAGATATAGGCAGTTGCGCGGGCCGGGCAAAGGCCTTGCGCGGCGGATTCACCAAAGCTGCGGCAGATCGATCAACCGCGAGCTTGTTCTTAGAGGCTGGCGCCCGAGGAAATGTCCGGCTTGCTGGCCAGATCCGCATTGTCGGCAGGGCCGCCCTCCAGCACGAAGCGCCGGTCGCAATAGCCGCAATCGACATAGCCATGCTCGTCAATCTCAAGGAAGATGCGCGGATGGCCAAGCGCTGCGGGCACGCCATGACCTGAACCATCGCAGGAAACGCGGCGATTGTGGACGCGGAGAATCTCGGGCGGAGTTTGCATGGGCTTGCGGTTAGCATCGGCAAGGCGGCTGGGCAATATGGAGTTGCGCTCACCCGGTTGATCGCCCCCGGTTGATCGCCAGGGCCGCGCGCGATAGAATGGCGCTCACACCTGCAAGGAGCGCGCGACATGAACTGGACATCGGATTGCCGCTCTTCCGTCCAATCATCGCAGGTATTCCATGTCCGCTCCCGCACTTCTCACGCTAGATCAGGTCAGCGCCGCCCGGCCTGACGGCACGCTACTTTTCAGCGATCTCACCCTGGCGATAGGCCGTGAGCGCATCGGCCTTGTCGGTCGCAATGGCTCTGGCAAATCCACACTGCTGGCCCTCATCATGGGAGAGGTGCAGCCCGTAGCAGGGCGTATCACACGCTCTGGGCGAATCGCGACCCTGCGCCAGATTCTTTCCGATGCGGGCGAGGTTCAGGATGCGATGGGCGTACGTGCAGCGCTGGAGCGGCTCGCGCGGCTGGATGTAGGCCAAGGCTCGCCCGAAGATGTAGCTGAGGCTGACTGGACGCTTGTAGAACGGCTGGCAGCGGCGCTGGATGAAGTCGGCTTGCCGGGTCTGGCGCTCGACCGCAGCTGCGCATCGCTCAGCGGCGGCGAGCGCACGCGGCTAGGTATTGCGGCCATGCTGCTGACCGAGCCGGCGCTATTATTGCTCGACGAGCCGACCAACAATCTCGATGCGCAGGGGCGGGCGGCGATTGCTGCCCTGCTCGCGCGCTGGCCGGGCGGCGCCATCATCGCCAGCCATGATCGTGCCTTGCTGGAAGAGATGGACCGCATCGTCCACCTTTCGCCAGCGGGCATCATGAGCGTGACGGGCGGGTGGAGCGCGTTCGTCACACAGCGCGATGGCCTGCGCGAGCGGGCGGAACAGGCACTGGAAAGCAGCCGCCGCGATCTCGAACAGCACCATCGCGCCGCGCAGACGCGGGTGGAGCGCAAGGCACGGCGGGACAAGGCCGGACGGAAGGCCAAGGCGCGCAATGATATGCCCCGCATCCTCATGGGGCGGCGCGCGGAGCAGGCCGAGCACAGCAGCGCGCGCGATCAGCAATTGGCCACGCGTCAGATTGGCGAGGCTTTGCGCAATGTTGAGGCGGCGCACGCTCAGGTCGAAATTTTGACGCCGTTGCACATCGATCTGCCGCGCTCCGGACTGCCAGCCAATCGCACGCTGCTGTGCTTTGAAGATGTGGTGCTGGAACGCGGCGGGCGGCGGCTGTTCGGCCCGCTCTCCTTCAGCGTGCAGGGGCCGCAGCGCATTGCGATTGAGGGCGTCAATGGCAGCGGCAAGACCAGCCTGCTGGCGCTCGCCACCGGCGTGCTGGAGCCGACGCAGGGCCGCATCCACCGTGCAGACAATGCCATCGCCATGCTCGATCAATTCGTTGCGCTGCTGCGGCCCGATTTGGACCTTGTGGAGAATATTCGCGCCGCGCACCCAGGCATGTCCATAGGCGAGGCCCATACCGTTCTGGCGCGCTTTGCCTTTCGCAACCGCGATGCGCGCAAACTGGCCGGGGTACTAAGCGGCGGGGAGCGGCTGCGGGCAGGTCTGGCGATCGTGACGGCGGGACCGTTGCCGCCGCAACTGCTCATTCTGGATGAGCCGACCAATCATCTGGACGTGGAAAGCGTCGAAACTCTGGAAGCGGCGCTCATCGACTATGATGGCGCGTTGATGCTCGTCAGCCATGATGCAGACTTCATCCGCAAGCTTGGCGTGACGGACCGGATCGAATTGCCGGACCAGCACGCATTGTAAGCGCGCTGGTCCGGCATCATCAGGGCTCTCAGTCGAACAGCTCTTCAAGGAAAGATTTGCGCTTCTTGGGATAGCCCTTGTGGTTCGAATAGCCACGATCCTGACCATAAGGATCACGATGCTGTGGTGGATAGGCGGGCGCCTGCGGGATGGGGGCCTGCTGCACGGGGGCTGGCGGCGCCATATCCTGGCTGGCGCGCTCAATGATCTTGTCGAGCTCGCCGCGATCCAGCCAGACGCCACGGCATTGAGGGCAATAATCGATCTCGACGCCCTGACGCTCACTCATCACGAGGGGAACTTTGCAGACCGGGCAGGGCATGGAATGGGCTGAAGACATGGCGTAACCTCCGATAGAAATGGGCGGCCCGCCGCATGATCGGAAGGCCGGACAAATCGAAGGCGCTGATGCTTGGGGCTTGAAATAACCGGCACCGAGCGCACTCGATGCGGTCCGACATCACGATCCGATAGATCGCCAGAGGGGCCCGGCCCGCGTGATGGAGGTAATGGGCTTGCGCGTCAGGTCAAGGCCGCGCGCCGGTTCACCAGACAGAAAAAAGGGCCGCCCCGAGAGGCAGCCCTTTTTCGTTACAGGACGGATAAACCGTCGCGCGAAAATTAACGCTTCGAGAACTGGAAGCTACGACGCGCCTTGGCACGGCCATACTTCTTACGCTCGACGACGCGTGGATCGCGCGTGAGGAAGCCTTCTGCCTTCACGGCTGCACGCAGCTTTGGCTCATATTTGGTGAGCGCCTGCGCGATGCCATGCTTGACCGCACCGGCTTGACCCGAGAGGCCACCGCCCTTGACGGTGCAGATAACGTCATACTGGCCATCACGCTCCGTAACTGTGAACGGCTGGTTGATGACGAGACGCAGGGTAGGACGTGCGAAATAGGTTTCCTGATCGCGGCCATTGACCGTGATCTTGCCGGTGCCGGGCTTCACCCAGACGCGGGCAACGGCATCCTTACGACGACCGGTTGCATAAGCACGGCCCTGCTTGTCCAGCTCTTGCTGACGAAGCGGTGCATTGCTCACGCGAACTTCAGGTGCCTGCACCGCATCAGCGGCTGGCGCACCAGCGTTCTCGGTCTGGGTCAGGTCCTGCAGATCGGACAGTGAATTGACAGTATCGGACATCAGGCACCAACCTTGTTCTTGCGGTTCATCGCCGCAACATCAATCACATCAGGGTTCTGGGCGCCGTGCGGATGCTCGGTGCCGGCGAACACGCGCAGATTGCGCATCTGCTGACGGCCAAGGGGACCGCGCGGGATCATGCGCTCAATCGCCTTTTCCAGAACACGCTCAGGGAAACGACCCGCAAGGATCTTCTGAGGCGTGGTTTCCTTGATGCCACCGATGTAGCCGGTGTGCTTGTAATACACCTTGTCGGTCAGCTTCTTGCCGGTGAACTTCACCTTGTCCGCATTGATGACGATGACATTGTCACCGCAATCCACATGGGGGGTGTAGCTTGGCTTGGTCTTGCCGCGCAGGATATTCGCGATAATCGATGCAACGCGACCGACCACAAGGCCTTCCGCATCGATCAATACCCATTTTTTATCGACCGTAGCCGGGTTCGCCGACTTGGTGGTCTTCATGAGAGCCTTCATGGCCTCTGCCTCCAGAATAAAAACAACAAGGCGGCACCGCGAGGCACCGCCAACACCGGCGCCAATGCGCGCAAGGCATCAGAGAGTCAAGAAAAACGGGCGATTGCTGACGGGTACTTGGATACCCTATGAATTTGGCGCGGCTTTAGGACGCCGATTTGGCCTCGCCCATGCGATGCGCGCCTGCCACCGCGACCGCCAGTAACAGCGCACCCACAAGCTGATGCGTGACGGCGATGTGTATTGACACGCCGGTCAGCACCGTTCCGATGCCGAGCATGATCTGCAGCAGCGTCACCCCGGTCAGCGCGTATGAGCGGCGCAGCGCCCCAGCATTATAAAGCCGGCCAGCCAGCCAGAACATCGCGCCTGCCGCGACGAAGGCCCACCAGCGGTGGAGGAAATGCACGAGGAATGGATCGCTTGTGAGCGTCATCCAGAGCGATCCCCACCATTCGATGCCATCCGGCACGAAGCGATCATTCATCATCGGCCATGTGTTTGAGACATAGCCTGCCCGCAGCCCCGCGGTGAGTGCACCGAGCAGCAACTGGACGAACAGGATCAGCACGGCAACGCTCGGGCCGATCCGCAGTTGCGCCTTCGCCACCGTGCCATCGCGCGCCAACCGGGCGAAATCGCAGGCTGTCCACACCACCGCGCCGAGCAGGATGAGCGCCATGCCGAGATGCGCGGCCAGCATGGCGGGCTGCACATTCACGCGATCCGTCAGTCCGCTTTTGACCATGAACCAGCCAACCGCGCCCTGCGCGCCGCCGAGCAGCAGCAGGCCCGTAAGGCGCAGGCCAAAGCCGCGCGGGATCGCCTTGCGTAGCGCGAACCATGCGAGCGGCAGTGCATAAGCGAGACCGATCAGGCGACCGATCAACCGGTGAAAATATTCCCAGAAAAAGATGCGCTTGAAGGCCTCGAGCGTCATGCCCTGGTTCATCAGCGCATATTGTGAGCTGGCCCGGTAGAGATCGAACTCCTTCTGCCAGCTTGCCTCCGTCAGCGGCGGGATCGTGCCGGTAACGGGCTTCCATTCGGTGATTGAGAGCCCGGATTCGGTGAGCCGCGTGATACCGCCGACCGCGACCATGAAGAGGATGAGGCCCGCAATGATGAACAGCCAGCGCGCTAATGCACGCGGGCGGGGAGCGGAGGTCTGGACCGGATCAGCCATGCGCTCCCAATGCTCCGGGACCCGCTTAGAAGCAAGTCCGCTTTGGCCTGCGGTCCTGCATGATCGAGCCGGTGACCAAATCGATGAAATGAAACAATATCTCAAATGATATGTTGTAACTTACAGTCGATGGCTCTAAATAATCTTCACATGACGACTCTCACTGCCTCCCGGATACCGCGCCTCGATGCGTGGGCCATTGGCCTTTCCGGCCTATGTGCGGTGCATTGCCTGACATCCGCGATCCTGATCGGACTGCTGTCCTCCTTCGCCGATGTGCTTGAAGCGCCGATCATTCATGAGGTCGGGCTGGTGATTGCGATGCTGCTTGGCACCGTCGCGCTTGGCACGGGCGCGCATCGACATGGGCTGATGTTGCCCGTCGCGGTCGGGTCGCTCGGCATCGGTGTCATGGCGGGCGCGCTCAGCCTGCCGCATGGCTGGTCCGGCGAGACCGCTTATACGCTGCTTGGCGTGGCGCTGCTGGCGCTGGCCCATCACCTCAACCGCGCTGGCCTGAGCGCGCATGGCCACGATGCTGCCGGTGCGCACAACCTCGTAACGGTCTGACGGATAACCTCTGGCGGTTGCGGCTCAACGCTGAGCCGGGCCACCCCGATCATCAAGCAAATGCGGCCCCGCATCCGCCACCCGCGCGCAACCCGTGAGCGCGAGACCGGCGCGCAATTCCTGTGCCATCTGCCCAAGCATGCGTGACACGCCATCCTGCCCACCGGCAGCAAGCGCAAAAGCCCAGGGGCGACCGATCATCACGCCCTTCGCGCCAAGCGCCAGCATCCGCAGCACGTCGAGGCCATTGCGGATACCGCCATCGATCAGCACGCTCAGCTTATCGCCCACTGCATCGACGATTGCCGGCAGCGCTTCTGCCGTGCCCACAGTAGCGTCGAGCTGACGTCCTCCATGATTGGAGACGACGAGCCCATCGGCGCCGATCTGCGCAACGTTGCGCGCATCACCCGGGTCCATGATTCCCTTGAGGACCAGATTGCCTTCCCAATGATTACGGATGAACTCCAGATCCTTCCAGGTGACGGACGGATCGAAATTCTGGCCACTCCATTTGAGGAAGTCGTTCAGCTTGAGATTACCGTTCATCAGCGGAACCAGATTACCCAGCGTGTGCGGGCGGCCATGCACGCCGACATCCCAGACCCAGCCGGGGTGCTTGAGGATTTCTATCGCGCGACGAATTTGCCCTGCCATGCCCGGCGGTCCAGAGAGGCCAGAGCGCTGATCGCGCCAGCGGGGGCCGGGCACCGGCAAATCCACCGTCATGAAGAGTGTGTTGCAGCCCAACGCCTTCACTTGCGCAAGCAGGTCCATCACGAAGCCACGATCCTTCGCCATGTAGAGCTGGAACCAGAAGGGCAGGCTGGTGGCGCGTGACACTTCCTCTGCAGAGCAAAGCGTGACGGTGGAGAGAATCATCGGCACGCCATTGGCCTGCGCCGCGCGAATGGCCTGAATCTCGCCCCGTCGCGCCAAAATGCCACCCATGCCGACAGGCGCGAGTATCACCGGCATGGCGAGCTGCTGGCCGAACAGCGTCGTTATGAGGTCCGATGCGGAGACATCGTTCAGCACCTTTTGGCGCAGTGTCACGGCCCGCACGGCTGCAGTGTTACGCGCGAGCGCAACCTCGGCGAAGCTGCCGCCATCGACATAATCGAACAGGAAGCCCGGCAGCCTGCGGCGCGCGCCTTCGCGCATTTCGTTGAAACCGTGGGGCCAGACCATGTCAGTACGCCCTTAGGCCGGAGGAAGAGGCCGGGCGCGCTATGTAGCTGGTCATCATCATCCTCTCGCTAGCTGCGATCCATCCCGCAGAGCAGTGGAACGCATGACATGGCCGACGATAGCTGGCCCGCAGCAACACGGCTAGCAATCTATCAATCCTTCGCGCGCAAATATGCACAGAATGTTTTGCAATATATTTGCATATTTCACCACATCATCGCGTAAATTCAAAGGCTGTCTAAGGCGAGAAATTCACAATATCATTGGATTACAACAGCTTATCCGTTTGGCACGCTTAATGCACTAGGAGAGGCACAGGCGGGGAATGCCTGGGAATTTTCTAGTGAGGGAGACCAACCATGTTCAACAAGATCAGCATCATCGCCACCGCCGCAACCCTTAGCCTTGCCGCACTGACCGCACCGGCATCCGCCGCAGAGGCGCCGAAGAACGGGAAAGAGACGAAGGCACAGATCATTCAGCGCAATGGCGAGACTCTCTATTGCGTCAAGAATGTCATCACCGGATCGCGTATGCCCAAGCGCACCTGCATGACGGCAGCACAATGGAGCGATGCAGGCGCGCAGATCAAGCTGCCGCAGGACGAGAAGCTCGCTGCCTCGCAGGACTTCGCCGCGAGAAACTAATCGGCGCGTTCCGCCTCCGGAATATCCGCCAAAAAGAAACCCGAGGCGCCGCCCGTTCACCGAACGGACAGCGCACCGGGCTCTTTTTAACTGGGCAAGGCTGGCTAGGCCGCGCCCTCCGTAGATGCCGCCTGCTTGGCAAGTGACCGGCGCCGGGCGAGGATGTTCAAAGCCTCGACCAGAGCCGAGAAGGCCATCGCCGCATAAACATAGCCCTTGGGCACATGCGCGCCAAAGCCCTCTGCGATCAGCGTGGTGCCGATGAGCATCAGGAAGCTAAGCGCCAGCATCACGACCGTCGGGTTACGCTCAATGAAGTTGGCAAGCGGGGTCGCCGCAAACAACATGGTGGCAACCGCCACGACAACCGCAATCACCATGATCGCGATGTTATCCGTCATGCCCACAGCCGTGATGATGCTGTCGATCGAGAAGACCAGATCGAGCAGAATGATCTGGCCAATCGCGGAGCCAAAACCGACAGCGGCGGCCTTGGCCGTGAACATATCGTCCGTGGGCGTTGGGTCGATGCTGTGATGGATTTCCTTCGTGGCCTTCCAGACCAGAAAGAGTCCGCCCGCAATCAGGATGATATCCCGCCATGAGAAGCCATGACCAAAGGCCTCGAACAACACGGCGGTCAGCTGCATGATCCATGCGATCGACGCCAGCAGCATCAGGCGCATGATCAGCGCAAGGCTGATGCCGATCTGCCGCGCCTTCACGCGTTGATGGGCGGGCAGCTTGTTGGACAGCACCGAGATGAAAATGAGATTGTCGATACCCAGCACGACTTCCATCGCAACAAGGGTCGCAAGCGCAATCCAGGCAGCAGGTTCGCTGCCCAGCGCCATCAAGCCTTCCATCATGACAGATAAGTCTCCCTGTTAGAAACGGGCGCGATCACTCGCGCTCGCCGGTTAGTTGTAGCAGGAACTGGAAGATATTGACGAAATTGAGATAGAGCGAAAGCGCACCGAACACCGCAAGCTTGCCCTCTGCCTCATGGCCCAGATTGGCGGCATAGCGGCTCTTGATCGACTGCGTATCGAAGGCGGTGAGGCCCACGAACACCAGCACACCGATGATCGAGATCGCAAATTGCAGCACGCTCGAGCCAAGGAAGATGTTGACCACGCTTGCGATCAGTACGCCCACCACGCCCATGATCAGGAAGCTGCCATAGCGCGAGAGATCGCGCTTGGTCGTGTAGCCATAGAGGCTCATCGTCGTGAACATGGCCGCGGCGATGAAGAAGGTCTGCGCGATGCTCATGCCGGTGAAGACAAGGAAGATGGACGAGAGGGACAGGCCCATCACCGCGGCGAAGGCCCAGAAGGCCATTTGCGCGGACGCAGCGCTCATCTTCTCGATGCGGAAGGAGAAGAAGAAGATGAAAGCCAGCGGCGCGAACATCGCCACCCATTTGAGCGGTGCGCCGAAGATGAGCTGGACAAGGGTGGGGCTGGACGAAACCAGCAGGGCGACAATGCCGGTAAGCAGCACGCCCGACGCCATATAATTATATATGCGCAGCATGTGACTGCGCAGGCCCGCATCAAAAAGCGCGGAATCCTGGACAATGCTGCCTCGCGCATAAGTCCGTTGTTGATCGATCATTTTGCAGAAACCTCGTTTGCTTGTGTCGAAACGAGTGAGCTTTGGCCGGGGCTATCGCGTAACTTGAAATCATAGACCGGCATCGAGCGCACTCGATGCGGTCCGACATCACGACCATGAGAATGATCGTCAGAGGGGCCCGGCCCGCATTACCGGCTGAAATAAGGGCTGATTATGACGAAATCAATAACCCCTGCACAATGGGGCGGCGCGGCGGCGGCGCGAGGGGTGCAAAGAAGAAAACCCTCGCCCGGGGAGCGAGGGTTTTCGGTAGAAAGGTCCGTATCGAAAGGTTCGACCCCCGGTACAATTTTGGGGACTGTTAAACACTGGGGGTCAATAGGATCGGCGACGGTAGACCAGGATCGTCGCCGACCTATCTTGTCAGCTTGCCTGCGATTAACGCAGCAGGCTCAGCACGCCCTGCTGGCTCTGGTTCGCCTGAGCGAGCATCGCCGTAGAAGCCTGCGACAGGATCTGGCCCTTGGCGAGTGCGGTCGACTCAGAGGAGAAGTCCGCATCTTCGATCCGCGAACGGGCGTCCGTCAGGTTCGTCACCGTGGTGGTCAGGTTGTTCGAAGCTGATTCGAGGCGGCTCTGCGTGGCACCGAGGCTTGCACGACCCGATGCAACGGCGGTGATCGCTGTGTCGAGTGCCGTCATTGCAGCGGTGATTGTGGTGTTATCAGTGCCAATGTCGAGCGCTGCACCGGTTACGGCCGTCAGGGCAGCTTTCACTGTCGTATTATCGATCGCGACCGTGTCACCCGAGGCCGTGCCGACCTGGATGTTCGTGGCAGTGCCAGCAGTTGCGTTGAACAGATCAACGCCGTTGAACTTCTGGCTAGCAACCTTGCCGATCTCTGCTTTTAGAGCCTGAACTTCAGCGTTCAGATTTGCGCGTGCGCCAGCGTCGTTCGTGCCGTTGGCGGACTGAACCGACAGTTCCTTCATACGGACGAGCATGTTGGAGACTTCGCCGAGCGCGCCTTCA
>Ga0307414_10000907_pt1 | contig 15204 bp, 12 predicted proteins | sample DK1Ometagenome_FD_203804 | JGI IMG/M metagenome (GOLD analysis project Ga0307414, IMG submission 203804) | Maize rhizosphere microbial communities from greenhouse at UC Davis, California, United States - DK15-O-3 | ecosystem: Host-associated > Plants > Roots > Rhizosphere > Soil | place: USA... | reverse complement strand
TGCTCACCCTGGTATCAGCCCACTCCAATGCCACCAGCTTTGATTGCACCAAAGCTGCAAGCTTTGCTGAGAAATCGATTTGCGAAGATTCTGCACTCAGTCGTCTGGATGAGCAGATGAACTCCGAATATGTCCGCGCTTTAGACGTAGCGCCGAACAAGGCCCAGGTCCGTCAAGATCAACGAGACTGGTTGCGTCTGCGCGACAACTGCAAGACCGCCAGTTGCTTAACCGCTTCGATGACTGATCGGCTCAGTGTTCTATTACGCACCAAGGTGGATCAGCCATCTAAAGCGCCAACCTCCGTTGCCGCTACCCGGGTTGATCAATCTGAAACGAATGTGATTTCAAAGGCCGCTACTTCTCCGATGGTCCCCGCCGTGGAGAAGCCGGCAGCCCCGCGAAATGCCACGGATGATCATCAAGCGATCCTGAACTTGAAGATTGGCCTGTTCATGATGGCAATGTTGCTGCTGGTCTGCATTTACCTGCACCGTCGGGGGACCATTACGATCTATCAGGACTACACCGACGCGCTTTGGACAACCTTGACTCCGATCTTGGGGATTGGTGCGTATTTCGTCGCGAGCGCCTGGCTCGAGGTACCACGCAACTACTCCATCATTGCTGCCTGTGTCCTTGGTGGTCTTATGTCATTGCAGGTGCTTATCCAAACGTACAGAAGCAACAGCATCTGGTTTTTTCTTTTATCCCTCTTCGCAAAGGTCATTCTGCTGACCTTCTACCTCCTGATGATGGCCCTCCTGCTGTGCGGCGGTGCGCGAACCAAAAGTGAGGCCCGGCGGCGGCGCGGCTGGGCAGTTCTTGCCACGACCGTATTCGTATTCCTCTCAGGCTGGATGTGCCGGAATCGGCAATTCAGTTCGATCGACGATTACATAGCCGGACGGGCATAAGTGACATATCGGAGGTCGCGCTATTGCCACATGCGCGACCTCCGATGTAAATGGACGTCGGGCCAGTTTAAGGGGCCCGACCGAAGCCGGCATTTCAAACAACAAAGAATCCAGGAAGAAGGATCAAGGAGTAGTCATGGGATTTCGTTTCAGCAAGCGAATCACGATTGTGCCTGGCGTACGCCTTAACATCAGTGGAAAAGGGGTAAGGACTTCGATTGGGCCTCGTGGTCTGAGTATGACGATGGGCCGCAATGGCACCTATCTCAATGCGGGCTTACCCGGTACTGGTCTTTCATATCGTGAAAGGATCGACCGGCCCAGCAGATCGAGTAGCTCTCAACCAGGCCCTGCCGGAAGCGAATACTCTGGCCAGGTAAAGGTGAAAGTAAACGACGATGGCACGTTGTTGATTACGGATATGGATGACATCGAGTTGCCGGCTGCTGTCATCAAACGCGTCAAATCCGAGATGGCCGATTCCATTCAGGACTTGCTGACGAAAGCAGCGGATAAGGTCAACCAGGATCTTGAGTCCTGCCTAGGCGTGCACCTGTTGACGCCACGGCCGGGGGCCATGCCGGTAATTCCAGCTCCTTTCGCTATTGAAGAACCCACGAGGCCTACTCAGCAAGCGACAGGCTTGATGGATAGAATGCTGCTGCGCAGCGCGAAGATTGAGCGTGAGGCCGAGTCAGCGGAAGAGCAGTATCGACAAGACCTCGCGAACTGGCAGGCCACGCGGGACGCCCATGAACTTGAACGCACCGAAATCGAGAAAGCATTTCGGCTGGCGGCAAAGGGCTTCAGTGCTCAGATGGAACGTGCTCTGGACTATGTGTTGAGCGGCATTGCCTGGCCAAAAGAAACCCAAGTGGCCTATGAGTTCTCACAAGACGCTACCGGCGTCGCGCTCGATGTTGATTTACCTGATGAGGGTGATATCCCGCAGCGCAGCGCTGAAGCCAGAGGCAATGGCAAGCTGACCTTTAAGAATCGCTCGGATGCCCAGGTGCGTAGGGATTTTGTTGCTTTGTGCTATGGATCTCTGTTTCGAGTTGTAGGAGAGGTATTTGCTCTACTGCCGGCAATCCAGAAGATCCTGGTGTCGGGCTACATTCAGCGTAACAACCCCGCTACCGGTGCGGTGGATGATCAGTACGTGATCTCGGTCTTGGTAGGCAGAGATCAGTGGGATGCGATTGATTTTAATCGTCTGGATGCGATCGATCCTGCAGCGACCCTGAACGCGTGTGGCGCAGTGGTAAAGCTGGACCGCTCTGCGCGTTTTGTTGAGGTGACTCCGATGGAAATGTCAGCCTTGAACTGAAGATAACCGCGGCGGCTGGAGCCGCCGCGGTGTGGGGCAGGGGAGAGCAGGAGAGGATTAGCGAATGATTCTTTCGCGCTTTGCTTCCAAGATCCACATCGGGAATTCCTGCATCAGACGGTCGTACAGTTGCTCTTCCGTCATGTCGTGCAGGTCATCCAAGGCAAAGAATCCGCAGTTGTCCACGACTCTCCCGGGCATGGTGTCCAGTTTTTCCAGAATGCCGTAATTTCGGCCTGCTAAACCAACGTATTGCCAGAAGATTCCCAGATTCGCTGCATCCACCATTAGTTGCGTGATCTTGCGGTTTTCAGACACGCCACCGTCGCTGATGAAAACCACAAACATAGGGGTTTTGTCTTTGGACGCTTGGAAGGACTCGATCACTTTTTGGATCGCCTTCGGCTCATCATTGTAGCGCCGACCGACGTCCCACTTTGTCCAGCCGCTGTTGTCGGATTCGACAAAATTCTGGTAGTTGTTCAGTGTCACAGGTGAAAGTCGCAATGGCCGTTCGGCGAATGTCCAGCACTCAAGTTCAGCGTCTGTATCCAGGGCGACTGCGATTGGCACAAGTCGATTGAGGACTTCCTGCACCCGGCCGGTTTTGTATTGATTTCTCATCGAGTCGGTGACGTCGAGCACGAGCAAAACACGAGCTTTCATTCCAACCAGGCAGGCTTTCTCGAGGCTGACCTGTGCTTTCTTGGCCAGACTGACCAGCTCCGGCGCGACAGCAGCTACACGCTTCTCAAGAGAGATTGTGGAGGGGGATGGAGCCGGTGCCGGTGCAGCGTCTTCAGCAACTTCACCGCCAAAGTGCCTCACGAGAGCGTCCAGGCCCTCAGCAAACCCCTGAAGGTTAGAGGCCAACCGCCACTCCCCATTCTTTCGGTAAAGCTCAACGATCATTACCGCTTTCTCGGTTGTGAATGTGAGCCCTGAAAACGCGCAGATCGCTCCTGTCTCACCAGCGGGGCTGATAACTTTGAAGTTGCCATTGCGGATGTCACTCATGGCCCCGGCACCGTCGATGGAGGCTGTGAAGACCAAGCGATCGATAGAGGCAGGCAGGGTGGCTAGATCAATTTCAAACTGGCCACCCTGGGCCAGCTTCACACTGCGGCAAGGCGTGACCGGCTGATTGAAGAAGACCATATAGCGATCGTCAGAAAGCTTGCCTTGGTCGTCGACACCGAAACAGACGAAGTCGATTACGCTGGGGTTTTCGATGTTGACCGAGAGAGTGAGGGAGAGTCCTGGAAGAATATTTGCCAGCGGCATGCGCTGGCCTTGGGTGATCTGCATGCATGGTTCCCTGTGTCGATTAGAATGCCTGATGATGAAATGGCCATGGTGATACAGCCTGTTTCGCACGAGTGGCTTGTTCATCCGTCGGCTTAAACCTAACGGCGCTCGATGTTCCTGCAAGTCTTATGCGGCCAGTGAGGTCACAGCGGGAAGTTTCTACGGGAAAAACTGATCATTCGCTCGAGGGCGCGGGGCGATTCAATATGAGTTGTTGAGGCCGATGATGCTGCCATACAACCAAAATAGAAATCCCGCGCCGGCCGTATACCGTCGCGGGAGGACTGGGAAGCATCACTCTGCTCAATGCGCCTGTAAGCTTTGAAGCCTAGACGTACTGCTTTTTGCCGCTCCTTTCGATTGGGTGCCCTTTGAACACCTGTGGGCCGTCCATCGTCAGCTCAATTTTGTCACCCTTCCGAGTCAGCCAGGGGGTGGCTTCACTGCCAGTTTTGGAGGTAACTCCGGATGGGCTCAAAAGGATATGGTCATCATGGATTTCGATTTGGCCGATAACATAGGTGTAAATCATTGAACTGAAGAAACCGCCTGCCTTGAATTCGAATGCGCACTCGACGACTTGGTCGCCGTATTCCATCCGCATCTTAGGTTTCAGTGATGCCACCGAAACCGCACCGTTATCTACGGCTGAATAAACGCTGCAGACCAGCGCTACCTTACCGCCCATGAGCTGCGAGATTGCTGGGTTAATTTCAACGGTTTCAATACCAGGAGCGGAGGCACTGGCGCTGACTACGTCACCGGTATGGAAAACGAAGGGATCGACGTTAAAGGCCCCACGCTTGTCAGGTGCCTGGATGATGGACATTCGTCCATCAGGACGAAGGATGCCGATTCGAAGATCAAGGTCGTCGTTGTCAGATCCGTCGCCGTTATCAACCCACGTTGCGCTGACCCGAATTCCCTTTGGAGCGGATGGCCCTTTTTCGAGGGACACCTTGTGGCTGCTGCCAGGCTTGTCCAGTTTAACCACGGTCTTGGCGATGTTGACGGGCTTTGGAGGCGGAGCAGGTGTCGCCGCCGGCGCGGAGGATGCATTGTCTTCAACTTCGATGCCATAAAACCCGCAGAGTCCGGAAAGACCTGAGGCGAAACCTTGCCATACAGAGCGCGCCTTGAGTTGGCCGTTCCGGACGTACAACTCAAGCACGATGATGCCCGTCTCTTGTGAGAAGGGCTCAGGTGCCAGTTCCAGGGTTTGGTCCCCGGCAATGACGATAGCGCGAAGGTCTTTGACTGCTTCGAAGCCGCCGGCGCTGCCGTCTTGCGTCAAAGTGATTGCGATCTTCGTGATGTTTGCCGGGAGTCGAGACGAGTCGAAGCTGATGCTGTGACTGACCGTGTCGCCACGAGCGATCGGGGGCGCGAATGTCGCCGCGCCTGAAGAGTGCTCGGGTGCATTGAAGAAAACCATGCCGCTGTCATCCACCACCTTGCCAGTGTCGGTGACCAAAAACGCAGTAAGGTTTAGGTCCAGGTTGTTACCTGCGGCATGGGTAACTTCCACCCGCCCTTGGGTGGAAGAGATGGTTGTGTTCTCGCCGGGTTTGAGTGACTGATTCAATTCTTGCCGCCTATTCCATGGGTTTCGCAATGCATTGTTCATGCGCTGCGCTTTCGTTGTTTGAGCGCGAAGGCCGGCCAAGGGGAAAGATCCCCTCTTTGGGACTGACCGCATCGTTGCAGTTTAACAGCTTGTCTGACGGCGGCCGCCGAGACCAAGAATGGGAACGTGCGGGAGGGAATGGTGTGCCCGGCATTGAAAGTCCTCTGGGTCTCGTTAAGTTCTGATCGTAGGTAACGAAAACATCTGCCCGGCGTTCTGCATCGGAATTCGACGGGGCATTTTAGTGGTGCCGTCTCCTGCTAGATGGCAATATGCTACATCTATTTGCGCTTCCCCCTCATCATCCAGGGCCTGGCGTTTAATTTCTGACAAGGACCCGTTGGATGCTAATCGCACTTGTGGTTTTGAACGCCCTTTATTTGATCTGCAGCCTGCTGTTCAACGCCGAGCTGCTCAACTTCGCTGGCGCTGATATCCCCCTCCGAAAACTCGAAGTCCTTGAGACGTATAGCCAGATCCTGGCGGCTACGAGCATGTGCTTGTTGGTATGGCGAATCTGCTATCGACGTTATCAAGGCAAGGGGAGGGTGCTGTGGGTTTGGCTTGCCGCATCGGCACTCGTCGTCACACCATTGACGTGGTGGTTTCAAGGCGCGGCACCGGATTGGATCGCCGAGCAGTTCCCCGGCTCGCTACGGGTTAGCAGCCTCTACGCATACGTCACCAAAAAGGGGTTGCTCTACGACTCCCTGACGATTCCGCACATCCCCTACAACGCCTACAAGGACGAGGGAGAGGGCAAAGCCTTCATTGCCAATCTCGGGGTGCTGATGAGCGTTCAGGGCTCCTACGTCGAGCGCATCGACAAGAACTTCCAAGGCTTTTCAGCAGCGGTTTTCCGTGGCTACACCGCCCGTAATGGAGACGCGTTATACGAGCGCCTCCAAGAAACTGTCGTGGCCTCTATCAGTGACATCAGCAGGGCGTATGCACAGCTCGAAGGTTTTCGTGCGGGAGGCATTCCGGGAAGTGCATGGCGACCGATCCAATGGCCGAATGCAGGGGTAGATCTGGGGTACCACCCGACCATTGACGAGTATGCCCGGTCAATCAATCCCGGTGTGCGGACACGAGATGCGCTGGCCAACACTACCGAGGTTCGCCACATGGCGAAGACCAAGCTTGGTCCTCTCTATGTAAAGGGCATGAACCTTCTGGCTACGCGCGAGCAGTACCAGGCTTATCTGCCTAGCATTGCCGACAATATGGCCTATGACGTCGCTCACACCGACATCCATGGCGCTGAGGGTTTGAACGTCCTCAAGAATATGTGGTTTATCCCCTTCTCCCTGCTAAGCGGATTGTTCTTCGGCGGCATCAGTCTTGTGGTCTTGATCATCTCGGGTATTGAGGCGCTTCGAAGCCTCCCTGGACGAATTCGCTTCGTTCGACCGGTCGCCGTGATTTCGATCGTTATGCTGCCTCTCGTTGTTGGCAACGCGATTGTCGATAGCCCCGGTTATAGAGATGCGTTCAGGAGCTTGGGCAAACAGCCGGTTGTGCTTGCCACCGTTTTCCATTGGGCCATGTCCTCAGAAGCAATGCTTTACAACATCACAAGGCCTCTGCTGAAAGCAGAGTGACCTACACAAAGGGAGAGTCACCGTGCGTAAAAAGTTTCTCGTTTCAGTACTGGCATTTGCCATCGCAGCATCAACCTCTGGCTGCGCTGAGCTGGGGATCAACAAGCAACAGGCCGGTACCGCAGTGGGTGTCGTCGCTGGCGCTGTCATCGGGCAGTTCATTGGCAAAGGCAGCGGACGGATCGTGGCAACCCTGGTCGGCGGTGCTCTGGGCGGTTACATCGGTAACAAAATCGGTGCAAAACTCGATGAGCAGGATCAGCAGGCCCTGGCACAGCGCACGCAAGATGCTTTGAACGCCTCGCCGAGCGGGTCCAGTCTGCCAGTGTCCTGGACATCGGCGCATTCCGGCGCTTCGGCGGAGATCGTCCAGGGCCAAGAGTTCACCCAAACCAAAACGGTTGAAGTGAAACGTGCTCCGAAGATCGTTGCCGTCCCTTCGATGAAGCTCATCAACGAGCAGTACGTCACCAAAAGCAGCTCGAACGTCCGCGCCGCGCCTGAGAAAGGGGCAGACAAAGTGGGTGGTTTGAAACCCGGTACCGAGTTCACTGCTGTTGGCTCGACAGGCGACTGGATTCTTGTCGGCCGCAAGGGTGTCACTGTCGGCTACGTCCACAAAGATTTGGTTGAGCCAAAATCTGTAGCCGTTGCGAAGAGTGTGAAGCCCGCGGCCAACTTGGACGAGATGAACGTCGCGGCCGACAAGGAAACCAAGGCCTTCGATCTGGATTCGATCCCGACGTTGCCAACTCAGCAGGTCGCTGCTGAAACGTCTTGCCGGCCGGTGACTGTGAGCCTCAAAGCGGCCGACGGAAACACTGAGCAGGAGAAGAACACCTTCTGCAAACAAGCCAACGGCACCTGGGAACTCATCTAAGGAATTCCATGAAAAACCGCGCACTCGCTCTCGTAGTAGTGGGTGCTTGCGGCATCACGCCGCAAGCCTGGGCTCATCAGCTCGCCTACTCAAAAACAGAACAGATCCAGGTGAACGTCGATGGTGAGGTGACCACCTGGTGCAAACCAGAAGTTGCCATCACCATGCAGCGCCCAACGTGGGATGACCAGAAGCCGCTGAACACGCTTCTATCGAAGCTGCCGTATATTCTCGGCCAGGAATGCCCGACGGCGAAGGTCACCTGGAAAGCAGTCGACGCAAAGGGGGTGGTTTACGCCACTGGTGCGGGCAATGCCACCAATCTGGGCCTGGCCACGCTGACTTCACCGCCTGCCGCTCCGGCCGCTGCGGCGCCCGCAGTTTCAGCAGCCACCGTGGCAGCTCCCTCTGCGGCACCTGCGGTAATCGCGGCTACGCCTGTTACACCAGCCGCCGCTGCGCCTACTGAGCCTGCTGTCGCAGTGCCGGTGGCTGTTGCATCGGCCCCAGCGCCTGTAACGGCACCTGTGACACCACAACCGGCTTCAGAGGCAGCACCCACGCCAGTGCAACCGGTGCCGGTGGCTCAAGTACCTGTGACGGCTGCCACTGTAGCTCCTGTTGCTGCCGTAGCAGCAATACCTACCGAGGCAGCTCCAGCCGCCGATCCTAAGCCTCCCGCTCCCGCTGAAGCGCCGGCAGCTGTTGCCGCCGCTCCTACCGGTGACTTCGGCCGCTCATTGGTGCTGGCCAACCAGAACCTTATGGGGATTACCGACGGTAGCGGTTGCAAATGGGTTATCAGCAAATCGGTAACTGATGAGTCCGATCCAAGTCTGTCTTTTGCATCGACACCCGCCATGCCTTGCGCTGCATCAGGCTATGCCGAAGGGTCCTTTGACAAATTGCGTTGGGCGGTACCGAACACTTATCGCGGTGACACCTGGTCAAAAACAACCGTGCATCCAAGCGGCCTGATGTTCAACCAGGCGCTTGTCCCGGCGGTGAGAGGCAAGGCGCTCTCTTTCCTGAGTAGCAGAGCTGACCAAGCACTCTTTCAGGTGGGTGAACTGCCAGCGCGCAACATGCAGGTGTATTTGGCCTTTGAACGTCCAAACTACCGTGTCCTTCCACCGTTTTCGAACGACCCCTATTACGTAGTCATCACCCCGGATGAAGCATTTGCTCTTGATCCAGTGGAGTTGAAGCGTGCCGTGGTGGAGGTCTATCAACTGGTGAAGGCAACGTCACCATCGACGGTCGGCCTTTCGAACCTCTTCTTCGCCAAAAACTTTGAAGCGCTGTATCCGGAGGGTTACGCCTCCGAAACCAAGGACAACATTGTCCGCAGCCGCATGGGCGAAAACCGTGGTGAGTTTTACTTCGATCCTCGCCAGGGCACCAACTATGCCCAGCGTCGCGAGGAGATCCGTCTGAGAGAAGTACGTCGCCTACAGCAGCAAATGGCCGAGCTGCACACTCGCGTCTTGGAGCGTTACGAACAACTCAAATCTGGGATGAAGGAATTCGAAGGTCGGGAGGCTGAAGCGCTGGCGCAGATGGCAGGTATCAAAGTCACCTTCCCATCGCCGATTGCAATGCAGGACCCGGGCTCTTCAAAGTCCGCTGTGCCGATGATGATTCACGTCACCGGAAAGAGCGGCGACTTTTACGAGGTCGACTTTCCACGCAAGGGACGGGTACAGGCTGATGCGGATTTGGAAAGTCAGTGGTACGTGTTGCCGGCGGCAAACATGACACCGTTCCTGCCGTTAGAGGACGGCCGCGCCGTACCTACGTATCGCGTGTACACCGCTGGCGCGGCTGAGGCCTGCAAGCAAGACCACTGTGCTGACAGAGTGTCATTTGGTGCCGTACTGGCCAAGGAGTTTCCTAGCGCCGAGATCGACTTCAACTGGACGCCTGAAGTCTCTCAGCAGCACGTGATTGATTGGCAGCAAGCATCCGCTCAAATTCAGTAAGGCAACCGACTATGAAAACGATGAACAAGAAGCACATCCTCATCGCTGCTGCGGTCGCTGGTATTGCGATTCTTGCAGGTGGTTTGGCGTTATCGAGCTCCGGCAAGAAGCAAGCGCTGCGTCAGTACGATGAGATGAAGGAGCAGTACTTCCTCGAGAACGTCCTGAGCGAGGGAGATATTTCCTATTCCTTCTGGTCGGGAAACGTCACCGTTGAAGCACCAGAAATCCGCCTGGTTGCAGCAGAGACCAACGGCGCAGATAAATTCCTGAAAGGGATTATGGGGCTGCTCGGTGGAATGGACTCCGGTGCGAAAGAATCTGCCCTGGTCGAATGGTCACGGTATCTGCTTTCGTCCAGTACTGGAGGCGGTCGTGCCGGTGGCGTTTACTTGAAGGCCGATGCCCTCAAGGTTAGTCGCGACGGTGATAACAAGAAAGGCGAGATTCATGTCCAATTGTTGGGCATGGACATGAGTACTCCTTACCTGTCGCACAAAGGCACAGATGTGGTCCTGCCCTCGGAAGTTGCGGATGAGATCCAGCCGCGCGCTGAGATGGATCAGTACGGCGGCGTGGTCAAGTCGCCCTACTCGTGGGGTAGCAATATCGTCCAACGCCTGCCGTTCACTGGTGCATTTATCACCGGCGCTACAGGCGAGTTCGGCACCAAAGTTGACTTGGACTTCAAGCTCACGCGTTCCAGCGACGGCGAAGGCTCGATCGAGTTTGTAGTGGTGCATCGTAATGACGGCAGTGAAGTTGGCCGGATTGTGCGCGAGGCTAAATTTGCGTCCATCCCAGAGCTTGACGATGTTCAGGCGCAATTCAAGAGCGCGTTAAGTGGTTTCATCATGGGGGCTTACAGCGCGTCCATGGGCCAGGCCGTAATTGCCGAAGCCGCAGGTGACTTTGCTCGCAAGACCAAGGTGGCCAGCTACTCGCTGACCTACAAAGGCTTCGATCAGTTAAAGGATTCGTTCGACGAATTCAAGGCCGCTACCAAGCGTGAGGAGTTCACCGGCTTCTGCAATGCAACAGGCCTATCAGGTTATCAGAGTGACTTTGGAGCCAAGGGCAAGGGTCACAGCGATTCGGAGTGCGCGATCGCTCAAAAGCTGGCCACCGATGGCAAGTTTGAAGAGTCCTACACCTTCAAGGAAGACAAGTCGTTATTCGCCGGCCTGTTCGTGAGCAAAAGCTTCAGGCTTGAGACGAACTGATCGTCTCAATCCCTAGAACCTGGAGTGCGGACCGCCGTACTCCACGGTCACCAAAAATATCTCAAGACAAAGGCAGGCATTTCATGACTTACGTTTCCAAATGGGCAATCACGGCGATCTGTTCGGTGCTGCTGGCCGGTTGCGGTTCAAGCCAGGACAAAGCTGAAGAACTGGTCGAGTTGATGGGCCTGGACGGCCAGTACAAGATGGTAGTGCAAGTCGCCACGACGGGTTATGCATCCAAATATCGCGAAGTCGCGCCAGAAAAAATCAAGGCCGTGATCGAGGACAACATTTCCCAAGACCTACTGAAAGCCACCCTGGTCCAGGTCTACGCAGATCACTTTGATGCCGACGAGCTCGAACTGATGATCGAGGCCAACAAGCATCCTGATCAGGCGATGAAAATTATCATGGGCTCTAAGGACGGCATGAAGTTGGCCAAAAAATCCATGGAAGTCCAGGTGGATCTACAGCGTGATATGGCCAAGGCGTTCGAGGATCGTGATGAAGACATCGTTGACGAGTTGGACGACCTTCAGAAAGAAGCTCGCGGCTGATCCGTCATTTGCCGTCTCGCGCTATAACCACGGTTATCGAGGCGACTCTTACGAACAGTTCCAGGCAGCGTTTGGCAATTCATGGAGGGTGGATGAGGCTGATTTTGATAGTGCTGCTAGTGCTCAGCGGCTTCGCTCACGCCGGTTGCGGCAGCATCAACAACGACGATCAACGTGCCTACTGTTACGTCAAAGAAGGGAATGGTAGTTGCGCGAGCATTAGGGATGACGACCTGCGCGCTACCTGCTACGTGGAGGCCGGCAATGGCAGTTGTGCGAGTATCCGTGATGATGACAAGCGCAAATATTGCTACGTGAAAGAGGGCAACGGAAGCTGTGCAAGCATCAACAATGACGACTTGCGTAACGCCTGCTACGTCGAAACAGGCAACGGGAGTTGCGCGAGTATCCGTGACGACGATCAGCGATACCTGTGCTACGCCAAGACTGGCAATGGCAGTTGCGGGAGCATCAAAAACGATGACCTACGACGTCAGTGTGAAATGGTAAAGCGCTGACTGGCTTGCGTTAGCCTGGCCGGAACAAGGAATCACACCTACAAAAAATGCCAGTCAGGTAACTGACTGGCATTTTTACATTCTGCGGCTAACAAATCTTCCAAGCTGAACAGGCGAGTGATTAACCGTTCAACCCAGTACTTCACCCCTGGCCTTGCGCTTGAGTCGCCGGCGCAAGAAAAATACCACAAACAAAATCAGCAGCGTGCCAACGCTGAGGAAGATCGTGTTGAACCAAGGAAACGGCTCTTCGCGACTGTTCGTGGCTTCGATGTCTGTGATGTTAGGGAACACGGACAAGATTTGAATGCGCCAGCCGTAGTAACGAATGAGAGCCAGCTGCTGGGCAGCTCGTGAGTAACCCTGGGCCTTTGCCTGAACGTCGGCCGAGTCAAACTTGAAGTACCACGGAAAACTCCAGCCAGTGTCGTCGTTTCGGTAAACCTTTACCACCTTCGATGTTGGGTGTTCAGTGTTAACGAAATACACGTCCCGGGTAGGGCCGTCAGCGGGGTTTTCAGCATTGATGACGCCGTCATCGTCCACACGTTTTACCTCAACGCCGGTGATGGCCACCACGTCGTACTGCGGCAAAATATAAAACAGACCCAGTCCCGCACCAGTGATTACGAGCAAGATTGCGCCGATAATCACCCCTTTAATCCACTTCATTTATGTGCTCCATTTTGATCGTCGAATTCTGCCCCAATTCGATCTTGGGTATTCAACTTTGACCGCTGGGGTGCTACTAAACTTGGTTAGCAAATGTGTAGGTGCTGCAATGATAGTAACGAGGGCAAAAAAAAAGCCCAGGAAATTTCCCGGGCTACTTGTTTGCTAAAGTACGCGATTGCGTTCCGATCGCCCTGGCTTATGCAGGTGCAGTATCAAATTTCAGGCATTCGGAAAGTGAGGAGAACTCAGGTCGCCGGCACACCCAGGCAGTAAATGCGGTGTATGCCACTGACAAGCCTGTGATCAGTGCCATCGTTTGCTTCTTCTCTCGACGGTTTCTTGCTGCAGCACGCGCTTGGGATTCACCCTTCCGTCTGGCACTGTTCGAAAACAGCGACGCGATTAGCATTCCAATCACCGCGTAGAACACTGTGATGAGAGTGAGCTTGGCAACAATGACTAGGGTGATACTCAGAGCTCCCTGGTTTGTCCGGAAGGTTGCGAATACAGCGTATGCAATGGCCAAGATAATCCCGGTACCCAACGCTATCCCTGAGAATAAGCCAGGCATTTCAAGCCAGCGAAGGATCAGAGCCGCAACTGCTCCGATCGCGGGTAGCGCATTCGTGATCGCAGCATCGGTGTAGTCGGTGTAGATCGTTGCAGCCTCTGTGTGGTGTTTCCAGATCGCAAGACAGGTGATCAAAGAACCGATCAAGAGCGTGTATTTCCATGCCGGGCCGGCCCAGAAGGCCTGCCACATGCGTAGCACTGCTGATTCCTCAGCTACAGGCTGTGCAGGGCGCACTTGCTGTGCCGAGAGCTTATAAGCTGGACTTTGAGAGGAGGGCGCCGTTTGCACACTTTGAGATTGTGTTTGAGCCACCTGGTGTTGCTGATCAGATTGCTGTCTTTGTTGACGGGATTGTCCCTGAGCTATCCGGTACTGCTCATCTCTTTGTGATCTGGCAAGTTCCTCCGCCTGGCGCTGAGCTTCATACTCATCCTTTCGCAGCTTCTCTTCTGCAGCGTCTGACTTACTTTTTTCAACGCGTGAGTAATTATCCAGAAAGGTGACACGAGCTCCCAAGGTTTGATCGAGACATTTCTGGTTGGCGCACTGGTCTCGCACCGATAGCCATTCGCGTTGTGATTGCCGTAGCTCATCCGGGTGTTCCGTTTCAGCGAGGGCTTTTTGATAGGAGCGCGCCAGAATGCTGTCGACGCCACTCAGATAGCCGTCCTTACAGATGCTGGATTCCGCAAAATTTGCGGCCTTGGAACAATCAAAGCTTGCTGCTATTGAGTTACAGGCCACTAATGCCAGCGTAAATGCGAGAGCGTTGCGAAACATCATTCGGTTCATCCCTAATTCCGTTATCCAGTGCCCAGCAGGGCATAGTGATTATCGGCCGGGCATGTGAATACGTGAGGAGAACCTGCATGCTCGTGTGGACGCGTCATTTGAAGTCTTGAGCAGCAAAATTTCCTTCCCAGGGAATTTGCTGTTTGTTAGCGCTGACGCCAAATTGACCCAGTTGCCGAGATGTCACTCACCCAGTCTGATTCCTTGCGAACCATTGCTTGTGCTGGGTTTTTGCCCTCACCTGCTGCGGAAAACCAGCCATCTCCCTTCGCGCTGCACGGCCCGTCGGTAAAAGGGGCGATCAAACCCGAGCTCGTTGCGGCCGGCGGCAATCTCGCCAGCCCTATGAGGCAAGCAAACGCGCAGTGGGCGCCACACATGCGGGGTTTTGGTGTGTTAACGCTCAACCAACAGGGGAGGGGGAATACCGTCTTTAAGGAGGTCAGCGGAACGAGCTTGGCGGCGCCGTACATCACTCACCTAGCCAGGTGCCTGCTGAACGCGTACCCAATGGCGTCAGCGCACATGCTTCGCGCAATGCTGGTCAATCAGGCTTATCTGCCGGATGTGGTCACCTCGACGTTTTCTGAGGAGCTTCGAAAGAGCTACAAGAAGGCGAAGGCCACCTGGAACCGTGACGTACAAAGGGATGTGGCCGGCTATGGAGTGGTGAGTGAGGCTGATCTTTTCAGGTCTTCCGATAACGTCGTGGTGTTGATGTCAGAGGAAACCATCGAAAACGACGGATGCCAATTCTTTGAACTGCCGTTGCCGGAGGACTATTTGAACGACACAAGATTATCGGGGACCAAAGTTGCATCAAGAGCACTGGTGCTAGTACTGCAAGCTTTCAACCCTGGGGACACAGATCCGATCCACGCTGTGTTTCTTGGCAATGGTGCGCAGGTGCCGCTTCGTGTTCGCGTTTTCCTCGATTTTCTGATTGGGACTGTGGAGCTCAAGCGGCTGGAGTAATTTGCATTGCACGTGGTTGCTTCAGTGTGTGGCGATACTTAATCCGAGTGAAGATGCTGAATCAATGCCTCTCGAAGAGCCTCTAGAGTAGCCTGCAAGCGTCGTTTTTCCCGCGGGTCATCATCCGTAGGCACATAGCTTTCGCAATGCCTCAAAAGCGCTTCTGCATCGTTTGTATTCAAATCAAGTTCAATCATGAAATCCACCTTTCCTGTGTGCGGCATGGTGCTCCATCTCTC
>Ga0307414_10000905_pt1 | contig 15205 bp, 10 predicted proteins | sample DK1Ometagenome_FD_203804 | JGI IMG/M metagenome (GOLD analysis project Ga0307414, IMG submission 203804) | Maize rhizosphere microbial communities from greenhouse at UC Davis, California, United States - DK15-O-3 | ecosystem: Host-associated > Plants > Roots > Rhizosphere > Soil | place: USA... | reverse complement strand
GTTTTTCACTTGCTGGGCCTTGACCAGGCCAAGCACCTCGGTACGGAAGTCTTCCTCGCGGTCCGACCAGCGCAGGCCGCCACGGGCGACCTTGCCGCCGCGCAGGTGCACGCCCTCGACCCGAGGCGAATAGACGAATATCTCGAACATGGGCACCGGCTTGGGAATGTCCGGGATGGCCCGCGGGTTCAACTTGAAGCTGAAGTAAGTCTTGTTCTGCCCGGCCGCGTCGGTCTGGTAGAAGTTGGTGCGCAGGGTGGCCTTGATCAGGTCCACGTAGCGCCGCAGGATGCGGTCCTCGTTGAGCACCGCAACGTTGTCCAGGGCATTCAGGATGGCCTGTTCCAGCTTCTGTTGCTTGTCTTCCAGGTCGTCGCTGGTGAGTTTGCGCGCCAGGTAGAAGCGCGTCTTGAACAGGCGCACCAGTTCCCTGGCGATGTCGGCGTGGTTGACCAGGGTGCCGGCGATGTAGCTGAGGTCGAAGCCCAGGCGTATCTGCTTGAGGTAGCGGGCATAGGCGCGCAGCAGCGCCACGTCGCGCCAGGGCATGGCGGCGGTCAGCACCAGGCGGTTGAACGCATCGTTCTCGGCGTCGCCCCCGACGATGCGCACGAAGGCATCCTGCAGGGTGTCGTTGAGCTGCTGGATATCCACGTCCAGGCCTTCGGCGTAGGTGAAGGCGAAATCGTGGATCCAGAACTCGCGCCCGTTCTGCTGATGCAGGCGATAGGGAAACTCCCCGAGCACGCGCAGGCCAAGGTTCTCCAGGATCGGCAGCACGTCGGACAGCGGCAATGGCGTATCGGCGTGGTACAGCTTGCAGTGCAGTTGCTGGCCGTCCTGGGCCAGTGGCTGGTAGAAGCTCATCACCAGCGGGCGCTCGCTGCCCAGGCTCAGCAGGTGCTGCATGTCGACCACGGCGGAGTGCGGAGCGAAACGCTCGCGGTAACCGGCAGGGAAGCCCCCCGGAAAGTCCGCCAGGACGTTGGTGCCCTGGGCTTCGCCGAAGCTTTCGACCATCAGGCTGACGTAGTCGTCCTTCCACGAACGGCAGGCCTGGATCACTTCCTTTTCCAGGCGCGCGGTGTCGATCTGCAGCGTGTTCTTCGGGTCGACCCGCAGGATGAACTGCACCCGGGCCAGTACCGACTCGGAGAAGAAGGTCCAGAACTCGCAGTCGGTGGCCTGCAGGCGCTCCATGAGCACGTGCTGGATCTTCAGGCGGGTTTCGGTGGAATACACGTCGCGCGGCACATAGGCCAGGCAGTAGCAGAAACGGCCATAGGGGTCGCGCCGCAGGAACACGCGGATCTTGTTGCGCTCCTGGATCTGCACGATCGACAGCGCGGTGCTGAACAGCTCGTCCACCGGGGTCTGGAACAGGTCGTCGCGCGGCAGCACCTCCAGCACCTGGGCCAGCTCCTTGCCCAGGTGGGCCTTGCTGTCGAACCCCGAGCGCTGCTCGATCACCGCCACCTTGCGGCGAATGTAGGGAATGTCCCAGACGCTCTGGGCATACACCGCCGAGGTATACAGGCCCATGAAACGGCATTCCTTGATCACCCGGCCCTTGCTGTCCAGCTCGCGCACGGACACGAAGTCCGGGTAGGCCGGACGATGCACACGGCTCGGGATGGCGGCCTTGGCGAAGGACAGCAGCAACGGCTCGCGCAGGTAGCGGACCGCTTCGGGTTCGATGTGCAGCTCGTCAGGCGTAAGCCCGGTGCGCAAACGCTTGGACAGCCCCAGCAGGGACGACTCGTCATAGACGATGGTGCCGCCTGCTGGCGCCTCGGCGACGGTGAACTCCTCGTAGCCGAGGAAGGTGAAGTGGTTGTCCGACAGCCAGCCCAGGAACACCTTGATCTCGTCCAGCTCGGCGCCTTCGACCTTGAGCTTGGCCTTGCCCAGCCAGGCCAGCAGCTCCTTGGCCTTGGCCTTCATCGGCTCGAAGTCGGCAACGCTCAGGCGCACGTCCTCGAACACGTCGTGCAGGGCTCTTTCCAGGGTTTTCAATTCGGCGCTGCTGGCGCAACGGTCGATCTCCAGGAACATCAGCGCTTCCTGCTGGATGTCCTTGCCCTGGGCGCCCTTGGGCAGCACCTCCTGCAATTCGCCCTGTTTATTGCGGCGCACGCTGAAGACGCTGTTCTGCAGGGTGTGGATGTTGTAGCCGCGACGGTTCAGCTCCATGCGCACGGAGTCGACCAGGAACGGGATGTCGCGGTGGACGATTTCCACGGCGGTGTGGGTGGACTGCCAGCCGTGTTTCTCGTAGTCGGGGTTGAACGCCCGCACCACGGGTTCGGCGGCGTCGAAACGCTCCAGCAGGCGCCATGACGACAGGGTGCAGCCAACCAGGTCGGAAAGGCGACGCTGGGTGAGTTCTTCCAGGGCGATGATGCCGAAGAACTGCTCGGCGAACAGGGCCAATTGTGGCAACGCTTGCTCACTGACGTGCTGCGCCAGGGCCGCCTGCAGTTGATGCTGGAAATCGGCTTTGCTGGCCGCCGTAAAGAACGCCATGGTTGTGCTCCGTTTTGGGCTGGTGATTCGACGAGGGCAATTGCGAGCCAGGCCGACGCCATTACGTTGTCATTCAACGTTAGCCCATGAAACGGCGATGACACCTTCGCCGTGTCCGGAGCCTGGCTCAGCCTGCGACCCGCTGGTCACATTGAGTGCCTGAGCTTAACGATGGAAGCGGACTGCACACTTACCGCGCTGCGACATTTTCTTTCAAGGCCGCCCCAAAATGGGGCAAATATCCATCCACCGCCTCTGCACAGGCCGCGAGAAGCCCGGCAAGGGCTCTGAAACGCGGCACAAGGTGCTGAAACACCTTGTACCGAATCGACTCAGGTGCCGCGCATCGCCTCGGGCAACGCCAGGACCAGTTGCGGAAAAACCGTGATGAGAATGGCGGCCAGCACCAGCAGCAGGAAGAAGGGAAAACTCGCCTTGGCCACTTTCCACATGTCGTAGCCGGTGAGGTTCTGGATGACGAACAGGTTGAACCCCACCGGTGGGGTGATCTGGGCCATCTCCACCACCAGGATGACGAAGATACCGAACCACAACAGGTCGATGCCGGCCGCCTGCACCGCCGGCATGACCACTGCCGTGGTCAGCAGGATGATCGAGATGCCGTCGAGGAAGCAGCCCAGGGCGATGAAAAACACCGTCAGCGCCAGCAGCAGGACATAGGGCGACAGTTGCCTGGCGATGATCCAGTCCGCCAGGGCCGACGGCAGGCCGGTGAAGCTCATCGCGGAGGTCAGGTAGGCGGCGCCGAGCAGGATGAAGAAGATCATGCACGACGTGCACACCGCGCCCATCAGGCTGGCCATGAAGGTTTCCCGGGTCAGGGAACCGGAACACAGGGCGATCAGCAGCGCACCGACCACACCGACCGCTGCGGCCTCGGTGGCCGTGGCGAAACCGGCGTAGATCGAACCGATGACCGCCACGATCAGCGATACCACCGGGATCAGCAGCCTGGCCAGGCGCAGCTTGTGCAGGAACGGCAGGGCTTCGCTTTCCTCCGGCAGTTTGTCGCGGTTGAGCATCGACCAGATCATCAGGTAGCCACTGAAGATCGCGAGCAGGAGCAACCCCGGCAGGATGCCGGCAATGAATAGCCGCGAGATCGACACCTGCGCCGCCACGCCGTAGACGATCATCATGATCGACGGCGGAATCAGCAGCCCCAGGGTGCCGGCACCGGCCAGCGAGCCCATGGCGATGGCGTCCGGGTAGCCGCGCGCCTTCAGCTCCGGCAGGGAAATGCGCCCGATGGTCGCCGCAGTGGCGGCCGAAGAACCGCTGACGGCCGCGAAGATCCCGCAGCCGAACACGTTGACGTGCAGCAGCCGCCCCGGCAGCCCGCGCATCCAGGGCGCCAGGCCATTGAACATGTCTTCCGACAAGCGCGTGCGGTACAGGATCTCGCCCATCCAGATGAACAGCGGCAAGGCGGTCAGCGTCCAACTGGCGCTGGATGCCCAACTGGTGGACGCCAGGATGGAACCTGCCGGCGCTCCGCCGAACAGCTCCATGCCGATGATGCCCACGCCCAGCAACGACAGGGCGACCCAGACGCCGCCACCGAGCAGCGCGAACAGCGCCACCAGCAGCGTGATGGTAATTAGTGTGTATTCCACGACTCACTCACTGATGCGGTGCGGCCAGGGCCGCAGGAAAAGACAACGCCCAGTGCCGGGCTCATTCGCTCATGGTGTCGCTGGCATTCCCGGTCTCGAAACGTCGCCCCCGGCAAATCAGCAGCAGGCGCTCGGTCATGGCGACCACCAGGATCAGCGTGCCCAGCGCCATCGGCAGTTGCGGCACCCACATGGGGATGGGCAACAGGCCCGACGACACCTCGTTGAATTCATAGGACTCGATGACGAACAGCGCGCAGTACCAGGCCAGGTAGACCGCGATGAACAGGCCGACCAGCGTGCTCGCCACATCGGCCACCACCTGCCCGCGCTTCGGCAACAGGCGGTGCAGCAGTTCTACGCGGATATGGGCGCCACGGTGCAACGCATACGGCAAGGCCAGGAAACCCGACGCGGCCATGGCGTAAGCGGCGAACTCATCGGCAGAAGGCACCATGCTGCCCAGTTGGCGTGCCACGATCTGGGCAACCACCAGCACGCAGATCAGCACGAGGAACAAACCGGACAGCCAACCGGACAGGGTGTAGAGCTTGTGCAGCGGTGTCATGGCAGGAAACCTCCCTTGCGCAATGAAGCCCGGCGTATGCGCGTGCGGCGCTACGCCGGGCCGGGCGGTATCAGTGCTGGTAGGCGTCCAGGATGGCCTGGCCGTCGGCACCGGATTTTTTCAGCCACTCATCCGCCATCGCCTGGCCAATCTTCTGGAACCCGGCTTCGACCGCTTCGGGGGCCGAATCGGCCACCTGCATGCCGTTGTCACCCAGGGTTTTCACCAGTTCGCCGGTCTTCTCCTGGGCAATGGCCCAGCCACGCTGCTCGGCACGCGCGGCGGCTTCGAGCACCGCTTTCTGCGAGGCCTCCGGCAGACGCTGGAAGGCGCGCGCGTTGACGATCACGAAGTTCTTCGGAATGAACGCCTTGACGTCGTAGTAGTACGTGGAGAAATCCCAGGCCTGGGAGTCCACCCCGGTGGTTGGCGAGGTCAGCATGCCGCTGATCATGCCGGTGCTGAAGGCCTGGGGGATTTCCCCGGTCTGGATCACGGTCGGCACGGCGCCCATCAGTTCGGTCATGCGCGAAGTCGCCGGGTTGTAGGCGCGAAATTTCATGCCCTTGAAGTCGTCCATGCTGCTGATCGGCGTCTTGCTGAAGATGCTTTGCGGCGACCAGGGCATGGCGTACAGCAGCTTGATGCCCTGCTTGGCCAGGCGCGCCTCCACCGCCGGACGGCTGACCGCCCAGAGCTTCTGCGCCTGCTCATAGTTGCGGGCCAGGAACGGCACGCTGTCCACTTCATAGATCGGGTCTTCGTTGCCCAGCACCGACATCAGCACGTCGCCGACCTGGACCTGGCCGGTCTGCACCGCCCGCTTGACTTCCGGGCGCTTGAACAGCACGGAGTTGGCGTGAATACGAATCTGCAGTTCACCGGCGGTGGCGGTTTCGACGTCCTTGGAAAACTCCTTGGCGACGGTGGTGATGAAGTTGCCGTCGGGCTGTTCGACGGTCATGTTCCAGCGTTCGGCGGCCTGGCTGGACAGCACGCTGAAACCCAGCACACACGCCAGGGTGGAGAGTGCGAAACGCAAGGGAGCTTTCTTCATGGTGTTCTCCTGATCATTATTCTGGGCGCAGTGGCGAGCGCCGATGTTGGGGAAGACCGCCTGAGTCTCAGCCTATGGGTGCAGGCTGTCCAACTAGAAAAACCGGGGGCGCATGATCAGAAATCGTTATGAGACGAAACAAGGCGACCGACCCAGGCGCGCACCATTGTCGGGCACCCTGGCGAGCAGGCAACCGCCCGCGCCCGGCAGGCGGGGCAGCGCAGGTGGTCGGGGGTGAAGGCAGCAGGTGACAGGTGCTCAGGCGGTTTTCTCGGCGGCACCCGCGACGGCCAGCGACAGCATGCTGTCACCCACCTGCTCGCCATACTCGGCCAGTACCTCGCAGGCCAGCGCGATGATGTCCTCGCTCAACTCCAGGCCCACGCCGGTACGCCAGGTCGCCACCACGCCGAGCGGTGGGGGGCGTGGCACATCATCGAGTATGGTCAGCATGCCCTGCTTCAGCTCTCCGATGACCAACGCAGCAGGCAACGCGCCAATCCCGAACCCGTCGCGAATCAGCCGGGTCATGGCCGCCACCGAGTTCACGCAACTGATGCGTGGGGCGCAGACGTTACCGGCGTGCAGCAGGTTGAGGATGTCCTGGTGCGGCCGGGAATTCTTCGAGAAGGTAATGATGCGTTCCCTGGCCATCTCGTCCATCGAGGCATAGCGGCGGTCGTACAGGGAGCCGGTCGGCACGATCCACTGCACGGGAAAGCTGGCCAGTTCGAGGTTGCGCACACTGTCGCCGTGGACCATGTCGGTCTGGAAAATGATGTCCAGGTAACCTTTCTGCAATTGCTCGCTGAGGTTGCGCGCGGTGTCGGCGGTCAACTCGATTTCCACCGCTGGGTAGCGCTCCATGATTTTTGTTACGAACGGACTCAGCCAAGTGTGAATGACGGTATCCATCGCACCGACACGAATGCGCCCCTGGATGCTGCCGGTTTCGCTGATCGACTGTTTCAGCGCCTGCATGGTGTCGATCATGCGTTCGGCATACTCCAGCACCTTCTGCCCTTCCGGGGTGAGCGACACACCCTTTGAATCGCGCAGGAACAAGCGCGTGCCCAACTCGTCCTCCAGCGCGGCGATCCGGCTGGATATGGAGGCCTGGGTGCTGAACAGTTTTTCCGCGGTCAGGCGAAAACTCTTCAGCCGTGCCACCCAGACAAACGTCTCGAGAAATCTCAGGTTCATGGCCGAATCGCCCCTCTGTGCACTGACATGGTACGGCTCGCTGGAGCACGCATTGATCGCCTGACAAAGCAGGTTGCATGCCACTGCACGCGGCGAACCCCAGACCTGGCGCATCGAATTTTCTTATCGACCACCCGCGTTTTTTCTCGTTGGACGCTCGCCTAACGCGCTACCAAGAATGCGCCGGCGGTACCGGCTCGCCCTTTTCAGGCGGGTACCGCAGCGGCTCGCGGCGAAACGCCAGCGGCCCCGGTTCTGTGCGCAGCCGTCGAGCGAAAGCGGGTTTCGCCCAGGGCCTCATAACAACAACCCTACTCCGCGCTCTGCCAAGCAGCTGGCCCTGGCCGCTGTGCGCACCTCATCAGGAGACACCCGCATGACCCCAAGCAATCGCATGGTTGCGCTGCTGCTCGCCAGTGGCCTTCCCGGCCTGGCCAATGCCGCGTTCATCGACGACAGCAAGGCCAGCATCGAGCTGCGTAATTTCTATTTCAACCGTGACTTCCGCCAGGAAGGTGCCCGCGACAAAGCCGAAGAATGGGCCCAGGGGTTTCTCCTGCGCCTGGAGTCCGGTTACACCGAGGGCACCGTGGGGGTCGGCATCGACGCCCTCGGCATGCTCGGTGTCAAGCTCGATTCCGGCGATGGCACCGCGGGCAGCGGCTTGCTGCCGGCCGACGGCTCCGGCGGTTCGCAGGATGAATATTCCAAGCTCGGCCTGACCGGCAAGATCAAGGTTTCCAACAGCACGCTCAAGGTCGGCGCCCTGCACTTTCGCAGCCCGATCGTCTCGGCCAACGACTCGCGCCTGTTGCCGCAGACCTTCCAGGGTGCGTTGTTGAATGTGCAGGAGGTCGACAACCTGGTGCTGCAAGGCGGCAAGATCAACCGCATCAAGGCCAACAACTCCACCGACTACACCGAAATGAGCGCCAACCGCATCGGCGGCAGCAGCGATGCCTTCGTGTTCGGCGGTGGCGACTACAGGGTCACCCCGGACCTCACCGCCGGGCTGCACTACGGCCAGCTCGACGGCATCTACCAGCAGTACTACGGCACCCTGAGCCACCTGCTGCCGCTGGGCGAGGGGCAATCGTTCAAGACCGACCTGCGTTATGCGAGCAGCCGTGAAGACGGCAATTTTCGCGACATCGACAACCGCGCCTTCGGTGCCATGTTCACCTACAGCCTGGCGGGCCACGCCGTCGGTGCGGGCTACCAGCGCATGAGTGGCGACGACCCGTTCCCCTACATCGCCAGCAGCGATCCGTTCCTGGTCAACTTCGTGCAGATCAATGATTTCGCCAACATCGACGAGCGCTCCTGGCAGGTGCGCTACGACTACAACTTCGCGGCCATCGGCCTGCCCGGCCTGACCTTCATGACCCGCTACATTTCCGGCGACAACGTGCAGGTGGGAGCCAGCAATGGCGGCAAGGAATGGGAACGCAACACCGACATCGGTTATGTATTCCAGCAAGGCGCCCTGAAGAACCTGGGCGTGAAATGGCGTAATGCCACGGTGCGCTCCAACTTCGCTAACGACCTCGACGAGAACCGCCTGATCGTCAGCTATAGCCTGCCCTTGTGGTGAAGGCATGAGGCACGGCCAACCGCTCCCGCGCGTTGGCCGTGCGCGTTTTCGCCCGCCCCGCAGCGCCCTGCTGCAAAATGGTGCTCAAGTTGTACGACAACCTGCCGACTCCTGTGCATCATAACAATGAAAATGGCGAGGAGTTATCGTGCAGTTCTTCCTATCCTGGCAACAGAAGTTTCGCTTGCTGATCATCATCACCCTGCTCAGCCTGGGGCTGATGGCAATCGCGTCCCTATGGGCCAGCATGCAATTGAGTGCATCGCTGCAAGCCCGCGAAGACGCCAAGGGATATGCCAGCGCCACCACCTCGCTGATGAACGACTGGTTGAAGCTCGCCGCCCTGCGCCAGCAACTCAACCCGGACACCCTGGCGCAGTTCAAGCAGCGCCTGGAGGCACTCGACCAGCACACCCAGGCCCTGGTCGCCAATGCCGACACACTGGGTGACGCCAGCGTAAGCCAGAGCGCCCAGGCGATTACCGCCTCGTTGCGCGAAGACTTCGGCCAGCAACGCACCTGGCTGGCCTTCAACCAGCAACTCGGCCTGAGCCCGTTCGAGGGCAAGCGCCAGGCCCTGGCCGAGGCGGCCAAGCGCTTGGAGCCGATCAATATCAGCCTGATCCAGCCGTTCATCACCGCCGCGCTGAGCAACCAGCGCGACTATGTGTCGACCTTCGACCCGGTGTACGCCGAGCGCGCCCATACCGCCATCAAGGAATTGCAGACCAAGGTCGTGGAGCTGGAGTGGCAGGAAAACCAGATTGGCGAATCCGTCGCTGGCTTCAGCCAGGCGTTCGCCGAGGCTGACGGCCTGATCCAGCAGATCCGTGGCAGCAACCAGCGCCTGGGCGAACTGAGCCGGCAGATCGAGCAGCAGATCGACACGCAGACCGCGATGCTCGAAGAGGGCATTCTTGCGCGCACCGAGCGCAATGCCCAGCAGGCGCGCACGTCGGCCAACTGGATCATGGGGCTGAGCTTCGTCGCCGTCGCACTGTTTCTCACCCTGACCCTCAACCAGGCATCGCGTACCCTGGTCGCTCGCCTGCAAAGCGTTACCGCGCTGATGTCCCAGGTGGCATCGGGGAACCTGACCGGCTCGCTGGCCGTGGGTGCCAACCCCAAGGATGAATTCAACCAGCTCGGCGATGCCTCCAACCGGATGATCCAGGGCATTGGCCGCATTGTTCGCCAGGTGGTCGAAGCCAACCACGAACTGAGCCAGTTGCACCACTACCTCAACGACTCGATGCGCAGCCTTGGCGACAACAGCAGCCAGGTGGAAGTACAGACCGAGCAGGCGGCCTCGGCGTCCCAGCAGATCTCGGCCACCATCAACGAGATGGCCCAGCGCACCTCGGACGTCGGCAACGCCACCCATACCGCCTATGATTCCGCGCGCCAGGGCAGCACGATCATCGACGCCAGCGTCGAGAGCATGCGCCGCCTGTCGCAACTGATCCAGGCCACCCATGCCCAGGTCGCCCTGCTGAGCCAATCCAGCAGCAAGGTGAGCGGCATCATCGATGTGATCAACAGCCTGGCCGACCAGACCAACCTGCTCGCGCTCAACGCCGCCATCGAGGCTGCCCGCGCCGGGGATGCCGGTCGCGGCTTCTCGGTGGTGGCGGACGAGGTGCGCTCGCTGGCACAAAAAACCGTCTCGGCCACGACCAACATCGCGCTGATCGTCGGTGAGTTCAAAGAGCAGACGCAAAACATGCATGAGCTGATGAGCAGCGGCATGTCACTGGCCGCCGAAAGCGAGGAGCACGCCGGCCAGGTGGCGGCCTCGATCGGCCAGATCACCTGCTCGATGGAGCAGCTCTCGGGCGAAATGAATCAGGTGGTGGTGGCCATCGAGGAAATTTCCAGCACCACCGAAGACATCGCCAGCAAGATCGAAGAAATCAACGTGCACACCGGCGAAACGAAAAACCTGCGCCTGACCCTGGACCAGCACACACGCGGTCTGTCGGCCCAGGTCGAAGCGTTGAGCCTCAGCGCGCGGCAGTTCCAGGTCTGACGCCAGCGCCACTGGCGCCTCCGTCGGGGGCGCCATCGACAAGGCGCTTCTGGTAGCCGCCGAGTAGCGCCCGCCTCGCCTCACCGGCCACGCCCGCATCACGGGCGAGCGTGAAGCCCCCTGCTGCGCCAACAACGCAACCACGGCAAGACTTTTCCGGTCTACCGCCAGGGTCGCCAATGGAAAAAGCAGGAGCGGACGATCACACGCACAGCGACCCGGCACAGGGCGCCGAGCCAACGCGGCGCGCCATCGGGTTTTCCTATCTCCTGCGCTCATTTTTATTAGTTGGACGCAGCACGCCGCTGGCTGAAGAATGCCGTCCATGATCGACTATCAACGGCCGACTGACAGCCAAAGCCGGGCATGCCACACCCGGCACCGCCAAGAGGACCTTCCTTGAACAGCCTGCTCCTGAACTGCGATATCGGTGAAAGCTTCGGCGCCTGGACCATGGGCCTGGATGCCGAGGTCATGCCCTTTATCGACTGCGCCAATATCGCCTGCGGCTTCCATGCCTCCGACCCCAGCACCATGCGCAAGACCGTCGCCCTGGCCGTCGAGCACGGTGTACGCATCGGTGCCCACCCCGCCTACCCCGACCTGGTCGGCTTCGGCCGCCGCTCGATGGATTGTTCGCCACAGGAAGTCGAAGACCTGCTGCTTTACCAGGTCGGCGCCCTGGAAGCGCTCTGCCGCAGCCATGGCAGCCAGGTGAGCTACGTCAAGCCGCACGGTGCGCTGTACCAGGACATGATGCGCAAGCCGCCGATCCTGCGCGCGGTGATGCGCGCCGTCGCCAGCTACGACAAACGCCTGCCGCTGATGCTGATGACCACCCGTGACAACCAGGCCGCCCAGGCCATGGGCGATGCCTTCGGCCTCACCCTGTGGTTCGAGGCTTTCGCCGACCGGGCCTACGATGCCGCCGGTTACCTGGTGGCGCGCAGCCAGCCAGGGGCCGTGCACCACGACAGCGACATCATCGTCAACCAGGCCATCACCCTGGCCAAGGGCGAGCCCCTGGTCGCCAGCGACGGCAGCAGCCTGCCGCTCCAGGCCCAGACCCTGTGCGTGCACGGCGACAACGCCAGTTCGGTGGCGGCGGTTCGGCGCATTCGCGAAGCCTTCGACGCGTTGGCTCGGGCATGACCCAGCGCCCGCCGGTCCCGGTGCTCGAAGTCGCGGGCATCGACAGCCTGATCCTGCGCCTGTTCGAGCACATCGACGAAGACAACATGCCCTGGATTCTCGCCGCCAGCCAGCGCCTGCGTGCCGGCTTCGGCACCGCCCTGATCGACCTGGTGCCGTCGTATACCACCCTGTTGCTGCACTACGACCTCGAGCGGATCGACGCCGCCCAGGCCAACGCGCTGATCGCCGAAGCCTTCAGCGACCTGCAACCGGCCAGCAGCGAGGGTGGCCGCTTGCACCACCTGCCCACCTGGTACGATCGCCGTGTCGGCCCCGAGCTGCCGCTGCTGGCACAACGCAGTGGCCTCAGCGAAGCGGAGGTGATCCGCCGTCACAGCACCCATGAATACCAGGTGTTCGCCCTGGGCTTCGCCCCGGGCTTCGCCTTCATGGGGCTGGTCGATGAGGCGCTGGCCACGCCGCGCCTGAGCACCCCACGCAAACGCATCGCGCCGGGCAGCGTGGGCATCGCCGAACGCCAGACTGCCGTCTACCCGGTGGTGTCGCCGGGGGGCTGGAACCTGCTCGGCCGCTGCCCGACCAAGCTGTTCGACCACGGTATCGAGGGCTACAGCCTGATGCAGCCGGGCGACCGGGTGCGATTCGAACCGATCGATCACGCCGAATTCATCCGCCTCGGCGGCAACGACAGCCCGCTGGAGGCGACAGCATGAACGGCAATGCCTCTCGTGGCCTCAAGGTCGTGCGCAGCACGCCGTTCATTCAGTTGCAGGACGGCGGGCGCTTTGGCGTTCGTCACCTGGGCGTGACCCAGAGCGGCGCCCTGGACTGGATCTCCCAGTACTGGGCCAACTGGCTGCTCGGCAATGCCCTGGATGCCGCCGTGGTGGAAATCACCCTGGGCAATCTCGACCTGCTGTGCCAGCAGGACGCGACCCTGGCCCTGGCCGGGGCCGACCTGGGCGCCACCCTCGACGGCCAACCCCTGGCACCCTGGCGCAGCTTTCGCGTGCGCCAGGGCCAGCAGTTGAAATTCGCCCAGCCTCGCCAGGGCGCCCGCGCCTACCTGGCGGCCCCCGGTGGCTTCGATGCCCCGCGGATACTGGGCAGTTGCGCCAGCGTGGCGCGTGAAGAACTGGGGGGCCTGCATGGCAACGGTGCCCCCATCGCCGCCGACGACCCGTTGCGCTGGAGCACCGAGGTCGACACGCAGCGCGAAGTACCCGGCAAGCAGATACCGGTCTTCGCGCCGTCCCCGCGCCTGGCGTTGATCATGGGCGCCCAGCTCGGCGATTTCAGCGGGCAGAGCCTGTTCGATGTGTTCAACAGCCCATGGAAAATAGACACCCGCGCCGATCGCATGGGCATGCGCCTGCTGGGCCCGGCGCTGCACTGCCGACGGACGACCATGGTCTCCGAGGGCATTCCCCTGGGCGCGGTTCAGGTCCCACCGGATGGGCAGCCCATCGTCCTGCTCAATGACCGCCAGACCATCGGCGGTTACCCGCGCCTGGGCGCCCTCACCCCCTGCGCGGTGGCGCGTCTGGCGCAATGCCTGCCCGGCGAGACGGTGCACCTGCGCCCGGCATTGCAGGCCTCGGCGCAGGAGGCCCAGCGTGACCTGCTCAGGCAGTGGCGAGACGCCTGACCCGCTCGACCTGAAGGTTCTGGCCAGGATGCCGAGTCACGCATAGCCTGCACCTCGGCAAATGCTTTAAAGTCGAGGTTCTGTGCGCAGCGCCACCAGGCATTGGTGACGTGCTCACGGAACCCGGCCGTCGCTGCATCGAGTACGACGAGCACCTTCCTTCAGAAAGAGCCCAACGATGGAACACCGTGAATCGCTTGTCGCACTGCGACAGTTTCTTTCAAGCCAGATCCTCGGTCAGGAAAAACTTGTAGAAAGGTTGCTGATCGCATTGCTCGCCGACGGCCACATGCTGGTCGAGGGGGCGCCCGGCCTGGCCAAGACCAAGGCGATCAAGGAACTGGCCGAAGGCATCGAGGCCGAGTTCCACCGTATCCAGTTCACCCCGGACCTGTTGCCGGCCGACATCACCGGCACCGAAATCTATCGCCCGGAAACCGGCAGCTTCGTGTTCCAGCAGGGGCCGATCTTTCACAACCTGGTCCTGGCCGACGAGATCAACCGGGCCCCGGCCAAGGTGCAATCGGCCTTGCTCGAAGCCATGGCCGAACGCCAGGTCAGCGTCGGTCGCAGCACCTACGACCTGTCGCCGCTGTTCCTGGTCATGGCCACGCAGAACCCGATCGAACAGGAAGGCACCTACCCGCTGCCGGAAGCCCAGCTCGACCGTTTCCTGATGCACGTGAAAATCGGTTTCCCTGATGCGGCGGTGGAACGCAAGATTCTTCTGCAGGCCCGTGGCGAAGCGCTCAATGGCGAAACCAAACCGGAACACCGGGTCAGCCAGCAGGCGATCTTCGCCGCGCGCAAGGAAATCCTCGGCCTGTACATGGCCGACGCGGTAGAGGAATACCTGGTGCAACTGGTCATGGCCTCGCGTACCCCCGGCAAGTTCGATGCGGAACTGGCCGAATGGATTTCCTATGGCGCCAGCCCGCGCGGCTCGATCGCCCTCGACCGTTGCGCACGGGCTCACGCCTGGCTGGCCGGGCGTGACTTCGTCAGCCCGGAGGACATCCAGGCGGTGCTGTTCGACGTGCTGCGTCATCGCATCATCCTGTCGTTCGAGGCAGAAGCCGCCGGCATCGACCAGGACCGCGTGATCCAGCGCATCCTCGATGTGGTTGCCGTCGCCTGACGCCCATGCACGCCCTGCCCACACAACCCGGCGTTCGCGTCAATCTCGCCGAACTGATCGAGATGCGTCACCGCGTGCGCGAGGTGCAGCTGTTCTCCACCCCGGCGCGGCGCAGCCCGCTGATCGGCCTGCACCATTCGAAGCTGCGCGGACGCGGCGTGGATTTCGACCAGGTGCGTGTCTACCAGGCGGGCGACGATGTCCGCACCATCGACTGGCGTGTCACCGCGCGCACCCAGGAACCCCATACCAAGCTGTTCCATGAAGAACGCGAGCGACCGATCTACATCATGGTCGAGCAAAGCCAGCGACTCTTCTTCGGCTCGGGGCTGTGCTTCAAATCGGTGCTGGCCGCCCAGGCCGCCAGCCTGATCGGCTGGGCGGCCCTGGGCCACAACGACCGCATCGGCGGCCTGGTGTTCGGCGACAACGAGCACCACGAGATCAAGCCACGGCGCAGCAAGCAAAGCCTGCTGCAATTACTCAATCGCCTGGCGCGGGCCAACCAGGCGCTGCCCAGCGAGCAGCCCGCGGGCCGCGACAGCTTTGGCCTGGCCCTGCGACGCGCCCGCGAGGTGCTGCGCCCCGGCAGCCTGGTGGTGGTCCTCTGCGACGAACGCACATTGAACGACAGCAGTGAGCAGCAGTTG
>Ga0307414_10000904_pt1 | contig 15210 bp, 16 predicted proteins | sample DK1Ometagenome_FD_203804 | JGI IMG/M metagenome (GOLD analysis project Ga0307414, IMG submission 203804) | Maize rhizosphere microbial communities from greenhouse at UC Davis, California, United States - DK15-O-3 | ecosystem: Host-associated > Plants > Roots > Rhizosphere > Soil | place: USA... | reverse complement strand
TCCTGACCGGCGCAGCAGGAGCCGGAGCGCTTCGCCGCTTCGCCATGATCGTAGAGCTGCAGTGTGACGCCAATCACCTCGGCGCCCGTGCGCGCAGCTAGCGCAGCCACGACGGAGCTGTCGACGCCGCCGGACATGGCGACCACGATCCTTGCTTCGCGGAGGCCGCGATGGAGGCCGAAATCGATCTTCATTGGAACTTTCTGGGGTCTCTTTACCCGAATTTCACCCCTGCGAGCTAGGTCAGAGGTCTGTCGGGGCTGTTCGAGAGGTAAGATTGTCTCGGCCTGAGTCGAAATTCACTGCTGCAGGACCCGCGGGATTGGATGCCGCGGAGCTCGTCGCCGCGTTCGAGGCGCAGCTGGCCAGTGCTCGTGGCGACCGCAAGCTCGCGATCGCGCGACTTCTGGCGGCAGGTCCTGGATGGCGTGAGGCTCGAGATGCGCTGGGCGGAGCCTTCGCTGAAGGCCGCCCGGAAGAAGGGTTAAAGGACGATAAGGGGTCGTGAGGGGGAAATTAACCAGCGCGTTTCAGAATATCTTCAACGGCTGGCCCTTAAGACCATCGCCATCGACAATGATTAAGCAGGTTTGAAGAAGAGATGCTCGAGAACCAAAAGATTCGGCCAGCACAGGTCATCGGACCCCTTGGCGAGCCTTTGACGCTCGAAAGCCTTCCGCCTGCGTCCACGACTCGCTGGGTCGTTCGCCGCAAGGCCGAGGTCGTAGCAGCGGTCGCGGGGGGCCTGCTGAGCGTCGATGAGGCCTGCCAGCGCTACACGCTGAGCCTTGAAGAGTTCACGAGCTGGCAGCGCGCGGTCGACCGCAGCGGAATGCCTGGCCTGCGCGTGACCCGCATCAAGCACTACCGCGATCAGTACGAGCGCCAGCAGCGCTACTGAGGCGCTTCAGCTTCGGCAGGCACTTTCCGCCTGTTGTTAACCAAGGACTGGACAGTTCCTTCCGAATCCGGAACAACCAGCGCGCATCGCGCGTCTTGGATGCCGGAAGGCCGCCGCGTAGAATTGGCGGTCCACGAACAGGAGGGAGCGCTTCATGGGTATCATCATTTGGCTCGTCGTCGGTGGTATTTGTGGTTGGCTTGCCAGCCTCATCATGCGGACCGACGCACAACAGGGTATCCTACTGAACATCGTGGTGGGCATTATCGGCGCCGTCATCGCCGGGCTCATTTTCGGTGCAAACATCAACGATGGCATCACGGTCGAGTCATTCCTGTACTCGCTGTTGGGAGCGGTAATCCTCCTGGCGATCGTGAATCTCATTCGTCGGGGTTCCGTCCGCTAAGACGGCTCGATTGACCAACATTCGAAGGCCGCCTGGAGCGATCCGGGCGGCCTTCTTTCCTGCCTACCTACTGCAGATCGAATACAATCGAGAGCGTGACCTGCAGCTTCTGCTCGCCAGGAAGGATCTTGGAATCCGCGGCCTGGTTGCGCGCCTCCATCATCATCGGCATGGGCGGAGGGACCGGATAGCTTCCGCCGCTCTCGCTGATCGACACGATGCGAGCGACCCGCCTGCCCAGCGCCCGGGCATAGACGTCCGCACGCGCCCGGCCGTTCGCGAGCGCCTTCAGCCGTGCCTCATCCAGCGCCGCCTCCGGCTTGTCGATGGTCAGCGTCGGTCCGTTGATCTGGTTGGCGCCTTCGGCGACCAGAGCGTCAAGGATCTTGCCGGTGTTGCGGATGTCGTGGAAGCGGATGCTGACCTGGTTGGAAGCGCTGTAACCGACCAGCTCCGGGGATCGATTGTCCTGATAGCGATATTCCGGATTGAGGTTGATCGAGCTCGTCTGGACGTCGCGCTCCTCGATCCCGACCCGCTTCAATGCGGAGAGGACTCGCTCCATTCGCTCCGCATTTTCCTGGATCGCCGCGGTAGCCGTCGTCTGCCGGGTGACCACGCCAGCCGAGATTATCGCGAGGTCCGGCACCCGCGTGGCTTCGCCGGTGGCGCTGACTTCCAGCCGGGTGCCGGCAATCGCGGGCATCGGCGCCTGGACCGCCTGCGCCGCGACGGCCGTCGGAGCCGCGGCGCATAGCGCCAGTCCCAACCAAATGCTCTTCATTCATTCCTCCTGAACCCATGTAAGCAGGAGGAGCGAGCGTCACATCCGCGCTATGGCTGTTTGCTGAACGCTGGATTAGCTACAGAAATCAAGTATTTAACGCCTCCGGGCAAGAACCAGCCGGTAGATGAGCAGGATGATGAATGCACCGACGATCGCGGCGATGAAGCCCGCGCCCTCGCCCTCGGTGTACCAGCCCACGGAGCGACCGATGAAACCTGCCAGCAGCGCGCCGGCTATGCCGAGGAGGATGGTGATGATGCAGCCCCCCGGATCGCGCCCCGGCATGAGCAGCTTCGCAAGCGCCCCGGCAAGTCCGCCGATGACAATCCAGCCCAGAATCCCGTATGACTCCATCTCTGCTTCCCCTTTTCCGTCCGCTCAGGCGAGTGCGCGGTACACTGCAGTCTGGGCTAACGCGCCTTCGCAAAGCAAGTGCCGCCGTTGGTCGAAAATCAGTGGCGGCGGGCGAAAGCGCAGGGTCAGTTGCGGGCACTGACTTATTCGCGTAATACAGTGCCGCCAAGCTGCTCGGGAATCGCGAACGAGGCGAAAGAAGTGAGAATGAACCGGGAAACATCTGCTTTCGAAAGCTCCGACACGCTAGTGGTCGTGGACCGTTCGCGCCGCCGGCGTACGCTGCTTATCGGGGCCGGCCTCGCGCTCATCGTCGTCCTGATCGCCTTCATGTTGATGCGGGGCGGCAGCGAAGAAGCCACGCCGGTTGCTGGCGGAGCGCCAGGCGGTGGGCAGATCCCGACCGTCACGGTGGTCGTTCCGGGCCGCAGCGAAGTCGCGCGTACCGTTACCGCGAGCGGCGCTTTGGCGGCGCGGCGCGACCAGCCGGTGGGTATCCCCGGCTCGGGCGGCAGGGTCACGCGCGTCCTTGTCGACGCCGGCACCTGGGTCCGTGCGGGGCAAGTGCTCGCCACTGTCGACCGCTCCGTCCAGGCGCAGCAGGCCTCGCAGCTCGCTGCCCAGGTTTCAGCGGCTCGCGCTAATGCCGAGCTCGCCCAGAACAATTACGAGCGCGCCGTCTCACTTCAGGGCCGCGGCTTCGTCTCCAAGGCGGAAATCGATGCCAAGCGCGCGGCCCGCGACGCGGCGAATGCTCAGGTACGCGTGAACCAGGCGCAGCTGAACGCCACCCGCGCCGAAATCGGGCGCCTGGACATCCGCGCTCCACAGAGTGGCCTCATCCTCGCCCGCAACGTCGAGGTCGGGCAGATCGTAGGTCCGGGCACCGGCGCGCTCTTTCGACTTGCCGAGGGCGGACAGATGGAAATGCGGGCCCAGCTATCGCAGCAGGATCTCGCGTTCGTCCGTACGGGCATGCCCGCAAGCGTCACTCCGATCGGGCTCGACCGCAGCTTCTCCGGCCAGGTCTGGCAGGTCGCGCCGGTCATCGATCCGCAGTCGCGCCAGGGCGAAGTGCGCATCCTCGTCCCGTACGACCCGGCCATCCGCCCCGGCGGCTTCGCCGAAGCAAGGATCGGCGCCGGCGGAACGACAGCGCCCCTGCTTCCGCAGAGTGCAGTGCTCAGCGACGACAAGGGCAATTACGTCTACGTCGTCAATGCGAAGAACGAAGTCGAGCGCCGCGCCATTAAGATCGGCACTGTCAGCGACGATGGCGTGACGATTGCCGAGGGCCTTAGCGGCCAGGAAGCAGTCGTGCTGTCCGCCGGCCCGTTCCTCAACCCGGGACAGAAGGTCTCACCGAAGCGCAAAAGCGCTCGTTGAACCGCGAGTAAGGCTCCGTCGCCATGAATTTCCGCAACATTTCCGCCTGGTGCATCCGCAACCCGGTCCCGCCGATCGTCTTCTTCGTCGGGTTGATGCTGGCCGGGATCGTCTCCTTCATGGGGATGCAGGTCAACAACAACCCGGACATCGACTTCCCGGCGGCGGAAGTGAACATTTCCCAGCCCGGCGCAGCGCCGAGCGAGATGGAAACGCAGATCACTCAGCGCATCGAATCCGCCATCCGCGGAGTGAACGGCGTCGACGAGATCAACAGCTCCGTGCGCGAAGGCAACAGCAACACCTTCGTCCAGTTCGAAATCGGCACCCCGACCGACCGAGCGGTGAACGACATCCGCGACGCGATTGCACAGGTCCGCGGCGACTTGCCGGAGGGCATTCTCGAACCGCAGATCAATCGCATCGACATCTCCGGGGACCCGATCCTCTTCGTCGCCGCCGAGACGACGGACATGACCCTCGAAGAGCTCAGCTGGTACGTCGACAATACGGTCGCCAAGCGGCTGCTGGGCCTCGAAGGCGTTGCCGCGGTGTCACGCGAGGGCGGCGTCGATCGCCAGATCCGTGTGGTCCTCGATCCCGCGGCGCTCCAGGCGCAGGGCATCACCGCTGCGCAGGTCAACCAGCAGCTTCGTCAGACCAACCTCAACGCTGCGGGCGGCCGCGCCGAGATCGCGGGATCCGAGCAGTCGGTGCGCGTGTTGGGCAACGCCCGAGACGCCTACGAGCTTTCGCAGACGCAGATTGCCGTTCCAGGCGGACGCACGGTCCGGCTCGCCGACCTCGGCGAGGTGAAGGACGCCTATTCGGAGCAGCGCACGATCGCGAAGATGAACGGCCGTCAGGTCATCAGCTTCAACGTGCAACGCTCCAAAGGATCTTCGGAAGTCACGACCTACGACAAGGCGTGGGAAGAGCTGCGTAAGCTGGAGAAGGAGGATCCGCGGATCCACTTCAGCGAAATCGTCAACCAGGTCGACTACACCAAGGCGCAGTATCATTCGGCTATCGACGGCCTCTGGGAAGGCGCGGTCCTTGCCGTCCTCGTCGTCTTCCTCTTCCTGCGCGACATCCGCGCTACCCTGATCTCGGCGCTGGCGATCCCGCTCTCGGCAATCCCCGCCTTCTGGTTCATGAGCCTGATGGGGATCACGCTGAACGGTCTGTCCCTCCTCGCGCTCAGCCTCGTCGCCGGCGTGCTGGTCGACGATGCCATCGTGGAGATCGAGAACATCGTCCGCCACATGCGCATGGGCAAATCCGGCTACCAGGCGTCGATCGACGCCGCGGACGAGATCGGCCTCGCGGTGCTTGCCACCACGATGGCCATCGTGGCGGTCTTCCTGCCCGTTGCATTGATGCCCGGCATTTCCGGCCAGTTCTTCAAGGCGTTCGGCTTCACCGTCGTAATCGCGGTGATGATGAGCTTGCTGGTCGCCCGAATGATCACGCCGATGCTTGCGGCCTTCTTCCTGCGCGCCAAGGGCATCCAGCCCCACGCGTCGGGCTGGGCGATGGAGAAGTATCTCGACCTGCTGAAGTGGAGCCTGAGCACCAAGCGAGCGGACGCTCTACGCGCGAAGGCCCCGAATGCGCATTCGCGCTTCTATTACTACGGCATCGCAGGCGTGATTGCGCTGGTCGTTGCAGGCGTCTTCATCGCCGGCGCGGTCCTTACCTGGCAGCTGACCATGCCATTCATCAAAACCTCGCTGATCGTGCTCCCGCTGACGCTGATCGCGGGCGCCGCGCTCGTCTACGGTCTCGGCATGCTGATGGGCTGGGTGCTGCGTAGCTTCGGCGGCAATTACGGCGCCTGGCATGCCGCCCGGGTCCTTCCGTGGATTCACGACCACCGCATGTACATGGTCGGCGTCGGCGCCTTGATGTTCGTGATTCAGGCGCTGCTCTTCTCCAATCTATCGATGACCTTCCAGCCGCCGCTGAACCTCGACTTCTCGCGGGTTCAGGTATCGATGGCCCCCGGCTCAACGCTCAAGCAGACGGAAGCGGTAGTCGATCGCGCAGCCGACGTGATCAAGCGCGACCCCGACGTCGACCGCGTGTTCGAGCGCGTGTTCGTCGGCTCGGGCTATCTCAACATCGTCCTCAAGAAGGACCGCGAGAAGACCAGCACCGAGTTCGAGCGCGGCCTGAGCCCAGCGCTTGCGGGGATTCCCGACGCGCGCGTCAACTTCCTGAGCCAGAACGGCGGCGGACCGGGTGGCGGCCGCGACATCATGCTCTATCTCGGCAGCGACAATCCGGTGATCCTCACCGAGACGGCGAACAAGATTGCTGACGAGATGGCGACCCTGCCGGGCTTGCGGGCACCGCGCGTGGCGGGCGACCTCGTTCGTCCGGAGATCGTGATTAAGCCGCGGTTCGACCTTGCAGCCGATCTGGGCGTGACGACCGCCGCGCTCAGCCAGACAATTCGCATCGCGACGCTTGGCGACATCCAACAGAATAGTGCGAAATTTTCGCTGGCCGACCGGCAGGTGCCGATCACCGTCGCGCTGTCGGAAAACTCACGCCGCGACTTGTCGACGCTCGAGAACCTTCCGGTACCGACTTCGAACGGGGGCTCCGTCCCGCTCAAGTCCGTAGCGGATATCGGCTTCGGCGCCGGTCCGACGACGGTCCAGCGCACAAACCAGATCCGCCGCATCGCGGTTGGCGCGGACCTCGCTCCGGGGCTGGTCACGGGCGACGTCTGGCCGAAGATCAACGAGCTGCCGACGATGAAGAACCTTCCGCGCGGCGTATCCAAGCTGAACCTGGGCGACCAGAAGTGGCAGGCGGAGCTGATGTACTACTTCGCACTTGCCCTGGGCTCGGGCGTCCTGCTCGTGTTCGCGGTACTGGTTCTTCTCTACCGGCGTTTCCTGGCGCCCTTCGTGAACATGGGCTCGCTGCTCATCGCGCCCCTTGGATCGGCCATCGCCCTCCATGTGACGGGCAACCCACTGTCACTGCCGGTGCTGATCGGCATTCTCATGCTGTTCGGAATCGTGGCCAAGAACTCGATCCTTTTGGTCGATTTCGCGGTCGAGATGATGAACCACGGCATGCCGAAGGACGAGGCGATCTACGAAGCGGGCCACAAGCGCGCGCAGCCGATCGTCATGACGACGGTGGCGATGGTCGCGGGCATGCTCCCGATCGCCTTGTCGCTTGCCGGTGACGCCAGCTGGCGCGCTCCGATGGGCATCACGGTGATCGGCGGCCTGATCTTCTCGACGGCTCTGACGCTTGTGCTTGTCCCGGCCTTCTTCTCGATCGCAATCGACCTCGAGCAATGGTTCGGGCGCAGGTTCCACCGCATGGTCGGTCAGGGCGCGCATGCCACCCCATCAGCAGGACATTCGCCGCAACCCGCGGAGTGAAACGGGAGCCCTACTCGTCTATTGATGGGCGAATGGACGCGACGACCTCACAGACTCGCCCGGCGTTAGCGCGGTTCAATCCGGTCCAGCCGGGCGCAGCCGGGATGAAGCTGGCGGCCACGGGACTGCTCGTTCTGATGGCCGTGATCTTCGCGGTCGCGCGCGTCTACGAGCATCAATATCCATGGCTGTCGTTCGTGAAGGCGTTCGCCGAAGCGGCCATGGTCGGCGGCCTTGCCGATTGGTTCGCCGTCACTGCCCTATTCCGCCATCCCCTCGGGCTTCCGATCCCGCATACGGCAATCATCCCGCGCAACAAGGATCGCATCGGCGAGACCCTTGCCAGCTTCATCCGCGACAATTTCCTCATTCCGTCGGTCGTCGCCCGGCGGATGCAAAACATCGACGTCGCCGGAGCGACCGGGAGATTCCTTCAGACCCCAGCCGGCGAAGGCACGCGCATCCGTGCCGGCGCGTCCCGCCTGATCGCCGACATTTTCGAAAGTCTCGATGACGAACGGCTCGGAGGCATCGTCAAAGGCGCAGTCTCCTCACGCATCCGCAAGATGGAGGTTTCGCCGCTACTCGGCCACGCGCTCGCATCGGCCATCAACGAGGACCGTCATGTGCCGATGCTGGAAGCGGGCATTCGCTGGACCGCTCGAGCGCTCGAGGCGAACGAGCCGCTCATTCGGGAGATGGTGCACAAGAAAGCGAACTGGGCGCTGAAGCTCGCCGGGCTGGACGCCAAGCTGGCCGATGCGATCATCGATGGACTGAGGAAGCTCACCGTTGAGATGTCGACCGACCCCGCCCACCCGGTCCGCGTAAAGGTCGAGGAGGCGCTCGCCCAGCTAGCAAACGACCTCCAGACGCGGCCCGAAACCCGCGAGCGCGTGGAGGCGATCAAGGAGCAGCTGCTCGACAACAAGTCGGTGGGTCTCTGGATCGACACGCTTTGGCAGAAGGGCCGCGAGACGATCATCCGTGCGGCGCGCAACCCAGACGCGGCATTTGCTGGCAAGCTCGGGGAAGTCCTGAAGTCGATGGGCGCGACGCTCGAAAGCGATCCCCGCATCCGTGCTGCAATCAACCAGTTCGCGCGCCGCGCAGTGGTCGGCATGTCCGCAAGCTATGGCGGCTCAATGGTGAAGCTCGTGTCCGAAACCATCCGCAGCTGGGACGCCAGGACCATCACCGCCCGCCTGGAAGCGGCGGTCGGCCGCGATCTCCAGTATATCCGCATCAACGGGACATTGGTCGGCGGGCTGGTAGGTCTTGTGCTCCACGCTCTGGACTCGCTTTAGCGCCCACATCTTTGACTTCCTGGTCCGGGGTCACCATCTTCAGAGCATCATGGGACGCACCATCTTCCGGCGCTTCGTCGCCCATTCGGGACAGATTCCCGCCCGAGCCTAGCCCCGGGTCCGCATTCGGCGAGGCTCGGGGAGTTCACCAACGAAAATCTCAATCAAAGGTATGAACATGGGCATTCCCCATGCGGGCGACGCACGCCCGCCAATCCACTTGCTCGCAACGGAATCGGACATGGTCGCCAATCTGGCGCTGCAGACCGAGCACCGGCACCCGGTCGTGGCTGCCATGCTGCTCGAGGAAATCGAGCGGGCGGAACTGCACGACTCCAATACGCTCCCGAAAACGGCGGTAACGATCGGCTCGCAGGTCGACTTCGTCGACGAGAAGACGTCGCAAATGCGCAGCGTCGAACTTGTCCTGCCGGCCAAGGCGAACATAGCGGAGGGGCGGATTTCGATCCTTACGCCGATGGGCGCGGCCCTCTACGGCTTGGCCGCCGGTCAATCGATCGACTGGCCCGACCTCGACGGCCACGAGCGGAGGATCCGCATCCTCCGCGTCAGGCAGCCCTCCGGCTGGGAGCCGCCAAGGGCAGCCTAGCCGGTGCTCCGGCGCTCGATGGTGGCGCCGACGGCGCTCAATTTCTCTTCAAGGCGCTCATAGCCGCGGTCGAGATGATAAACGCGCAGGACCTCCGTTTCTCCTTCGGCCGCGAGCCCGGCGAGGATGAGGCTCATCGACGCGCGGAGATCGGTCGCCATCACCTGCGCACCGGTGAGCTTCTCGATGCCGTGCACGACTGCCGATCGGCCGTGAATCTCAACCTCGGCGCCCATTCGGCGGAGCTCAGGGACGTGCATGTAGCGGTTCTCGAAGATGGTTTCTTCGAGGAAGCTCTGGCCCGCTGCGCGGCACAGCATGGCCATGAACTGCGCCTGCATATCGGTGGCGAAGCCGGGGAAAGGCGCGGTCGATAAAGCGAGCGGCCTCAGCCCGCCATTCGCGCTGACCCGGATTCCGCGATCGTTGAACTCGATGATCAGGCCAGCCTGCGCCAAGGCATTCAGCGTCGCTTTCATGTCGTCGGGACGGGCGCCGATCAGGTTGATCGAGCCGCCCGTGAGCCCGGCCGCGCAGGCATAGCTACCGGCCTCGATACGATCGGGCATCACCTCGTAGGTCGTGCCGTGCAGACCTTCGACGCCGTCGATGATGAGATGCGAGGAACCGATGCCCTCGATCTTGCCGCCCATCGCCACCAGCAGATTGCAGAGATCGACGATTTCCGGCTCTCGGGCCGCGTTGAACAGCTGCGTCCGTCCCGTGGCCAGGACCGCGGCCATCAACGCATTCTCCGTCGCGCCGACGGACACGACTGGAAAGCTGAAGTCGCCACCTGGCAGCCGTCCCTTCGGGGCGCTCGCCTTCACATAGCCGGCCGCAAGCTCGATCTCCGCACCAATGGCCTCGAGCGCCTTGAGGTGCAGGTCGATCGGCCGGTCGCCGATCGCGCAGCCACCCGGCAGCGAGACGGTGGATTCGCCGGCGCGCGCCAACATCGGCCCGAGCACGAGGATCGAGGCGCGCATCTTTCGCACCATGTCGTACGGCGCGACCGTCGAGCTGATGTCGGCGGCCTGGAAGGTCACCTTGCGGCCGAACTCGCCCTTCTTCACGCCGGCAACGCTGGTCGAAACCCCAAGCTGGTTGAGGAGATGGCCGAAGCTGTCCACGTCCGCGAGACGGGGCAGGTTGGTGAGAGTCAGCTTCTCTTCGGTAAGTAGCGCGCAGGGAAGCAGCGTGAGAGCGGCATTCTTGGCGCCGGAAATGGGAATGTCGCCCTGGAGCTTGTTGCCGCCCCGGATCCAGATGCTGTCCATCGCCGCGCTTTAACGCCGAACGGGGGACTCGCAAGAAGCGGTGAGGGTTACGCCTTCTCTAGCGTGCACTGGAGCGGGTGCTGGTTCTCGCGGGCGAAATCGATCACCTGCGACACCTTCGTCTCGGCGACTTCGTAGGTGAACACGCCGCACACCGCGATTCCCTGCTGGTGCACCTGCAGCATGACTCGGGTCGCGTCCTCGATACTCATCGTGAAGAACCGTTGCAGCACGAGGACGACGAACTCCATCGGAGTGTAATCGTCGTTGAGCATCAAAACTTTGTAATTGGACGGCTTTTTCGTGCGCGGCCGAGTGCGCGTCGCGACGCCTGTTTCCATGTCGCCAACGCCGCCGTCGTCCGGCTCATCACTCATTGTCCAACGCATACCCATTGCTGCCTAAGATATGGCAAGCGGCGAACGCCTCGCAAGACGGCTCGATGCGCCCTGGCCTCAAAAAAGCGTCGTCCCAAAAAAATGACGGCCGCCCGGGGAGAGAGTGGGCGGCCGTCAGCGTTACCTGATCAGGAGGGGAGAGGCGTCAGGCAACGAGCTTGTTGATACGCTCCGCGTTCAGCGTCGCGCGGGTCTGGATCGGCTGGATGGCCTCACCGGCGACCTTCACGAAGGTCTCGGTCAGACGCGAGCTCTCCGAGACGAAACGGTCGAACTGCGCACGAGCGAACTCGGTCTGCAGCTGGATGAACTCGGTCGGCGACTTCGCCTCGGCGAGAGCGCGAACGGCGTCGGCCGCCTGCTCGACACCTTCACGGCCGGTCTCGACGACGTCCTGGCCGATCGAGCGAGCGCCTTCGACGGCGATCTTGCCGGCGTCGACGAGCGCTTCGACATTGGCGCGGCTGACTTCGGCCAGCTGTTCCATCGCCTTCTGCGAACGGCGGGCAACTTCCTGGCCACGCTCACCGGCATCGGCGAACAGGGTCTGGAAGGAACCGGTGTTGGGGAGGGCGTTGAAGCCCGCGAACCAGTTGTTGGTGTTCTTGGTCACAGTTTCGATCCTTTCCTGGGCGGCGGGCTTGCGAGCCACGGTCGCCTTCTTGGCGCGGCGCGGCTTGGCGCGACGCTGGGTTTTTGCGGTCGAGCGAGCAGCCTTGGCCGTCCGCTTCGTGGTCTTGGCCGTCGTCGCGGCGGTACGCCTGGACGTCTTCACGGCGGTGGCGGTCGCCTGCTTGGCGGCTTCGCCGGAAGCCTCGATCGCCTGCGTAGCGGCGTTCGCGCTTGCGTCGACTACCGTCTGAGTTTCATTTGCCATCGCTACAGAATCTCCTTTTGTGCGGTGCAACATAATCTGTTGCAGTGCACCTTTCAAGGACCAATTTTGTGCAGTGCAACAACCCACCGCTTGACGGCCACGGGTGGGCGGGCAAAGAGCGGCAATGGACCTAGACGACGCCGATCATCCGACACGCCGCCGCCGCGGACTCCTGATCGTTCTCTCGTCGCCTTCGGGTGCTGGCAAGACGACCATCTCCCGAATGCTCATGGAATCGGACGACGAGGTCACCATGTCCGTCTCGGCGACGACCCGTCCCAAGCGCCCCGGTGAAACGGACGATGTCGACTATCATTTTGTCGACGACGCCGAGTTCGACCGGATGATCCATTCGGGCGAGTTCGTCGAATGGGCGCCCGTGTTCGGTCACCGCTACGGCACGCCGAAGAACCCGGTGAAGGACGCGCTGAGGGCCGGTCGCGACATCCTCTTCGACATCGACTGGCAAGGTACGCAGCAGCTCCAGGCCGCGATGGGCGAGGACCTGGTCACCATCTTCATCCTTCCTCCGTCGATGAAGGAACTGGAGCGGCGACTGCACGAGCGCGGCACCGACTCCCAGCAAGTCATCGATGACCGCATGTCCCGAGCGGCGAGCGAGATCAGCCACTGGCCGGAATATGAATATGTCTTGGTCAATACAGACGCGGACCAGTGCCTCGACCAGGTTCGCGCGATCGTCGCCGCTGAAAGGCTGAAGAGGCAGCGACAGATCGGCCTCGTGGCCTTCGTCCGGGACCTCATCGGCCCCTCGCACTAAGCGTTCAGCAGCTCCAGGAACCGCGCCGCAGCCATGAAGTCGCGGCGCCGACTCTCGAGCGCGGCTTCGGCCTCGGCATCCGAGCCCCATTGATCCAATTGACACCGCTCATCGATGGTCACGGCTTCCCAGGCCTGCTCGGGCGTGAATGCGCCTTCGAGCACGCCGAGCGCGGCCAGCAGTGACCCTCCGATCGTAATCAATGGCGAAATTCCGGCCAGCCGACACGAATCGAGGGCGGCAACAGCATGGCTCAGGCGATCGATGGTCGCGGCGGGCTGATCGACGTGCACGATCCCGGTCGTCGTGCGGAAGTCCACGTCGAAGCGGCGCCTGCCCCATCCGAGCAGCGCGTCCCAAGGTTCGGTCTGCCGCTCAACGAGCGCGCTGGGTTCCTCGGCGCGGTAGCAGGCCAGGTCAGCCTCCGCGTATCGCGCAATGCCTTGGGCGAAAGCTTCCTTGTCCGGCGCCACCCGGTCGACCGCCGCATTGGCGAGCCCGGTCAGCGGCATGGCGCCGGGGTCGATCTTGTCCACGACCCCATTCCATTCGGCCGCAATGGCGTCAGCGAGTGCCTTCGTCGGCACGGTCAGCGGATAGCGCGCGGGCGTGCGCAGCGGCTTGCCGTCCAGCTCCACGCCCCAGCCGCCGTCTCGTTCGACGGCATTCGCCTGCTTCCAGAAGCGCTTCACCGGCCCTCGCGGTCCTGCTGCTCCCAAAGCTTCTTGAGGAGCTTGGGGGCGAAGACCGCGTCGATGATGCCGACGATCACGACGATCGCTCCAACGGCGGGCCATCCGCCCTCCCTCAGCAAGTCGGTGTAGATGATCGCGATTCCGAGGAAGAAAGTCGCGACGCCGAACAGTCGCGTCAGCATGAAGACGAAGAAGCGGCGTCTCCACAGGTCTTCGTCAGCCATAGAGAGCTCGCTTGTGGCCAGCCAGGATTTCGAGGACGTCGAGCGGCGCGTCGGCCACTGCAATCGCTCCGGCGTCGAGCATTTCATGCGCTTCGTGATAGCCCCAACCGGCGCCGATCCCCGTCGCGCCGGCGGCAACGGCCATGCGCATGTCGAAGGCCGTATCGCCGATTACGATCGTCGTCTCCGGCCCAGCCCCGGCATCGGCCATCGCCTGATGGACCATGGATGGGTGAGGCTTGGACGGATGCCGGTCGGCCGTCTGCAGCGAAATGAAGCGCTCCGCATAGCCATGGCAATCAAGGCAGAGCGAGAGGCCCCGGTCGGACTTGCCCGTGGCAACGGCGAGTAGCCAGCCATCGGCTTCCAGGGCGTCGAGCAGTTCTGCGATGCCCGCAAAGAGCGGCTCTTCGACCCGGCCCTCGGCACGAGCCCGCTGGAAATGGCGTTTATAGCTCTCCGCCAGCAAGACATGCCGCTCGTGGTCCTCGTCGGGCACGAGCGTCGCAATTGCCTCGACCAGGCTGAGCCCGATGACCCTGCGGCTCACCTCCTGCGGGGGCACGGCCACACCATGCTCTCCGAACGCGTCCGACAGAGCCGCGAAGATGTTTCCCCCGCTGTCGACCAGGGTCCCGTCGCAATCGAAGATCGCAAGTCTGTTCATTTCCGCTTGGTCTTCACCTGCCCACGTGACCGGCGCTCGCCTCGCCTTTCCTTGCGCCGCGACTTGGCGACCGCGGCGACCTTTCGCTTCTTCGCTTCGGCAGTCTGTGATGGCTTCGGCTGGTCGAGCGGCATGGACTCGCCGTGCATCAGCTCGAAGCCCAGGGTGCCGAGGCTTTCCGCGATGTGAGGAGGAAGCTCGGCAGTCACGTCGATGACGCCGTCCGGTGCATCGATGCGGATCCGCCGCGCATGGAGGTGGAGCTTGCGACTGATCCCGCCCGTCAGGAAGGCTTCCGGACCGCCATATTTTGCGTCGCCGACGATGGGATGGCCGATTGCGGCCATATGCGCGCGAAGCTGGTGCGTGCGCCCGGTGAGTGGCTGAAGCTCGACCCAGGCGGCGCGATTTCCGGCGCGGTCGATGACCCGCCAGCGCGTCCTCGCCGGAAGGCCGTGCTCCTCGTCGACATACATCTTCTCGCCGCCCGTGCCCGGCTGCTTTGCCAGCGGCGCATCGACCATGCCTTCCTCCAGTGAAGGCACGCCAACGATGAGCGCCCAATAGACCTTGCGCGCCGTGCGTCCGGAAAAGGACTTCGCGAAATGCCCTGCGGCCCTCGCCGTCTTGGCGACCAGCAACGCGCCCGACGTGTCCTTGTCCAGCCGATGGACGAGCTTGGGCCGGCCGACGGTCTCGTCGACAAGGCCATCCAGCAGGCGATCGAGATGATGGTGAGTCTTTGTCCCGCCCTGCGTCGCGAGGCCCGGCGGCTTGTTGAGAACGAACGCGCTGGGGTCTTCGTAAATGACCATCTCGCGCACCAGCTCAGTCTCTTCCTCGGTCAGCGGCTCGCGCTTGCGCTCCGGCCTCGCGGTGCGTGCGGGCACTGCATCCGCGGGGGGAAACTGGATCGTCTGCCCAGCCTCGATCCGGTCGCCCGGCGTCGCGCGCTTTCCATTGACGCGCAGCTGCCCGGTCCGCGACCAGCGGGAAACGATGTTGAAGCTGACATCCGGCAGGTGCCGCTTGAACCAGCGGTCGAGCCGAATGCCGTCGTCGTCGTCAGCTACGGTGAATTTGCGCGGCTCGGCCATGCGGGGCGCTTAGCCTCGCGAACTCCAATA
>Ga0307414_10000903_pt1 | contig 15224 bp, 12 predicted proteins | sample DK1Ometagenome_FD_203804 | JGI IMG/M metagenome (GOLD analysis project Ga0307414, IMG submission 203804) | Maize rhizosphere microbial communities from greenhouse at UC Davis, California, United States - DK15-O-3 | ecosystem: Host-associated > Plants > Roots > Rhizosphere > Soil | place: USA... | reverse complement strand
AGCCGGTGCTGATCGGGCCGGTTTCCTATCTTCTTTTGGGCAAAGAAAAGGAGAACGGTTTTGACCGGATTGATCTGATCCCGAACCTGCTGTCGGTCTATCTGGAGATCCTCAAGCGACTCGAAAAAGCTGATGTGGAGTGGGTTCAGTTTGACGAGCCGTTTCTTGCCCTGGACTTGGGAGAAAATGAAAAAGCGGCCTTCAGCTTTGCCTACACGCAGATCAGAAAGGAATTTCCCAAGCTTAAGATCCTGCTGGCGACCTATTTTGAAGGATTGAACGGGCAAAGTTCGCTGGCGGCCTCTTTGCCGGTGTGTGCCCTGCACCTCGATTTGGTCAGAAATGCCGACCAACTCCCGCAACTGCTTTTACAGATCCCGGAGAAGATGTCACTTTCCTTGGGAGTGGTCGACGGACGGAATATCTGGATCAATGATCTGGAGGCTTCGCTGAAAACCATCCATCAAATTGTCGACAAATTGGGAGAAGCCCGTGTGATGATAGCGCCGTCGTGTTCGCTCTTGCATGTCCCTTGTGACTTGGACCTGGAGACGGATGAGCACATTCTCTTGCCTGAGATCAAAAACTGGATGGCTTTTGCGAAGCAAAAACTCCGTGAAGTAGTCTTGCTCAAGGATCTGGCAACGAATGGAACGGCAGGTTCGGAGGATTTTCTGAAAAACCAAGCGGCACTTGCAGCTCGGAAAACCGCTCCGCTGATCCATGATCCCCAAGTTAAAGCACGGGTAGCGGTGATCACTCCCGCGATGTCTTCGAGAAAATCGGCTTTCGCGCTAAGAAAACAAAAACAGCAGGAAGTGCTCAATCTGCCACTTTTTCCGACCACGACCATTGGGTCTTTTCCCCAAACCAAAGAGGTAAGATCCTGGCGGGCGAAACTGAAAAAAGGGGAGCTCAGCCCCGAAGAATACGATCAGTTGCTCCGCGAAGAAACCACCGAACTGATCAAATGGCAGGAGGAGATCGGACTCGATGTATTGGTACATGGAGAGTATGAGCGCAATGACATGGTAGAGTATTTTGGCGAGCAGCTCAAGGGATACACCTTTTCGAAGAATGGCTGGGTTCAGAGTTACGGCTCGAGATGTGTGAAGCCGCCGATCGTCTTTGGGGATGTATCGCGTCCGAAAGCAATGACCGTGTATTGGGCTGAGTTTGCCCAGTCGCTGACTCGGGTACCTGTGAAAGGGATGCTGACCGGGCCTGTGACGATCTTGCAGTGGTCGTTTGTGCGGGACGATCAGCCGAGGTCTGAGACAGCGTATCAGATTGCTTTGGCGATCCGCGATGAGGTGCAGGATCTGGAAAAAGCCGGAATCAGGGTCATTCAGATCGACGAACCTGCGATCAGGGAAGGCTTGCCACTGCGGAAAGCTGACTGGCCGGGCTATCTGGACTGGTCGATCACCGCGTTCCGGATCTCTTCCACCGGAGTCGAGGATGAAACCCAGATCCATACGCACATGTGCTATTCCGAATTCAATGACATCATCCGGGATATCGCAGATATGGACGCCGACGTGATCACCATCGAGTGCTCAAGATCCCAGATGGAGCTGCTGGATGCTTTTGGCGAGTTCAACTACCCAAATGACATTGGGCCCGGGGTCTATGATATCCATTCTCCGCGGGTGCCTTCGCAGGAGGAAATGATCTTTCTTCTCAAGAAAGCCAAATCGGTCATTCCAGAGCAAAACCTTTGGGTGAATCCGGATTGTGGACTCAAAACCCGCCATTGGCCTGAGACCAGGGAAGCCGTGATCCAGATGGTCGGTGCTGCCAAGGCGCTCAGAGAACCGGTGTTAGTCTAATTGATCCATTGGAGGTCAGTGACTTATGTGGCTGACCTCCTTTTTCATTTAAAAAAATATGAAAAGCCGAATTGATCTAAACGGGATGATCTGCTTGGATGTGTTCCTGGGAAGATTAGGACAAGATCCAGATCCGGAATTGGATTCCCAACTTTTACCTTCTCAAGTCTCTCATCCGCTAATGGCATGGGATATTGCCTCTCAGAGAAGGTTTCAAACTCCCACGTCTAAGGCTATCCTAAAGCTCTGTGAGCTTATAAAACTTCACAGGTGGACCCTCGACGTTTCTCCTTTTTGGAAGAAAGATTTTGATGCCTTGGTAGTGACTGATCTCGATCAGGTGATTGCTTGGGTGAGTGATGGATTTGAGGAAATGACGGGTTATCGCCCATTAGAGGCTGTAGGCCAAAAACCGAATCTGCTTCAGGGGCGGGAGACCAGCCATTCGACCAAAAGAAGGATCAGAGAGGCAATCGGGGAAAAGAGACCTGTGACGGCTACGCTGCTTAACTACAAGAAAGACGGAACAGCCTATCGGTGCAGGATTGAGGTCATCCCGATCTTTACCGATTCACAAACACATACCCATTTCTTGGCCATCGAAAAATCAATCTGAACATCACAAGAGTCTTGACTTTTTTCTCTGCTCTTAAAAACCACAAGAAACCGAGATAAGCTTTGAAGTCCGCCATACGGTAATTGTCAATATCAGTCTCTCTTTTTCCGCTGTGGTTGGTCTTTGCAATAAATTTTTTTCACCACAGAGACCACTGAGAAGGAAGAGTAGGGCTTTAAGCCTTTTCTGAAACGCCTGCATGGGCCGTGACAGCTTTTTCGGCGGCATTCATGGGAAAGCTTTGGCTTTGACAATCGCTGTTTGGATGGTCAAAAAAGCCTTGGCCTTTTTCTCCAATCTCTCAAAAAAGCAAGAAACCGAAATAAGCTTTGAAGTCCGTCATACGGTAATTGCCAATGTCAGTCTCTCTTTTTCCGCTGTGGTTGGTCTTTGCAATAATTTTTTTTCACCACAGAGACCACTGAGAAGGAAGAGTAGGGCTTTAAGCCTTTTCTGAAACGCCTGCATGGGCCGTGACAGCTTTTTCGGCGGCATTCATGGGAAAGATTTGGGTTTGATAATCGCTGTTTGGATGGTCAAAAAAGCCTTGGCTTTTTTCTCTACTCTTAAAAACCGCATGAGACCGATAATGAGGATTGAAGTCTGCCATACGGCAGGAAAGGGTCATAATCTGCCTCTCTTTTTTCTCTGTGGTAAATTTTTGCCGGGGGTGGGTTTATAGCTATGCTGCTTCTCCTGAAGAAGTATAAGGAGAGTTGTGAATGGTCCAGCTTCTGGAGAAGCAGGACAACGGACGGTTTGGGTGATCAAAAAAGCCTTAGCCTTTTTCTCCACTCTCTCAAAATGCAAGAATACGAAATACGGATTGAAGTCTGCCATACGGCCTCAATGGCAAATATCATATTCTCCTTTTTCTCTCTGTGGTGGAATTTTTTCAATGGATTTTTTCACCACGGAGTACACAGAGAAGAGGGAGCATTTCCATCATACGACCGTAATTGCCAAAATCAGCCTCTCTTTTTCCTCTGTGGTAAAGTTTTCGCGGCGTTGTAGACCGGAGGAATCGCAAAAGCTCTTCTCAGGAATCTCAGTGGTTTTAGGTGAAATTTGCCAGTTAGGGGTGCCGCCAGCCACATTTACTCAGGATTTTCACCCAAAAATCCCTAAGTTTTCTGCTTAGATTAAACTACCACTATGCGAAAACTACTTCTATTACTTCTGGCAAGCACCTCAGTCAGTCTTGCTCAGCAGAGTAACCCTCTTCCACAACGGAATTCCGTCGATACTCCCACGCGCGAGATCCGCCGTGATGTCCCCCTGACCAACTCGATCCGAAAAGCATTCGAGGCCGGAACCCGTGATTTTTCGGGAAAGCCGGGCCCAAATTATTGGCAGTTGGAAACCGACTTTACGATTCAGGTAAGTCTGGATCCACACACCCAGACGCTCACAGGAACAGAGAAAATCCTGGTTCACAACAACAGCAAGGACGATTGGGACCGAATTGTACTCAGACTCGACCATAATATATTCAGAGCGGACGTCCCCCGCGGCTTCTCCACTCCAGCGGAGCAGACTGAAGGAATGGTGGTCACCCGGATCAACGTGGCAGGTGAATCCATCGACCTCACGGAGATTCGGATGGGACGAAACCAAGCCCCCAAACCAGGAGTGAGCGGACTTACCAAGACCGTGGCCACCGTTTACCTTGCCCAGCCGATCAAAGCAGGCAGCAAGACAGAAGTAGAGATTGACTGGCATACCAAATTGCCGGGTGGCCCGAATGGAATGGGGCACCGGATGACACAGCGCTTTGACAGCACGCTGTTTCAGCCTACCCAGTGGTTTCCGCGACTGGCGAAGTACGACGACCTCAGAGGATGGGAAACGAGCCCCTATCTAGGCCCGGCAGAGTTTTTTAACAATTTTGGGCGTTTTGATGTGTCGATTACAGTACCTGGAGGTTGGATCGTGAGCGGAACGGGGATCCTGCAAAATCCGAAGGAAGTGATGACGGCTGCTTCGCTCGAGCGCTTTGGGAAGATCCTGGAATCTGATGAGGAGACCACCATTGTTGGCGAAGATGAAAGAGGACCCGGCAAAGCCACCGCTGTAGGAGAGAAGTTGACCTGGCACTTGGTCGCAGACAGGGTGAACGACTTTGCCTGGGCGGCATCAGCAGATTTTATCTGGAAAGGTACCCGGGCAAATATCCCCGGCAAGGGCTATGTGCCGATCTATATGGTGTATGAGCCTGAGCGAGCGGCCTCTTACGCGAATGCAGCTAAGATCACGCGTCACGCGATGGAGTTTTACTCCAAACTTTGGGCGCCGTATCCATTCCCCCAACTCACACTCCAGGACGGGCCAAGCGCGGGCATGGAATACCCGATGGTGATCAATTCCAATCAGGGAGCTGCCGACCACGAAACTGCCCACCAATGGTGGCCGATGATGCTGGGAACGAACGAGACCCGGTATGGCTGGATGGATGAGGGATTCAACCAGTACATGAACATTCTTTCGGGTGCAGACTCGAGAGGTATCCCGCCCAAACTGGACGGACTGGGGCAGATGTATGGGCGCATCAGTGGGAGCGAAGACGAGGCTCCGTTAATGTGGAGTGCAAATGATGCCGGAACCGGGTATGGCTTCCAGACTTATCAGAAAACACCACTCATGCTCTCCATGCTTGGCGGGATCGTCGGGGACAAGGCGGTGGTCAATGCAATGAAAAAATACACTGCGGCCTGGGTCTTCAAGCATCCCTCACCCTGGGATTACATGTTTTTCATGAACAATGAACTGGGACAAAATCTGGAGTGGTTCTGGTACTACTGGCTGTTTACGACGGAGTCTGTCGAAGGCTCCATCGCCAATGTCAGCACAGTAGGCGGCAAGACCACTGTTACCGTGAAGCAGGCAGGGCAAATGCCATCGCCGGTGGTTCTCAAGGTGGAATTTGAAGCTGGAACTGAAGCGCTCAAAGCAATGCCCAACTCAAAAGTCCTGGATGAAAATACAGTCGAGGTGACTTGGCCGGTGGATGTATGGTGGGAGGGAAGCAGAACCTTCGATGCGGTGCTGGACTTGGGCCCACGAAAGATCAAGAAGATCACCCTGGACCCTCACGGACGCTTTCCAGACGGGGAGATTTCGGACAACGTCTGGCCGATGGAGCGTTAAGAATCAAGAATCAAGAAATAAGACGCTAGTATCAAGACATTAGATATGAGAACCGGATCAAGAAGGTGTTCTCTTTCGGAGTCCTGGAAAATCAGAAATATAAATATCCGTTTTTGCACCCGTCTCTAAAATCTAGTATGGAGTACCAAAGGTCTGCCACTTGGTAACTTTTGCTGAGCTCGGTCGGTGAACTCGTCGAACCCTTCAGTCCCAAAATCAAAGGAATTTAGTTTAGTGGTGCGATTGTGGATAATGATGAAATAGAAACAGCCTTTCCCATTATGGGAAGGCTGTTTTTGCTTATTATGCCACCCGTACAAAGAGCTTCGCGCTCCACGTTTTGAGGTGCTTTTCGGTGGACCGTCGACCGTCGTCTGTTGACCGATAATCCAATCGCTAAATCCTAAACCCAAGCGAAACCACCAAACTTCTTCCGTCTGACGGCCAGATCCCCCCGATTCCTCTGCCTTTGCGACTTCGCGGTGAGAAACTCTATTTTAAATGGCAATATGGATTGAAGTCCGTCATACGACCGTAATAACCAATACCAGCGTCTCCTGTCCTCTGTGGTTGATTTTTTTCTCCACGGAGATCACTGAGAAAGAAGAGATTGACCTTATACTGAACTTCACCTTCTTTGCTTGTCAGGTCTGTGAGAATCTGTGACTTTTTCTGCGAAAATCTGTGGGAAAAAAAACAACCACAAGGGAGCCAAAAAGGATTTTACCACAGAGGGCGGACTAAGGCGAGAAGCTAATTATATTCTGGGGGAAAATTCCCTCGATTCCCCGGCGCTCTTTGCGACTTTGCTGTGAGAAACTCTATTTTGAACCGCAATAAGGATCTCCTGTTCTCTCTTTGGTTTGATTTTTTTCAATGGACTTTTTTGGCGTTTTGGGCGATGTAAGGCAGGTGAAAAAGCCAGTCAAAAGCTTTGGCAAGCATCAATTTAGTCAGTTGGTTCACAAGGAGTTTTAGTAATTTGACTTGCTGGTCGCGATAAACTTACCAATATTGATGATTGGAGATTTAAAGCCTTGGTGGATCGAGTGGGGAGATCGGTCGATCTGTGGATTTCTGGGTAGAAGTGGTGGAGTTTGATGCGATGGCCCTGAACTTGGGATTTCTGTTATCAAATCGTTAATCTGACTGGAAAATCACGAAACGAGGGTATTTTGCAGCCTGTGGAGATTTCAAAGTAGTTGATGTAGACTTCTTTATTTTCCGGCGGAACTCGTTTTGGTCGAGTTTCGGGAGGTCGATTTATACGACTTGCTGAATTTGGCAAACACTTTGATTGCGCCGATCTGGGTTTTTGTCAGCCGGTTCGCGGAAGCGCAAAGTTGGACTGGATATGACCAAATTTCACCTGGAGATAAGACCCCTTGTGACAAAGAGCATTTTTGTTGATCAAAAAAAAATCGACAAAAAATAAGAAAATAAATGAGTACAAAAATTGCTCATTTGTTACCTTTGCTTCAATAGAATTGTGGAAAATGCTTCATATTTTCATTTTGAGGCCGTTTTTTTTAGCAATAACCCATAATAGCCGAGGTTTAAACTTCTAAAGGAGGTATTAAACCTGCTAAGACCAGAGACTTAAATCGGAAGACATTCGGGAAGGTAACAGGCAATTTTTTTGTCTGGATTTACTTTTCATCTTCGGGGTTTGGATCAAGATGGGACTGAAAGGGCGAAGCTGTGTCTAGCTGTATTGATCGATTACATCAGCCGCTTACTTCTGATCATCTTCAAAGTAAATTTTGTGATTTTTGAGATTTGCAGTTAATTGGAGAGTCAAAGTGCGATTCTCGTTCTGCTGATCGACGTCGGAATTAGTAATCGGGGTTTTAAAGTTTTTTAGAAATATCCATATATACCAGATGAATACAGTTAACGTAATACTTTCCGGCGGGGTTGGTTCGAGGCTCTGGCCATTGTCGCGGAAGACCAGACCAAAGCAGTATCTGCCTATCTTTGAAGGACATACGCTTTTTCAAAAAACTGCCCTGAGGAATAAGAGGTTTTGCGATAATGTGACTGTAGTGGGCAATTGTGACAACTATGAACTTTCCCGGACTGATCTGGTAAATGCCGGGATCACCAGCTACTCAGAGATTGTAGAAGCATGCCCGAGAAATACTGCTGCGGCTATCGCGTTTGCGGCATTTAAAGCAGATCCTGAGGATATTTTGTTTGTAACCCCTTCCGATCACCTCATATTGGCGGAGGAACTGTACGCTGCTGCAGTTTCAAGAGCGATGCAGCTTGCCAGTGAAGGATTTGTTGTAACCTTTGGTCTGAAACCGACCAAGGTGGAGACTGGCTTTGGCTACATTGAATCAGATGGGGAAGATGTGAAGAGTTTTAGGGAAAAGCCTGACTTCGCAACTGCGCAAGGCTTCATAGAACAGGGAAATTTTTATTGGAATTCAGGTATGTTCTGCTTTAAAGCGGGAGTGTATCTCCAAGAGCTTCAGGAATTTGAGCCTGAGGTTTTTCTGACTTCCAAGAAAGCGTACGAAAATGCAGTTTCAGGCAAACTGGATTACGCGCTATCCATGCAGATCCCTTCCATATCAGTGGATTATGCGGTCATGGAGAGGACCAAAAAGATAAAAGTTGTGCCTTCACTTTTCCAATGGTCAGATATGGGGTCATTTGAATCTATCTGTGAATACCTGGAGGAAACCGGACACCCTAAGGATGAACTTGGGAATATGGTGATAGGAACTTCGGTTCACACCGAATTTACCGGGCTGACCAACACAATCTTAATACAAACCCCGGATGCCATCTTGGTGCTTCGAAAAGAAAATGCCCAAGACGTGAAAAAGATTTACGAACGCCTGGAAAAGGACAAGCCTGAATTGGTCTAGAAGACTACTCAATATCATATCAACCCTAAACCCGTTAACCTTTAACTCTTATAAATGAAGCGAATTCTTGTCACCGGAGGCGCCGGTTTTTTGGGCTCACATTTGTGTGAGCGTCTATTGAATGAGGGGAACGAGGTGCTCTGCGTTGACAACCTGTTTACGGGAAGAAAGTCGAATGTCCATCATCTGATGGACAATAAGAATTTCGAATTTCTGAGACACGACGTCACCTTTCCGCTCTATGCCGAAGTCGATGAAATCTACAATTTAGCCTGTCCTGCAAGTCCCGTTCACTACCAGTTTGACCCGGTACAGACAACAAAAACATCGGTAATTGGGGCGATTAACATGCTCGGATTGGCCAAAAGACTCCGGATCAAGATCCTGCAGGCGAGTACCTCGGAGGTCTACGGAGACCCGGAGATCCATCCACAACCCGAATCTTACAAGGGGAGCGTAAGTACTACTGGAATCAGGGCCTGCTATGACGAGGGGAAACGCTGCGCAGAAACGCTCTTTTTCGACTACCATAGACAGCACAAGGTGGCGATCAAAGTCATGCGGATCTTCAATACCTACGGTCCAAGAATGCATCCCAATGACGGTAGGGTGGTCAGTAATTTCATTGTCCAGGCTCTAAAAGGGGAGGACATCACCATCTTTGGGGAAGGCAAACAGACCCGGAGCTTCTGCTATGTGGATGACAACATCGAAGGGATGTATCGCCTGATGAACTCGAGGGACGGTTTCACCGGTCCTGTAAACATCGGCAATCCCGGGGAATTTACCATGTTGGAACTGGCCGAATTGGTAATCTCCCTTACCGGCAGTAAGAGCAAGCTGAAGTTTTTACCTTTGCCCCAAGATGACCCGATGCAGCGTCAGCCGATCATTGATTTGGCCAAAAAAGAACTGGATTGGGAACCCAAGGTCGATCTCCGTACCGGACTAGGAAAGACGATTGAGTACTTTGACGAACTGTTGAAAAATAGTTGATCATTATAAGTTAATAGTTTTTAAGGTTCTGAGTTCATTAGAACGTGTGTAGGGAAGATTCTTAACCCCAAAATAAGCCTCTACTAATTGCAAATCTTTAACCACTAACCTTTTCTCCTTTTGAATCAAAATCACAACACAAAAATCTACATTGCTGGACACCGGGGTATGGTCGGTTCAGCTATATGGAGGGCATTGGAAGCAAAGGGATATTCCAACTTAATAGGAGTGACTTCTGCTGAACTCGATCTTCGAAATCAACAGGAAGTCGCTGACTTTTTTTCTTCCGAAAAGCCAGATGTAGTCATCGATGCTGCTGCGAGAGTGGGGGGGATTATGGCCAATAATACCTTCCCGTATCAGTTTCTGATGGAGAATATGCAGATCCAAAACAATCTCATTGATTCCTCATTCAGAGCTGATGTGCAAAAATTCATCTTTCTGGGTTCCTCCTGCATCTATCCCAAGCTGGCCCCACAACCCCTGAAGGAGGAATACCTGCTTACCGGACCCTTGGAGCCGACCAACGAATGGTATGCAGTTGCGAAGATTACCGGGGTCAAAGCTTGCGAAGCGATCAGAAAGCAATACGGAAGAGATTATATCTCTCTGATGCCGACCAACCTCTACGGCCCCTTCGATAATTTCGATCTAAATACCTCTCATGTGCTTCCGGCGATGATCCGTAAGTTTCACCTGGCCAAAGAGAGTGGGAATTTACCTGTCGAATTATGGGGTTCAGGTACACCCATGCGGGAGTTTCTGTTTGTGGAGGATCTTGCGGACGCAGTTGTTTTTGCGCTCGAAAAGGAATTCCATGACAACCTTTACAATGTCGGCACGGGCGTGGATCTGACGATTAAAAACTTAGCAGAACTGATCCAGAAAACGGTGGGACACACCGGTGAAATCCGGTGGGATTCATCCAAACCTGACGGCACACCGAGAAAACTCATGGATGTATCCAAGATGGAAGATGCAGGCTGGAAAGCAAAGGTCGGACTCGAAGAAGGCATCCAAAGGACCTATCAGTGGTTCCTGGAACACCAGGACTCCTTTAAAGAAGTGAAATTATAGGAGGATCAATGACACGGAGTTTCACTGTGTACTTCACGGAGGATATTCAAATCGTGATGGAAGTCTGGATCAAATTTAGAGTGATTTCAAGAGATCCGGAGGCGTGTTAGTAAACGAGCATTTGACAGAGGAAATTTTGAGATGCGCCTACAAGGTGCATTCAAAGCTTGGACCTGGACTTCTTGAATCAGCTTATCAAGCTTGCTTGAAATATGAGTTAATGAAAACAGGGATTGAAGTAAGATCTGAGGTTCCAGTTTCCTTGGTTTATGAAGAGATAAAGCTTGATTGCGGATATAGGATAGACTTATTGGTCGAAAGTAAAGTTATTCTGGAATTGAAAACTGTTGAGAAATTGACAACCGTTCATGAAGCTCAAGTCCTGACCTATATGAAGTTTGCGGAAGTAAAGGTTGGTCTGTTATTAAATTTCAATACTAAAAGTCTTAAATACGGGATAAAGAGATTCGTCTTGTGATCAACTCCATCTGAACTTTTTTCAGATAAGCACAACAATAAAATCATACAAACTCTGAGAAACTCAGAGTAGCACTCCCTGAGACTCCGTGTAATAAAATTTAGAAACCACACACGAGGTTTTTGGAAGTGAACGTTGACGGCCCTTTTTCCAGGAAACAAAACAATAAAAACTAAACTCTGGGTAACTCAGTGTAGAACTCCGAGAAACTCCGCGTAACAAAAAAAAATATGAAAACCGCATTAATCACCGGCGTTACAGGACAAGACTGTTCCTATCTGGCCGAACTTTTACTCGAAAAAGGATACCAAGTTCATGGTATCAAGCGTAGAGCTTCATCCTTCAATACCCAACGTGTGGATCATTTATACCAAGATCAGCATGAGAAAGCGGTAAACTTCAAGTTGCACTACGGTGATCTGACCGATTCTACGAATATCATTCGAATCATTCAGGAAGTTCAGCCAGATGAGATCTACAACCTAGGGGCGATGTCTCACGTGAAGGTGTCCTTTGACTCTCCTGAGTACGTGGCAAACGTTGATGGAATAGGGACGCTAAGGATATTGGAGGCTGTGCGTATCCTAGGAATGGAAAAAAAGACCAGGATCTATCAGGCATCTACTTCTGAGCTTTATGGCGGTATGCCGGAGAATAAGAATGCTGCGGGTTTTTACGACGAGAGCTCTCCATTCTATCCACGTTCTCCTTACGGTGCGGCCAAGATCTATGGTTTCTGGATTACCAAGAACTACCGTGAAGCTTACGGGATGTTTGCCTGCAACGGAATTCTCTTCAATCACGAGTCCCCAAGAAGAGGAGAAACCTTCGTCACCCGTAAGATCACCATGGCCACTTCTTCTATAGCATTGGGCATGCAAGACTGTTTGTACCTGGGTAACCTGGAAGCGCTGCGGGATTGGGGACATGCGAAGGATTATGTAACAGCCATGTGGCTGATCTTGCAGCAGGAGAAACCGGAGGACTTTGTGATTGCTACAGGAGTCACGACCAAGGTGCGTGATTTTGTAGAGATGTCTTTTGCCCATGTAGGCTTCATCATCCGCTGGGAAGGCGAGGGGGTGAACGAAGTGGGTATCTTGGATTCAATAGACGAACAGAAATATTTTAAGGCAACTGGTGTCAGCCTGAACGGAGTCGGAGGCTCTAACATCGGAGACATATTGGTAAAGGTTGACCCTGCCTACTTCCGTCCCACAGAAGTAGATCTATTGCTTGGTGATCCTACTAAGTCAAAGACCCAACTCGGCTGGAAACCTGAATTTGATCTTGCTGGATTAGTAGAGGATATGATGGTGTCGGACATCAAACACTTCCGTAGGGAAAGAGAATTGCTTGATAGCGGGTACCAAGTGATGAATCCAAGTGAATAGAGGTGTTAATTAAGTCTTGGAAGTTAGTGCTTAATTTATCGACTTTTAGGGATTTACCATCAAAGTATTTGTTCTCACAACTAATTTAACATTGGAAAATGGAGAACATGAATCTAATGAAACACAATAAGAGCTATTGACATTCTATGAACTCAAGAATAATTGACTTGCCAAAAATATTAGATCCTCGGGGAAACTTAAGTTTCTTAGAATCAGGAAATCACGTGCCATTTGAAATCAAACGAACTTATTGGATTTATGACGTACCTGGCGGAGAAGTCAGAGGTGGGCACGCCTTTAAAGAACAACAAGAATTAGTAACTGTGCTTTCTGGAAGTTTAGATATTGTGGTTTTTGACGGTCATGAAGAAAGAAAGTATTCTTTGAATAGATCATACTATGGTCTGTATATTCCAAACGGCCTATGGCGGCATATGGAAAATTTTGCCACAAATACACTTGCTTTAGTCATATCAAATACTTCCTTTGATGAAAATGATTATATAAGAAATAAATTTGAGTTCTCTGAATTTAAACAAAAACAATATGACAGTATTTGATTGTTCTCTCTTGGATTTACCAAGGATAAAAAGTAGAGCAGGCAACATAACGGCTATTGAAAATAATAGGGAAATTCCATTCCAAGTTGAACGGATTTTTTATTTATATGATATACCTGGAGGTGAGAGTAGAGGTGCACATGCACATAAGGAATGCCACCAGTTTTTAGTTGCGGCATCTGGAAGTTTCGAAGTACAGTTGGATGATGGAATTGTAAAAAAAACTATCATGTTAAATCAACCATACCGTGGCCTGCACATTCCGCCGGGTATTTGGGCTTCAGAAGTGAATTTTTCATCGGGAGCCATCTGTTTAGTGATGGCATCGCATAAGTATAGTGAAGATGATTATTTAAGAGATTATAAAGATTTTTTACAACATAAATTATGAATTATTTTATTCATGAATTGAGCGATGTGCATTCTATTGATATTGGAGAGAAGACTACTATTTGGCAATACGTAATTATCTTAAAGAATGCGATAATAGGAAAAAATTGCAATATTAATGCTTGTGTTTTTATTGAGAATGATGTAAAAATTGGGGATAATGTCACTATAAAAAGTGGCGTTCAAATCTGGGATGGAGTCACTATTGAAGATAATGTATTTGTAGGCCCTAATGTAACTTTTACAAATGATTTGGTTCCCCGATCAAAGAGATATCCAAAAGAATTTGAAAGAATCCTTATTAAAAATGGAGCTAGTATCGGGGCAAATGCTACGGTAATAGCTGGCAATACTATTGGTGAGTACGCTATGGTTGGCGCTGGATCAGTAGTCACAAAGAGTATCGGTAAAAATGAGCTTTGGATTGGAAATCCCGCGAAGCATGTTGGCTTCATAACAAATGAGGGGGATCTCCTCGATATGAAGCTGAAGAGTAAAAATGGAGACGTTCAGTATACTTGGAGAAAAGATAAATTAGAGGTAAAATGATTAAATTTTTAGATTTACAAAAAATAAATGCTCAGTATGAGCAAGAGTTAAAAGAAGCTGCCACAAGAGTAATTGACTCAGGATGGTATTTGATCGGTAAGGAACTAGAAAGTTTTGAACAAAATTATGGATCTTTTTGTGGTGTAAATCATTGTTTGGGAGTAGCCAATGGTTTAGATGCCCTGCGACTTATCTTCAAAGCGTATATCGAAATGGGTGAGATAAATAAAGGAGATGAAGTCATCGTTCCCGCAAATACCTACATAGCATCTATATTGGCAATTTCAGACAACGGTTTAATTCCTGTTCTTGTAGAGCCAAACATTCGAACGTATAATTTAGACACCTCGAAAATTGAGGAAGTCCTTTCTTCAAAAACAAAAGCTATATTAACAGTACATCTGTATGGTCAAAATTCTTGTAGTGAGGAATTAGTGTCTATTTGTAAGACTCATAAATTAAAATTGGTAGAAGATGTTGCCCAGGCGCATGGGGCTATATGGAAAGGGAAAGTTTCTGGAAATTTAGGAGATGCAGCGGGGCATAGTTTTTACCCCGGAAAAAATTTGGGAGCTTTAGGTGATGCGGGCGCTGTCACAACGAATGATAAAGCACTATCAAAAACAATAGAAGCATTGCGTAATTATGGTTCACATAAAAAGTATGAAAATATTTACCAAGGGCTAAATTCAAGATTAGATGAAATACAAGCGGCATTTCTAAATGTTAAGTTAAAGTACATTCAAAAAGATATTGCAGATCGGAGAAAAGTAGCGAAATATTATTTAGAGAATATCAATAATCCTACAATTATTTTGCCTGAGATATTAAATGAAGAAGAACACGTATGGCATTTATTTGTAGTAAGAACAAATGATCGTGATGGTCTTCAAGCATACATGTTAGAAAATGGGATCCAGACCCTAATTCATTATCCAACTCCACCTCACAGGCAATTAGCATATAAGGAATTTAATAATTTATCATTTCCCATTACAGAACAAATTCACAATGAAGTGCTAAGTTTGCCCATTAGCCCGGTTATAACTGATCAGGAAGTTAACTATGTTGTGGGGGTAATCAATCGGTTCAATGCTCAAAATAGCTAGGAGAATTTATTCTTTTGTTTGTATTCCATTGAGATTTTTTAATTTCTACCTAAAAAGATTTTTTAACTTTATCTTACCAAATAGAGTTAATCTTATAAAAGGTCGAATTATTTTTTCCAGTTATCCTTTATTTAACCAAATTACACTTTGTGAAGGAGCAGGTATAGTCGAAATCGGAAGTGGATGCACTTTTGGAT
>Ga0307414_10000902_pt1 | contig 15229 bp, 13 predicted proteins | sample DK1Ometagenome_FD_203804 | JGI IMG/M metagenome (GOLD analysis project Ga0307414, IMG submission 203804) | Maize rhizosphere microbial communities from greenhouse at UC Davis, California, United States - DK15-O-3 | ecosystem: Host-associated > Plants > Roots > Rhizosphere > Soil | place: USA... | reverse complement strand
TCACCGTGCCGCCAAATAAAGCGGCGAAGTGGGCGTTAACCTCTTCCAGGCGGAAGGCGAACGGCGCGATGACTGCAAATCCCGCAATGGTGAAATTGGCCACGATTGCCTTCATCATCGCGGCGCGCCCCATTGCCCGCCCGGCCAGAAGGAAGAATGGCACGTTCAGCAGCATAAACAGTACACCCGCCGGCAAGGGAGCAAGATAAGAAACCAAGAGCGCCAACCCAGCGATGCCACCGGTCACCAGCCAGCCGGCCTTGAGCCACACGATGCCGAGCACGATGAACAGGCTGCCGGTCAAGATTGCGTAGGCATCTTCGAAGAGTGAATGGCGAAGCAGAGAGGTTTCCGGAAACTGCGGCGTGTCCATCGGGCTAGTAAGCCCATTCAAGCTGAAGCCAGAGCTTTCGGGTGTCGGTAGCCAAATCATCGGCGTCATAGGCGGCAAGCTTGGCCGTCGCGGTCCAGCCTCTCTTCTTGGCCGACAGCATAACGTCCACCTCTTTGCCGTAGTGCAAGCCAAGCCGATCGCTCTTGAAATGATGATAGGCCAGCGTGGCGTTGATCGCGTCGAGGCCCGCAATTTTTTTCCAGCCGTATCCGGCGCCGCCATACCAATCGCGGATGCCATTCGGGGGCGTGATCAGGAATTTGTCCGCCCAGCCCTGGAATTTGTGCAGCGTGGCGAGCGGAGTTTGGAAACTCGTGAACGGCAGGCCCTCGACAGCACCGAGACGTTCATGGCCTATACCCAGCTTGGCGGGGCCAAACTCAACGCCGATATCGCCCAGCCAATAGTCGGCGCGATAATTGTTCGGGTTGCGGTGCCAGTCCGACTGACTGGCGTAGCTCAGCGTATAGTTGAGCTTCGCGGTCGACGAGAGGGTGCGGCTGCCCGCAAGGCGGACGCCATAGCTCTGGCTGGAAAGCCGAAAGCCCTGAACGGCAACCTCGTCCTGATCGACGAGGAAGGCGAAGCCCGATAGCGTGCCAACAGGCGTCGGATGGCTGACGGTGGCGAAGACATTGTTTCCTCCTATCGCCTGCTGCCGGGCCTCTTGCCCGTCGATCCCCCAAATGGTCCGCACCGACCAGCTGTAGATCAGGTCGGCCTTGAAACCCTTGCTGTCACCATGTTCGAGCCGGATCGCGTCGAACGTCTGCTCATTCTGCCGCCAGCCGGACGCGCCGACGAACCGCTGGTCATCGAGATTGACCCGCTGCCGGCCGACCGTGATCAGCGTTTTTCTCAGGCCCTGATATTGGAGCTGGAGCCGGTTGAGCTCGATATTCTCCGGGTCGGCGACGAGCGGGTAGAAAGTCTTGTCGTTGAGGCCGCTGTCATAGCGCTCGACCGGCGCAGCCGTGGCTTCGCCTTCGGCCAGCAGGCTCCAGTCGCTGGAGGTGAGCTCGGCGCCGGCGCGAAGGCGAAACGTCACTGCGTCCGCTTGACGTCCAATTCCCTGCTGGTCGACATTTTCCCAGCGCAGCCGGGCGTCGAGCAAGGGTCTGATCTCCTGCGCATCCGCGGTCGCCGGGACGACCAGCGCGGCCAAGGCCGCAAAAGGGGTCAGCCGCATTTGGAGTAGCTGCACTCGAGGCAATTGTTGCAGCCTTCCACCTTGACCAGCGCAAAGGCGCTGCACTGCGGACATTGCGGCATCGGCCTGGCGGCAGGGGTGGCGAACGCCTCGGCCTTGACCGACTCGGCCGCCACCCCTGCCAGGTGGCGATCGACGATATCGCCGATCGCCGCCAGCAAGGAGGGGACATAGCGGCCCTGCATCCAGGCACCACCGCGCGGATCGAACACGGCCTTCAACTCCTCCGCGACGAAGCCGACGTCGGAACTGCGGCGGAACACAGCCGAGATCATGCGGGTGAGCCCGACCGTCCATGCATAGTGCTCCATATTCTTGGAGTTGATGAACATCTCGAACGGGCGCCGTTGGCCGCCTTGCTCGACGTCGTTGATGGTGACGTAAACCGCGTGTGCATTCTCCGGCCATTTGAGTTTGTATGTCGTGCCGTGAAGCTGCTCGGCGCGCGGCTGTAGCGCTTCTTCCGGCATCGCCGGAACCGGATCCGCCCTAGGCCCGTCGACCTTGAGGATCGATCCCGTCACGGCATTGGGCCGATAGGTGGTCAAGCCCTTGCAGCCGAGATGATAGCCCTCGACGTAGATGTCGGCGAAATCCTCGAAACCGATGTCCTCGGGGCAGTTGACTGTCTTGGAGATCGAGCTGTCGATCAGCGCCTGCGCCGCCGCCTGCATGGTGAGATGGTCGGACGGGGTCAACGTCTGCGCGCTGACGAACAGGTCAGGGGGAGGGGGCGCGTCGCCCCTCACGTCGCGCCAGACACGCATCGCATAATCCTCGACCTGCTCTTCACGCGTCGACCCGTCGGCATTGCGGATCTTGCGCGTGTAGGAATAGGCGAACACCGGTTCGATCCCCGACGAAACATTGCCAGCCAGCAGCGACGTCGTTCCCGTCGGAGCAATGGAGGTCAAGCAGCCGTTGCGAAGGCCGTTTTCGGTAATCAACGCGCGCACCTCCCCGTCGAGGTCTGCGAGGTTGGGGCGATCGAGAATCTGTGGATCGTAGGCCGGGAACACACCCTTTTCGCCAGCGATTTCAGCTGATGCACGATAGGCCTCGCGTTTGATGACCTCCAGCCAGCGGCGGGTCAGCGCGACCGCCGGGCCGCTTCCGTAGGCGGTGCCGCAGAAGAGAAGGGCGTCGGCGAGCCCGGTGATGCCGAGCCCGATCCGCCGCTTGGTCTTGGCCTCCGTCTCCTGCCCGCGGAGCGGATAGCGCGAAATGTCGATGACATTGTCGAGCATTCGGATCGCGGTTCGCGTCAGCTCGCCAAGTTCCTCCTCGTCGATTGCCGCCGCGTTCTCGAATGGTCGCTGGATCAGCGCAGCCAGGTTGATCGACCCGAGCAGGCAGGCGCCATAGGGCGGAAGCATCTGTTCGCCGCACGGGTTGGAAGCGCGGATGTCTTCGCAATAGGCAAGATTGTTCCGTTCGTTAACGCGGTCGACGAAGATCACACCCGGCTCGGCGGTCTCATAAGTCGCGCGCATCAGCCGCTCCCACAGGGCCCTGGCGCGCACCGTGCGGACGACCTCCCCGCCGAATGTCAGCGGCCAGTCAGCATCGGCTGCGAGCGCCTTCATGAAGGCGTCGCTAGCCAACACCGAGACGTTGAAGTTGCGGAGCCGCCCAGGGTCTCGCTTGGCGTCGATGAATGCCTCGATGTCGGGATGATCGATCGCGAGGCACCCCATCATCGCGCCGCGCCGCTGGCCGGCGGATTCGACCGTGCGGCACATTGCGTCCCAGCAATCCATGAAGCTCAATGGTCCGGATGCCTCGGCACCGACCCCGGAGACGGTCGCGCCAGACGGCCGGATGGTCGAGAAGTCCATCCCAACGCCACCGCCCTGCTGCATGGTGATCGCCGCTTCCTTCAGATGGGCAAAGATGCCCTCGAGGCTATCGGGGATGGTCCCCATGACGAAGCAGTTGAACAGCGTGACAGCGCGGCCGGTGCCGGCGCCAGCCAAGATTCGCCCCGCCGGGATGAAGCGGAAGCCGGTCAGCGCCTCGGCGAAGCGGTCCCTCCAGTAAGCGCGATTCTCTGGAGCCTCGGCATCGGCAACTGCGGCGGCAACTCGGTCGATCGTGGCCGCATAGTCCTGATCGCCGCCGTCAGGCGCCTTGTAGCGGTATTTCGCAGTCCAGATTTCCTCCGCCAGCACATTCGCAAACGCCATCGATCTTCCCCCCATTCGTCAGTTGCGAACAGGGCTATCGCAGGCCAGCCAACCACCGATTGATCTGCCTCAAATGACGAGCGCCTTTGGCAAATTGATCCAGCGCAAGGCGGGGCCCGGCAAGTAGGCGTAGCCGGACATCATCCCCGATGGCCAAGGCTGCGGGAGAATTGATGGAGACTGAAATGCGTATCGGAATCTTACTCGCTGGAGCGGTGATGGCAGTGGCGCTGGCGAGCCCGGCGGCCGCCAAGGACGTTCAGGTCAAGATGCTCAACAAAGGCGCACGCGGCGCGATGGTGTTCGAGCCAGCGCTGGTCAAGGTTGCCCCTGGCGATACCGTGACCTTCGTTGCCACCGATAAGGGTCACAACGCGGAGATCATCTCCACCATGATGCCGGCCGGAGCTGCTCCGTTCAAAGGCAAGATGAACCAGAACATCACCGTCAAGTTCACCAAGCCCGGCGTTTACGGCTACAAATGCCTGCCGCACTACGGCCTGGGGATGGTCGGCGCCGTGATCGTCGGCAGTCCGGTCAACGCCGCGCAGGCGAAGGCGGTCAGCCATCCGGGCAAGGCCAAGCAGACCTTCGCCAGCATCCTCAAATAATCGCGGCAGCAATTAACGCCCCCCGCAGCTGTTAAGCGCCGGCTCCCTCGAGCCGGCGCTTTTGCGTGTGGAAGGCTAGGGATCATTCCCTAGTTCATCGGTGAAGGAATCCGGTCATTCTTACTCATCATTTGTGGAGGCTCGAAGTGCTGCAGCCAGCGATCAAAATCCTGGACTCCCATCGGATGATGGCGATCTCCACAGTTCGGCCAGACGGATGGCCGCAGACCACGATGGTCGGCTATGCCAATCAAGGCTGGAGCATCTATTTCCTGATTTTCAGATCCAGCCAGAAATTCGCCAACATCGCCGAGGACGACCGCGTTTCGATCGCGGTGAGCAGCGAAGCGAGCTTTCTCGGGGATATCAAGGCAGTCTACGCCGGCGCGCATGCATCAGAGGTGACAGACAAGACGGAGCGCGAACTTGCTTGGAAGCTACTTCTTGAGCGACATCCCAATCTCGGCGATTTCGGGCTGCCCGACACGTCAGACACGGCGCTGATGCGTGCCAAGTGCCAATATGTGTCGGTGCTCGATTACAGCCAGGGAATCGGACATGCCGAAGCGCTGGTGGTCGACACAACACGCGCCTAGCGGCTCACATCGACCGTTTACGCCACCCCTATCCGCCAGTTAGCGTCGGCGAATGAAGCCAAAGCTGCTGACTACAATCCGGGACTATACCGCCAGGCTCCTCGTTGCTGACGCGCTCGCCGGTGTGACGGTGGCGATGGTCGCGCTCCCATTAAGCATCGCCATCGCCATCGCCTCGGGCGCTGCGCCCGCGGCAGGGCTAGTGACCGCGATCATTGGCGGCTTCCTGATCTCGGCACTGGGCGGAAGCCGTGTGCAAATCGGGGGGCCGACCGGCGCCTTTATCGTCGTAGTCTATAGCGTGATCGAACAATTTGGGTTCGACGGCCTGCTTCTCGCCACGCTGATGGCCGGCATTATCCTGGTAGTCGCAGCTCTCGTTCGGGCTGGCAGCCTGATCGCGCTGATTCCCGAGGCGGTGATTGAGGGCTTCACGATTGGCATCGCACTGATCATCGCGGTGAGCCAGCTCAAGGACCTGTTCGGCCTGTCGATGTCGCGATTGCCGGCCGATTTCGTGGAAGCTGTGCCGGCCTTATGGGGTGCCCGTCATTCGGCCAGCTTCGCGGCGGCAGCTGTCGGCCTTGCCTCGATTGTCGCAATTGCCCTGCTGAAGCGGCGGGCCGGTTCGATCATCGTCATAGCCTTGGCGTCGGCGGCGGTCGCGCTGTTCATGCTTCCGATCGAGACCATCCACTCCCGTTTCGGAGATCTGTACAATGGCCTTCCATTTCCGTCTCTCCCGCCAATCACCATCGCGCGGATCAGCGAGCTTCTTCCCTCCGCCCTCGTAATTGCTTTCCTGGCTGGGGTTGAATCCTTGTTGTCTGCAATCGTCGCGGACCGGATGATCGGCGGTGCACACCGATCGAACGCGGAATTGCTTGCGCAAGGTGCCGCCAACGTCGCTTCGCCGCTGTTCGGCGGCCTTCCCGCTACCGGCGCCATCGCCCGCACGGCAGCAAACGTGCGCGCCGGCGGGCGCACACCCGTCGCAGGCATGGTCCATGCCGCTGCCATATTGGTGTTCGTTGTCGCCGCCGCGCCGCTCGCCGGCTATCTGGCGATGCCTGCGCTGGCCGCGCTACTGATCGTGACCGCCTGGTCGATGAGCGAACCGCATCGCTGGCGCGAGCACCTGCGTGCGCGTCCCGCGGACCGGTTTCTGTTGCTGCTCACGATGATCCTGACGGTCGTCAGCGATCTCACCGTCGCGATCGCGGTTGGGACGGCTCTTGGATTGGCCCACCGCTTACTTCGAAACAACGTTGAGCCTGCAGAATGGACACCGCCCGATAGATAGAAGGGCCCCTCTGCTGCCCCACACGCATTTTTGCGGCCGTAGATCCTCATAAACATTCGCGGTGATCATGCCTGATGCTGTTAACGCGATCACGTCGTCACCAGAATGGATCAGCCCAATCATCGCATCTTCCTTGTCAGGCGGTCGGGCGACTGAGGATCCAGCCGCCACCAACGAGGCCGGCCGCGATTGGCAACATCGCGGCCGGGAACGGCAGGGCCAGCACGCCGATGAGCGCACTTGCGGCGAAGGTGGAAAGGGCAGCGGTCTTGCCGCTTCGACTTATTGCTCCACGGCTTCGCCAGACGATTATATGATGAGCAAATCTGGGATGCTCAACGATCCTGCGCTCAAGATCGGGGTTGCTGCGCGCGAAGCAGAATGCGGCGAAGATTATGAACGGAATGGTTGGCAGTAAGGGCAGGAAAATACCGACAAGGCCGACTGCGCAGCTGAACAGGCCGATTGACAGGTAAAGTAGCCGCTTCATTATTGGGGCCTGACAAGCTTCTCTGTCACCAGCAAGAAAGAAGACGGCGGCAGATTGCTCCGCCGCCGCCAGCTGCCGCCTCGACAGGGCTAGTGTCCCGAAGCTGCAACTTTTGCCGGATCCTCTTCCTGATGCGGCTTGAAGATTTCCGCACGCTGTTCGCCGGAAACCTGAAGGATGCCCTTCAAACCCCTCTCAAGCCGCGACAGCGCGTGGTCGACTAGGATGAACTTGCCAGGTACGTCGACTTTGAAGGCGGTGATCGCAGCACCGCCTGGTGGGACAGTGATGGTCTGGACGTCGGTCATCGGCGCGGAGGTTACCGAGGCCAGCGGATAGGCTTGGTCGAAAATCTCGCCGATGACGTGGAAGCTCGACGTCTTGTTGGGACCGCCGACGCCGAAGAAGATGCGAACGTTCTCACCAGTCTTGGCGGTCAGCGGCTTTCTCGAGAGACCGTCCGCGGCGCCGTTGAAAACAAGATATTCGGGGGTTTCCGCGAGCAACTTATCGATGCTCTCGGTCAGCTCGCCCTTCGTGCCATGGGCCTGCTCCGTATAGATCTCGCCCTGCATCACGTAGAACTCGCGGTCGACCTTGCTGAGACCGCCCTCGGGCTCGACCAGGATCAGGCCGTACATGCCGTTGGCGATGTGCTGAGCGACCGTCGGTGTCGCGCAGTGGTAGACGTAGAGACCGGGGTTCAGCGCCTTGAAGGTGAAGCCCTTGGTCTCGCCCGGCGCCGCCATGGTTGCGGCCGCGCCGCCGCCGGGGCCGGTGACCGCGTGGAAATCGATGTTGTGCATCATCACGCTGTCGTCGGCGTTCTTCAGCGTCACCTCGACGGTATCGCCGACGCGGACGCGTACGAACGGCCCCGGAACCTGGTTGTTGAAGGTCCAGTAATGATAGGTCGAGCCGTCGTCGAGTTGGCCGGTGACTTCGGTCGTCTCGAAATTGATCTTGACCGTTGCCGGCCCGCTGCGGGCAATCGGCCCGGGCAGGTCGGCCGGGTCGCGGACGATGTCCACAACCTTTTGCGCTGACCCGGCCGCCTGCTGATGCGCCGAATGGTCCTGAGCCACGGCCGGCGCCGCAAACAACAGCGACGCGGTGCCTGCCATAAATAGTGCAATCCGGTTCATCATGCTTCTCCGTTGAAATCTGGTTCCGGGCTACGCCAGTTGTGCGGGCTGGAAATTGCGCCTGATCAAATCTGCCGCCTTGCCGATCATCCCTCGGCGAGTTGTTCGAGGCGGTCGCGATCGACGATGCGGAAGGAATGGCGGCCTGTCAGTTGAATGAGGCGCCCCGTCTTGAGCGCCGTGATTTCCCGACTGACGGTTTCGATACGAAGGCCGAGATAATCGCCAATGTCGGCCCGCGACATCGGGAAATCGATCTCCTCGCTGCTTCCCATTGAATGGCAGCGGCTGGCAAGCATCAGCAGAAATGAGGCGATCCGCTCCGTCGCAGTTTTGCGGCCGAGCAGCACCAATTGTTGACGTGCCGCGGCGAGCTCGTGGGCAGCGACCGCGTAGAGCCGTCGCTCAAGCTCCGGGTGATCGGCGACGAAATCGTCAAACTGCCTACGCGGGAAGCGGCACAGGCTCGAAGATGCGACCGCCTCGGCGGTAAATGCATGTTCCTCTTCCATGGTGATACCCAGGAAATCGCCGGGGAACAGGAACCCGGCGATCTGGCGGCGCCCATCTGGCAACAACTTTGAGAGGCGGAGCAGGCCGGACGTCAGGGTATAGACATTTGCTGCCCGATCGCCTTCGTACACAACGGTTTCGCCGGCCTCGTAATCGGCCGCAGGGCCGTTGGCCTTGAACTCCCGCAGCGCTGCGGACTCGAGGCTGCCACATATAGCCAGCTCCCGTACGGCACAGCCGAAGCATGGGTGATCCTGTTCGATCATTGGAAGCGATTGCACTGTGGCTGCCATCAACATTCTAGCCCACCCCGGATGTCTATCATTTGTGAGGCAGATCAACGCAGTTGCGATTTGCCTCATCCATTGTGACGTACATGGCGACACAGCTTTCCCATCTAAATCCGCAATTCTGCGTAGATGAGCTCAAGGCGAGCGAGGCCGACGCGGCCTTTCCGTTAGTCCGAGCAATCGCGCCGGAGGTAACGCTCGATGATTGGCGCGACTATGTTCGGCGCCGCTCGATGCAGGGCGGCCTCCTTGGATTGTTCGGAGTCGATGGCGCCCTGGTCGGCTTGCTCAGTTACCGGTTCGGCGAACGGCTGCGGCGTGGACGGGTGCTCGCCCTGGATGACTTCGTGACCTTCGAGCTGAGTCAGGGCGCTCCGGGACGAGGGGCGCTGATGGAGGCGGCCGAGGATCTCGCACGCTCGCTCAACTGTACCGAACTTGAAGTTCGGATTGCCGCGCGCGGGTTTGCGGATGCTGACTCTGCAAAGGCGAGCGGTTGGCTGACGCTCGGACTGGCACTCGACTCAGTAATATTCGTCAAATCGTTATAGCGACTTAGCGACTAATGCGGCGGCCGTCGACGTCGACCTATTTCGAGGACCCGTTGTCATCCAAAACTGTCCTACGTGCCATATTAGCAAAGTGAGCCGCCGCCCTCAGATGTTCACGGAACTCGATTTCCGAGGTCGCTCCTAGCGCGAGAGCTCGTTCGTGACCTTCTCTAAGGCGATAATATTCAGCCGATTGGTCCGCTGGAGTCACGGTGGCCCAGGCCATTTACGCTGCCACCGCGAAGCGCGGTGTCTCGGCGAAATATCGCTCCAGTGCTTCCGCAGCCTTTCTCGTCAGCCTCAAAAAGAAGCGTCGGGCATCGATCGGATCTGCCCTCCGTTCGATAAGCTCCTCGCGCTCCAAACGGCTGATCCAGTGAAGTGAGTCGTCATCGGAACGTTTGACACTACACACAGGCAAGCTCGGTCGCCGCAGTGATACCCTGGCCGCGACGACGCGACGAGCAGCTCCCAAGGCCACCTGCGAATGATTCGAGCAGATGGAACTGGCGCCGGGTCGGGGGCCCTGGCGCCAGATCTCCTCCCTGACCCTATGCGGCGGGAACCATTGCCGGTTCGGGCTCGATGGCGATCGGCTGCCGGGCACGCGGCCCGATCAGCAACTTGGCCATGAATAGTGCGAGCAACACCGCGCCGACGCTGAAGATGATATCTCCTGGCATCCGCATCCAAACCAGCGTTTCCATGACCGGGCTGTGGACGATCTCCGGCGAGCGGGCATACCAGAAGCCGGTCGTGATGCTGTGATAGGCTTGGTAGAGGCCCTGCGGCACCAGGCTTAGGAACACCATCGCGGCGAGGCCAATGTTCAGCGTCCAGAAGGCGGGCTTCAGGATCGCGTCCGACCAGGCGGCCGTCCGGTAGGCGGTGCGCAGGCAGAACAGCATCAGGCCAATGCCGAGCAGACCATAAACCCCGAACAGCGCCGCGTGACCATGGCTGGGCGTTAGGTTGAGCCCTTGGATATAGTAGAGCGAGATCGGCGGGTTGATGGCGAAGCCGAGGATGCCCGCGCCGACCAGGTTCCAAAAGGATACGCCGACGAAGAACAGGATCGGCCATTTGTAGGTCTGAACCCACGGCGCCGCTTTGGTGATGCGGTAGTTATGCAGCGCCTCCACGCCGAGCAGCGCCAGCGGCACCACCTCGAGCGCCGAGAACATCGCGCCCCAGGCAATGATCGGGGTTGTCGTCCCGGAGAAGTAGAGGTGGTGCAGCGTGCCGAGGATGCCGCCGGTCAGGAACACCGCGGTCGAGAAAACGACCGCCGTGTTCGCTGCCCGCGCCCGCACCAATCCGAGGCCGGCGAAGATCAGGGCGATGATCGCGGTCGCGAACACCTCGAAGAAGCCCTCGACCCACAGGTGGACCACCCACCAGCGGAAATATTCGATCATCGACAGCGGGCTGTGACGACCCCAGGTCAGGGCTGCGCCAAAGAACAGGCCGATGCAGATGGTCGAAATGAACACCATTCCGATTAGGCCGCGTGTCTCGCCCGGCCGCTTGAGCGCCGGCCACAAGGCCCGGCCGACCAGGGTCAGCCAGATCATGAGACCCGCAAACAGCAGGATGGCCCAGAAGCGGCCGAGGTCGACGAACTCATAGCCCATATGGCCGAACCAGAAGTTCTCGGCGTAACCGAGCTTCTGCTGGATCGCGAACCATTCACCGGCGAAGGAGCCGATGACGACCACCAGCAGCGCAACCCACAGGATATTGACGCCGAGCCTTTGGAACTTGGGCTCATGGTTGGACAGCATTGGCGCGAAGTAGAGGCCCGTGGCCAGCCACGCCGTGGCGATCCAGAAGATGCCTAGCTGCGTATGCCAAGTGCGGGTTAGCGCATAGGGGATGATCTCGGAGATGTTGTAGCCATAGAATTGCTGCCCCTCGACCGCATAGTGAGCCGTGACTGCGCCGAGGAAGATCTGGGCGAGGAACAGGCCGATGACGGTGACGAAATATTTGGTCGTCGCCTTCATCGACGGAGTCGGCTTCAGTTGCAGGAACGGATCCTTGTCCGGGACGACGACATGGTCGTCTTCGCCGCGCCGCGCCTGGTACCATGTCAGCCAGCCGACGCCGGCGATGAGGAACAGCACGCTGGCGATCGACCAGATGCCGAGTGAGGCCGCCGGCTGGTTGCCGACCAGTGGATCGTGCGGCCAGTTGTTGGTGTAGCTGATCTCCTGGCCGGGGCGTTCGGTGACGCTGGTCCAGCTTGTCCAGAAAAAGAAGGCGCCGAGCTGCTCGCGCTGCAGCGCATTGCCAAGTGTTTTCTCGGGGATCGCATATTGGTCGCGAAGCTCAGACATTCGCGGGTCGCTGCTGAACAGCTGCGCGTAATGATCGCCGACCGCAGCAATGGCGGCGGCGCGGTCCCTGCTGACGGATATGGTTCCGGTCGCTGGATCATAGGTGTTGGTGCGAAGCTGGTCCTGGAGCCGCGCCTTGAGCGCTCCCTGCTCCTCGACCGGCAGCGCTGCGAAATTGCTGGCGCCTTCGCGCTTTGCCCAAATGTCGAGCAGGGTGGTCGATTCGCGATGGAGCCAGTCAGCGCCCCAGTCGGGTGCGACATAGCCGCCATGTCCCCAGACGGAACCGAGCTGCATTCCGCCCAGTGTCTGCCATACTTCGCGGCCGGTCTGGATGTCGTCCCTGGTGAACAGTTGCTCACCGCTGGTCGTGACCACCTTCTCCGGCACCGGCGGCGCCTGCACATAGATTTCGCGGCCGATCAGGCCGAGGATGCCGAACGAAACGAGGAAGATACCCGCCAGCCAGGCCCAAAGCTTCTTGTTGTACGCCATCTCGATGTTCCCCCCGGCCCGATGCCGGTCATGGTGCGCTGAATAGTGAGGCGACGACCCTCAGGATTTACGTGTTTTTCCGAAGTCGCGGGATCGCGCCTCGCTGCTTGCCCCATTCGCCGAGACCGTTTGCAAGGCATTGATCCACCTCAAATTAAGGCAATGCCTGTCCGTAGATGTGCGTATTCAGCAATTGGTCGAGGCAGTCCATTTGGCGGAGCATGAAGTGGCAGATCATCCGACTCGAATTGGCGTCCAGCTGGCAGTTCCCCCGGGGTTCGGCCGGTCGTAGCTACCATATTCGCCTGCCGCTCACTGACGATGGCGCAATCGACACCGCTGCGCTCCAGTCCCAGCCGGCACGGGCAACAGTCCGTCGATATTGGCCGAACGAAGCCGACATGGTTGGCTATCTGGTCCACACGCCGATGGGTTATGCGATTTGTTATGAAATGAATGAGACCAGGTTGAACGGCGGCAATCAGTCCAATGGCAGTTCAGACCAGCGCCTCTTCCAGTTCGGCGCGGAAGCCATCAGGATCGGCGAGGAGTTGTTCCTTACTGAACCGGATGGCCACCAGGCACGCTTTCGCATCGCCAACTTGCAATAACCGCTAGCTTGATGACGCCTCATCGAGGCCGGCTGCGAACGCGATTCTCAGCGCTTCGGAAAGACTTGCCACGCCGAGCTTGCTCATCAAATTGGCGCGATGGATTTCGACCGTGCGCGGGCTGATTTCGAGGTCATAGGCGATGGTCTTGTTAGGATGACCGCGGACGAGCCCTTCGAGCACATCTCTCTCTCGCGGGGTAAGGGCCTGCAACCGTACCTGCGCCTCTTCGGCTCGCGCGTGGCTTCGCCCGGCATGCTCGATCCGCGAAAATCCCTCTTCGATCGCGCTCAGCAGCACGGCCTTCTCGAACGGCTTTTCAATGAAATCGACCGCTCCGGCCTTCATTGCCTGAACCGCAACAGTCACGTCGCCATGCCCGGTCATGACGATCACAGGGTGGCCGATCCCGCGCTGCTTGAGCGCTTCCTGCACCTGTAGGCCGTCCATTTCTGGCATCCGCACATCGAGCAGGATGCAACCCGGCGGAAGATCCTTACCTTCCTTCAGGAGTTCAACTCCGGACGGGTAGGCACTGACTTTGTAGCCCGACGTCTTGAGCATGAAGCCTGCCGACCGGCGAACGGCCTCGTCATCGTCGACCAGATGGACAATCCTATCGCTCACGCCTCGGCCTCCTCGCTGTCAGCATCAATCACGGTGAAATGAAAGGCAGTGCCGCCAAGCTTCGACGGCTCGGCCCAGATGCGGCCGCCGTGTGCTGCAACTATGCTGGCCGAGATAGACAAGCCGAGACCCATGCCACTTTCCTTGGTGCTCCGGAACGCTTCGAACAGATGTTCGGCGACATCCGGGGCAAGCCCGGGGCCGCTGTCGGCTACAGTAATTCGAATATGGCCGCTTGCCTCGCGCTCCGAGTAAATCAGCAGCCGTCGGACAGGCGAGTCTTCCATCGCTTCGATGGCATTGCGAATCAAGTTGAGCAGAACCTGCTGGATTTGAATTCGGTCAACCAGGACGCGATCGGCAAGGGGGTCGAGCCTAACATCGACTTCCACATTTTGATCGCCGGCGCCGACCAAGGCGAGGGCGCTAGCTTCGGTAATCAGTCGCTGAAGGCTTTCAATTCGGCGTTCGCTCTCGCCACGCGAGATGAAGTCGCGCAGCCGCCGCACGATCTGTCCAGCCCGCACCGATTGCGACGCGCATTCGTCAAGCGCCTCGCGGACCACCGCGATTGTCTCCGCGTTTTTCTCAAGCAGGCCCGGAGTCGTCGAGGCGTCGTCAGTGGCTGCGCCGTCTAACGATTTGCGGATCATCAGGATATTCTCGGCGTTTTTTTCCAGCATGTCCCGCGCAGTTTCGACATAGTTGGCGATCGCCGTGAGTGGCTGGTTTAGCTCGTGCGCCAGGCTGGTCGCCAGCGTACCCATTTCGGAAACTCGCTGGACATGCGCCAATACCGACTGGAGGTCGTGGACCCGAAGCTCAGCTTCCTGGCGCTCGGTAAGGTCTCGAATGAACCCCGTGAATACCCGATCGTCACCAATGCGAGCCTCGCCAACTGAAAGCTCGATAGGGAAGGTCGCACCGTCGCGATGGCGAGCAGTCAATACACGTCCGATGCCGATGATTCGACGTTCGCCCGTGCGCATATATCGTTCCAGATATCCGTCATGCCGTTCGCGATCCGGCGACGGCATCAGCATACTGACGTTTTCTCCAAGAACTTCATCCTCGGAAAAGCCGAACATGCGCTCGGCGGCGGCACTGAACGACAGGATATGACCGTGCACGTCGATCACGATCATCGCATCGGGCACGGTTTGCAGGATCGACCGCAGGTGCGCCTCGCGCGCGAAGATCTTTGCAGCACCTGTCTTCGTCTCGGCCATTCGTCCCATTTAGCTGGGTCCGCCCGAAAACAAAGAGCCGCGCTAAGGAAGTTTGCGTAAAGCGGTCATCCGATTTGCGCTCGATATGCGCGAGTATGAATTGGATCTATCATCCCGATCTGCTGGCAACGCCGGTTCCGCGCTACACCAGCTACCCCACCGCGGCCGAGTTCAGCGATAAGGTCGGCGCGCGCGACGTTGAGTCCGCGTTCACCGGGATTGGGCCCGATCAGCCGATCTCGCTCTATGTCCATATTCCTTACTGTCATGAAATCTGCTGGTATTGTGGCTGCAACACTGGCGCTGCCAACAAGGCGCAGCGTTTGGCGGGCTATCTCAAAACCTTGGGCGCCGAGATCGAGCTGGTTGCCGGCAAGCTTGCCGGGAGGGCACGGGTGAAGCGCATCGCCTTTGGTGGCGGCAGCCCCAATGCCATCTCGCCGGATCAGTTTGCCGAGCTGCTCGCAACCTTGCGGAACGCATTTCTGGCTCAGGATGCGCTGCTATCCATTGAGCTCGATCCTCGCTCTCTGAGCGGTCCCTGGTTCGACGCGATTGGCGCGGCCGGGATTCGTCGCGCCAGTCTGGGTGTGCAAACCCTTGATCCGAAGGTTCAGCGGGCGATCGGACGGTGGCAGC
>Ga0307414_10000901_pt1 | contig 15229 bp, 19 predicted proteins | sample DK1Ometagenome_FD_203804 | JGI IMG/M metagenome (GOLD analysis project Ga0307414, IMG submission 203804) | Maize rhizosphere microbial communities from greenhouse at UC Davis, California, United States - DK15-O-3 | ecosystem: Host-associated > Plants > Roots > Rhizosphere > Soil | place: USA... | reverse complement strand
TGGAATCGAACGCGAATCACGGATCCATCTTTCAATGACGAAAGGAATGGATTGAGCGTCAAGGTATAGGCCGCAGAGTTTCCTGCAGTAATGCCAAATATGTAACTTCCCTTTTGATATTCGCTCACAGGCATTTCGAGTTGCCAGGCGTTACCGAAGGTTCCATTGGTGCCGCGACGAACGAAGATGTTGCCGTTTACGTCCACATAACGCTGGATTGTGGTTGTGGAAGTTGCCGTGGTTCCGTCCAACCAAGTCAACGCCTCAAACGTTCCTGGTGCAGTCGCATTGGTAATTGGATCCCGTGGCATATTGGTACTGCCGGATGCTGCCGATGGCCTGAACGCCCACGTCCCGGTCAAGAGGGAGTTGGCGTTAGTTGGGGCCGTAATGACCATGGAACTTGGGCCTGCTGGGCCACCTGATGGCATCGGGACGTTGGCCAACGCCTCTGCAGCCGTTGGCCAGTACTCCCAGCTAGCCGGTGTGTTGATTGGGTCCGTAACGTTTGCCGCGACCAACGACCGATAGGGACGGTCTTCACCGTTCACAGTCCGCAGAACGATAGCATTCTTTGGATACCCTCCTGGTTTGGCGCTGTACCATGGGGGTATTCCTTGGGTTTGCCAAGCTTGGGCATTTTTGGTCAAGGCATTGAACATGTAGTTCTGAATTGGTCTCTCAACGGCTTTTGCGGCTGGGTTGTTCGCGGCCAAACTGATCTCATAAAAACTTGTATAGCCGTTTGTGAAGTTCACGAAACCTTGAGGCGAAGTCTGCGGCGGCGGCGTAATATCAGCGCCAGTCGCGGCGGCGGCGAATGGTTGCAAAATCAGATCTGGGGTTATCATGCGTTACTCCTGGATAACGGTAACTTTACTTCCTGCAGATGAAGGCATAATACCCATCTCAGGATCGTTGTATAAGTTTATAAGTTGAGCGGAAATTCCCATGGCAGGGCCGACTCGATATTCCATGTTGAACACATTTGGCGCAGCAGTCGGTGCCCCTGGCGGCGGCGTTAAGTTGAACACGGTTTGCATTCCATTGCCCGTCCCAAATTGTTCGCCGCCTGCTGCTGCCGTTCCGCCTGTAGGGATTCCACCCCAAGTTCCGATCCATTCCAAGATGGCACCATTGACTGGAGCCGGGCGAAAGGTACAGGCCGTTCCGTTCACCGTCACATCAGTAACAGTCACTGTCCCAACCGAAGTTTGAATATATGGAGTCAGCGGCGCGCTCGGACCATCCTGCTTAAAATCGGCTCCCCATGCGTAAAACGAGCGTGAATTTGAACCGTCATGAATAAGGGTTCCATCTGATGCGTACGTTTCAATGTGGATGTCGGATGTAGGATCTGGTCCAAACGGAATGAATCCAATGGCGCAGCGATACCACCCATTCCCCATGTCGTGAATTTCAGCCTGGGTGTTTGGTAGAGGAGAAGTTACTACTGCCCCAGTTTGAATATTGAATGCAACCCTTTCATCCACCCCATCAAAATAGAATCCGACGATTGGCATGTCAGCCGCCATTTTGAAAAACATGCTAATCCAAATTGGCGAGCCAGGGGTTATTGTCACTGCTTGGACCAAAGAAGCGTTACTTGCCGTAAACGCATTTTCAGTCAATAAGGTAGCTGTCATTGACCCATCAGGAGCAGCGGCATTGTTTGCCGTCCCGCTCATATTCGTCATAGTCCAAACTGATTGGGTTGGCTGTTGTGCCCATCTAGCCTTATTCGTCCGGGCAGTTTGATAGGCAAGGTTCCGGCCTTGCCAGTCAGTCCGGTAAATCCCATCTACGACAACTTGAGCAGCATCAAGCGTTAAGTCCGCCAGATAAAAATATCTTCCGTTTGGGAAATCCCAAGGCTCACCATCATTGAAAATATAGCGCAACATCCAGTTGATATAGGCCACACTTCCATTATTTACTAGAGCGACATAACGCAATTGAAGAGTTCGACGGATTTCATCCAGGTCCAAAATCTCGGCACTGCCGCCGCCATAGAAGTTTCCGCCGATCAGGTTTTTATCGGGAAGTGCAGGGTCAGCCCCACTGTAGACGAAGTTCTGACGTTCCGGTCCATAGGCCCAAGCAAAGGCCGCTGGATACAGCCCGAACCCCCCGGCAGGCACGCCAAGGATGATGCACCAAACCATCAAGCCAAAAGGGTTGGCCGTTCGAAGATCAAATACATTGTGCTCCCAGTCAGTCCAAAATTGCTTGTGATATTGATCATACCAAGCTTTCTTTTTTTGCAAGATGGATATGATGCCAGGTGCCTTGTTTTGCTGCCATTTCAGGGCCTGCATTATGTCGCCGTTGAACGGTATCATGGTCATACGATGTTCACCTGAATATTACCTGCCGCAATTTGCGCTTGCTGGTAAGGTTGCAGGACAAATTCCGTGCTGTACGAGCCGATTGGCGGTGCGCCCGATCCAGCAGGAACGCAAGCTACGGACACCTTTTTTATGTACAGGCCAGGAAGGTTGCGCGAGACGGCGCCACCGATCTCAAATGCCGATACGCTGTATCCAACAACAAAGCCCTGTTCACCTGCCATTTCTCCTTTGGCATATTCCAAGACGGAGTTTCGAACGGCATCCACAGGCGAAGAAGCGCTGGTGCCTTGCTGGACATCAAGGATTACGTAAGCATCAAACATCACTGGAGTCGTGTATTTAACGCGATATGGCAGCCCGGTGGCCGGATCAACCACCGATGTTCCGTCCGGCGCGTCAACTGGAACTCCATTTCCTGCGGCTCCATAATCCCAAGGGCAGCCAGATTGGTGAGCTTGCCAAAGCGCGGCGACAAGATCCTCTTTCGTCGGGGTGCCTGCCACGCACACCCACACGGCGTTGGGCAGGGTGAACTGAATGCCGTTGACCGTACCGACGACACCCGTATTGTTTTCAACAACACTAACCGATGTTACGTTGGGCACGGCGCTGGCCAGGGCCTTGATGGCGGCGCTGCTTCCCCGGCCCTGGATTGCCAACTGATCATTGCGGGCATTCTTCAACTGCGAATCATCCAGGGCGACGTGTCCAGGCGTGATGACGGTGGAAGCCGTAACGTTTGCCGCGCCCCAGCCAATGGAGCCGTCAATGATTTTCAGTGGGCCAACTGGCAGCGGGATATTGCCGAACTGTTCAGAGCGAAAAGTTGTCAGGATTGATCCACTCAATGGGATCGTAACGCTGCCGACCAGCACGAAAATGTCGCCGTTTGGGGTTTGCACCCGTGAACCGTCTTGGATGGAGGTTTGAGAGTTTCCAACCAGTTGGACGTCGCGGGCGACGGTCGATTGGTTCGCGCCGCGATCAATCCCGAGGAAAGAGCAGACTGCATCAAGGAATACGCCATAGGACAAGTTCGGATTGATGACATTTGCCAACTCGGCATTATTTTTCATAACCGAAGTTCGCGCAAGTACCTCGCCAGTTATCATGGTGCCTTGAGGCGTGCTTGCGGCGACATTCAATTGCTGGCCAAGAGAACCTTTCCATTCCTCTTGCACATCTTCCAAGACACTTTCTGTATCGGCAGAAATGGTCCCGGTATCGACGATGTAATCATATTTAGCGGTCACGAAATCATCCCTCCTTTTGTTCGGGCATCAACCACGTTCGAAATGTGGCCGTGGTTGTTGACGTCAATTCCTGCGACAGTGGCAGTCGCGGCAATCGTCAAATTCTGGTTTCCGGTGATATTCTTTTGGACGACTACGTCACCGGTGAAAGTTGCAAGCGGTGTGTCTACGGTGACGCCAACTGGAGCCGTAATCTTGATATTGTCGCCGCGAATTGAAATTCTGGTTGCGCTATTGGTGGACTGGATAACCATTGCATTGGCATCTTCACCGGCAATCGTGTATTGACGGAACACGTCCGGGATAAACCATCCATCTTCAAACTTCTTGGCGCGTCCACTGTTTGGTTTGGCCTGTGCCAATGTGGCTTTGAACTGAGATAAGTCCCGATCAGACGCGTGGATCCAACCTAGATCGCCCTGTTTGATTGGAAAGCTTATGTGAAAGTCGCCTGCGCCTAGCGATATGACGTTGATGTCAACCAGCTCATGGCGTGGGTGAGTGCCGTCTTGAACGTCCACCCACATGATCAAAGGGCGTACAGTGGCAAGGTTGCGAGCCCGATCGAATTGAATGACTTCGGCTGGAATCAATCCATCAGTGCGAAACTTGTTGTTCTGGAATAACAGATCAAGCGCACCGCCCATCCTTTGTTTGTCTGATGAGGTTGCCGAAATAAGCGGATTTAAGTTACTTGGCATTGTCTGTGCACCTTCATGGGTTGACCATATTATAGCGGTACAGCATCACGCAGGTAAACACAGACTAAGTTCATTTATCCCTGGACGCGGCCTCATTGGCCAGGGCTTCATTCACGCCTTTTGCCACCATAATGTCGAACATCTTGAAGGCGTCTTCAAGTGAATAATATTCTTCCAAAGAGCGAATATCAGCAGTCTTATCCTGGACAAGCTGCGAAACTAGCGGCTGAGCATTTTGCGTCACGACGGCCCGGAAACTATCAGTGAAACGCGCAGGGATCTTTACGCCCTTCCAACTAAGCAAGAAGCCGAAGCTGTATTCATTAACCAAATCGGCAACGGCCTTGAGGACTAGCAGCGGCGATAAGACTTCAATAACGTCTCTTACATAGCGGTTGATGTTATCAGGATGGGCCAGCGAGTGCCAATTCCCTTCCATATCCTGCGCCTCGGTCAACTCCAATATTTCACAAGGATGAATATTCTTGGAGTCGTCGATGAGTTCAAGGCCGCGAATTGCAGGAAATTGTTTGGTGCGATACTTGACGCCAAAGGCATCGAACTCGGTGCTTTTTCTGGACATATTATGCAGGCGGGCTGCCGCCTCCTTTTACGTAAAATGGACGGTCACGGCTCGATAAGTCATATTCCAACTCCATGATGACATACTTACCGTTGACGCTGGGATTCATCACGGAACTCAAATCAACTGCCTGGGCAAGCCTGATACTTGGATCGTACATGGTGACGAATTCAACGCCCCACTCAGTCCAAGTCGGTATCCCAACAAACCTGTAGAGGTAGGCGATTTGATCAGGGTTGATTATGCCAGAGCGATCCTTCACAATGAGAACATTATCATCCACAAATGCCGCGACATTGGGCCGGTAGTAGTTCTGGATGTCAAGGAGAAGTGCCGCCCTGGTGATGATGGAGCGCGCCGGATTCGATATTAAGACATCGTTAACCGAGGTTTGACATATGAAAGAAGTTCCGAAACCCATCTGCTTGGCAGCCCACTCAACGTACCCGTAGAATGTCGTCTGGGCTGGAGCGGGGTCGCTCACGAACTGGGTCTTGTCTACTTGCCTGGAATAACAGGTCAAGCGGACGGTTATGTTCGGTGGACCTTCAATCAATTCACAAAGCGTTACTTGCCCGAGGAAAACGACTGATGATTGCTCCCTGCCGTTGACTACATATCCGGCTTCGATCTTTACATTGATCCAATTCTCGGCAGATTGCGCGGTGTCAACCTGGCGCTTGTTCCATGCCGTGAATTGCGAAAGTAAAGTTTCTCGCAATTGAGTTGACATTCCTGTCACGTCAATGGTGGCGCGGTTTTGGATTGCGAGGGCAGCCTTTTTTACCCTTATCCTCAATTTTAACGTTTGATTTAGGATTACGTCGCCGGACGGCATGCTAATAGTAGCACGCAATATCCTTGTATTCATTGCCATCAGTATTTGATCCCGTCTGCGGCCTGGTTTACAATATCACCAAGTTCGCTTTGTAAGTGATCACGGAGAATTCGACCGGTTGTATCTGGGTCTTGCACTCCATTGATGTTAATTACGATGGCGCGCTCACCGATGGTGATACTACGCTCGCCTTGTTGGGCGGCGCCTTCGACTGTTGGAAGATGCTTATTAAGGATGCTCAAGCCACTTTGTTGCTCACGAAGTTCGGTAAGAAGTCTGGAGCGCGTTTGCTGCGGCAATCCTACGGTCATCAACTCTTTTTGGATGTTGAAGATGTTGTTTTCCACGCCGGCTTTCATCTGGCTACCGGCGAAACTTACGTCACCTCGGTTGATTCCGCCATGTTGAATTTGCGCAGTTGGAACGCCAAGTCTGGCTGCGATATTCTCTTGGACTTGTCGAAGCTGAATTTTGTCGATGGATTCGCCGCGCACGGTGCGAAGGTCAGCGCGATTCTGACCAGGGCCTGGAGCTTCATTGCCGAGGACTTTCCCTGGATAAGCCCGAGTGAGCGGACCCCACTTGGATCGATCCAAGCCGCCATGGTACATCATCAGGGCTTCACGAACATCGCCGTTGGCACGCTTGAGGTTTTCAGCGAGGATCTGTGCACCGGCCTTGATGTTCTGCGATGGATCCAGTAGATTGGTTGTGCCGGTCCCTTTCATGTTTGCTGGCATCACTTGCATCAGACCTAGCGCGCCCGCACCACTTTTGGCATTGGGATTGAAGCCGCTTTCGACACGCGCAACGTTCTTGAGAAGATCCTCAGACAGACCGTAGCGTGCGGCGTTCTTCTTGAACTCTTCATCATAGGCCGTCTTAGCGACGGACGGGAACGTTCCAGGAAGCGCGCCAGGGGCCGTCGAGCCTGCAGGGGAAGATCCCAGGCCCGCTTCACGGCCAACCATACCAGCCCAGGCGGCCCAGGCCTGCTTCTCATCGATGGCGTTCGAGAAGGAAGCGACGGCACCGGCGAACATCTGAATGGCTTGGCTCATATTCGCGGCATTGTTGGTGGCGATATTGTTTGTCTCATCGAGCTTATCGACCATGGAATCGATGCTGGTGCGAAGAGGCTTGGTGTCGTCTTTACCGTTCTCTTTCGGCTTAGCTTCAGCAGTTTGCACCGCTGCTTTAGTCACGTTTTGAACTTGTTCAGATTCTTTATCGCGCAAGCCGAGCATTTCACCAAATTTGTCGCCGAGTTTCGCGGCCCAACTCAATGGGTTCATCGACGCGGCTTGTTGGATTATCGGATTGCCGCGAATATCTTTGCCGAGCTGGCCCAAATCGACGCCTTGTGCCTCAGCTGCCTTTTTGGTATCTGCCCAAGCATTTGGAATTGCATCGACGATGTTGTTAATCAACGTCAGCAACTTTGTGAAAGCGGGAATAAGCTTTTGGCCAAGCGATATTTCAAGTTCCTTCGCTTGTTCGTTGAACTTTGCAAGTTCGGCGTTGAACTTGGCCAGAGACGCTTCTGCGTCTACCCGCTTTTTGATTTCAGCTTCGGTAAGCTCAGTTACCTTGCCGACCGACGGTCCCAACTTCTGGAGGGACAGCGCAAAGTCTTCGTTCATGCCAATGGCTTTGGCGATGCCCTGAACTTGTTCCGGCTTCATTTTGCTGAACTTATCGGCCAGCTGGGTGAAGGCTTCGTTGAATGGAACTTTGTTCTGGCCGCGCTGGCCGACCTCGACACCAAGCAACCGGAATTGACGCGCTTCGGTCCCCATTCGAGTCGGGTCAGCATAGGCCGATTGCAGTTTTTCGGACAGAGTTTTGATTTGCTCTTGGGCCATAGCGCGGTCAACGCTACCGCCAGATGCTCGCACGAACTTGCGTTGGTACTCTTCCATGCGCAAGCCAGAGACGCCGGTTGCCATGCCGGCCAGACGCTGTTCGCCGAACTGCGCCCGCATGTCTAGAACGGACTTGATGCCGACGCCGAGAACGGCTACGGCAGTCGCGGCAATGGCGAATTGAGCGCCCATGGTACGCACGGCAGACGTGACCCGATCCACACCAGGAACGATACGTCCAAGTTCATCTGCCGCGCCACTTGCAAACTCTTTGAACTCTTTGCCGGTCGCGGACGTTTGTTTTTGGACTCCAGTAACTTTTTGGTTGAGTTGCTCCAATCTTGAGATTGCATCTTTCATCTCAACCTGGTATTGAAGTACAAACTTGTCCATTTCCGACATTTGCCGTTACTCCTTTTCTTGAAACGGATTTACGGCAGTTTTGGATACAACTTCGAAGGCAGGTCCCATCAACTTGGAACATTCCGCAATGAAGCTGATGGCGATTTCGGCGCCGGCATTGGACCAGAAGCTTGGGTTGTTGGCGTGAGTTTTCGGATCTATTCCGTTATACTCTAGAACTCCTTCAAAAACCTTTTGAACGTTCTGCCAGCTTTCCAGATGGTTATCGATCAACGCATCAGTAGACAGCGGCAGTTCACGGTCATTGAACACGACGGTGGCATAGGACAGAACTTCCATCGTGAAAGCGCGCCGAGCTTCTTTACTGGTACTGGCCGCAAACTCGATGAACTTGTGTTGCATATCCCAGCCTTCAAGTGCAGAAAAGTGGCGGAATACCACGTGCTTAACTTGTCCGCTTGAACTTGTAATTTCGATCATGTCAAATCTCTAGAAGATGGCGTTTTGTACCCTATCATAAAGGCTCTGTGCGGCTGAGGTCAAGTCGCTGCCAATACGAGAAAGAGACGCTGCTGGAGTCTCGGGCAAACTTTGAATCCGAACTCCGTAAGTTGATTGATTTGCAGGATTATCAGGATCGAATCCTGATTGAGCAGGGTCGGCGAATTGCTCCCATTCAATCGTCAGTTCAACCGCTGATAAACGCTCTCCACTTTGGACAATCGTTATATCGGTCATCATCATCGTATCAGCAATAATGCCGCGAGTGGTGATGGTGTAAGTTGCGCTTAGGTCACTGAAGCCGAGCATCAGCCCTTCGACAGTTGACAAGTCAGCGCACAAGCACTTAACGCGAAGTTTTGTGGGCTGAATGATTTTCCCGTTGCTAGTATCGACATCAAGCAAGTTCACAAACGTATCTTCATCTTGATACGATATGACCTCAATGCCAAGTGGATCCTCAACCACGCTGGAGGCGACAAGGATGTCCACACCCAGGATCTTCAGATCAGTCCAATATGGATATCCAAAGCGGTCGCTGACGATTTTGAACGGGCGCGTTCCGAAGACGGCCTGGAGTAGCGAGCTTGCCATACATTCACCCTAGCAGGTTGCTTGCGGCGCCCGCTGCCTTATCATACAACTCGCCAACGGTTTCCGTGGCGTCATTGACGATGGCGAGCCCTCGGTCTATCAAGGAGGCATCTGCCGCGTTGTTCATGACGATTGGGTTCTTACCTTCTATCATGACTTGTTTGAAGGTCAACTTGATCGGTGTCGCAGATAGAACTTCTGGCATCTGCTTCATCAATTCCGAATCGATCATCATGTCAGGGATTATCAATCCGCGTGACGTAATTTGGTATAGCGAGCTGCGATCAGAAACGATATCGTTAAGTTGCAGCAAAGTATCATTGTCAGGGCAAAAAACTTCCATTTGAATCCTGATGCCCTTGATGGTTCTGGTATCGATTTGGGCAGACCCGTCTTCCATCATGTGACGCTGAGGATCGGATGACAATTTGATCGTGACCTTTGATATCTTCAGGTCTTTGGCTGAAACATATCCATAAGTCTGATTATAAATAGTCAGCGCCTTTTTACCGAACAGCGATGAGATCACATTTCCGGCCATTAGATGATATCCAGAAGGCCTTGGCCGATGCCAGCGACAAATTGAGTTGCCGACTGAGCCCCAGCGTATGCGCCGAATGCGAAAGTGTACGTATTGCCTTTGCGGCGGCCAGCTGGACTGATGCTGTCAACGAGCTGGCCGCGCAGAATGGTGCCCTTCGTCAACATTACCCTGCCACCATCTGGATAGGTAATGACCATGGAGGTGATGTCGGGAAGAGGAAGAATTGCCGCAGCGCCCTTTTTGCTCTGGAGCAAGATTTTCAGGTTGATATCGTCGGGCGTGCCTGGAACGACAGAAACCGAAACTTCGATGGCGGACGCCTGGTCATAGGCAAACAACTCGCCATCGAATAGCATTTCATAGCCGATTGGCTCTACTTCTTTGGCAGAAATAGGATCGACGTCATCAGCAAAGTCCGTAAGTTGGAAACCCATCGGAAAAGACTGGAGCGCCAAAATTACTATGCCTGTGCCAAAGCCGCTAACGTCGATCATTTCTTGACCTTACTTCTTGGTGGTTTTGGTTGCGACGGCCTTTTCGACTACCGGCGCAGTTTCAGCGGTCGGCTCGGTCGTTTCAGAGGTCGGCTCGGTCGTTTCAGCGGTCGGCTCGGTCGTTTCAGCGGCAGGGGCCGTTTCGGTGGTCGTTCCGGCGTCTACGACACTACCAGGGATTGGAGCGGTCAGAGGGGCGCCGATAGCATTGGTCTGGTCGTTGACCACAGGAGGCGCCACTACAACGTTCGCGGCAGGATCTTCGGGTTTCGGGGTAAAAGAAGGTTGCGGCACGTATTTGCGATTGCCATAATCGTTCTGCTCGACCAGGATGCCGCCAGCATATTGTACCATTGTAGGGCTCATTGATTATTCCTCACTGTAGTTGGGCCATGCAGCGTTAATACTCGGGCTTCAAAGTCGAACGTCTCGCCCTCGATATCAACGGTTAATTGCTCGATGTTGATGACGTCAGGAGACGCCAGGATGTTTTGGGCCAGGGACCGTCGCGCCTCATCGTAATTCTGCTGTGGAGTGAAAACATACTCCAGATACTTCACCCCGGCATTGACGTTGTAAATGTCTTCGCCAGCCCGCATGAGAGTCGCCGCCCGCACATCTTGCGTGACTGCTTCAAGATCAGTCAAAACGACCAAATCATGGCTATCGTCAACGAATAAATCATTATTGCTGTCAGTTTTAATCGTTGAAGTTGCCATGCTAGACGCTCGCCAAGTCAGTATATTCTGAATACTCATCTGCTGTCAAATAGTAAAGGTTGCAAGAATTTCCAAATGCAGTCCAATCGGTATCATTATCAAAGATAAAGTTGCCGAAGTTTGGCGCGTGCATATAACGATAAGGCATAAGGCCAATACCGCTGAGACAACGAACTCCTTGAATCACAACTTCACTATTCCGTGTGATATCCGCATACATCTGACTTACAGCCTGATAAATGTGGAGTTGCCAATACGCTCCATCCAAGTTGAATGAGATGGATTGATTCGGGATCGATGTCAGCGGTATTTTATACATTATGCAGTCGCTGGAGATTTGGACTTGGTGATCTTCTCGAACTTGAAGCGATACTGACGAGTCTTCAAGCGACCGGCCCCGGATACCAATGGCAGGATGATGCCGCTGGTAATCACGCCATCGGAGCAAATGGCACGGCGATTGTCAGGATAAGTGAATACAATATTCACTTTGTCCTTGGCACTGGATTTATTTTTGCCGTTTCGGTTTGCGTCGAGCAGTGCGTCCAGGTTATCATCGCCTTCAGTCGTCGGGATGACGTTCATGACGATTTCGATGCCGTTCGCTTTGGACCAAACGATCAGGTCGCCGTTGAGGCCGCTTGCAGTGTCCGCAGCCACGAAGTCCGGGCTGTCGAGCGGGTCTGCGTCGTCGGCAAACTCGGTCACCGCGAAGCCGTTTGGAAATGTTTTGTCAGCGGTAATGAACGCCGACAGGCCGTAGCCGGAAATATTGATCATGATGTTACTCCCCGTGTACGTTGATTATATCCGAAAGGCCGCGCCGGAACTATCCCAATCGGCGCGGCCCCAGGGATCAGATCATGGTGTCAGTGCCGCTGACGAAGCGGATGGCATCGCCTTTGGAATAGATCAGCTTGTAGGTAGCTTGCCATTCGGTCAGGCCGGTGTTTTGGTTGACGTAGCTGGAAAAAGAAATATCAATCCAGTAGCCAATTGTTTGCACCTGGCGCCATGCATTCCGATCACCACTGGTGTTGGTGATGAACTGCTGTTGAACCGCGTTGATGGTCTTGCCCGCGATGAATGTGCCGTTGGTGCTGGCTTGGGTCAGCGTGGGTTGCATAACGGCCAGGATTTGGGATGCGCCCATGTCGTTCGCAGGAACCGAGCCGACGTTGAGGAACAGCGACATGATGTTCCCGGCCAGAGCCGATTTCAGCCACATTTCGTTGGCATAGATGTTCATGTCCACGGCATCTTGGGGACCGCCGCACAGAACGCCACGCTGGTAAAATGCCAGCGGTTGGCCAGCAAATTGCGTAACGCCGATGTAGTTGCCCCGGCTCTGGTCCGCCATGTCGGCGGTCATGTCATCGCTGACAGTAATGGTGCGACTCGGGAACTGATAGAACATGTAGTTGTTGGTGGAGTTTGGCTGGCTGAAGTCGGTCGCAGCCAGAATTTCGCACGGCGATTGCTCAACGTAATCGTTGGCGGCGGTTGCCGAGATTACGTTGAGTGCACAGCCGGAAAAGCCTTTGACCAAGCCGAACAAAGTTGCCAGGTTGGTCAAAGGCGTTGGGACGCTGTAAAGGAACTCATTGTTGCGGGCGTCGTTCCACTCGGCAATAGCCGCGATCTGCTCATTGGTAAGTAAGCCGACTGGAGCGGCGAAAACGAACGAGCCAAAGTTGTTGCTGATGGCTGCGGTTTTCGCAACGGCCAGTCCTGGCGGATCGTTGGGTTGGCCGCCAACAAGAACCGTGTTGCCAGTGGACCAGCCTAGGAGGACGGAAATGTCGCCGATCTGTCCCGAGTCTGTCACAGAAATCGAGCCAGAGCCGGTTACTGTGCCCGTGAGAACGAACTGGTTGGTGTTCGTATTGTAAGTCACGGTGGCGCCGGTCAACTGCGGGTTGGCATTTCCACGGATCGCAGCTTGCACGATGGATGCCACATCAGTCAAGCTGGTGGCCGCGCTGAGAGCGATACCGGTGATGTCAATTGGCGTCAGGCCGACATTGATAGTCAGCAGCCCTGTGGTGATGCTGGTGAAAGATTCCAGGGTTTTCGGGATTGCATCGCCAACCACCATCGGTGCGATTGGTTGATCTACCCAGCGCGCAAAGCTGATGAGCTTCGGCGACACGATATTCTTGCTGATGAACCCGAAGTACGGAAGCGAGCGCTTGTACTCTTCGGATGCCATGCCGAAGTATGCCCCTACTGCATCGGCAGTTTGGAATTCCACAACGATGCCAGGCGGCAATACGGGGTTCTGAGTGATGACTCGCATGATGAGCTTTCGCTCTGCAACGGTCGCACCGGCACCAACGCCGGATACAATTCGGATATAACGACTTTGGCTGATCACGTGCGTGACTCCTGTTTAAATAACTTGGCTGCTCACTGATTGAAGCATATGCGACGATTCGATGAGCGGTTTATCAAATCCTTTTTTCGCGACCGTTGATGGCGCGTTAGGCGTCCAATTCCCGTTGCGAATGCTCCTTACAATGCAAGCCTCAAGTTCCAATCCGATTTGGCCCAAAGCCTTATCTATTGTTATCTTGCCGCTGACAAGGTCGGTTGCGAGGCGTTTTTGAATTGCGCCTCTTCTCGCATTAAACATGCTCCATGCCATTCGCATGAATGGTCTTGCTGGAATAACAATTTTGTGGGCCTTAGTGACTTCGTGGTCGCCCTGGAAAGTATTTTTGACGAAGCGCGTGCCGACGTATCGACCGGCTACAATCGCATCCTTAATATACTTTGTCCCGCCTGGATGGTCGATAGTCCCGCCGTATTCTTGTAACCTGGCATTGGCCGCGACAGAACGCCCCTCCTTTCCATCCGGGCCGGCATCATATCGAGCTGACTCAAACCAACCGGCCTCCACGGAGCGCCCTTTCATTGCCCGTAGGTTTTCCATGTGCCGCTCAATCATATTCTTGGCCATGGTACACTACTCCACAAGTGGATAAGATTCGCCAGTGGCACTGGTGATCGCCGGAATCAGAATTTCCATTGTCCGCATGTGCGTGAACACGATGTCTACACTGGGGTGGGCTTCAAATTGATGCCGGTCGTTTTGGAAATACGGATTGCGTATTTCATTAACTTTTAGCACATTAACGCCCTGTTTGATCAAGCCGTCTCGAACCGACTTCAATTGAAAATACATGTAAACATAATTGAGAAGGTCGGATGCGGTATAAACCACCAGGCTTTCTGGATCTTGCCAGCGCAACGCACTTATTTGAAATGTCGTCTCATAAAGTTGCTTGGCCGACTCCGAAAAGTCAACTTCAGGCGTGGACTTCTGAAAACCGATGATTGGCCAATGGCGCGGCAAGTCGAACAACTTTTCAAAGAATACGGTTGGATCGCTCGGGACGCCTTCGTTTGTCGGCTGTGCCTTTTGCGCAATCTCGGTCGGACCAAATGCCGGAAAGCCCATTTGAAGGGCTTTAAGGATTTCGCCGCTGATGAGGATGATTAGCTGCGAATCAAGCACTTGTGATTATCCTATGGGGCTTCTGGGATTAATGGAGCCCGTCCAATTTCGACGGCCATACAAACGGCCCATCCATCTTGGAAGAACCAGGTGCCCTGGGATTCGAGCTGGTACAACTTCCCATTGTAAACAAACTGATCGCCAGCGGAATCCCGCTCGATATCGACCATGTCTTGCGATGCAAAAACGTTTACATAGTTGCGTTGCCAATCCAGGTTGAATTGCTCGTATTGGTCGCGGGCAATTCGTTGAACGGAACTTTCCAGATCGAAAAATTCATCATATTGGTTGACATATTGAAACTGTGAATTCTGAGTGCGGCCCTTGAACTTGCGGTACTGGATGATTTGAGTCCCAATAACCTCAAAGGCCAATTCCAGCAGATTGATTCCTGGAATGCTCAAAAGAATACGCCTCCAACCTTACGGAAAGCTTGGCGTTCTGGTAGGCCGCCAACCGAGAACCCGCCCACAGCCTTGAGGCTTAAGAGGGCCCAGAGCTGTTGCCCATAGGGCGACCCAGCCAACCACCACTCCCACCCATCCTTGGCAGGAGGGGCCAGTTTGGACACGGATACTTCACCCACCGTCGCCGAGGTAACAAAGCCGCCCTGTTTCCCGCCGCCCGAACCGCTCCCGCTGGACGGTCCGGTTTGTTGGCCCATCAAATAGAGTAAGTGGGCCACAAGCAAGTACAAAGCGTATTGAAGAGAGTCGCCGTTGAGGGTGCGGCATGGCGAGTCGACGTCAGAAATAAATTCGGTAGCAACGCCATACCAAAGGTTCAACATTGCGTCAGAATATTTCGTAGTATCTTTAAACGCCGGAAACATCTCACGGAATTTCGCCGGGTCAAAAGCTGCCATGCCGCACCTCGATTACAGACGGAATTCGTCTTGCTGGG
>Ga0307414_10000900_pt1 | contig 15232 bp, 17 predicted proteins | sample DK1Ometagenome_FD_203804 | JGI IMG/M metagenome (GOLD analysis project Ga0307414, IMG submission 203804) | Maize rhizosphere microbial communities from greenhouse at UC Davis, California, United States - DK15-O-3 | ecosystem: Host-associated > Plants > Roots > Rhizosphere > Soil | place: USA... | reverse complement strand
GGCGGCTTCTTCAGCAACACGCAAGTACCCTTTCATATCGATCGCCGGGTTGGGAATCTCGCGAGCCTTTTGGCCATCGACGACGGCCGCGGCCCACATCAAAAAAAACGCGAACAGAGCTAATTTGGATTTCATAACGTTTCACCCCGCTAAAAGGAACGCTGAATGGATGCTGCATTTGCAGAGAAAGTGGTTCCGGCGGGCCGGTCTGACATCGAAATCGAAAAATGTTTTAATTGGATAAATGGCGAAGATCTTCCAAAAGTCGAGGTTGAATGAATTCCTCGCTTACGCGGCATGGGTCGTGGCTTTGGTCGCGACGGCCGGGAGTTTGTTCTTCAGCGAGGTGATGGAACTGCCGCCGTGCATCCTATGTTGGTATCAGCGGATCGCGATGTATCCGCTGGTGCTGGTGATCGGCGTCGGGATAGCAACGCGGGACGGAAATTGGAAAAGGTTCGCGTTGCCGCTTGCAGGAGCGGGTCTCGTCGTATCGATCTACCACAATCTTTTGTATTACGGCCTGATACCGGAAAGCCTCACGCCTTGCAAAGAAGGCATTTCATGTACGACGGTGCAGTTGGAATGGCTCGGGTTCATAACGATCCCGCTGATGGCTTTAACGGCGTTCGTTTTGGTTACGGCGTTTTCCATCATTTATAGATCAAAGCCGGACAAGAATTTATGAGAAAGGAAGTAGGCATTTTGTTGGCCGTGGCGGTGGTAGTCGTCGTAGCGGGAGTTGTCGGGGCATCTTACTACCGAGGCTCTGTGCAGAAGGCACCAGTGGCCGCTGATACATCTCAAAACCTTGTGCGGCCGGACAGCGCGACCATAGGGCCCGCGGGCGCTAAGGTAACGGTCGTCGAGTTTCTCGATCCGGAATGCGAATCATGCGCGGCGTTCGCCCCGCAGGTGAAAGGCCTGTTAAAGGAATTCGAGGGGCGGGTGCGGTTCGTGGTGCGATATATGCCACTGCACAAGAACGCCAAACTCGCGGCTCAATACACTGAAGCGGCGGGCGAACAAGGCAAGTATTGGGAGTTTCAAGAGAAACTTTTCGCCGAGCAGGGCGAGTGGGGCGAGAAGCACGGCGCCGGGCACGACCACCAACCGACAGCGCCGGTGAGCACGTTGTTCGAGAAGTACGGCAAAGAGATCGGTTTGAACCCCGAACAACTGAACGCCGCGGCGGGGAATAAAAAGTACGCAGACAAAGCCGACCGCGACCTCGCCGATGGACGTGCATTGGGAGTGCGGCAGACGCCTACGTTTTTCGTCAACGGGCGAAAGCTGGCGAGATTGTCGATTCAGGATCTGCGGTCGCTGATCAATGAAGAATTGAATAAGTAATTTCAAGCGTTGGCTTGCAGAAGCCCGCACGAAGTAAGGGCCTAACTGGTTGAAGTTCAAGCCCTTACTTCGTGCGGGCTTCTGAATTTACTGGGCGTAGAAGTAGAACTGCACGGCCTGAACGAGACCGATGATCAGCCCGAATAGTGCTCCGAAAAGCTCGATCGTGCGCAGGTGTTCCTTTGCGACCGACATCACCAAAGCCTCCAGCTTTTCGACCGGATAATTCATTATCTTTTCTTTTACAACGCCGCCGACGTTGAATTCCTTGATCGCTTCGGGAAGCTTCTCGCGGATCGCGTTGATGATCGTGTCCGCAAAGGTCTCGCTCGCGCTGACGAGTTTTTCCTCTTCGATCTTGTCAGAAAGTTTACCGATTGGCGCGGCCAATAACTGCTCGATCTGGTGCGAGAGCATGTCGTTCACCAGCCGCGACGTGTTTTCGCCTGCGATTATCGAAAGCAGCCCCTTCGACAACGTGGATTTCAACTTCGCCTCGGATTCCGGGTGTAAGGTGCGCAGGATCGAATCGATCGAGTGGGGCCGAAACCTCGCGATCGTGTCGGTGACGTAGGCTGAGATCGAACGATTCATTTCCTCGCCCCGAAGCACCTTTACCAATGAAGAAGATACCTGACCCTTTAATCGCTCAAGCTGCTCCGGATTTATCTTCCCGATCACATCGGGCAGCGGACGAGCCATGGCGCTATCGATGCTCGAATCGATGAACGCGGTCGCCTCGGCGGCGAAGAAATCGCCTTTTAACGTTTCCTCGATCCGCCGCGGCAGACTCTCGTTCACGAGCGTGTCCACTTCCTTCAGCAGATTGTCCCGCGATACGAACATCTTTTTGAAGAACGGCAGATTCTCGTAATAATCGTGAACCTCCTTCTTGATCAGCCCGCCTATCTGATTGCGGGTGCGTTCGGCGGCGGCGATTTCGGTGATGTGGTGGGCGACCGGGGCGATCTGCTCGTTCGCTTTTTCCTTTAGAAGTGCGACGGCGTCGGGGGTGAACATCTGGCCGAAAGGGGTTTCGGTGTTTGTTAAATCGTCGATTCGCCGGCTGACAAAATCCCTGATGGTTTTTTCCAACGCCGGCGATTCGAGCGCGGTGCGGACCCTTTCCTCCAGGAAACCGACGATTTTCTCGAATGCTTCGTCGTCAACCACGGCGGCGACGCGGCGCGAGAGGAATTCGTCCACGCGGCGTTCCACAAAGCCGCTTATCACGGCTTGGGTCTCTTCGTTTTTCAGAACGCGGGCGATGTGCTCTGCGACCGTAAACTGCAGCGACGTGATGGCGTCGAGCACCGGTGCTCGTAGGTTGGACGGAAGCGTTTCGACGAGGGAAGGATAATTTTGCGAAAGCAGATCCTGCGTGTAGGAATCGATCACCCCGCGGATCTTTGTCCGAAGAAAATCTTTTCCGACGAGCTGTTCCATTATCGTCTCTTGCGAGACGAGCTCTTCCCCGACGGCCTTCCCGATCGCGTTCGCGAGGCGGTCTTGATGCCGCGGAATCATCCCCTGCGGGAACAGCGTGAGGCCAAGCACCCTGAATGGGTAGCGAGGCCGGAACAACATCCTCACCGCCAGCCACGCTCCGGCATACCCGTGCAAGGTCGCGAACGCGACGAGCAAACCCATCTGCACCCAGATACTCTTGAACCAGGGCGAAGCGGCGTTAACGATGTCCGAGAAGATGTCCATGAGAGGTGGAAACCCGAGCGGCAGGGAGGGTGCCCTGGAGTGTCCTAATGTCGACGGGCCCAGTTCCTACCGGTCGTGGCACCGCGTTTGTGTGTTAAAAGATCTGAAATCCTTTTGATCGAAGGCAAAATTCGGAAAAATCCTTCAGCCAGTCGTGGCTGACACTATAATTTTTCCACTGTTCGTCCTCATCCTTGTAGATAGTGCCGTCGTCGGGTTGGTCGGTGATCGAACCGTCGGCGAAGATCCGTTTGTCGGGGGCGAGTTTCGGCAGAACCTCATCGCGGAGTCTCGACCCGATCAAATGGGCGTCGTCGAGGTCGATCTTCACCCCCATCGCGTTGTAGCCCATCTGCCGGACCGTCCCTTCGCTGATCAGGTCGAGGCTCTTGATCACCTCAAGTACAGCTTTCCAATTCCAAACGTTTGCGTTGAATTCGAATCCTTCCGAACTCATGTCATGCAGCGTGAAACTCATATTAGTAATTGTACGATAGGCCCGCGGCCTTTTCTGAATTATCGAGGATGAGGGCTTATCCCCACAAGAAATGCTAATTGCCGGCGGCGTGGATAGTCAACGCGCGACGGGGCTGGCTATAATCTAGTTTGCCAAAGATATTAAAGCTCGATATTGCTCGGGCCCGGTAATAAGAGATGAATGTGAATGCATACCTAGAACGCATTTCCGTTTTACGCGGTGTTCAGTTTTTGCCCGATCTCGAGAGCCTTCGACTGCTGCACACCAGGCATTTATTCAGCGTCCCTTTTGAAAACCTCGACATCCATTGGAAGCGTCCGATCACGATCGACGCGGATCGGTTTTATGAAAAGATCGTCGAATACAAACGAGGAGGCTTCTGTTACGAACTGAATGGACTTTTCAATGAGCTTCTCCGATCGCTGGGTTTTACGACCCGGCTGATCTCCGCCCGAGTATCCAAGGGTGGCAATCCCGGACCCGAATTCGACCACGCGGCAATAATCGTGACGATCGGCGATAAAGAATATCTCGCCGATGTCGGCTTCGGCGATTTTACGGCTGAGCCGCTTAGATTCGTTGTTGATTTGGAGCAGAAAGATGCGACCGGCATGTTCGTCATCCGTCGTTTCGACGATCAATATTTCGAAGTCGCCAAACGGGATGGCGAAACCTGGAAGAGCGAATACATCTTCAAAGACATCGCCCGCGACTTGGGCGAATTCGCTGATATGTGCGAATTTCAGCAGTATTCGCCCGAATCGCATTTCACCAAGGGAAAACTTTGCTCGATCATGACGGAGAACGGGCGGAAAACGCTGACTGACGGCAAATTCATAGTCACCGCGAACGGAACAAAAAGGGAGACGGCCGTCTGCGACGATTACGATTTCGATAAAGTGCTTGCTGATGAATTCGGCATCGTGCGGGTACAATAATTTTCAATGTCACAATCCATTTCATACGCCGACGCGGGCGTTTCTATCGATAACGCGAACAAGGCTGTCGCGAAGATACGCGAATACGCTCGAGCGACTTTTAACGAGCGCACGCTGACGGAGATCGGCAGTTTCGGCGGGATGTTCTCGGGGGCGTTTCCCGGGATGGCCGATCCGATACTGGTTGCGTCGGCTGATGGGGTCGGGACGAAGCTGAAGCTCGCGTTCGAAACCGGCGTTCACAACACGGTCGGGGCTGACCTCGTCAATCATTGCGTCAACGATATTCTCGTCCAGGGCGCGAGGCCGCTTTTCTTTCTGGATTATTTTGCCACCGGGAAACTTGAACCGGACGTAACGGCCTCGGTCGTTGAAGGAATGGCGCGTGCCTGCAAGGAAAACGGCTGCGTGCTGCTCGGCGGCGAGACGGCCGAGATGCCGGATTTCTACCCGTCTGGAGAATACGATCTTGCCGGGTTTATCGTCGGCGTTGTGGACAAATCGAAAGTGATCGATGGCAAAACGATCGAACCGGGCGATGTTGTTCTCGGCATCCCGTCGAACGGTCTTCAGACGAACGGCTATTCGCTTGCCCGCAAACTGTTCTTTGAGGTGGGCGGATATAAAGCGGACTCATACGTCGACGAGTTGGTTGCAACCGTGGGCAATGCCTTACTCGCGACTCACCAAAGCTTCCTCCCCCAGATCGGCCCGCTGCTCGACAGCGGCAAGATCAAAGGCCTCGCGCATATCACCGGGGGCGGCTTCCTCGAAAACATCCCCCGCATCCTCCCCGAGGGCGTCTCCGTCGAAATAAACCGCGGCACCTGGCCGGAACTGCCGATATTTGGTTTGATGCAAAAGCTCGGAAACGTCTCCGATCACGAGATGTTCCGGACGTTCAACATGGGTATAGGGATGGTGATGGTCTGTTCAGAATCTGACAAGGACGAACTCTGCAACTCTGTCGCGGGCTGCGTTGAGGTCGGAATTGCCGTCGCCGGCAGAAAGGAAGTCGCGATCCGGTGATAATTGGCATTCTTATTTCCGGCCGCGGGTCGAACATGGTCGCCCTCGTTGACGCGGTAAAAAGCGGCGAGATACCGGATTCGCAGGTCGCAGTAGTGATAAGCGACAAGCCGGATGCGGCTGGACTGCAGAAGGCTCGGGAACGAGGGATTGAAACTCTCGTGATCGAGCGGAGCGCGCGCCCACGCATCGAGCACGATGCGGAGATCGCCGCGGAGCTAAAGCGACGCGGCGTGGAACTCGTTTGCCTTGCCGGCTACATGCGTCTGCTGTCGCCCGATTTTGTTAGGGCTTTCCCGAACCGGATCGTGAACATTCATCCAAGCCTTCTCCCGGCCTTCCCCGGCCTCAACGTGCAGCAGCAGGCGATCGATGCGGGCGTGAAAATCTCCGGCTGCACTGTGCATTACGTCAACGAGCATCTGGACGCCGGACCGATAATCCTTCAGCGGGCTGTTGAGGTGAAGGACGACGACACGGCCGAAACACTCTCCGCCCGCATACTTGAGCAGGAGCATTTCCTTTATGTCGAAGCGGTTAAGGTGATAATTCAGAGGCGAAAAGACGAGCGATAGCGTGTACCCGGCAATAGCCAGCCCGTTTGTGGGGTCACTAGAAATGATTCAGCGTCCGTTCACAGCCGAACCCATAGATCAGCCGGGTGCCATGATCGAGGCAGACACTAAGTGTCGGGTTGACACAATCCTGTTGGATTCTGGGCAGTGGTTTATTGATATTCAGCCAGGTCTTTAGGGTTTACCTGAGTGAATTTTTACCACGATATAAATAAATTCCTTTCCTTTAATATCGCGAGACCAATGTGCGACACCTGCGGGAATGACAGCAAACTCGCCGGCACGAATGATCCTGTCGGCGCCGCCCTTTACACCGGTGCCCCTGAACTCCCCCGGTTGTACTTCAACACTATCGATCATGCTTCCGCCGGATACTAAAGTGGCCGTGCCCTTTAGGACGTACCACACATCGGTGATTCCCGCGTGCAGCTCGGATTTGCCGGTCACGGTTCGCCGAAGCCCGATCACCTGATATTCAGGGGATGTGGAGAGCTCGGCGAAATAAAGTCCCGGACGTCCAGGCTCTGCTTCCGTGGCCGATCTGATCTTACGAATAAGTTCCGCATCGGCCGGAAATACAAAAGAAGGTGCCAACGGGTTGTTGGACGAAATCTTCGCCTGCTGTCCGAAACTCAAGGACGCTGCCAAAATTGTGCAGGCCAGTGCCAATGCCAGATTTCTAATTTACGCCTCATTTTCGGCCAGCCAAAAAATCTTGCTGCAATTTCGATTGTTTTCCACAGCCGCGATTATAACCGATTCTGTCACGGCCGATACCTTCCATCAGAGATTTCATTCCCCGGAATTAGCTTCGTTTGAGTTGAATTCCGAAACGGGGGCAGGGTGCCTCAGCGCGCTGGTCGATATCTTGGCAGGTCCCAATTTGAGGATCAGTAAGCCGTGCCAGTGGCTCTCTGCATCGGGGGGAGTCGAGGGTTTCCTTCGTCGGGTTTACCCGCCCGCCGTGACGCTCGAATACACTCGACCTAGATCTAAGACTCCCCGTCCACCATCGATTCGAAATGCAGAACGGTCAGGTCGCCGTTCGTGTCCATGAACTCCATCGTGTTGTCGCTGCCGTCCGAGTCGAGTTGGACCGCGATGCCGTGAACGCCGGTGAACTCGTCTTTTATTGGGTGGTCTTCGTTTCCCGTCTTGATCGTTCGGCTGATCGAGGCTTTATCCCCCGAAATGGAGATGCTCTCGAACACGGCCTCTTCATCCTCCTCCGCCACCTCGCCGCGGCTGAAAGCCTCGAACCGGGCACGCCGGCCCTGGTTGCGGGATGAGAACTCTTCCAGATAAGTGGCCCATTCGTCCGGTGCGATAACCTTTTTTTCCATCAATTGCTCCTTTAGATCTACGTAATAGGCAAACCAGCAAACCACGTGGCGAATGCCTGCCATATGGGAAGCCATGTCAACATTAACAAAGCCGGGATCTGCGTCAGTATGAAAGCGAACAGCATAAGCGGGAAAACCCACCGCCCGCGGGCGTTCCGCCGCTCCAGGATTATCAGCAGCACGAAAAGCAGATCCGTCATCCCGTAGGTGAACCATTGATGGATCAGGACCGAGTCCGGGTGGATCCAGTAAAACAGCCGCGCGAACACCGGGTCGATCAGCGTCAGCGCGGTGCACACCATAAAGCGGGCGTGCACCTCCGCATCTTTCCGATAAACGATCGCGAGGGAGTAACTCAAAGAGAAAAGGAACGCCAAAGAGAACTGCAGGTAAAAAACGTACGTCTGCACCTGATGAGCTTCCGGCGCCGCGGTTCGCAGCCGGTAATTGGCGAGAAGGAGCATCGACGCGACGACTAACGGCGCGATCGCGTACGAAACCGCCCCAACCCGCCGGTGCAGAACGTACCGGTACGTCCGGATCAGCCACGGCTGTGCGACCAGTATCACCATCCAAACCGTCGCGGTTACCGCGTGGATGTGTATGTAAGGGCTGCTAGCCCTAAGGCCCGGAGCAAAGTACGACGGCCAAAACGCCAAAGCCGCAATCACCAAAAGCCCTGCAAACCACGGCCACGCGACGGCCGGTTCGAAGATCTTCAGCGTTCTCTGCATATATTTTGCCCGCGGCAGAGAATATATCACCGTTTCGGCAGGTAAGAGTGAGGCTTTTCAAGTTGGATAACCTTGCTGTTCCGTTTTGACAAACCCCCGCAATTTCCCTTAAACTCTAGGTTTTCACTTTCGAGTGAATTTCATGGAGAGCGACTATGCCGAAGAGGACATTTCAACCGAACAACCGCAAACGCGCGAAGAAACACGGGTTCAGGGCCAGGATGGCGACCAAGAACGGCCGCGCTGTGATCAAGCGCCGCCGGGCGAAGGGCCGCAAGCGTCTGACGGTTCAGCACTATTAAGTTTTGGATTACCGAAGGAAGCTCGGCTCGCTAAGCGTGCCGAGTTTCTTCGTGTTTACGATAAGGGTTTTCGGCTAGAGGGCCGTTTCATGACGGTCTTTGTTTTGCCCAACGAAAGTGAGATTCACAGGGTCGGCATTACCGCGACCAAAAAGGCGATCGGCAAAGCCCATGACCGGAACCGTGCAAAGCGGCTGCTCCGGGAATCGTTCCGGCTGAGCAAGGCCGAGCTGAACGGCGTGGAAACGAAATACGACTGGGTGCTGAACGCACGTCGCAGCATTTTGCGGGTGACACTTGAAAGACCACTGGCGGAATTCCGGGCAATTGTTGGCAAATTAGCTGAAAACCCAAGCTCTAGCGGGGGTGCTCGGTAAAAATTGAGCGTTCCGGCCGTTACGAGTCCCGCTCCCCACCGGTCGTATTTCCGCCTTTGGATGTGGCAAAATTGAAGATTCGATGAAGTATTTGGTTCTCGATCTGCTGGGCATTTACAAGGTGATGGTGTCGCCCTTTCTTCCGCCCGCGTGCAGGTTCGAGCCGACGTGTTCTGAATATACCCGCCAGGCGGTGGAAAAATACGGGGCCTTAAAGGGAACCTGGATGGGTGTCAAACGTATCTTAAGATGTCAGCCATTTTGTAAAGGCGGGCATGACCCGGTTATGTGATTTTGGATGAATGATCTTGGATTTCGGGTCGGTTCTGTGAGAGAGAGCCAATTCGGAGCAAATCTAAATATCTGAAATTTGAAATCTGAGATCTGAAATTGTGGACAATCAAAACAATCAGGGCCAAATTCGTTTTTTGATCGCGGCGGTCGCGTCGATGATCGTGCTTTTTGGCTGGTCTTATTTTTATTCGCCGACGAAACCCGCGGCCGATAACACGAACACCGCGGCTGTGGTGAGTTCTGATACTGCAAATACGGCCTTGCCGGTGCAGACGCCCGCGGTTGTTCAACCACAACCGGTACAACCGGCGCCCGTCGCGGTTGACGCCGTTCCGAATCGAACGGTTACGATCAAATCCCCGCTTTATCAGGTAAAACTCGATTCCAAAGGTGCCGTCGCTACCAGTTGGATAATTCTCAAAAACAAATCCCCGAAGAACGATTATCCGGTTTATGCTGACGGCTCGACACCGGCAAAAGAAAAACCGCTGGAGCTGATCTCTCAGAAAGCCCTCGAACAACAGCCGCGCGAGGTGCCGTTTCGCCTCGTGACGGGTGATCAGAACATTGATCTTCTTGCCAACGAACGAAATTATCAAATTTCCGCCGCTGAAGAAACGATCGAGCTTGCACCGGGAGAGGAACGCGCGGTGGATTTCACGCTCGTGGGAGAAAACGGGGTCGAGATCAAAAAGAGCTTCGTTTTCCGCGGTGACAGCTATATTGCGGACCTCGCCGTCGCCTTGACGCAAAACGGCCAGCCGGTGCCCAACACGAAGCTCGCCATAGGTGCCAGCATCGGTGATCACGCGATCAATTACCACAACTTTTACCACACCGAATCGGAGGCAGTTGCTTCTGTCAACGGCGATATAAAGCGGCACTGGGGAAATTACTCTTTCACCTACGACGCGAGCGGCCAGGGAGCACTGGCGGACTCGGGAACGATCGATTGGGTGGGCATGAGCGATGCGTATTTCGCAATGGCTGCGATTCCCGCCGCACCCGTGCAGGCGGCCGAGTACCGTGCGTCGAAATACGACGTAAATATCGAACCGGTTTATGACAGCATCATCAATTGGGTGATACGGAGCCCGAAGACAACCGAAACCCGCCACCTGGTGACCGCGTTCATGCCGATCGCGGCGGACGGCTCGGTCACGAAACTGTTCACCGGCCCTAAGGATTATTTCCTGCTCGCCCAGTTGAGCGACAATATAAAGGCCGCGGACGGACGCAGCGTTTCGATCGTTAATCTTATTAATTTCAGCAATTATTGGTGGCTGCGCTGGTTGACGAAACCGCTTTCCATCCCGATCGTCTACGCTCTTCATTTCTTTAACGGGATCACGTTAAATTACGGGCTCGCGATCATCGTTTTCACGTTCCTGTTTTATTCGCTGCTGTTTCCGCTGAGGTGGAAGCAGTCGAAATCCTTCAAAAAGGCGGCGGGGAATGCGCCCAAGATGAAGGAGATCCAGGATAAGATAAAGGACTTTCAGAAGAAGGGCGTCCCGATGGACGATCCGCGGATGCGTGCCCTTCAGATGGAACAGCTCAAGCTGACCAAGGACGCTCTGCCGATCGGCGGCTGCCTCCCGATGCTGCTTCAATTCCCTTTGCTGATCTCCTTCTACACCGCGATCACGATCGCCCTGGATGCAAGGCAGGCGACCTTTATGTGGCTTCCCGATCTCTCAGCCGCTGATCCCTGGCATGTGCTCGAGTTTGCATTCGCGGGATCGATGATACTGGCGATGAAGTTCACTCCGACCGCTCCGGCGGTATCGCCCGAACAGCAGATGCAGCAGAAGTTGATGACCTATCTTATGCCTGCGATGATGCTGTGGGTAATGTGGACGGCACCCGCGGGATTGCTGATCTATTGGCTATTTGGGAACGTCGTGAGTTTTGGTCAGCAAATGCTGATCAACCGGATGAACAAGACGGACGAGCCGCCGACAACCGTTGTACAAAACGTTCCGAACAACGCCAAAAAGGTGAAAGGGAAACCGAAGCTCAGCGCTTCTTAACGGAGCGCGGACCTTGTTGTCCGTCACCGCTTGCGGACAATAACGTCTGCGTCCCAAAGATATGAACGCAACTTGTGAGAACGCTAGGGAATTTTTGTCGGGACTGCTCTCCGATATGCGATTCGATATGTCGGTGAATGCCGAGTGGACCGACGAGGGCTGCCATCTCGACTTGCAGGGTGAGGATGCCCACATTGCGCGAGCCGAGAACGGCGAGATGCTCGACGCCTTTGAAGTACTCTTGTTCCAGATATATGGGCGAGAGCTGGAGCGGGAACATCGTTTTGTCGTGGACGCGGACGGCTACCGCCTGACGCGCCGTAACGAGTTGCAGGCGATGGCTCGCTTCGCAGCGGACCAGGTACGTAAGAACGGCCGCGCATTCACGTTCGGCGTTCTGAACTCCACGGAGCGCCGTATCATCCACATGACGCTGCAAAAGGAAGAGGATCTCGCCACCGAATCGGTTGGCATGGGCCGAGAGCGCCGGCTGCAGGTGCGTCTGAAATAGGAAAGTTGACCACGGAGAACACAGAGGGCACAGAGTAAAATTAAATAACTCTGTGCCCTCTGTGTTCTCCGTAGGGAATAGATTTATGGATACGATCGTCGCACTCGCAACGCCCACCGGCCGCAGCGGCATCGGTATTGTGCGGTTGAGCGGAAGCAGCTCGGTCGCCATCAGCCGTTCATTTATCGGATGTGGAGATTTTGAGTTCTCCCCGCGGCACGCGCATCTTGTAGACATTATCGATCCGGTAACAAAGGAAGTCATCGACGAAGCGATCGCGACCCTTTTTAAGGCCCCTCATTCTTTCACGGGTGAAGATGTAGTGGAGATCAGTTGCCACGGTTCGCCGGTCCTGCTGCGTCAGATGATCGATATGTGCCTCAGCCTCGGCGCGCGCCTAGCGGAACCTGGGGAATTCTCGCTGCGGGCGTTGGCAAACGGGCGGATGAACCTCGCCGAGGCGGAGGCGATACGCGATCTGATCGATGCGCAGACGACCGCCTCCGCCCGCCAGGCCGTCCGCCAGATGCGGGGGGAGATGTCGCACAACCTTCAGCCTCTCAAGGACGAATTGCTGGATGTGATCGTGGTGCTGGAATCTGCGCTCGAGTTCGTAGAGGACGACCTTCCGGAAACGCAAGGCGAATCGATAACACGGAAGCTTCTTCGTATCGAAGCGGAAGTCGATCGGATCGCAGGGACATTCAAGGCCGGCCGCCTGATTCGCGAAGGGCTCCGGGTGGCGCTGGTCGGTAGGCCCAATGTTGGGAAATCTTCATTGTTCAATGCGCTGCTCGGCAGCGAACGCGCAATCGTTACTGAGATCGCCGGAACTACGCGTGATCAATTGCATGAGCGATTCACGATCGGCGACATCCCTGTTTCCCTGATCGATACCGCAGGCATTAGGGAAACCTCAGACGCCGTAGAGAGTATCGGCGTCGAGCGTTCGCGCCGGGCGGTGGCGGATGTTGATCTTGTTCTTGTGTTGATCGACGCGTCTGATAAATTTACTGCTGAGGACCGGCAGATACTGGAAAGTGTCGCCCATTTAGCTCACGCCGTCGTTTTGAACAAGATAGATAAAGTAGAGGTGGGCACGATCTCAGATCTCAGATCTCAAATCTCAAATTTTAGATCTCGGGTATCAGATTCGGGCGAAACTGTTGGCGTAGACGTTGGACAAATCGTTGAAGTATCGGCGGTCACCGGCGAAGGACTGGTTGGATTGCAGGAAGCAATAGTTCAACCATTCACAAGCGACGACGTTTCGGCCGGTGGTTTTTTGGTGACGGATGCCCGCCATCACGATCTGATTGTTAGGGCGGCCGGCGAGGTTCGACATTCCATCGAGCTGTTCGAACTGCGCTCGAGCGAGGAGATCACACTCATCGGCCTCCATAACGCCCTCCGCTACCTCGGCCAGATAACCGGGGAAACCACCACCGAGGATATGCTTACCAGAATCTTTTCCACATTCTGCATCGGAAAATAGCTCTTTCGATACGCTCTGGCTGGCTTCTTAGGGTGTATTATTCCTCTAAGAACCGGAGGGAAGTTAATGGTCGAGATCGAAGAAATGCTGGCTAAGGATGCACGCGAGGTTCTGGCTCGGATCGGGTATGGGCATCTCGCATGTTGCGAAGGAGATGAGCCCTACGTGGTGCCGATCCACTACGCTTTCAATGGCGAGGACGTTTACATATACACAACCGAAGGTAAGAAGTCTGAGATTCTTCGGAAAAATTCGAAGATCTGTCTGCAAGCCGAAGAGGTCGAGAGCAATGAGAACTGGACCAGCGTGATGGTTTTCGGCGAAGCTACACAGTTGGTTGACGAAGATAAACGCCAGAAAGCTTTGGACCTGATTCTAAAAGGTAACCCTAGATTGACGCCCGCGATCAGCATTAGATGGATGGACATCTGGATTCGGGAGAACGTAGAAGTGATTTACCGAATTCGTGTGCGGTCGCTCTCTGGGCGGCGAACCGTGAACCGAAAGATTAGATCGGACGCTATGCTACCAAAAGCCGCACAGACTGAAGTCACAATGGATTGACAATTGGGCCCCTTCGGTTTATCAATGAAGCCACTATGCCAATCGATCTGAACGATACCGGACTGGAAGCTGCTTTCACATTTGAGACGGAACGGGGCGGAGTCGTGGAGGAACCGCCGTTCCACATTCTCGCCCTTGGTGACTGGAGCGGTGACGCGGAAACAAAACCCTTGGCGCAGCGGGGGCCAGTCGAAATAGATCGCGACAACTTCGATGAGATCATCGCGAGGCTCAACACCCGGCTGGACCTGGATTTTGACGACGGTTCAACGCTGGAGCTGGAATTTGATTCTCTCGACGCTTTTCACCCTGACGAGATCTTCAAACGGGTCGAGATGTTCGACCAGCTCAGAGGCCTGAGAAAAAAGCTCAACAATTCCGAATCGTTCAATTCGGCGGCTTACGATGCCCGGCAACTGTTCGGTATAAAGCGGCAGAATGTGGAGCCGGTGGCCGCTGAGGAGACCGAACCGGCCGACAATTTATTGGACGCGATCCTCACCAAGCCGGACGGCGGGGCCGCCGCACCGAAGCGTAAACTTTCCGGAGAACTCGGCGGGCTCATCAGCGAATTGGTCCGCCCTCATTTGGTGACGGTCGATGAGGAGCAGCAATCGAGTCTCGTTTCGCTTGTCGATTCGGCGACGAGCGGGCTGATGCGAAGGATCCTTCATCACAAAAAGTTTCAAACACTCGAAGCGGCTTGGCGTGGTTTGTGGTTTCTTGTACGTCGTACAGAAACCTCGACCGAACTTAAGATCTTTCTGCTGGACGCAGGCAAGGACGAGCTTTCTGCGGATTTGAAGGAAGCTGAGAATTTGGCGGCTACGCATCTTTATAGGATTTTGGTCCGCGACGCGACCGAGACGCCGGGGGGCGAGCCCTGGTCGGTGATCGCGGCGGATTATGCATTTTCACCAAACGTCGATGATATCGCCACGTTGATGCGTGTGTCCAAAATTGCCGGAGCGGCGGGCGCGCCTTTCATTTCGCATATGAGACCCGATGTGCTCGGGGTTCATTCGCTTCATGAACATGCGGATTCGTCTGAATGGAATCTTGATTCGAACTCTGACTCAGCAAAACTGTGGTCTGCCCTTCGCGGGCAATCTGATTCAAGATTTTTGGGGATGACGATACCGAGATTTGCCGGGCGGCTACCGTACGGGAGCAATACGGAACCGCTCGAGATGTTTACCTTCGAAGAGTTTGAGGGTGTATCCGAGCATGACAACTATCTGTGGGCTAACGGGTGCTTCGCCGCCGCCACGTTGTTGGCTCAAAGTTTCTCGGAAAATGGTTGGGAAATGGGTGACAGGTTGTTACAGGATTTGGATGGGCTGCCGGTTCACATCTATAAGGAAAGCAGTGAAAAAATCTACAAGCCGTGCGCTGAGGTGCCAATGACCGACAACGGCGTCAACAAACTTATCGGAATAGGGTTGATGCCCTTGGTTTCTTACCGGGGCACCGACCGTATCAAACTCGCGATA
>Ga0307414_10000898_pt1 | contig 15244 bp, 8 predicted proteins | sample DK1Ometagenome_FD_203804 | JGI IMG/M metagenome (GOLD analysis project Ga0307414, IMG submission 203804) | Maize rhizosphere microbial communities from greenhouse at UC Davis, California, United States - DK15-O-3 | ecosystem: Host-associated > Plants > Roots > Rhizosphere > Soil | place: USA... | reverse complement strand
ATGGAAAATTTAGCAACTAAAGCTGAAAGGGATTCCATTAAGTATATGCAGATTAAATTTATGCAAGACCATAAAGATGAAAACTTTGTTGGTGTTATTTCTGGCGTGACAGATTGGGGTATTTATGTAGAAATTATACAGAATAAATGCGAAGGTATGGTTAGTGTTAGAGACATGAAAGATGATCAATATGCTTTTGACCAGCAACAATATGCTATGGTGGGTAGAAATACAAAAACAATGTATCAACTTGGTGATGAAGTTATTGTAAAAGTTAAAAATGCCGATTTAGTTAAAAAGCATCTTGATTTTATTTTAATTGGAAAGAATAACGAACAGTCGTAACACATCTTCAATATATTATACTAATAATTAAAATTTAAGTTATGATTTTAACGACAACAAATTCCGTAGAAGATTTTAGAATTATTGAATATAAAGGCATTGTTTCTGGTCATTCAGTGAATGTTCAAAAAATGAAAATGACCTTCAATATGCAAAAGTATTATTCGGCTATAAGTGAAAGTATCTCTGAAGTCAAAGAACAAGCACTTCAACAACTAACTATTAATGCCGAGAACATGAACGCCAACGCTGTAGTAGGTATAAAAGTAGATATTGAATTAACAGCCAGTAATTATGTTACCGTTTCTGTGACTGGGACAGCTGTGAATGTTGTTAAAAAAAGGGAATAGTTATTGATACTTAACGTTTACAAAATAAACTAATATAAAACTTAACAAACATGAAACGCTTATTTACCATTTTTACAATCTTAGTAACTTCTGCAGTTATAGCACAAAATCCCATAGAAAAAAACATTGGAGATTTTAAAGAACTTAAAGTATATGATTTAATAGAAGTAGAATTAATTAAATCGGACGCCAATAAAATTGTTATCACAGGAGAAAATGCTCAAAGTGTTTTGGTAAACAATAAGAACGGCATACTTAAAATAAAAATGGAACTATCTAAAATTTTTGATGGAGATAATACTAAAGTGAAACTATACTACTCTACCATTGATGTTATTGACGCTAATGAAGGATCTACAGTTCATTCTAAAGATGTTATTAAACAATTTGAAATGGATTTGAAAGCTCAAGAAGGCGCCAATATAGAGATTGCTGTTGATGTAAATTATGTAAACGCAAAAGCGGTTACGGGCGGTATTATAAAAGTTACGGGAACCACTAAAAAACAAAATGTAGCGTTATTAACAGGCGGTATTTTTCAAGGTGGAGAACTTAAATCTGAAAACTCCGATGTGTCTATTAATGCAGCAGGAGAAGCGTATGTAAATGCATCAAAAATAGTGGATATTAAAATTAGGGCAGGTGGTGATGTCTTTGTTTACGGAAAGCCTGAAACTATTAACGAAAGCAAAGCTTTTGGAGGTCGTGTAAAACGAATGGATTGATATTTATATAAAATAATAATAATAAGAACCCATGAAATTTTTCATGGGTTCTTTGTTTTATAATGCTTTATGTTAAACCAATACTTTAATCCTTTATTTTTTATTAAATTAGTAACATAACAAGACTTTGTTTTGAAGCCAACTAAACCACTTTACTTTTTATTGATAAGTGTTCTTTGTTTCTTTTTAGAAGCTCAAGAACGCCCACCTATTCAAGTTTATGCACCCACAGATTATAAAGCCGAAAACCAAAATTGGTCTATATCCCAATCTGATGAGAAGTATATTTATGCAGCCAACAACAAAGGTCTTTTGGAGTTTAATGGGGCAAAATGGACGCTTTACACATCTTTAAATCAAACTACCATACGATCTGTAGAAGTCATTGATAATACCATTTATACAGGTAGTTATAGAGAATTTGGTTATTGGAAGAGAAATAATTACGGTAAATTAGAATATACGTCGCTTTCAGAAAAACTTAGCATTTCCTTTTTGGATGATGAAGAAATTTGGAAGATTATTTCCATTGATGATTTTATTTTATTTCAATCTTTAAATAGGATATATGTTTTCAATCAAAAAAGCAAAACCTATTCCATTGTTGAGTCGAATACAACTATTTACAAAATGTTTAAGGTCAATAAAAGTATATACTTTCAAAGCGTTAAAGACGGTGTATATGAAATAGAAAATGGAAAATCGACATTAATTTCAAACAATCGTATTTTAAACGAGAACTTAATTGTTAATATTTTTTATCATAATGGGCGCATTTTATTTCAAACAGAAGACAATGGCTTTTATCAATTAGAAAATAATGAATTTAAAAAATGGGATATTTCTGCAAATAAGATTTTGTCTAATATTAGAATTTATAGCAGTATTCAATTAAAAGATAAGAGCTTTTTATTGGGAAGCATCTCGAGCGGCATCATTCATTTAACGCCTCAAGGGGCTATTAATTATCAAATAGACCAAACCAACGGATTAAGCAATAATACCGTACTTTCAGTTTTTGAAGACGTAGAAAACAATATATGGCTTGGGCTAGAGAATGGTATTAATTGTATCAATATAAAATCCCCATTTAGCATTTATAAAGATCAACAAGGCAATGTAGGTTCTGTAAACGCCTCTATAAACGTTAATGGCTATTTGTATTTGGGAACCAATCAAGGGTTGTTTTATAAACCCATAGATTCCAATACAAATGAATTTAAGTTAGTTAATGGTACTCAAGGCGCTGTTTGGTGTTTAACAAATATAGATAATACGCTTTTTTGTGGTCATAATTCTGGTACTTTTATTATAGAAAGTAATAAGGCAAGCTTAGCAATAGATGTTTTAGGAACCTGGGGAATAAAGAAAATTAATGGTAGAAATGACATTTTGTTACAAGGAAATTACAACGGATTAAATATAATTGAGAAAATTAACGGAAGGTGGCAGCTAAAAAATAAAATTAAGGGATTTGATATTTCCAGCAGATATTTTGAAATGCTCAATACCACAGAAGTTTTTGTAAGTCATGAATATAAAGGCGTTTTTAAAATAAAGTTGGATGAAAATTTAACCAAAGCAGAAATGGTTTTTCAAGATGTATCGGTTTCAAAAGGCGCTAAATCGAGCCTTGTAAAATATCATGGAAATATCTTATATGCCTATAATGAAGGCGTTTTCAAATACAATATAAAGCAACAAAAATTTATTAAAGATACTATTTATAGTAAATTATTTAATAAAGACACCTTTACTTCAGGAAAACTGGTTGTAGATTCTGAGTCTGATAAATTATGGAGTTTTTCCAATTATAACATTAATTATTTATCACCTAGAAAGCTAAGCAACATTCCTAGTATTAATAATATTTCATTGCCCAGCAATTTAAGAAATGATGTTTCTGGCTATGAAAACATAGCCTATTTAAAAGATAATTTATATCTCTACGGAACTTCACAAGGCTATATTTTAATAAACCTAGACAAAATGGTCAATAAGCCATTTAAAATTAATATAACATCCATTTCTGTAAGGCCATATAAGTATGGTTATAAATTCAATTTAATGGATAAATCATTAGATGGGGATTTTAAAAGCAATGAAAACAATATTGAATTTGAATTTAGTACCCCTGAATACGAAAAGTATAATATACCCGAATACCAATTTAAATTAGACGGTATTTATAATACATGGAGCAAATGGTCAACTAACCCGAGTGCTTTATTTGAAAATTTACCTTATGGAGATTATACTTTTTACGTGAGATCCCGTTTGGGAAATCAAACATCAGAAAACACGGAAAGTTATACATTTAACATACAAAGGCCATGGTATATTTCCAATACGGCAATATTAGGATACATACTTTTAATTATGCTTTTCTCTTTATTAATGCATAATATATACAAGCAATATTACAAAAGACAAAGAGAAAAGTTACTTCAAAAAACACAGCGGGAATTAGAATTAAAAGAGCTGGAAAACAAACAGCAATTAATGAGATTTAATAATGATAAACTACAACAAGACATTGAAAATAAAAATAGGGAATTGGATATTTCTACTATGAGTCTCATTAAAAAGAATGAATTTTTAAACAACATTAAAAAGGAACTTCAAAAAACAAAAGACGAAAAGAATTTAAAACAAGTTATTAAGATTATTGATAAAAACTTGAACAATACAGATGATTGGCATGCATTTGAAGAGGCTTTTAATAATGCCGATAAAGACTTCCTCAAAAAAATAAAATCATTTCACCCTTCTTTAACATCAAACGATTTACGTCTTTGCGCCTACTTGAGGTTAAATTTAGCCTCTAAGGAAATTGCGCCCCTACTAAATATTTCAGCAAGAAGCGTTGAGGTTAAACGATATAGACTTCGAAAAAAGATGAATTTAGAACATGACGCAAGCTTAACAGATTATATTTTAAACATATAGCTACACAACAATCCAGGTTTTTTACCTATACAAAACCACAACATTAAGAAAATATAGCCGCTAAAAGTACTGTCTTTTATAAATATATTATTCTCAAAAACCATTTGTTTTATTAGGATTTTGCTAAAAAAACAAACGGTTTGTTGTTATGTATGTTTTTTGTTGCGGTTTAAAATTACAATATATCATGCAATCAAATTATTTTTATCAACAACTAATAAAACTAAATTTATATGAGACATTATCTCTTTAAAATTCTAACCTTATTCTTTATTGCATATTCTAGTGCCCAAAATATAGAAGTAAGTGGAATTATCCAGGATGAAAGCGGAATCCCCATCCTTGGAGTAAACATTGTAGTTAAAAATACAACAAAAGGAACTATTTCTGATTTTGATGGCAACTTTACATTATCAGATATAAAAGTAGGTTCTACATTAACATTCAGTTATATAGGTTACTTAACGAACGAGGTAGTTGTTACCAACAACTCAAAATTAACCATCACGCTTCAAGAAGATATCGCAAGACTTGATGAAATTGTTGTCATTGGTTATGGAACACAAACCAAAAAAGAAATTACAGGTGCGGTCAGTGTTATAGGTGCAGAAACCATCGAAGCCTTAAAACCAACACGAATTGAACAAGCACTTCAGGGTCAAGTAGCGGGTGTCAATATTACATCACAATCTGGTACGCCAGGCGGCGGCTCAACAATTAGCATTAGAGGTGTATCAACGAATGGAGATAGCAGGCCATTAATCTTAGTAGATGGTAACGTTATTGAAGACTTAAGTGTTTTAAACCCAAGTGATATTGAAAGTATAAACATTCTTAAGGATGCTACGGCAGGTATTTACGGTGTTAGAGCAGCAAATGGTGTTATACTTATAAAAACAAAAACGGGTCGTAAAGAAATGCCATTAACAGTTGAATATAATGCCTATGGAGGTTTTCAACAAACTACTCGGAAAATTCCTGTTTTAAATGCAACAGAATATGCTGCTATTGTAAATGAAGCTTATGCAGCTGGTGGCAACACACCTCCTTTTGCAGATTTATCTGGTTTGGGTATTGGAACAGATTGGCAAGATGTAGTATTTGAAAATGCCCCTATCCAGAACCACAATATTATGTTTAAGGGCGGTGGCAAAAAATCATATTACTCTTATAGTGGTTCATTTTTAACTCAAGATGGTATTGTAGGCGGTAACAAATCCAATTTCACACGTTTTACCAACAGTGTGAGTTATAATTTAGATTTTTTAGAGAATTTTAAATTCACTTCTGGTCTTACCTTAATGAGAACCAACAAAAGAAATCTTCCCGAAAATTCAAATTCTTCAGTGTTATTTAATGCTATCAACATGGCACCAACATTTTCGGTTTATGACGACGAAGGCAAATATACATTGGCAGAAGGATTAGGTGGAGAAGTTATCAATCCTCTAGCTCAAATTGATGATACTTTTGATAGAGGAAAAGTAATGAGGTTAAGCGGAAATGCGGGATTGTCGTATAATTTCCTAGACCATTTTACGGTACAATCCAACATTCAGTTTAACTATTCCGAAGTCAGATCACATGTATTTAATCCGATTGCTAATTTTGGTAGCGGAAAAAACAGTAATGTTGCCAGAAGCAGCGTTTTTGAAGGCTTAAATTATTTTAGGGACTATACATTTGATGCCTTTATTAAATACGAAAACACTTTTAGTGACGCGCATAATGTTAATGTTCTTTTAGGAACATCGGTATTTAAAACAACTGGAGAGTTTACAGGTGCTACCGGATTCGATATTATAGGTAATAATGCGGCCTATGCTAATTTGGAACAAGCATCAGACATAGAAAACATTAACAGATTTACAGGCAGAAACCCCACCTTCGATTCTAGATTACTATCCTATTTTGCCAGACTTCAGTATGATTATAAAGGAAAATATTTGTTATCAGCTGTTATTAGGCGTGATGGCTCAACAAAATTTGGACCAGAAAACAGATTTGGTTTCTTTCCTTCAGGCTCCATTGGTTGGGTAGTTTCAGATGAAGATTTTCTTAAAGACAACGGTTTTATTGATCTACTAAAAGTAAGAGCTTCTTATGGTATTTTAGGGAATGATAGAATTGGAGATTACCGATATATATCCTTATTAAATGGAGAAGGGACTTACATTTTTGATAATCAAGAATTTATTGGAACTGCTAGCGGTGGTATTGCCAATCCAGAAATTAGATGGGAAAAACAAAAAACGCTTGATATAGGTTTAGATATGCGTTTTTTGAATAACAAACTTGATATTACAGCCGATTATTTCAAAAAAAGAACAGAAGATTTATTGGTTATCCCAGAAGTATCAGGTTTATTAGGCACGGGTGGCGCACCAGTTGTTAATGGAGGTACTGTTGAAAACACAGGATTTGAATTTGCAATTGGTTATGCAGATAACCTCAGCGAGAATTTAAAATTTAGCATCAGGTATAACGTAACGTATATTAAAAACGAAGTTTTATTTGTAAACACAAACACAGGTTTTTTAACAGGTGGCGGTTTTGGTATCAGTCAACCAGCACCCTCTAGAATGGAAGCTGGATTCCCAATAGGTTATTTTCGCGGCTATAAAACAGATGGTATTTTTCAGAATCAAGCAGAAATTAATGCTTCAGCTGTTGGAGATATTCAGCCAGAGCCAGGAGACATTAAATATGTAGATCAAGATGGGGATGGTTTTATTACTGAAAATGATATGGTTGATATTGGTAGTCCCATACCAGACGCTACCATGGGTCTTAATATTTCTTTGGATTATAAGAATTTCGATTTTGCTGCTTATGCTTTCGCATCTGTTGGAAATGAAATTGTTAGAAACTACGAACGTGGTCAGCAACTTACTAATAGAACTAATTCTTATTTGGCGCGTTGGACAGGAGAAGGCACAAGCAATTCGTTTCCTAGAGTTTCAAACGGTGCAACACCAAATACATTGTTTTCAGACTTTTATGTAGAGGATGGTTCCTTTATTCGTTTACAAAACGTACAGTTGGGCTATACATTTTCAGATGATGTATTTCAAGATTCCAGAATAACAAATTTACGTCTTTATGTTTCTGCCAGTAATTTATTCACGCTTACAGAATATAAAGGTTTTGATCCTACTGCTTCAAGCGGGGCGCCTCTTGGAGGCGGTATAGACCAAGGGTTTTATCCTAGTGCTAGAACATTTTTATTAGGAATTAACTTAAACTTTTAATTAAGGATTATGAAAAATTTAAAAACTATAAATATCCTTGTTTCACTTGCTTTTTTAGCAGTGTTTTCATGTTCTGACGATTTTATCGATGTGCCTTCGCAAGACGAAAATTCAGAAGATTTTTTCAATACTGAAGCTGATTATCAGGAGGCACTAATTGCAGCGTATGATTATTTACAGGCAACGGCTCAGCAATTCCAAATAGCAGAAATAGCATCCGATAATACACTTGCTGGTGGCGAAAGTGCTACAGATAGTCCAGGTATTCAAGAAATAGATGATATGATTCACACGCCAACAAATGCACAATTAAGAAATATTTGGACGTGGATGTACACAGGGGTCAATCGAACAAACTACATTATGGAGTTTAAAGATAAAACGGATTTCGCCAATAAAACCAATGTGCTTGCCCAAACCAGATTTTTAAGAGCTTTCTATTATTTTGAATTGGTAAAATGGTTTGGTGATGTACCCTTAGTAGTTGATAAACGTATTCAATTTGGAGATCAATTTGGAATAGAAAGAACTCCTAAAGCACAGATTTATGCACAAATTGAAGAAGATTTAATTTTTGCAGCAGCTAATTTGCCATACATACAAAATCAGACGGGAAGAATTACAAAAGGAGCTGCCCAAGCATTATTAGGCAAAGCTTATTTATACCAAGAAAAATTCGATTTAGCAGCTGCTGCCCTAGAAGATGTTATTAATAATGGTCCTTACGATTTATTGCCTTCGGCCACAGCGCCACTTATGTGGGAGAACAACTATGAGAACAATATAGAATCTGTTTTCGAAATTCAATATTCTGATGTTGATGGCGGATCTTACGATTGTTTCCAATGTTTAGAAGGCAATTATGCAGCAGGTTTTAATGGCGTAAGAGGTTATGTGGGACCTATATTCGATTTTGGATATAGTTTTAATGTACCAACCCAAGATGTCGTTGATGCTTTTGAAGATGGCGATATTAGATTGGATTATTCCATATTAGATATTGAAAAATGGATTGAAGATAATCCAACCGCTAGCTATGATGAAGATGCTGGGTATGAACAAACAGGTTATTTTAATAGAAAATACATTGCACGTTTAGGCGACGCCAACCGTCCAGATGCGGCATTAACAAATCCAAATAACACAAGGGCCATTCGTTATGCAGATGTATTATTAATGGCGGCCGAAGCTTTAAACAGGGGCTCTATAAGCGATACACGAGCTCAGAATTATTTGAATGAAGTACGTAACAGAGCCACGCTAGGAAATGTTTCGACAACAGGAGCCAACCTTACCAACGACATTTATAAAGAACGTCGTGTAGAATTGGTTGGCGAAGGACATCGTTTCTTCGATTTAGTTAGAACAGGAAGAGCCGCTGGAACCATCCCGGGTTTTCAAGCTGGTAAACACGAACTTTTTCCTATTCCTATTCAAGAAATTGAATTAGCGGGAAATACTTGGGACCAAAATCCAGGATACGAAAACTAAAAAAATAAGATATGAAAACAATAAAATATATATTGGGCTTATGCGCCATTTTAATCGTCTTTTATAATTGCACTGAAGACGATAATGATTTAAGCTTTATCGAAAATGTTGCTGCACCAGCAAACGTTTCAGCGTTATTTCAAATTACACAAGATAATTCGGGTCTAGTTACGTTAACGCCTAGTGCTGAAGGAGCAGTTTCTTATAACATCACACTTGGTGATAATTCAGAAATGATTAAAGTAAAACAAGGTTCTAGCGCACAACATGTCTATGAAGAAGGCAGCTATACTGTTAAAGTAGAAGCTATTGGTATTACTGGTTTAAAAAGCGAGGTTACAAAAGACATAGTTGTGTCTTTTAAAGCTCCAGAAAATTTAGTGGTGACCATTGAGAATGATGTGGCATTATCTAAACAAGTCAATGTGGTTGCAACAGCAGATTTTGCAATGTTTTTTGAGGTTTACTTTGGAGAGACCGGTAATGATGAACCCCTAATTGGTAACATAGGAGAAGCCGTGAGTTACACCTACCAAGAAGTAGGAACCTATACTATTAGAGTGGTTGCTAAGGGTGGTGCCATAGAAACCACAGAATATACCCAGGAGTTTGAAGTCACTGCTATTTTACAGCCAATTTCTAATCCAACAGTACCACCAAGACGTGATGCTTCGGAAGTGATTTCAATTTATAGTGATGCTTATACCAGTTTAACGGGTGTCAATTTTTATCCTAATTGGGGACAAGCAACCACTTATACTGAAATCGAGGTCGATGGAAATAACATTATTCAATATGGTAATTTGAATTATGAAGGTATTGATTTTGGTTCTAACGTTGATGCATCCTCTATGGAATATTTACATATAGATGTGTGGACAGCCGATTTAGCTGCTCTTGAGATATTTCCAATAAGCGCAGGAACAGGTGAAAAATCTGTTGTAAAAAATCTTGTTGCAGACCAATGGGTGAGTTTAGATATTCCTTTAAGTGATTTTACTTCCCAAGGATTATCTATGGCCGATATTTTCCAATTTAAGTTTGTTGGCGCACCATTACCTGGAGGCGGATCGGGAACCATATTTTTAGATAATATCTATTTTTATAAACCATCGTCTATTCCAGCAGCACCTATTGTTGCGGCTCCTTCACCAACAGCACCTCAAGGGAATGTCGTTTCTGTTTTTAGTAATGCCTACACCAACTTGGGGTTGAGTGAATTGAATCCAGATTGGGGACAATCTACCACATTAACAAGCGTAAACGTTGATGGAAATAATACATGGCTTTATGAGTCATTGAATTATACGGGCATTGTAACCGATTATGGCAATCCAACCGATTTAAGCGGGATGACATTTGTTCATTTTGATTACTTCACACCAGATGCCACCACACTTGGTTTAAAATTAGTTAACACCACAAAAAGTGATGGCGATCCCCTTAAAGAAGATATAGAATATGTATCAAGTGTGACGCTAGGAACTTGGGTAAGTGTTGATATTCCTTTGTCTGTTTATACTACTGATAAATCAGCAATAACACAGATAATTTTTGAGTCCTCTGGAGCAAAAGTATATATCGATAACCTCTATTTTTATACCAATGGTGATGGTTCGGCGCCAACAGTTGCAGCGTCTTCTCCAACCATAAACCAGAGTGGGGTTGTTTCAATTTTTAGTGATGCTTATACAAACGTAACTTTAAATGAAGTGAATCCTAATTGGGGACAATCCACTACGTTAGCAACCATACAAATTGGAACAAATAATGTATGGCTTTATGAGTCATTAAATTATACAGGTATTGTAACCGATTATGGCAATCCAACCAATTTAACAGGGTTTAAATATGCTCATTTTGATTATTTCACGCCAGATGCCACAACATTAGGGCTAAAGTTGGTCAACACAACAAAAGGAGATGGAGACCCGCTTAAAGAAGATATAAAATACTTGTCAGGCATTACGAGAGGAACTTGGGTAAGTGTTGATATTCCTTTAGCAAATTATTCCACAGATGTTTCAGCAATTACACAGTTAATTTTTGAATCTTCTGGAGCAAAAGTATATATCGATAATTTTTATTTCCATAATTAAAATTTAGAACGATGAAAAAAATAAACAATATATTAAGTGTCTTATTAATAGCAGTTTTATTATTTACAAGCTGCCAAGAAGATAACCTCGCTTTCGGAGAGATTGTAGCGCCTTCAAATATTGAAGTAACGGTTACTTACATGGATAATGACACAGAATCTCCCGCGCCTGGCTTAGGAAGTGGTGAAATTAAATTGTCTGCCACAGCCGATAATGCAACAGCTTATCATTTTGTTGTACAAGGACAAACAAAGCTTCAAAAATCTGGTACTGCATCCCACACGTTTACAACGCTTGGCACTAACACTTATGCCGTTACTGTAGTTGCTTTTGGAACTGGAGGCGCTTCATCTAGTAAAACGATTGAAGTGGAAGTGTTGGCATTGTATGAACCGCCAGCAGATTTATTAACTATGCTTACTTCCAACAGTTCAAGAACTTGGAAGATAGCTTCTGAAGTAAACAAACATTTTGGATTAGGACCAGTAGGAGGCGCAACGGAATTTGAATATTATGGCGCAGCACCAGGAGACAAGGCGGTTTCAGGAATGTATGATGACCGATATACTTTTAACGTTAATGGTACTTTTACACACAACGTTGGTGCAGATGGTTTTGTGTTTGGACGCGACCCATTAATTAATGAGTTGGGCGGCTCTGGAGGCACTGTAAACGGTGCAGATATAGAACAATATACATTTGCGTCTTACACAGCTCAATGGGTTTTAACAGCGCCTGCGGGTATTGAAACCATCAGTTTAACAGGTATTGGTTTTATGGGGTATTATGTTGGAGGAAACCATAGTTATCAAATATTTAGTCGTTCTGCAGATGAAATGATTGTCCGTACAACCGATGGCAATGGAGAATTTGATTGGTGGTTTAGGTTAATTCCTGAATAGAGAAAGCAAAGTATAAATAGGGAGTATAAAGCTCCCTATTTTAAATTAGAAATTAAAAATAAAATAATGTTAAAGAAAATGTTCTATATAACTAATATAATCTGTGTTTTCATCCTGTCGTGTTCTGGAGGAGGAAATGATTCAGAAATCATTGAACAACCACAAGAAATAATTCCGAAGAATTTATCATTAACAATCAATATTGCAGGAACTATTACCGCCAATCCAAATGGGGATGGTTCAGGTAATATCACATGCACAGCATCGGCAACCGATGCTGTTTCTTATGGTTTTAAAGTAGGAAGTGCTTCAGAAATAAAAAGCACCAATGGTGAATTCAATTATACATGTACTACAGAAGGGTTACATGATTATGTTGTAACCGTATTTGCTTATTCAAGTACTGGTAACAGCATTAGCAGTTTTAAAAAAGTAACTGTTTTTGTTGCTGAAATTGGGCCACAATTAATTTGGTCTGATGAATTCAATACAGATGGTGCGCCAGATGCTTCCAAATGGGGCTACAATATAGGAAATGGTTGTCCTGAAAATTGTGGATGGGGAAATGGTGAAAAAGAATTTTACACCAACAGACCCGATAATGTAAAAGTTGAAAATGGCTTGTTAAAAATTATAGCCAAGAAAGAAAACTATGAAGGTTTTGAATACACTTCTGCTAGATTATTGACTAAAGGAAAATTCGATTTCACCTATGGCAGAATAGATGTTAGAGCAAAACTGCCAAGTGGAGTTGGAACTTGGCCTGCTATATGGATGTTGGGCACCAATATTGATGCCGTTGGTTGGCCCAAATGCGGAGAAATAGATATCATGGAGCATTGGGGCTATAATCCAACATTCGTATCTAGTGCAACACACACACCTTCATGTTCTGGAGGTTGCCCAAACACTAAAGTTGGAGAAACAGTTATAAGCGATTATGCTACAGAATTTCATGTGTATAGTTTAGAATGGACCGCGGATGAATTAAACTTTATAATAGACGGAAATTTGAAGTATAGCTATAAACCAGCAGTTAAGAACAGCAACAATTGGCCTTATAATGCACCACAGTTTTTAATATTAAATGTTGCCATGGGAGGCAGCTGGTTTTCTATAGATCCAAACTTCACAGAATCTGTCATGGAGATAGATTACATAAAAGTATATCAATAATGAAGAAAACGAGCCTAGGTATTTTAATTATTATCCTAATAGTTTTCAATGTTTCTTGCAAAGAAAATTCAGAGGATAATTCCATTGAAAATAAAGCCAACTCCATAGAAGAAAAGGTAGCCGATTTACTTTCTAAAATGACTTTAGAGGAAAAAATCGGTCAGATGAATCAGTATAATGGCTTTTGGGATGTTACAGGCCCACAACCCTTAGACGGCGACGCTGCTAAGAAATACGAACATTTAAGAAAGGGCTATGTAGGTTCCATGCTTAATGTAAGAGGCGTAAAGGAAGTTAGAGCCGTTCAAAAAATTGCTGTTGAAGAAACAAGGCTTGGTATTCCTTTAATTATAGGTTTTGATGTCATCCATGGGTACAAAACATTAAGCCCTATACCATTGGCTGAAGCCGCTAGTTGGGATTTAGAAGCCATAAAAAGATCTGCTCAAGTGGCAGCAAAAGAAGCGGCGGCAGCAGGTATTAACTGGACTTTTGCGCCGATGGTGGATATTTCAAGGGATGCTCGTTGGGGACGTGTTATGGAAGGCGCGGGTGAAGATCCCTATTTAGGTTCAGAAATAGCTATGGCTCGGGTTCATGGTTTTCAGGGAGACGATTTATCATCCCCAGAAACTATTGCCGCTTGTGCTAAACATTGGGCAGGTTATGGTTTTTCTGAAGCAGGAAGAGATTACAATACTGTAGATGTTGGTACATCAACACTTAACAATATTATTTTTCCACCTTTTAGAGCCTCAATTAAAGCTGGTGTTCGAACATTTATGAATTCATTTAATGAACTGAACAGCATACCCGCAACTGGAAACGCTTATTTACAAAGAGATATTTTAAAAGGAATATGGCAATTTGATGGATTTGTAGTTTCAGATTGGGGCTCTATTAATGAGCTGATTGCCCATGGCTATGCAAAGGACAAAAAAGAGGCCGCAGAGTTATCAGTTATTGCGGGTTCGGATATGGATATGGAATCGTATGCCTATGTGGATGAATTGGCTAAGTTAGTACGGGAAGGCAAAGTAAAGGAATCCCTTATTGATGATGCCGTAACACGCATTTTAAGGGTAAAATTTGAATTAGGTCTTTTTGACGACCCTTATAAATATTGTGATGAACTTAGAGAACAAGAAGTAACTGGAAGTAAAGAGATTCAAGACGCCGTATTAGATATGGCTAAAAAATCTATTGTTTTACTTAAAAATGAGAATGATTTACTTCCCTTAAAAAAGCAAGGTTTAAACATTGCTTTAATTGGTGTTTTGGCAGCCGATAAAACGAGTCCGCTAGGAAGTTGGAGGATAGCTGCTGAAGACAGTACCGCAGTATCTGTTTTAGAAGGCATGCAAAAATATCCAGACAATACATTGACCTATTCTAAAGGAGCAGATTTAACCATAGGTAAAACAGAATTTGCCATTGAGTTGAATATTAATACCGAAGATAAAAGTGGATTTCCTGAAGCCATTGAAACAGCCAGAAAAGCAGATGTGGTTGTTATGGTTTTGGGTGAGCATGGTTTTCAAAGTGGTGAAGCCAGAAGTCGTGCAGATTTAGATTTACCAGGAGTACAGCAAGAACTTTTAGAAGCTATTTACAAGGTAAATAAGAACATTGTTTTGGTGCTAAATAGCGGAAGACCATTAACAATAACGTGGGCAGATAAACATATTCCTGCCATTGTTGAAGCTTGGCAATTAGGAACTCAAAGCGGTCATGCTATTGCTCAGGTTTTGTATGGCGACTATAATCCAAGCGGTAAATTGCCCATGTCTTTTCCAAGAAGTATTGGTCAAGTGCCTATTTACTATAATCATAAAAAGACTGGCAGGCCTAATAATCCTGGTGGCAATCAAGTATTCTGGTCACACTATTCAGATGAAAGCAATGATCCTCTTTACCCTTTTGGTCACGGCTTAAGTTATACCACATTTACCTATA
>Ga0307414_10000897_pt1 | contig 15247 bp, 15 predicted proteins | sample DK1Ometagenome_FD_203804 | JGI IMG/M metagenome (GOLD analysis project Ga0307414, IMG submission 203804) | Maize rhizosphere microbial communities from greenhouse at UC Davis, California, United States - DK15-O-3 | ecosystem: Host-associated > Plants > Roots > Rhizosphere > Soil | place: USA... | reverse complement strand
CGATGATCATCGAATTGTAGTTGACCCGAGGCGCGGGATTTGTCATTTCGATTTTCCTCGAAGGAACGCGCCATGCGATTGCTCGCTGACATTTTTGCTCGACTGCTCGCGATTGTGACCGAGCCGCCCCCCACGCCATGCTGCGCCTCCGCTATCCATTGGTCGAACTTCCGCTGATGAAGAACGACGCCGCCGTCGGAGCGCTTTCCGCCCTCGCTCAGGAACACCGGCTCAAGCTGTTCCGACTATTAGTTCAGGCAGGCGATAATGGTCTCGCCGCGGGCGCCATCGCTGATGCGCTCGGTGTCCCCAATAGCTCCCTTTCGTTCCACCTCGCTCAACTTCGCGGCGCAGGCTTGATCCTGCAGGAGCGACAGCATCGATCCCTCATCTATCGGGCCAACTATCCGGCGATGAACGCGCTGGTTGGCTATCTCATGGAGAATTGCTGCACCGGTGCCGACTGCGGCTCCGAAGCGGCCTGCGCAACGTCTGCTCAGGAAAGGAAGTCCGCGTGAAGCGTCTGCACGTCCATGTAGGGGTCGAAGACCTCGACCAGTCCATCCACTTCTATTCGACTCTGTTCGGTGCTCAGCCAACGGTCACGAAGTCGGACTACGCCAAGTGGATGCTCGACGACCCGCGAGTGAACTTCGCGATCTCGGCAGGCAATCACGCCCGCAAAGGCATTGAGCATCTCGGCATCCAGGTCGAAAGCCAGGCAGAACTTGGCGAGGTTTACGGTCGTTTGAAGGCAGCTGACCGGCCGGTCCTTGAGGAAGGCCAGACGACCTGCTGCTATGCGAAGTCCGAGAAAAGTTGGATTTCCGACCCGGACGGCGTGGTCTGGGAGGCCTTCCTGACCAAAGGCGAAGCGACGGTCTACGGCGACAGCCCTGCCCTCGACGCGATCGGCAACGAGTCCAAATGCTGCGTCCCGAAAGCCGCTGCGTGAGCGAAACGCAGAACGTCCTCTTCCTCTGCACGGGTAACTCTGCCCGTTCGATCCTCGCCGAAGCAATTCTCAACCGGGACGGTGCTGGCCGCTTCCGTGCCTACTCGGCCGGAAGTCAGCCGAGGGGCGACGTACATCCGGCCGCGATCCGGCTGCTGCATGAGCTGGGCTTCTCGACGGACGGTTATCGTTCCAAAAGCTGGGACGAGTTTGCCGGGGCCAACGCACCCCGCCTAGACTTCATCTTCACGGTTTGCGGCAATGCTGCCAGTGAGGTCTGCCCCGTCTGGCCGGGCCATCCGGCGACCGCGCATTGGGGCGTTGACGACCCGGCGGCAGTCGAAGGCGACGAGCAGCCTCAGGCATTTCGCGACGCCTTCCAAGCTCTGCGGCATCGAATAGGTTTGTTCCTCACTCTGCCTTTCGAAACCCTCGACGAGGTCAGCCTTCAAACGCGCCTGCGCGAGATCGGCCAGTCCTGATGGTCGTTCGGGGGGCAAGGTCGGCGGATGCGGAGCAGATTGCCCCAATCTACGCGCACCACGTTTTGCACGGCACCGCGAGCTTCGATGAAGTGCCTCCGACCGTTAATTTCTGGCGAGACAAGATCTCGGCGGTACAGGCGAAGGGTTGGCCGTTCATTGCGGCTGAGTCTGACGGCACGATCGTTGGATATTCCTACGCGACGCAGTTCCGGGATCGCCCCGCCTACCGGTTCACTTGCGAGAACAGCATCTACGTCCACCCCGATCATGTCGGCAAGGGAGTCGGCAAGGCCCTGCTATCAGGACTAATCCCGGCGGCAAGACAGTCGGGGTTCAAGCATATGATTGCGGTGATTGGCGGAGGTGAACCAGCCTCCGTCGCAGTCCATCGGTCCTGCGGATTCGTGGAGGCAGGGCGCATGAAGACCGTCGGCTTCAAGTTCGGTCACTGGCTCGACTCTGTTTACATGCAGCTGGACCTACAAAATGGCTGACGCGCTTCTGCGTCGTCGACTGGCGGCGGAAGGGATCGGCTCCTTCTTCCTGTTCTCCTGTGTGATCGGCTCGGGCATCATGGCCGAGCATCTGTCGGGTGGTAACGATGCTGTTGCTCTGCTCGGCAATACGATTGCGACCGGCGCGATCCTCTTCGTCCTTATCACCATGCTCGGCCCGATATCCGGCGCTCACATGAACCCGGCGGTTAGCCTCGTTTCGGCCTTCCGCCGGGAACTGCGATGGCGTGACGCAGCCGGGTACATCCTCGTGCAGCTGGCTTTCGGCATCCTCGGTGCCTGGGCTGCGCATTTGATGTTCGACCTGCCGATGCTTCAGCTGTCCGTGAAAGCGCGAACCGGCCTCGGTCAGTGGACTGGTGAGGCCATTGCCACCTTCGGTCTGATCCTGACGATCCTCGGGACGGTGAGGCATCGCTCCGAATGGGCGCCTGCCTCCGTCGCTCTCTACATCACCGCTGCTTATTGGTTCACTTCATCGACCAGCTTTGCCAATCCGGCGATCACGATTGCCCGCAGTCTGTCCGACACGTTCGCCGGCATCTCTCCGCACGATGTTCCCTTGTTCATCGCTTCACAGCTCCTAGGCGCCGCGCTCGCGGCCCTCACTGCACAATGGCTGTTCCCGGCGGAGACCTAATGCCCGAAATGGGTCGAAAGCGGACCCTCGCCGCGAATGTCCGCAATGACCCGGCGCGCCTAGTTTCGCGAATAGCCCTTGGCAACGCTTAAGCTGCTACAAGTTCGGTCGCCGGTTGTCCCAAGAGCTTCCAGTTCATTCGCGGGTACGTACCCAGCTGGCGCCCCAAGCGCCCCGTGATCATCGTCAGCCGCTCCACCGTGCGAGCGTTCTTCAGCGGGCCAGCATCCAGGTAGCGGAAAGGCGTGTTACGCGCGAGCTGAAGGAACTCGGCCTTCGCGCCTTCGTCGTCGCCTGTGAGCAGCACGTCGCTCAGATCATCGTTAAACTCGGGTGCATCGAACACTTCCCAGAAGACGTTCTTGAAAGCGCCGACAAGCCGTGCTTGGGGAAAGCGGCTTTGAAACTCCTCTGCTCCGCTGCTGTCCCACGGGGTCACGAAGTCGGTATAGTCATCGTTGAAGGGATTGCTGATGTCGATCAGCAGCTTGCCCCGAAGATCGCGTGAATGGCGGTCGAGCAAATCGAACAGGCCATCCCGGATGAAAACCGCCGGAATTACAGCGCGCGCATTCAGCGCGTCCGCGTAACTGCCAGCTGAAAGTTTCGCGATGCCAGCCTCGGCGACAACCGCCGCCGCCCGCTTGGGATCACGTGAGCCCAGCACAACACGCCGGCCCGCTCTGGCGAACATTGCTGCAAGTCTGGAGCCCATCCGGCCGGTGCCGAGGACACCTAGTTCAGGCTGCGTCGAAGAGATGCGTGTCATAAGAATGCTTTCCTTGGCCAGTCCGGGGAAGGAGGCACAACTAACGTAAACTATCGAGCTGAAGCCAATCTATGTGGAGCGAGAGTCCATAAGCGGGGTTTATGTACCAACGCCTCGCTGACGCGTTTCTCCGGCGTCCGTAGAGGGTGGAAAGCTGACCTCCGACTCTTGGCAAGTCAGCATCAGTTTGCGAGCAAACGCATCATGCTAATCCGACGCTCGCAAGGCCTGGCAGATTACGGGGTGAGTATAGCTTGGGGGTGCTTGGTGGGTGGCCTCGGCATCACACTCGTCAACTTCGGCTTGCCCCAATTAGAGAAGTGGTGGGTCATTCCGGGAGTAGCTGTGTTCTACGCCCTATGCGCCAGCCCATTTGCCGCACTTGGGCTGGCTCTTATCGGCGTTCCCGCTGCACTTCTTTTGCGCCCTTACGCCCAGCTATGGCGGGTCGCTGCGCTGGCCGGCATAGTCGGTGCGCTCGCGGGGGAACTGGCGTTCTTCATCCTGAAGCAGCTTGTCGTCATACCTATCGGAATACTGGAGGGTAGGCCGGGGAGCATGGTCGGCATACCGACCGCGCTCACTTGGTGGTGGCTGCGACGATCGGTCACATCTAGTGGCAACTAATGTCCGCAATGGGTGGAAAGCGGACACTAGGCGAATGGCGGCTAGGCTGGAAACCAGACACTAGCGCCGGCCGCTTAGCGACTTCTAAAGCGTAATCAGTGACCAGATCGCCCCGGCCCACCGAACGGCCAAGGAGTTGGTGAGCAACCCCGGGATAAGCGAATGCGCAGGCGAAACTAAAGCCCGATATTCACCAATGCGACCGGCTCTCCATCGCATAGCTCTAATTGACTCCGCCTACACCGAGACGCAGCGTGCGATAGGGGAGGCTGATGGCGGCAATTTTTCTCAGCTACGCGCACGAGAACCGCCGGTTTGCTGAAAAGCTTGCGCGGGTGCTGGATAGTGCACGGCACCAGGTCTGGTGGGACCGGCAAATCGATGGCGGGGAGGAGTTCTCTGCTGAGATTGAGAACCAGCTTGCCAGGTCTGACTTGGTTCTGGTGGTCTGGTCGGAAGACTCCGTGAAGTCGCGGTGGGTGCGCGATGAAGCCGCGGTCGGCTGTGACAGGGGCGTGTTAGTTCCGGTCAGCATCGACGGCTCAGTTCCGCCAATGGGCTTCCGACAATTCCAAACAATCGACTTGACGAATTGGAAGGCCGGCAACCGGGATCCGCGCACCGCCGAACTGCTCCAGTCGCTCGAACGACGGCTCAAGAGCAACGGAGAGGCTTTAGCTCCTGCGGTTACTGTGCAGCCACGGCGGCGATTTCCTCAACCCAGTGCCAAACGGTCTTCGTCCATCGCGGCGGTGCTGGTCTTCGCGCTGGTTGCCGCATCTTATTTCCTGCTGAACCGCGGCAACAAACCTACCATTCCGGTTGTCACGGTTGCTGCGGCGGACAACAGTTCAGCCAGCCGATTGTCTGCGAATGACTTGCTCATCAAGCTGGGCAGCTTGCAATCAACAAAAGCTGACGCATTGCAGCTCGTCGAGCAAGGTTCCCAAACCAGGCCGGACCTGAGATTCACGGTTGCGCAAAGCACCGTCGACGGCCAGGCGCAAACGAACGTGGCGCTGCTGGCGGGCGACACAGGGGGCCTGCTCTGGTCCCGCGACTTTCAGCAGGTGCCACAAGGGGAAGGGGACCTCCGGCAGCAAGTCGCCTACTCCGCGGCAACAGTCTTGACCTGTGCAAGCGAAGCCTTGGCGCCCGGGCATGAACAGCTTCAGGATGCGCCGCTGAAGCTTTACCTCGCTGGCTGTGCTCGTCTCTCCGACGGGTTTGACGTGAATCCTGGACCATTGGTCGAGACCTTTGCCAAGGTCACCCGAGAGGCGCCTGATTTTGAAGGCGGTTGGGCCAAGCTGCTGATCGTCGAGACCTATTTATGGCTCAGATCTAAGAGAGACCCGGTCATTGGCGCGAATTTGAATGCGCACATTGCACAGGCGCGGAGGCTGAACCCAACCATGGCAGAAGCCTATGTGGCCGAGGCATGGATGCAAGAGCTCCGGCAGATCAATCGGTGGATGCCGTTGTCGCAAGCGGCTGTGGAGAAGAACCCGCTAAATCCTTTCGCGCTTACGGAGCATGCCAATGACATGTTTCAGGTCGGTCGCCTGCAAGAGGGGGTCACCTTAGCCCGCCGAGCTGTTCAGGCGGACCCTCTGGCGCCCTGGGTGCGCGACGCCCTGATCACCGCCTTGGCCAACGCCGGAGAAATTGAGGCCGCGAAGGACGCGTTAAAGGAAGCGGAACGGCTGTGGCCCGGCGCGAGCAATACCACCAACCTGCGCTTCACACTGATGGCGACATTCGGCGACGCACGTGAAGCGCTCGAATTATTGCGATCTGGTAAGGTGTCGCGTCAATTCGTCTCCCCCGCAATGGAGAGTTTCCTCGAAGCCAAAAATGATCCCACTTCAGCTAACGTTGACCGAGCTGTGAGAGAAGCACGGGCAATTTCGAAGCGTTGGCGCATCGAGTATTTGAACACCCTTGCCGAATTCAAACGCAAGGAGGAGCTCATCAGGGCTCTGTCCGACTTCGATCCCGGGTTGAATCCCGGTCCGGCAGAAGTCTTCCGCCCAGCATATGCGTTCGTCCGAAATGATGCTCGATTCATTCAGGTGGTGAAGGGCTGGGGCCAGTTCGACTACTGGATCAAAAGCGGCAACTGGCCAGATTTCTGCTTTGAACCGGGCCTGCCCTACGACTGTAAAGTAGAGGCCGCGAAGCCCGCCGCGAACGTTGGAATGCCAGATGCTCCGGTAGCACGAGAAAGAGCGGATGCGTAAGCGGCGCGGCGCGGTCGTGTCCGCTGAATGATGGCCATTCGGACCGTCCGATTGCAGTATGCTCGTCGGAGGTGCGGCAATGCTGATTCAATTGGCACTCGCGAGCTTCATGGTGGTCATCACCGTAATGGTCCATCTCGTCGGATTGAACATGGTGATGCGCCTCCTGCGCTCCCACAGCCGCTTCATCCGAAAGCTGCGTATCACGCCCCTAACGCTACTGCTCAGCGCGTCACTCGGCGTTTTTGCAATTCACACGCTCGAAATCTGGCTTTACGCGGCCCTGTTTCTCGGATTGGGCGCTTTCAATGATTTCGAAACGGCGCTCTACTTCTCCACCTCCACCTATGCAGCAATCGGCTACGGCGACCTGCTGATGCCATATGGCTGGAGGGTCCTTGGCGCCATCGAAGGTGCAACCGGTATCATCATGTTCGGATGGTCGACCGCGTTCCTCGTCTCACTTCTCGCGAAGCTCAACCTGCTCCGGCATGACTGGCTGCTCCCGGAGAACAAGGGTAGGTCAAATGGAGGCAAGGAGTCGGAAGCAGGCCACTAGGCCAATGTCTGCTTTGGGTGGAGAAGGACGTTAGCATTCTGGAACGAGCGTCTATGCTGACCTTCGAATATGATGAGACTTAAGACTTAGGCCATTTCGCCCTTCCAGCCGCTAGCAGACGTCCTAGGCGATTGCCCGACAGAGGTTCACGCCAACGGAGTCCACGTGGAAAGCGGCCAACCCCAAAGTCTTCGACTTGTCCGTCGCCTGACGCTTATGCATGCCGTACTCTACGGCATTGGCGTCACCATTGGCGCTGGCATCTATGTTCTTGTTGGTGTCGCCGCGGGTCGAAGCGGCATGTATGCGCCCCTGGGTTTTCTCGCAGCCGCAATCGCAATGGGTTTTACCGCTGCATCCTTTGCCGAGCTCGGAACGCGGATGCCGGTCAGCGCCAGCGAAGCGGCCTACGTCCAAGCAGCGTTTCGGCGAAATTGGCTCAGCCTCCTGATGGGCCTCGTTGTCGTTGCGACCGCAGTCGTGTCGGCCGCAACCATCAGCGCCGGCAGCGTCAGCTACATCGGCGTCTTCGTGCCGCTGCCGGCTCCGCTTCTGATCCTGTGCGTGGTTACGCTGATGGGAGCCGTCGCGTGCCTTGCTACGACCCAGTCCATCGCATTCGCCGGCGTCATGACCTTGATCGAGGTCGGCGGGCTGGCCCTGATCATCGCTGCGGGCCTCGCCAAGAATCCGGATATCATCGGGCGGCTGCCCGAGATGATGCCCGGCGCCGACGCCAAAGCGTGGACGTCGCTGGGTGGAACGACGCTGATCGCCGTATTCGCGTTCATTGGCTTTGAGCATATCGTGAACATCGCCGAGGAATTGGAAGTGCCGAGCTGGACGCTTCCGCGGGCGCTCTTCCTGACGCTTACCGCGACCGCTCTCCTCTACATGATGGTAATCTGGATTTCCGTCACCACGGTGCTGCCCGCGGAGCTGGCACGATCGCCCGCGCCGCTCGCCTTGGTTTTCGAGAGGCTTACTGGAATGCCGCTTATCACGATGAGCGTCATTGCCATCGTTGCTACGCTGAACGGCATCGTCGTCCACATGATCATGATTGCTCGCGTACTCTACGGCCTGGCCGACCAGGGCAACCTCCCTGCCGTGCTGGCGCGAGTGAACCGCGCAACGCGCACGCCGCTGGTTGCCACCTTCGCGGGCGTTGCCGGAATCCTGATCCTGACCCTGGTAGTGCCGCTGGAAGGCTTGGCCGATCTGGCGGCGAGAGGAACACTTGCGGTTTTTGCGGGCGTGAACCTGGCGCTAATAGCGATCAAGCGCCGCAATGCTCCCGCGCCGGAAGGCGTATTCAACTGCCCCCTGTGGGTAGGCTATGCCGGGCTGGTTTCTTCCCTACTGCTGCTAGCGTTCGGTTGGTTGAGCTAATGTCCGCAATGGGTCGAAAGCAGACATTTGAGTTGTCCGGATGCCAGAAACCTTGGTATCGCACTGGTATCGCAATTGTCTGCTTTTGATTGATTTCGAGGAAAGTTGGCGGAATAAAGTCCCGGTTTTCTAACGTTTTTTGGCTTAGCGAGGGCAATCGCACTGCAGAGGTCAGGGGTTCGATTCCCCTCAGCTCCACCACCGGCCTAAGGACTTTTCTCTCCCTCGCGACCACCTGACCGGAAGGTCCAAACCGCGCTTAGCAGTCGGCCCAGCGGCGGAGCAGGTTGTGGTAGCTTCCAGTCAGCGACACGATCGATGGGTCCGTGTCGCCAGCCTTGGCGGCCAACGTTCGGATCGCCGCATCCATTTCGAGTAGCAAAGTGCGCTGCGCGTCATCGCGGACCATGGACTGGATCCAGAAGAAGGACGCGACGCGCGATCCCTTTCTTACCGGCTCGACACGATGCAGCGAGGTGGCCGGGTAGAGGATCAGATCGCCCGCCGACAGCTTCGCGGCATGCTCGCCGTAGGTGTCCTGGACGATAAGCTCGCCGCCCTCATAATCTTCCGGGTCGCTCAGGAAGAGCGTCGCTGACAGGTCGGTGCGGATGCGGCCGGAACGGTCGGGCAAATAGCGAATGGCATTGTCGACATGGGCATCGAACTTGTGCCCCAACCCCGCATCATACCGATTGAACAGCGGCGGGAAGACGCGATCCGGCAGGGCCGCCGACATGAACAGCCCGTTCGCCGACAGCGCTCCCAGGATGATTTCCCCGGCCGCCGCCGCATTCGGACAAGACGAGGCCAGCTGAAGGTTGCGCTTGGCGAGCTCCGACTGATGGCCGGCGGTGGCCTTGCCGTCCTGCCAATCCCCCGCCTCGACCAGACGGCGCACTTCTGCCAGCTGGTCGCTCGAGAGGACTTCGGGGACGGTGATGAGCATCGCCCGCCCTTACAGTCCGAAAGCGAGCGTGGCGACGGCGCTCCGGCCCGCGCCGGGAACGAAGTGACCGCCGCCGATCTGGTCGGCGTAGCGCTTGTCGAAGATGTTGAAGACGTTCACCCGCAGCGTCGTCTCGCGGCTGATGTTGTATCCGAGCGTCGCATCGGCGAGCCAATAATCGTCCACGTGGCGGCGCGTGAGCGAGTTCGGGTTGGTGTAACGGTCGCTGACGTAGCGGACGCCACCGCCGATCTCCACGCCCTGCGGCAGCTTGTAGAGCGACCACAAAGAACCGCTGTGCTTGGGCACGTTGCCAAGACGGTTGCCCACTTCGACGGCGGTACCTGAATTGACCACCTTGCTATCGAGATAGGTGTAGCTGCCGATCACCTGCCAGCGATCTGTGATGCGGCCCGTCGCGCCGAACTCGAACCCATCGACGCGCTGCTTGCCGTCGAGGACCAATGCCGGCTCGCCAGGCAGGCCGGGCGTGCGCGCGTTGGTCTTGTCGGTGCGAAAGATCGCCGTCGTCAGCAGAAGCTTGCCGCGGAAGCCATCCCACTTTGCGCCGACCTCATAGGTGCGACTGCGCTCGGGCTTGAGCGCCCCCTGAGCTTCGGTCGGCGTCGTCTGCGTGAGATTCTCGATGGACGGGTTCACCGACGTGCCGGCACCCGCATAGAGGCTGAGCGAGCGAACCGGCTTGTAGGTGATGCCAGCGCGCCAGGTCAGGTAGGAGTCCTTGCGCTCGATGTCGCCGACCGTGGAGGTCACCAGCGACGGGGCCGGATTGAACCGGCTCTTGTTGCGCTCCCAGCGCAGACCGCCCGTGACGAGAACCTGCTCGCTAAGGTGCGCGGTGTCGAAGAGATAAGCGGCCACCGTGTCCGCCTTGGCTCGAGTGATTTCGCCGGGCCGATCAACGATGGCACCATCCCACGGCCGTGTCGGATCGGGGTCGAACAGATCGGTCGGCGTGCCGTCGGTGATTGCGCGGAGCTGGTTGCGGCTCTTCTCGGTCGAGATTTCGAAGCCGGCGACCGCTTCATGGCGGATGCCTCCCGTGGCGAACTTTGCGAACAGGTTCGACTGGTTGAGCAGAATAGTGTCGACGGTGTCGCGCGACTGGATTTGCGGCGTGATCAACGTGCTTGTCGTGTTGAGCAGGCGCGGTGACGAATAGACCGAATCCCGCATCGCCCGGCCGTAGCGGGTGGTGTTCGCGATGCGGACGTCGGACGTGATGTCACGCTCAAGAGCGAAGGTCGCGATGTTGGCGACCGTCTTCTCGTAATCGCGCTTCGTCAGCCCGTAGTAGTTGTCGTAGTCCACTGGCGCCGCTCTGTTGATGTACTGCTTCAGCAGCGCGTTCGTCGTCGTGTTCGGGATGAACGGGATGCCGTAATCGGGCTGGTTGTCGCCCTCGATCCGGGAGAACGACAGGATCGCGCGGGTCGCGGTGCCGAGGCCCACCGCGACCGACGGAGCGATGCCGATGCGGTGCGTCTTCACGTGATCGCGGCCGGGCGTGTCGATGTCATAATACATGACGTTGAGGCGAAATGCGGTTCCCGCCCCGACGCCGAGAGGGTCACCGCCGACATTGAGGTCCGCCGTCGCGCGCTTATAGTCCGACGTGCCGACGCCGCCCGTGCCGTTGACGAATGTGTCCAACTTCGGCTGTTTCGAAAACAGGTTGATGTAGCCGCCGGTCGAGCCGCGGCCCGTCTGCGCCGAGGCCGGGCCCTTCACCACCTCAACCTGTTCGACGTTGAACGTGTCGCGCGTGTAGCTGGCAAAGTCGCGGATGCCATCGACGAAGATATCATTGCGGGCGCCGAAGCCGCGCAGGGTCAAATTGTCGCCCGCCGGGCCCCCGCCGCCTTCGCCCGCGGCCATGCTGATGCCTGATACGTTGCGCAGGACGTCGTTGAGGGTCGACGCCGCCTGCTGCTCGATGATCTCGCGCGGAATGATGCTGATCGACTGCGGCGCATCACGAACGTCGGGCAAGCGGCTGTTCAGGGTGTTGATCCGAAACCTCTCGCCAGTGACGACGATCGCGTCCGGCTGGTCTTCCTCCGCTGCGGCGGAGACCGCTGCTCCTGCCGCAACCGAAGGATTGGCGTTTGACTCAGGTTCACCGGCTTCCGCGGCGGTGGCGAATAGGAGGCTCGACCCGGCGATCAGCGATGCGGTCTTGCGATACGAACGAATGCCCTTGGCGGTGGACCGCGACACGAAATCTTCCCCTTCAAGCTCTCTAGCGGAGCATCTAAGAGCCACCTATCGTTATTGATAGTCATTCGCAATAGCGGATCTGAAACCAGTCGAGGCTGCAGCTTGACGATGAACCGTGCATTTCTGTAGATGAGTTGAGATTCGAAGGAGCGCGATGATGACGATCGACGGCGAGCGAACTCCAGCCTTCAAGCTTCTGCTGGCTATCCTTGTCGCCGCAGCGCTTGCCATCCCCATCTTCATGGTCTGGTTTCTGGTCTACGATCGCCAAAGCCAGGCGCAGCAGGCGACAGCATCGATCACCGAAGGTTGGGGCGGCCGGCAGGCGGTTTCGGGGCCGGTGCTCGTCATCCCCTATCGAGCGACTGCCAGCGACACGGTGATCGAGAATGGGCGCAGCGTGACGCGCACTCGCGACGTGATGCGCGAATTGCGGCTTGCGCCAGAAGTGACGGAGGTTAGCTCATCGGTCGCGCCGGAGCGGCGCAAGCGCTCGATCTACGAGGCCGTGGTCTACGACACGACCATGTCGGGCAAGGCGCGCTTCGCCTTCCCGCCCGATCTTGCCCGTCATGGCGTCACGGTCGCCGACATGGACCTCCCGCGCGCCGAACTTCGCTTCGGCGTTAGCGATCCGCGCGGACTAGGCGCAAATCCGAAGGTCGCAGCAAATGGGCAGGCACTGCGCCTCCAGCCGGGCGGCGGAAGCGGCGCGGGCCGCGGCTTCTTTGCCTGGATCGACGCCGGCACCCTCACCTCTCGGCCGATCGTCGTCGATTACAGCTATGCGCTTCGGGGCAATTCCTCCCTGACACTCGCCCCCGATGCTGGTGAGACAATATGGTCCGTCAAATCACCCTGGCCGCATCCGTCGTTCGGGGGCGATTTCCTCCCTGAGGCGCGACGCATCGACCCCAAGGGGTTCAATGCGGTCTATCGCATAGGCAATCTCGCACTCGGCCGCTCGCTGGTGTCGACTGGTGATGCGGGCCAAAGCAATCTCGCCGACCGGGTGAATCCAAACGCCACATCCATGGTGGCGGAAGCGCGAGACAGCGGAACGCCGCAGGTCGCTAGCATCAGTCTGATCCAGCCGGTCGACCTTTATTCCCGCGTCGACCGCTCGGCCAAGTACGGGTTCCTGTTCATTGGCTTCACGTTCCTGGCGTTGCTGATGTTCGACGTGATCGGAGGCGTTCGCGTCTCCCCGGTCGAATATCTGCTGATGGGCGCGGCGCTGGTGCTGTTCTTCGTGCTGTTGCTCGCCTTCGCGGAGGTGATTGGCTTCACGCCCGCCTACATCATCGCGGCGGCCGCGATCGCGGGGCTCAACACGGCCTATTCCGCGGCAATCCTCGGCAGTTGGCGGAGGGCGCTCTTCATCGGCGGATTGCTGGTCGGCCTGTACGCCGTTCTCTACATCCTGCTCAGTCTCGAGGCCTTCTCGCTGCTGATCGGTTCGCTCCTGCTCTTCGCGGCGCTTGCGGGTGTGATGTACGGGACACGGCGGATCGACTGGAGCGCGCGGCGCAACGTCGAAGTGGCGTAGCTCTTGGGCTTAGGCGGCGGCTCGGCTAGAGCCGCCGCCATGAACGATCCAGTACCGCCAAAGCGCATATTCCCGACGTCCAAGATCGACGCGAAAGCCGCCAAGCACGTCCCCTCCAGCCCCCAGACCGAAAGCAGCGCCTATAAGCTGGCTTTCCAGGACAACGACTTCCTGCTTCGTGAGGATCTGCGTCCCGTGCGCTTCCAGCTCGAGTTGCTGAAGCCCGAGCTGTTCATGAACGAAGCGAACATCGCTTCGACGTTCGTCTTTTACGGGTCCGCGCGAATCCCTGAGCCGAAGATGGCCGACGCGCTCGTCGCCGCCGCTTCGGACGACCAGCAGCGCCGCGTCGCCGAGCGACTGAAGGCCAAGTCGCTTTACTATGACGTCGCCTACGACCTCGCAAAGCACGCCGCCGCGTGCGAGCCCGACGAAGAAGGCCAGCGCCACTTCGTCGTCTGCTCAGGCGGCGGCCCCTCGATCATGGAAGCGGCCAACCGCGGCGCGATCGACGTCGGCGCCGAGACGATCGGCCTCAACATCGTGCTTCCCCACGAGCAGCTGCCGAACCGCTACGTCACGCCCGACCTAAGCTTCCAGTTCCACTATTTCGCGCTTCGGAAGATGCACTTCCTGCTCCGCGCGCGAGCGGTCGCGGTCTTCCCGGGCGGTTTCGGAACGTTCGACGAATTCTTCGAGCTTCTGACGCTCATCCAGACGGGCAAGGTGCGTCCGCTACCGGTGCTTTTATTCGGCCGCGAGTTTTGGAATCGCGTCGTCGATTTCGAGGCTCTGGTCGACGAAGGCGTGATTGCCCCGCACGACCTCGACATCTTCCACTGGTGCGAAGACGCCGATGAGGCGTGGGACTTCGTCCAGCGCTTCTACGAGGAACAGCCTGTCCCCGTCAGGGAACGGACCGGCCCGCCCGAATAATTATTGCTTGGTCGGCTGGCCGGCCGCTTCGCCGCCACCTGGCTTCTTCGCGCCTTCCGGCTCGTCCTCGGCCTTTTGCGGACCGTCATTGAGGCCTGTGCCGGGTTTTGCGGAAGAAGCATCGGCAGGCGGAGTCGCGCCCGGCGGGGTCCCCGGAGCGCCGGCAGCGGCCGGAGCCGCACCCTCGGCGCATTCCGGACCGGCTGCAGGCGCCGGCTTCGGCGCATCGCTGTGCGAGTTAAGGAATGCGATCACGTTTGCGCGATCCTCAGGCTTGCTGAGGCCGGCGAATGTCATCTTGGTGCCCGGAGCGAATTTCTTCGGGCTTGCGAGCCAGTCGCTTAGGTTCTGGAAATCCCAGGTGCCGCCATGCTTCGCGAGCGCGTCCGAAAAAGCAAAGCCCTTGCCCTTGCCCACCGGCTCACCGATCACATCCCACAGGTTGGGACCGAGCGCGTTGGCGCCACCCTTGTCGGCATTGTGGCAGGCGGTGCACTTCGCGAAGACCTGCTGGCCTGCGGTCGCGTCGGCAGCGGCCATGTAGCAGGCGATCGGTTTGGCAGCCGCTTCGGCGCCAGCACCTTCTTCGACGACGCCTTCGATCGGATAGCCCATCTCTTCGGGGCGCTCCTGATGGAACACCTCACCAGCGACGATCGAGCTACCGAGAGCGATAATTCCGGCGAACAGCGCCCAGCCGGCGATGGTATTGAAACGGTCGTCCATGGGTCTCCGTCCGGCGGTTGCCGAGGCTTGCGACAAGGTTGGGCGCGTTCTTAGGGGCGAGTCCCGCGTTCATCAAGCCAGTGCTCCAGCAACGTTCGCGCAATTGCGAAGCGAGGTGGCGGGAGGAAGGCGGCGTCTTTTGCTCCGGCAATTGCGGCCGCGACTTCCTCCCGGCTAAACCAGCGCGCATCGTCGAGCTCTGTGGTGTCTACCGTCAGCCGATCGCCGAGCGCGCGTGCATGTGCCCCAACCATGAGCGAGGACGGGAAGGGCCAAGGCTGGCTGGCGACATAGGTGACGTCGGCAACCTCGATTCCAGCTTCCTCGTGAAGCTCTCGAGCGACGGCGGCCTCAATACTCTCGCCCGGCTCCACGAATCCGGCCAGCGCGGAATAGCGACCCGGCGGATATTGCGGCTGCCGTCCGAGGAGCAGGCGGCCGTCGTGCTCGGCGAGCATGATCACCACGGGGTCAACGCGCGGAAAATGCGGCGTTGAACAGGACGGGCATTGCCTTCCCCATCCGCCGCGAACGATTTCGGTGCCCGCTCCGCAATTGGCGCAAAAGCGATGCCGCGAATGCCACCACGAGAGGCTGAGCGCAGTCGCGAACAAGGGCGCTTCCTCGGCCGCAAGCATGCCCATCATATCGAACGCCGCGC
>Ga0307414_10000895_pt1 | contig 15255 bp, 12 predicted proteins | sample DK1Ometagenome_FD_203804 | JGI IMG/M metagenome (GOLD analysis project Ga0307414, IMG submission 203804) | Maize rhizosphere microbial communities from greenhouse at UC Davis, California, United States - DK15-O-3 | ecosystem: Host-associated > Plants > Roots > Rhizosphere > Soil | place: USA... | reverse complement strand
CCGCCTCGCCGAGTACCCCCGCCAGGTAGCGCAGTTGCAACCAGGCGCGCAAATAGCCATAGCGGGCCTCGGCCAGGTCCCGTCGGGCGCTGTAGAACTGCTGCTCGGCATCGAGCACATCGCGGTTGACCCGTTCGCCACCGGTCACGCTGTTCCGGGTGGCGTCGATCAGCCCGCTCGCCGATTCGACTGCCAGCTCATAGGCGCGCACCTTGGCCGTGCTGCTCGCACACAGGTTGAATTGGCGCCGTAGCTGGTTGAGCACCCCGTCGCGCTGAGCGTCCAGCTCGTAGCGGGCCTGATCGTAGAACGCCGATGCCTGGCGCCGCGCAGCCGACACGCCGCCCCCGGCGAACAACGGCACACTGAGCTGGATGCCGATGCTGTTGGTGTCGTACTTCTGGTTGTAGGTGCTTTCCGCATCGGAGCGGGTCTTGCGCGAGGTGGCGTACAAGCCGAGCGTCGGCAAGTGCCCGGCGCGTTGGCGCTCGACTTCCTGCTCGGCCACGGTCAACCCATGGCGCTGGCTGACGAGTTCGGCGTTATGGGCCATGGCCATGTCGCGCCAGCCTTCGAAGCGTGCCGGAGCCAGCGGTTCGGCGCTGAACGGGCCGCTCAGTGGCGCCAGTTGCTGCAATTCGACCGGCTCTCCGATGATCGCCTGCAGATCGCGCAGCGCGGCATCGAGGGCATCCTGCGCCTCGATTTCCTGCGCGCGGGCCAGGTCATGGCGCGCCCGGGTTTCCAGCAGGTCGGTACGGGTGCCTTCGCCGGCCTCGAAGGTGCGCTGGTTGAGCTGCAGCTGTTCGGCATAGGCACGCCGCTGGGCGCCCGCCAGCTCGATCTGCTCACCGGCCAGCAATGCCTGGCTGTATGCCTCGAACACCCGCACCACCAGTTCCTGACCACGGCCGCGCAGACGCTCGTCGGCCAACGCCGCCTTGGCCACGCCCTGGCGGTACTCGGCCCAGGCGGCATAGTCGAACAACGGTTGCTGCAGGGTCAGCGCCGAGGAATAGCTGTCGTAATCGCGGTCGTTGGTCACGCCGCCAGCCGTGACGTTGGACGCGTTGCGGGCCTTGCGGTAAGTGTAGGAGAGGTTCGGCAGTAACCCGGCCCGCCCGATGGCCAGGTTCTCCACGCCGGCATCCCGCTCGCGGGTGGCGGCACGGAAGGTCGGGTCGTTGCGCAGGGCCAGGGCGTAGGCGTCCATCACCCCGACGGCGAAGCTCGGGCCGGCGAGCAGTGCACCGAGCAGCAGGAGCCCGCACCTGAGCGTTGGCAAGACCAGGCGCCGAGCATGCTTCGGCGGCCTCATTCTTCCACCAGCGCCATGTGGGTCCGATCGGTCAGCGGCTTGAACAGGTAGTTGAGCAGCGAGCGCTCGCCGGTCCGCACGAAGGCTTCCACCGGCATGCCGGGGCGGATCTGCTGGCCCTGCAATTGGCGCAATCCGTCGTCGTCCACCTGGACACGCAGCCGGTAATAGGGCTGACCGGTCTTTTCGTCCAGCAGACGGTCGGCGGAGACCAGGGTGACCTTGCCGTTGACCCGTGGTGTGCGGCTCTGGTTGAAGGCGACGAACAGCAGCTCCACATCCAGGCCCGCTTGCAGCTTGTCCACCAGTTCGACCGGGGCCCGTGCATCGACCAGCAACGGAGCATCCTGCGGGACGATCTCCATCAGCACCTGCCCCGGGGAAATCACCCCACCCTCGGTGAATACGTCGAGCCCGACCACGGTACCGGCCGCTGGGGCACGGATTTCGCTGTGGGCCAGCTCGAACTCGACCGCGCTCAGACGACTGCCCAGCTCCTCGACCTTGAGGCGTGAGTCGGCGAGTTGTTGACGTACGTCCTGCTGATACTCCTCGCTACGCTGGGCGGCCCGCAGACGCAGCTCGGCAAGCTGCCGCTGGGTACGGCCGATAGTGCCCAGGTCTTCGGCGATGTTGCCATTGAGCTGGGCATACAGCCGCTCGTTTTCCAGCAGCCGATTGCGGGCTACGTAGCCTTCGCGCGCCAGCTCGCGCAGCCCCTGCAATTGGGCCTGCATGCTGGTGCGTTGTTGGTCCTTGTGGACCTTGGCGGCGCGCAGACCGTCGAGTAAGGCCTGGCTGCCGGCAATGCTCTCCCGCAAACCATCGAGCTCCAGGCGCAGCGCGGCCCGTCGGCTGCCGAGCAACTGCCGCTGCAATTCCAGGGTCGAGTCGACACGTGGGTCGCCTGCAGAGGCGATGGCCGGGGGAAAGACGATGTCCGCCAACCCGTCACGCTCGGCTTCCAGGCGAGCGGTGCTGGCCACGGCCCCCAGGTGTTGCATGAACAGCGACTCGCGCTGGGCACGAATCTGCGTGGCATCCATGCGGATCAGTACCTGACCGGCGTCGACCTGGTCACCGTCACGCACCAGCAGGCGCTGGACCACACCACCAGTAGGGTGTTGCACAGCCTGGCGATTACCGGCGACCACCACGTTGCCGCTGACCGCCACGCCCTTGTCGAGCGGTGCCAGGCCGGCCCAGAGCAGAAACCCACCGAAACCGACCGCCAGCAGCCAACCCCCCATGCGTGAATAACGCCGCTCGTCGAGGGGCAACACATCGGCCAGCGGCCCCTCCTTGCGTAGCGATTCGGCCATCAGGATGCCACTCCTGGGCTGCTGTAACTCATGCTGAGCGATAGGCCGCCGCGTACGGCAGCCGACGGCGCCGCCTTGGGTTGCAGCTCCTGCAAGACCCGCTCGGCAGGACCGAATGCCTGCATCTGCCCGGCGCGCAGCACCAGCAATTTGTCGGTACTGGCCAGCAACGAGGGCTTGTGTGCGATCAGCACCAGGGTGCGGCCCTGGCGCTTGGCCTCGGCAATGGCTGCCAGCAGCGCCTGCTCCCCCGGTTCGTCGAGGTTGGAGTTCGGCTCATCCAGCACGATCAGCGCCGGCAGACCATACAGCGCACGGGCCAGGCCGATGCGCTGCCGTTGTCCGCCAGACAGCCCGTTGCCGCCCTCGCCGAGGCGGGTGTCGTAGCCATCGGCCAGTTGCAGGACCAGGTCATGCACACCGGCCATCCGCGCGGCTGCCACCACCTTCTCCGGGTCCACGTCGGTGAAGCGGGCGATGTTCTCGGCAACGCTGCCGGCGAACAGTTGCACGTCCTGAGGCAGGTAACCGATATGTGCGCCGAGCGCGGTGCGATCCCACTGCCGCAGATCCGCGCCATCCAGACGTACCTTGCCGGTCTGCGCCGTGGCCACGCCCACCAGCAGGCGCGCCAGGGACGACTTGCCCGAGCCGGAAGGGCCGATCACACCCAGTACCTCTCCCGCCTCCAGTGCAAAACCGAGGTTCACCAGGCAGGGCGTGCGGGTGCCCGGCGCGAAGGCGCTGAGCTGCTCGACGCGCAGCGCTCCCAGCGGTGTGGGCAGCGGCATGCCTGCCTGCCGCGGTGGGTGCGCCTGGAGCAGCGCCGACAGGCGCTCGTAGGCCAGCCGTGCGTTGCTCCACTGGCGCCAGACCGCGAGAACCTGATCGATGGGCGCCAGCACCCGGCCCATGAGTATGGAACCGGCGATCATCATGCCGGGTGTGATCAGCCCATCCAGAGCCAGCCAGGCGCCGAGGCCCAGCACCAGTGACTGCAGCGCCAGGCGAACGTATTTGGACCAGGCGCTGAACACGGCGGTCTTTTCACTGGCCAGATTCTGCTGACCCAGGAAACCGGCATGCAGGGCGAACCAGCGCTGGTGTATCGCAGCGAGCATGCCCATGGACTCGATGGCCTCGGCCTGACGCAGATGGCCAGTGGCCTGTAGATTCGCCGCGATGGACAGCCGCGCCGCCTCGCCGAGCGGTTTCCGGGTCAGACGCTGGTTGAGCCAGGCCAGTACCACCAGGGCCAGGGCGCCGGCCAGGGCAAGCAGGCCGAGCCACGGGCTGAACAGGAAGATCACCCCCAGATACACCGGGAACCAGGGAGCGTCGAAGAACGCGAACAGCGCGTTGCCGGTCGCGAACTGGCGCAGGCTGGTGAGGTCGCTCAGGGCCTGGGTCGATGTTTGCCGGGCGTTGCTCAGGTTGGCTTCGAAGGTCGCCTCGAACACCCGAGCATTGAGGCGCATGTCCATCTGCGTACCGAGACGGATCACCAGCAGGCTGCGGATCCATTCCAGCGCCCCGGCGAACACGAACAGCCCCACGACGATAAGGGTCAGCATCAGCAGGGTCATGGCATTGCCGGAGGCGAGCACCCGGTCATAGACCTGCAGCATGTAGAGCGCAGGTGCCAGCATCAGCAGGTTGATCACCGCGGAGAACAGGCCGACATGCACCAGCCCTGACCGGCAGGCCCGCAGGGCCTGAAGTATCTCGTTGGCAGCCGCGGGAATGGGCGCGCGCATGCAGGGGGCTCCTTGGAATGCCAGGCGCAGCAAGCCTGGCGGCATTTCCCGGGCCATTGACGAGCGCCCGGGTGACACCCAGAATTCGTGACCGTCACAGCCTGGGCCTTGGAAAACACGGGCCGTGACGGCGTTACCGAAGCGAACGGGATGACACACCCGTTCGCTTTTTATTGCCGATGATCAGGCAGCCAGCAGCAGCTCGGACTCGCTGAACGAAGAACCCGCCGTGGTGATGATGTCGTCGCTCAGGCCGGCAGCATCCAGCACGGCCAGCAGGCCACCGTCGTTCGGCGTACCGGCTCTGTCGGTAGCCCCCTCGACCGAGCCGTTCATCAGGCCCCAGATCACGTCATGCACCGCGTTGTCACGGCCTTGCGAGGCTGTGGCGGTGAGCGGCGTGGTGCCGAAGTCAAAGGTGATCAGCGGGCTGGACACGGTGCCGTTGTCATTCAGGCCGCCGCCCAGAGTGAGCTGCTGCAGCGTTCCGTAGACGGCACGCTGGGCAAAGTCGTAGCCCAGGTCGCCGACTGCCGAAAAGGCGAAGTCGGAGGCGGTGTTGGCGAAGGCGTAGGTGTCGCCCGAAAAAATGGAGGACGAACCGTTGGTGTAGAAACCACCGGTGTTGACCGGATGCTCTCCGGGAACACCGCTTTTCTGGAAGTCCAGAAGCAAGTCCTCAAGAGTGCCGCCTGCGAACTCGTCCGAGAAGTTGGTAGCGTTGTAGCTGTAGGTAATGGCCATCTTTTGTTTCTCCCTGTCTGGCGAAAAGCTCGCCGGTTGCGCGGCATCGCTCGATGCCGGTTTGTCCGTGCCGTCATCGGCACGCCTCCGCAATGGCCGCGAAACGCGGCGGCCATCATCAGAACTGCAGTTCGAAGCCCCCCATCACGGTACGGCCGGGTCCATAGGATTTGACGAAGATGTCGGAATAACCGCTGACGTAGCTGCGGTCGCGTGCGTTCTCCACGGTGGCGCGCAGCAGCAGGTTGCGGCTGACGCGATAGCTGGCGAACAGGTCCCAGGTGGTGTAGCTGGGCCACAGGTCGTAGTTCCAGTTCTCAGGGCCGCCGGCAGCGCTGTAGTTCAGCCGTGCGCCAACCTCCAGGCTTTCGTTGAGCCAGCGGGTACCGACCACCCAACTGCCGCGATCCATGGGCAGGTTGCGCGCACTGTTCATGCCGAACGCATCGCCGCCACAGGATTGCTGAGCGTCGAGATAGGCCTCGTAGGAGGCGTAGCCAGCGGCGATGGCATCGTTGTGGAAGCCCGAGTAGCTGCCGTCCTCGCGGGGCATGTCCTCGCGGATGTTGTCGCTGCCGAGCGGGTAGACTTTCTGGCAGAGCTTGTTGTCGCCGCCAACCACATGGGTGTAGTTGATGCCCGTGTACCAGCGGCGCGCGTCGTAATCGACCTCGAACTCCAGGCCACGGAATTTCATCGGTACCTGGTTATTGACGAACATGGTGTTGCCCAGGCCGCCGGTTCGACCAGGCAGGGTGTTGACGACGGAGGTGATCAGGTAATTGTCCACACGGGTGTCGTAGTAGGCGACCTTGGCCTGGAAGCGGTCGCCCTGCCTGACCAGGTCAAAGGTGTCGATGTTGAAGCCCAGCTCCCAACTGCGCGAGGTTTCCGGGTTGGCATGCGGGTTGGGATACATGCGTGCGAACGGGTCGCCAGGGTGCGAACCCTCCATCAGCGACTCGGTCAGGGCCGGCGGGCGCCAGGACTTGCCCCAGGTGGCGAACAGCTCCAGCCAATCGGCGGGGCGGTAGGCGGCGGCGAGGGTCGGCAGGAACTTGTCCAGGCTCTCGTCGACCTTGTAGTCGCGCATGCCGGGGTTGGACGACCAGCGCCCCTCAAAGGCACTTGTGAAGTACCTGGGGTTCGAGGTGGGGTCGGCCAGACTGGCTTCCAGAGCAGGTACACTTGAGCAGGCGCGGGCCCGGTTACGCGCCTGCCTGGCCAGCCGTTGCTCTTCGCTCTGGCCTCTTATCGGGGGGGCTATGTGGCTGGTACATGTGCGCTGGGAATTGTTGATGGATTGCGTTATCCGTCGATTGTAATAATCGGCGCGGTTTTCATAAGACCAGTCGGTTACGGGAAGGCGGGTCTTGCCCTTGAGGGTGTAGTGGTCGTAGCGCAACCCCCCCGAAAGCGTGACCTGCTCGGTCTCGAATGTGAGGTTGCCGAAGGCGCTGGTAATGCTGCGCTGGCCATTGGGGTTGAGGGTATTGGTGTCGCTGCCGACCGGGCGACCCTGGCGGTTATAGACGGTGTCCGAGGAGCCGCGGTCCTGGAAGTATTCCAGGCCATGGTTGAAGCGAAAGCCTTCGACACCAGCCACGGCGAAGCGGGCGGTGTTATCCAGGGTGAAACCGATGGTGTCGATCTTGGTGCGGGCATCGCTGCCCCGGCCGGCCGGGCAGGCGTTGGTCCATGAGTCCGGAACAGGGTCCTGGTCGCAGAACCCCAGCCGCCAGGCGGTCTCGGTCATGTCCACACCTTCCATGACAAGCGGTCTGTCGGCCTCCGTATCTCGCTGATTCTTGGTGGTGACGTGGTAGAGCTTGGCCTTGAGGTCGAGCAGCGGCGAGTCGGGATTGAAGGTGTAGTCCAATCCAAAGGAGTGCGAGCGGGCGCTGGCGTCGCCATACTTCCGCCACGCCTCGTCACCGCCCCGGGCGGAGCCATCGACCGGGTTGACCACCCGGCGGTCGGAGACGTTGCTGAAGCTGAGGTCGGTATTGATGTAGGTGAACTGCAGCGCCTGCTCCGGGTTGAGGGCGAAGCGCGCCTTGAACAACTCCGAATCCTGCTTCTGATCGGAGAACTTGATGCGGTCGACCACCTGGGTGATGCCTTCCCTGCCGTCCTGAACGCCGGAGGTGAGAAAGCCGAAGCTCTCCCGCCGCGAACCCGGCGCGTAATCGCCGAAACTGCGTCGGCTGCGGGCGCCGAGCAGTTCCAGGCGGTCACCGAAGCGCCCGGCCACCGCCGCACTGCCGATGAAGTTGACGCCATTGCCATGGCCGCCCAGGCCGGTCATGCCGCGCAGCCGGACGCCATGGTCCTGGCCCGGCAGGATGATGTCGTCATAGGCCAACGTGCCGAAGTTGGCGCTGCCGGCGATGGAGGTGGCGCCGGTGACGTCCGAGCGCGGCCCCTTCTCGATCACCACGCTGCTGATCAGCTCGGAGTCCACATAGAGCTGGCCATTGCGCTGCTGGTGGCCGTTCTCGTTGAAGTTCTGGCGCATGCCATCGATCATCGTGTTGACCCGACCGAAGTCCTGCATGCCGCGGATGTTCACCGACAGGGCAGGGTCCTGGGCGCTCACCGCGCTGTACACACCCGGCGTTTCGACCAGCATGTCGGCCGCGTGCCGCGGCGGGTTGCGGTCGAGCTGCTCGCGGGTGATCACGCTGACCGAGCGTGGCGCCTGGTAGATCCACTCGTTGCCGGCATCCCGGGTCGACTCGATCGTCGTCGCATCGATCTGCAGCGCGCCGGCGACATTGGCCACCCGCTCTAGATTGACCCGTCGCGCGCCGGTGAAGTTGTAGCTGACCGGCAGCCCGCTGAGCAGCAGGCGCAAGCCCTGCTGTGGTGCATGCGGTCCCTTCAGCTCACGACTTTGCAAACCCGCCAGTTTGCCGCTGTCGAAGAACACCTGAATCCCGGCCTGTTCGGCAAAGGCGATCACAGCGCTCCCCAGCGGCTGTGCGGGAATATCGAACGTGACCTGAGCGGCCCGTACACCGCCGCCCGTATTCGCCGCCACAGGCGCAGGCTGCTGGGCCCAGGCACTGCTGCCGGAAGCCAGTGCCACGCCCACCAGCAGACCACCAGCCAACCCCAGGGCGCGATGCGCGCCCTGAATTCCGGTGTTTGGATGACGCATTCCCCTGCTGCCCATCGACCCTCCCCTTTCTTGATGTTGTTAGATAATGAAAATCATTACCAACAAACAAGACGTCGCAGCAGGGGAAAGTCAGTAAGCGTTTCTTGATGTCATTTGCCCAGGCTCCCGAAACCGCAGGGTGCGGCTCAGTAGATGACGCTGAGGCCGGGCAGATCGGTATGGCGGGCCTGCAGCTCGCCCGTGAGGGTGGCGACCGCGGCGTCCAGCGAATCCAGGCGGAACACACCACTGACCCTGCGCTGCGCCAGTTGCCCACCCGCGATGAGGATGTGCCCGTCGCGGTAGCGGTTGAGCTGGGTCACCACCTGCTGCAACGGTACCTGATCGAAAATCAGCAAACCGCGCTGCCAACTGCTGGCCCGCGACAGGTCCAGGCTCAGCCGCTCGATCCGTCCATCAGCCTCGAAACGCGCGCTGCGCCCCTCATCGAGGATCAGGCTCTGGCCCTGTTTGCTGACGACCACACGGTGCTGCATGACACCGACCAGCAGCTGCCCGGTCTCATCCCGGCTGACCAGAAAACGCGTCCCCAGCGCCTGGGCCTTGCCGTCGCCGCTGTCGACGATGAAAGGCCGTGACTCGTGCTTGCCCACCGGAGCCGTCTGGAAAATGGCCGAACCGGCCAGCAACTCGATGCGCCGGGCCTGGCTGGTGTAATCGAGACGGATGGCACTGCGTGCATCGAGAATCGCCCGGCTGCCGTCGGGCAGCTCGACGGTGCGCACTTCCCCGGTGGCGGTCAGGTGGTCGGCGACCAGCGGCAGGTACAGGGCGCTACCCTGGGTCCAACCGACGGCCATGACGGTCATGGCCAACGAGACACCGCTCAACCAGCGCAATACCCGGCGACGGCGTCGCCGGGGCAACGCAGCCACAGGGCCGGAAGGTGCTCGACGCGGCGCCTCGAAAGCCGGCTGCGCCAGGCTGGCCAGATCGCCCCAAGTCTGCCGTGCGAACTGCAGGGCCGCGCCGTGGCGCGAATCGTGGGCGAGCCAGACCAGCAGCGCCTGCTGCTCATCGTCGTCGAGTGGCGAGTCGCTCATGCGCACCGCCCATTCAGCAGCGGCCTGGCGAATCCCGCGATCATGCAGGTCTGGGCTATTCACGTCGTGCTCACGGTTTTCTTTTATAGGGGTAATGACGCTCGGGCCGCACTTTTACCGTAAAAGTGCCCGACGATAACGGTATTTTCCCGTTCATGGGCCTGCTCCCAGGCGCTCCATGACATGCGCCAGCGCCTTGGACAGGTGCTTTTGCACCGAGCTGTGGCTGATCGCCAGGCGCTTGGCGACTTCAGCATGGGTCAGCCCTTCGATCCGGTTGAGGTGAAAGATTTCGCGGGTGCGTGGCGGCAGTTCGGCAACGGCTCGCTGCAACAGCTCCATACGTTGCTGCCTCTCGGTGGTGTCTTCCAGGCTGGAAGCTTCATCTTCGACCGCGTTGAGCACCTCGTCGCCCACCAGATCGGTCTTGCGCCGTTCCTGCTGGCGGCGATGATCGATCAGCAGGTTGCGTGCGGTGCGGTAGAGATAGGCAGGCGAGTTGTCGATGTGGTCGTGCCGGGCCTGCTCACTCAGGCGCAGGAAACTCTCTTGGACCAGATCGGCGGCCAGGTGCGGGTCACGGCTCTTGCGCAGCAGGAAGCTTTGCAGCGCCCTGGCGTGCTGCTGGAAAAGGCTTTTGAGATCCAGATCCGACAAACGTCACACCTGACCTGAGCGAGAGGGAGCAGCATCTTACTGATTAATGAGAATTATTTTCAATTGCTATTCTTGTCAAGGCATTGCAGTAGCCAATCCAGGGCCGGCTGGCGCTGCGCCCGGCGCAGGATCGCTATCAGCTCACGATGGAACGTGAGCTCGCCCAGCTCCAGCACGCGCAATGTCGAGGGCCGTTGGCACCAGAGACCAGCGCGGGGAATCAGCGAAACGCCCAGGCCGCACTCGGCCATGCGCACGATGGCCTCCAGTTCATCCAGCTCCAGTGCCTCTCGAGGGGTCAGGCGCTGTTCGCGCAGGAAACGCTCGACCTGGCGACCGCCGAAGGAGCGCCGGTCGTAGCGGAGGAAGGGCTGCTCGCGCAGCAGTTGCAGCGGATCGTCGCCGGCAATATCGGGCGGCGCGATCAGCACGAACGGCTCGCGCACCAGCTCAACCTGCAGGAGCTCCTTGGGCAGCTCGAAGGGTGGGCGGATCAGCACGGCGAGATCCAGCTCGCCGGCATCCACCTGGCCAAGCAGGTCAAGGGAAACGCCCGGCACCAACTTCAACTCCACCTGCGAAGCCTGAGCACGGAAACGCACCAGGGCTTCGGGCAGCAAACCGGTCTGGACGCTGGCGATGGCACCGATCTTCAGTTCACCCTGCCATTCCGCCAGCGCGGTAGGCAGGGCCATCTGCGTGTATAGCCCCAGAATCTGCTCGGCCAGTGGCAGCGCGTGACGACCGCCGGCATTCAGCACCGCGCTACGCCCGCTGCGGTCGAACAGGCGCATGCCCAGGCTCTGCTCCAGCACGCGCATTTGCGCGCTCACAGCCGATTGGGTGAGGCCCACGCGTAATCCGGCGGCGGCGAAGGTGCCATAGCGGGCAACGGCGACGAAGGTTTTCAGTTCACGAAGCATTGATCGATTTCATTTGAGCTGAACGGCAAGAATATTCGCTTTTAATCAAAATTCTTGCACCTAGAATCGACGGTACCCGACCTGAGGAGCCCGATCATGGCACTGTCCCCGTTTCACCTGGCCATCCCGGTCTACGACCTGGCAGCCGCCAGGCATTTCTATGGCCAAGTCTTCGGCTGTGCCGAAGGGCGCAGCAGCGACCACTGGGTGGACTTCGATTTCTTCGGCCACCAATTGGTGATCCACGAAGCCCCGAAGATGGCGCACCAGGAAGCCGCGCACAGCAACCCGGTAGACGGCCATGATGTGCCGGTTCCCCACTTTGGCGTGATACTGGGGTGGGACGAGTGGCAACGCCTGGCCGATCGCCTGCGCGAACGCGAGACGGCCTTCGTTATCGAGCCCTATGTGCGCTTCCAGGGGCAGGTCGGCGAACAGGCCACCATGTTTCTTCTCGACCCGTGCGGCAACGCCCTGGAGTTCAAGGCGTTCAAGGACATGAGCCAGCTGTTCGCCAAGTGATGCCGAGGCAGGCCACTGCGCCACGCTGACCGGGGCATGCCCCGGTCGATCAATTGGCGGACTGGAGCAACCCCGGCAATTGCGCGGCAAGTTTCTCGTTGTTCAATGGCGCTCGAATGAACCCGCGCTGGGTTCCGTCCGGCCCGAGGATCACCAGGTTGCCGCTGTGATCGACGGTGTAGTTCTCCTTGCTGGTATCGGCAGGGATGTACGGGATGCTCACTGCGTTGGCGAATTTCTGCAGGGTGGCTTCCTCCCCGGTCAGGCCGATGAAGTCGGCATCGAAGTAACCCAGGTACTTCTTCAACTGCTCCGGCGTATCGCGGTGGGGATCGACGCTGACCAGTACCACCCGCAGATTGGCCCAGGTTTCCTCAGGCAACTGGCCGCGCAACTGACGCAACTGGGCCAGCGTTGCCGGGCAGATGTCCGGGCAGAAGGTGTAGCCGAAGAACAGCAGGCTCCATTTGTCCTTGAACTGGTCGACCGCCACCGCCTGCCCTTCCTGGTTGGTCAGGCTCAGCGATGGCAGCGAGCGGCTTTGCGGCAACAGCACGATGCCCGCGTCGAGCAACTGGGTGGGATCGCTCTGTCCCTTGCTGGTCAGCACCTTGTTGACGGTAAGGCCAAGCACCAGGGCGACAATGGCAACGAGAACGAAAACAGTGATCTGGGTACGGGACATGGCACCAACGGTTTACAGGTTGAGTATCAGGTAATGGTCGACCAGCAAGGCGATGAATAACAGGAACAGGTACCAGATACTGTACTTGAAGGTGTTGATCGCCGCATGTGGCTTGCTGTCACGGTACAGCACCCAGGCCCAATGCAAGAAGCGCGCGCCGAGCACGATCGCACAAACCAGGTAGAGCGGGCCGCTCATGTGGATCGCGTAGGGCAACAGCGTCACGGCGAACATGACCGCGGTGTACAGCAGGATGTGCACCTTGGTGTAGTGCTCGCCGTGGGTCACCGGCAACATCGGGATATCCGCCTTGGCGTACTCCTCCTTGCGGTGAATGGCCAGCGCCCAGAAATGCGGGGGCGTCCAGGCGAAGATAATCAGTACCAGCAACAGCGGTTCGGCGGACAGGTGGCCGGTAACGGCGACCCACCCCAGCAGGGGCGGCGCCGCACCGGCCAGCCCGCCGATGACGATGTTCTGCGGCGTGGCGCGCTTGAGAAAACCGGTATAGAGCACGGCGTAACCCAGCAACGAGGCCAGGGTAAGCCAGGCTGCCAGCTCATTGGTGAATATCAGCAACAAGGCCATGCCCGCCACTGCCAGCAGCAGGGCAAAACCCAGGGCGGCGGCAGGTGACAGGCGCCCGGTGGTCACTGGCCGCTTGTGGGTCCGCGCCATGATCGAGTCGATACGCCGATCCACCACATGGTTGACCGCTGCCGCCGAGCCGGCGCACAGGCCGATGCCCAGGTTGCCAAAGATCAGCACTTCCCAGGCCACGCCGGCGCGTGTCGCGAGGAACATGCCAACCAGCGAGGTGATCAGCATCAGCAGGACCACGCGAGGCTTGGTCAGCTCCAGATAGTCACGCCAGGTCGCATGGGCCGGGTGGGTACGCAATAGAGTCGCCATCGGTCTCTCCTTATGATTACTTGCCGACCTGAGCCTGGGGCGTTGCCGCCGCCAGGCGCTCGGGACGTGTCGAGGAGCGGTGTGCCAGTGCCGCCCGCGCAACCGGGCGCAGGCGATAGTTGACACCAACCATCACCAGCAGCAGCGCTGCGCCACCGGCGTTGTGCGCCACCGCCACCAGCAAAGGCAGGTGAAACACCACGTTGCTGATGCCCAGGCAGACCTGCACGGCCAGGGCGGACACCACCAGCGCCGACAGGCGCGCGAAGCCGTTGCGGCGCAGTTGCCAGGCCAGCAGGAGCAGCACCAGGGTCACCAGCAGGGCACCCAGGCGGTGGGTCATGTGAATCGCGGTACGCGCATCGCTGTCGAGCTGGCCGCCCAGGTAGTTCGGGCCGATGTGCTGGGTCAGGTGGAAGCCGTTGGCAAAATCCATCGCTGGCCACCATTCGCCGTGGCAGGTCGGCACATCGACGCAGGCAACCGCCGCATAGTTGCTGCTGACCCAGCCACCCAGGGCGATCTGGCCGATCACCAGCAACAGCGCACCAGCGGCCAGGGCACGCAAGCGCCCCGGCACGGTCACGGCCGCAAAGCGTCCACACAGGCGCAAGGTCAGCAGAAACAGCAGGCTGAGCGTGGCAAAGCCGCCGAGCAGGTGCGCGGTGACGACCTGAGGCCACAGCTTGAGGGTCACGGTCCACATGCCGAAGGCCGCTTGCACGATCACCAGCGCCAGCAGCGCCAGCGGCAGTTTCAGCGGCTGCCCTGGCGTACCTCGCTGGCGCAGGGCTTGCAGCGCCAGCGCGAGAATCACCAGGCCAAGGCTACCGGCAAAATAACGGTGCACCATCTCGTACCAACCCTTGGCCACCTCCACCGGTGCCTCGGGGAAACGCGTCACCGCCACGGCCTGCTTGTGTTCGCTCATCGGCACGCCGAGAAAGCCATAGCAGCCGGGCCAGTCCGGGCAGCCCAGCCCTGCATGGGTCAGGCGGGTATAGGCGCCCAACAGCACCACCACCACGGCCAGCAGGGTGGCGAACAAGGCCAGGCGGTATCCGGGTTTGACCATCGTGGTGCTCCTTGTCACACGCACGGCCGACAATCAGCCAATCTGGGAAATCTTCAGCAAGTGGCGCAGGTCGTTGAGGATCGCCTTGCCCTTGCTCGAACTGTCGTAGCGCAACACCAGGTTGCCATGCGGATCGACGATCCACAGTTGTGCGCCGTCAACCGGGCCGGCCGCCTTGCCGTAGGTGCCTGGTTCCAGGCCGTAGCGGCCCAGTTGCGGAAATTCCTGGCGCAACCGCGCGTCGTATTCGGTGTCCAGCGGCTGGGCGACGGCCAGGGCGTGGCCTGCGCGAGACACATCGCGGTTGAGACCGATATGAATCTGCCGCGCGAGGAACACCAATTGCTTGCAGGCCACATCGCACGCACCGGGGGAGGTGACCAGCAATTGCCAGTGCGCCGCCTCGCCACCGACCACCCCGAGATCGGCCAGGGTCTGGCCGTTGCCAATCAGGACGCCGTGGAAACTGCGCGTCTCCGGCACCCAGAAACGCCACTGGTACATGGCACTGGCAAGGACCATCGGGCCGATGACGACGGCCAGGATCAGGATCAGTTGCAACCGGCCGCGCCAGCGGCGACCGGTTGATGCCTCAGGCAGGGCGATGGCTGGGTTCATGGCGAGTCTCCCGCGCGTTATGCAAACCTAGATAAATGAACAGGCCGAGCAGAGCGGTCGCCATGGCGAACCACTGCACGGCATAGCCAAGGTGCTTGTCCGGGCTCATGGCGACCACCGGCCAACCCACCTGGAAACTCGCCGGTCCTGGGTCCAGGCGCAGCTCGTAGGCCAGGCCTGCGCGGCCGAGCTGTTGCCACAGGGCCTGGGGCTTGACCTCGGTCACCAGGCGCGGCCAGCCTTCAGCGGCCCGGCTGCGTTGTAGCTGCAAGCCCTCGCCAAGCGGTACGTAGACCGAGGCGAACAGTTCCAGGGGCGTGTCCGGTGTGGTGAAAGCCGGGGCGATGCGCCGGTCGGGCCACGGCAACCAGCCACGGTTGAGCAGGACCCACAAGCCACTGCCCTGGTCGTAGAAGGGTTGTAGCACCTCGACACCGGCCTGCCCGTTGCGGGTGCGGTTATCCAGCAAGAGGCCGAGGCGTTCGTCGAAATGAC
>Ga0307414_10000894_pt1 | contig 15261 bp, 12 predicted proteins | sample DK1Ometagenome_FD_203804 | JGI IMG/M metagenome (GOLD analysis project Ga0307414, IMG submission 203804) | Maize rhizosphere microbial communities from greenhouse at UC Davis, California, United States - DK15-O-3 | ecosystem: Host-associated > Plants > Roots > Rhizosphere > Soil | place: USA... | reverse complement strand
GGAAAAATGTTTTTTTTTGATCTCATCAAGGCGAAACTCTTTGTTAAAAATGAAATTATCTGCCTCTGTTTCTGGCAAATAATACTGGGGGTGTACCATTTCCCCTATCTCTTCCAAAGGCAACTGCGAATAAACAAAACCGGAATCAGGAGTATGGGTTGCATCTGCTCTGAAACCTATATTGGAAATCAGATTTACATTTGGTGTAACAGATAAGCCATTGTTGAAATAATTAATTAATGCAAGCTGATAGTCCCAGGTATTGATCTCATTTGCCTTTAGTGCCTTAAATACCTTCATCCACTGGTATTCCAGGAAAGTATCAGAAAATATATTATTTAACTGATGCTGGACCTCTGTTTCATTATATTGAAGCAAATCCTTATCATATTCTTTCCATACTCTTCTCCAGGAAGCCCAGCCCCATACCGCTGTAATTCTGGAAAAATAATAACTTGCCTCTCCCCAGGCTTGTCCAAGTTGCAGATTGCTGCCGGTAATATGTCGTATTCTGGAGTCCGCACGATATCTTTCCAACATTTGATCACAAAAGGAAAAGAAACTACTTGAAGGAAGGCAATCATCTTCCAGTATTATACCTTCTTCCTCCTGCTCAAAAAACCAATCAATTGCTGATGATACCGCATTTTTACAGCCAAGGTTTTCTTTTCTGAATAACGTTTTTAAATCACATTCCCAATCAATTTTGGTCGATATCTCTCGAGCTTTTTCACAAAGAACAGCATCATTTAACTGATTTTTCCTTGCCCCATCAGCAGCAATATACAATCGTTTTGGTTTAGCTAACCGGATTTGATTAAAAACCTGTAAAGTGGTATCCGGTCTATTAAAGATTAAAAATAATACAGGGGATTTAGTCTGGTAATTTGTCATGCGAATAAAAAGAATATCCTCCTGAAATAGGATAGGAGGGGTAAATATACATCGAAAAATTTTAATAGTTATTAGTGCAAACTAAATTTGCCCGTGCCTGATTTCTGTAGCCTATTCATCGTTCCTTCAATTATTCGAACATTTATAATTGGAAAAAGCATATTATTTGTTTTAATTTTAGCGCATTAGCTATTTAAACATACATGAAAATTCTGTTTGATCATCAAATATTCGATGTACAGGTGTTTGGGGGAATATCCAGATATTTCGGAACCTTAATTTCCGGCCTGGATCTTCAAAAAGAAGTCAAGGTGAAGGTCTCGGTTCTCTACACGGAAAACTATTATTTAAAAGATAAAAGAGTCTGGAAACTGGATAACTCGTTTGGAAATCTTGTTTTTAAACGTAAGAATAGAATTTCAAAATGGAACAAAGTTTATAGTCGCTTTTGTATAAGAAAAGATGATTTTGATATTTTTCACCCTACTTATTATCATCCATATTTTTTAAAAGCATTGAAAAAGCCTTTTATTTTGACGGTTCATGATATGATACATGAGCTATTTCCAGAATATTTTGGTCCCGAAGATGTTACCGCTGCAAATAAGAAGCTATTGGTGGCTGCTGCAAAGCACATTATTGCTATTTCTGAAACTACCAGAATTGATCTGATGAGGCTGCTGGACGTTCCTTCTGAGAAGATTACTGTAGTCTATCATGGTCATACACTAATTAAAAACAACCACAAACCGTATAATGAATTGCCAGCGCATTATATCTTGTTTATTGGCGGGAGAGAAGGTTATAAGAATTTTGAAGATTTAGCGATAGCGGTTGCGTTAGTAATGAAGAATGATCCGGAATTGAAAATGGTTTGTGTCGGAGGAGGACATTTCACGGAAGCGGAGATCACACATTTGTTAAATCTGGATATATTGGATAGAACTGTTCAATATAATGTATCAGATGATATGCTATATACTATGTATAAGAATGCAAAAGCATTTGTTTACCCTTCTTTATATGAAGGTTTTGGTCTGCCTATACTTGAAGCATTTGAGGCTGAATGTCCTGTTATTTTGAGTAAAACACCTTGTTTTATCGAGGTTGCAGGAAAGGCTGCTGTTTACATGAATACTACAGATCAGGAAGAGATGGCTGCAACAATAGAAATGTTATTAACAAATGAAATATTAAGAGCGGATCTGATATTGGAAGGCAAAAAAAGACTGCAAAATTTTAGCATGGAAAAATGTCTTCAGCAAACAATGGAGGTTTATAGCAAATGCCTTGTCAATTAGGTTTACGGCCTGTTCGAGATAACTTTTGTTTTAACATTCTGAAATTAAAACGCAACCAGGTAAAAAGACCAAAAGATTTAAATATGATGCTACTTCTTTGCTGCTCGAAAGCCACATCTGTAACTGTTGATGAAATACCTTCAATACCAAACTTGCTAACTAAATGAGGTTTATATTCAAATTTAAAATGAGCATCTGTCCAACATTGGATATTTAGTGCCCAATCAGCAAATACAGGAAAGTTAAGGTCATATTTGTACTTGTTAAAAACAGTAATAGGATATAGAATTGTCTGATGACAGATATTCATCTTTGAAAGACGATAATCAGAATAAGCATCTTTGTAGATTGTTCCCCCTACATCAACCATCCCATAATAAATGGTGTTTGGCGATTTAAGTTCCCTCAGCATATTATTAAATCCTTGCTCCAGGAGATCGTCTGCTCCAAGAAATAACACCCAATCTCCTTTGGCGTATTTAATTCCTTTGTTCATGGCATCATAGACGCCTCCATCAGGCTCCGATAAAAAGAAATCTATCATTGAGTCATTTTCTCTAATGATTTTCAACGTTTGGTCCTTGCTCGCACCATCAATAATAATTAACTGAATTTGCTCAGTATTTTGTTTCCTGATGCTTTCCAGACATGAGCTCAGATGTTTTTCTGCATTGTAGGTAGCGATAATAATGGATAATAACGGCTTACTCATATTGGCTTAATCCTTTCTCACAATACCTTAGTTTATCTTTGGCGGTTTGTCTCAAAATCTCATCATTGATATTTACCTTATTTCTCGGTTTTTCAGGATGATAAATGTGAAATACAATTCCCGAAAATTTAATTATTCTTTTTTCGATGCCAGAATTGATTAGCCTGAGACCAATTTCGTTATCCTCTCTTCCCCATCCTGCAAAGGCTTCATTATAACCGTTGACCTTTATCAGATCATTTCTCCAAAAAGCCATGTTACAGCCTCTCAGATAATAAATATCGTTTTTTTTATAGTCCTTCATGTGGGTAGCTAAAAAAGAGAGCCGCAGCCCATTTAAGACATTAACAAGTCCTCTCGTACTCAGATAAATCTTCGTTCGGCTTTCCTTTAGCAGGGTTTCAGAAAGGTTTTTATCCATAATTACTCTGCTTCCACTAACAAAAGTTCCTTTTTCACTGAACTTTAAATGGTCTTTAACAAAATGTCTTTCCAGGATTAAGTCACCATCAATTTGAATTATATAATCTTTTTTTGCTCTGGCTATAGCTTTGTTTCTAATTCTGGAAAGCTGAAATCCATCATCTTCCTGCCATACATGTATTAAAGGAATGGGAAAATTAAGTTGAAATTTTTCAATTAATTTACGCGTTTCTTCTGTTGAACCGTCATCTGCAATAATGACTTCATCGGGTAATACTACCTGTTTGCTGATACTGATTAGGCATAAATTTAAAGCTTCCGGCCAGTTATAGGTGGAAACAATTAATGAAACACTTGGATATGTTAAACTACTCATAATTTACGGATTAGGATTGAGCAACACCATTGGTGCAGGTTTTTAGCTTATCCCGAAGCGTTTTTTGTAACACTTCAGAATGCATGAACTCGCGATCCCTGGATGATGTTTCGTGCGAAATATGGTATTGAACAGCTTTAAATTTAATCGATTTTTTCCAGATTCCATTGTTAATGAATCTGGCAGCTAATTCTTCATCCTCATGGCCCCAGCCCATCAGGTCATTGTTATAACCATTTACTTGCATGAAGTCTGCTTTCCAATAGGCGAGGTTACTTCCTCTTACACTATTTGAATTGTTCCTTTTCTTTTCTACAAGAAAGGCTAAAAAGGGCGCTCTTATAGCGTTGAATCGGTTAATTATCCCAGCAGATAAAAAATGGAAATCCAACATTTCTTTTCTATAAATTTCGGGAATTCTTTTTTTGCTGATATGTGCCCGGGTTCCCCGGATAAAAAATCCTGGCTGTGCGGCGACGTTATGATCTTCAAGAAAATGGGGGTCCAAAATCACGTCACCGTCGATTTGAACGATATACGTTCCTACGGCCTTTTTTATAGCCTTATTTAAGATGATGGATTTTCTGAATCCCAGATCCTCATGCCATATCCGAACTAAGGAAACTGGAAAGTTTTTTTGAATTTCCGCTATAAGCATCGTTGTCCGCATATCCGAGCCGTCATCTGCAATAATCACTTCTATGGGCAGGCACGTTTGCCTTTTAATGCTCAATAAGCAAAGTTTGAGTGCTTCAGGCCAGTTATATGTAGCAACAATAAGTGAAATCGTAGGCTTCATCTAATTAATATTATTCATCAAAAGTCTGCATATCTATTAGTCTTTTGTATAGACCATTTTGACTTATGAGTGTACTATGAGTACCGATTTCTGCTATCTTTCCTTCTTCGATAACTACAATGACGTTTGCGTGTTGTATGGTGCTTAACCTGTGGGCGATGATAATAGATGTTCGGTTTTCCATCAATCTATTTAAGGCATCCTGTACAAGCTTTTCAGATTCTGTATCCAACGCTGAAGTTGCTTCATCTAAAAGCATGATCGGAGGATTAGCTAACACTGCTCTTGCAATGCAGATTCTTTGCTTTTGTCCACCAGATAATTTGTTGCCACTATCTCCTATATTAGTCTCATATCCGTTTGTGGTATTTGATATAAAGTCATGTGCATTGGCAATCTTTGCTGCCTGAATGATTTCATCTCTAGTGGCATTTGGCTTTGCAAAAGCGATATTGTTATGTATGGTATCGTTAAATAGGATAGACTGCTGGTTAACCGTGCCCATCTGAGCCCTGAGGCAATCAATTGAAACATCTTTGAGGTTTATGTCATCAATAAAAATATTTCCTTCGTTGGGGTCATAAAATCTTGGAATAAGGTCAACTAAGGTGCTCTTTCCACCCCCGGAAGGGCCAACAAGAGCAATGGTTTGACCTTTATTAATGGTTAGATTGATGTTACTTAATATCTCTTTTTCACCATAATTAAAATTGACATTTTCAAATCGGATGCTATTATTAAAGCCATTGAGTTCAATTGCACCTTCCTTGTCAGTTAGTTGTGGTTTGGTATCGATCAAATCCAGTACTCTTACTCCTGCAGCTATTCCAGAATGAATTCCTGAAAAGGAGTCTGCTATGGCCTTTATTGGTTGCATTACCTGTGAGAAGGTGGCTATATAAACAAGAAATTTAGAAGGGCTAAGATCCCCCTGATTATTTAAAATCATCGTTCCCCCATATAACACAATACAAACTACAACTAATATGCCCAAAGTCTGGGAAACCGGAGAGGCCAATTGCTGTCTGCGGGCCATTTTTCTGTTAAGATTAGAATAAAAGACATTTTCCTCATGAAACTTTTCCTTTATTCTCCTGGTTGCATTAAATGCTTTAATAATTCTAATGCCGCCTAAAGCTTCATCCAGAAAACCAATCATTTTTGCAAAACTTTCATGTGCTTCTTTGGCTTGTTCTTTTAGCCTTTTAACAATTTTACTAATAATAAAGCCTGAAACAGGAATAACCAGCAGGGAGAACAATGTTAGTTTTACGGAAATAGAAAGAAGGATAGCGATATAAAAAAGAAGTTGCAATGGTTCTTTAAATACAACCTGAAGCGTATTTGTAACGGTGCCTTGAACAACCTGAACATCGGATGCAACTTTTGAGATGATGTCACCTTTTTTCTCATTGCTAAAATAACCGATGTGAAGATCCATAACGTTATTAAACACTGCTTTACGTAAGTTTAATAGGGTATGGACCCTTAAATCTTCCATAAAACGCTGTGAAAGGTAGCGGAAAAAATTTGACATAAATACGGAAGTAACGATGATAGCACACACTATTTTTAAGGTATATACTTTACCATAAGTAGTAATGGTATAATTGATATAATCGTTGAATTTTCCTATAAAGTCTAATGAGGCTGCTTTTGCCATCATTGTTTGCGAAGCCGAACTTCCAGAAGAAAACAGCGTTTCTAGCAAGGGGCCTAATAAAGTGAAAAGAAAGGTATTGAATACAATTGCAAGTAGTGTAGCTATGAAATAAGGAATTGCATACTTCTCTATAGGCTTGGCAAATGATAATAATCTAAAGTAAGTCTTCATTAAAATATAGAAATTTACCAAAGGTACGGATTTAGTCGCTGTTTTATAACATGGATGCGCCTTAGTCGCTTTCCAGGGAATAATAGGTCAAAAATCAAAAGACGTTATTCCAACGTTAATACGATACGATTATTTGCGGTAAAATGCGATTTGAATATGCATTATTTCTTGTTATGCGCATTAAAGACGAAAGTCTTATGCATGAATAAGGAGGCAGAGAAAAGTATTGGTAAATTCATGATCAAACAATTAATAGCCAAAGTAAGAGGATGGAAATAACCATATTTTCCTGTCTAACCAGCCGTAAACAGGATGAATAAGGCTCAAATAAAATACGTTTATTTGTAAAAATAATACAGAAAGAATGAACCCCTACTTATCTCTTCTTGTGAAAATTAAGGAGCATAATTTTAACGCATTGGCGAGAGTACTCACCTTGGTGGAAAATGATTTAAAAGGAAGCGATGAGCTTTTAAAAGCACTTCCTATTGATCAGTCTGTTCCGGTGATCGGGATTACCGGCCCTCCCGGAGCAGGTAAAAGCACATTGGTAAATGCAATGATCGAGCAGTTAAGCAAGCAGGGAAAACGAATTGCGGTCATAGCAGTAGATCCGACTTCCCCTTTTAATCTGGGCTCTCTTTTAGGCGACAGAGTTCGGATGTCGGCTCACTTTAATAAGCCAAATGTATTTATCCGTTCCATCGCTACCAGGGGCTCAGTAGGTGGCTTATCTGCAAAAATCATTGAATTAGTGGACGTATTAAAATCTGCCGGTTTTGATTATGTAATTGTGGAAACTGTTGGTGTAGGCCAGTCGGAAATAGAAATAGCCGGATTGGCTGACATTACGGTAGTCGTGCTGGTTCCTGAAGCAGGAGATGAAATTCAACATATCAAATCAGGACTGATGGAAATTGGAAATGCTTTTGTCGTGAATAAATCAGATCGGGATGGTGCAGATACTTTCGCAAATAACTTAAAAAAAATGTTGCGTGACCGACATGAAAACATCCCTGTTCTAAAAACTATTGCAGATAAAAATGTGGGAATTGATGAACTGTTGGACTGGATCTCTAAAGCAAGTCATCGTGATGAGCATCGTCGTTTATACCTATACGCTGAGAAAGCATACCGGCTGATTCAAAACCGGAGAATGAAGGATATAGAAAAACAAGATCTCCGGCAGCATATATCAGAAGCGATGAAGACAGCGGATTTTAGTTTATACCGGTTCGTAGATCATTATTTGAATCCGAGAAGTTAAGACTGGTTCGTTTTGAGTACAGTTGACGTTAATTGCAACTTTTTCCAGTGCTCTGATTTCTTTTCATAAAGAAAGAACTTGGCTAGTTTATACTTATCTCTAAGGTGATGGTTATATTCCACCCCGAATGATCTGTATGGGATATTGGGGTTTGCTTCCAGGCATTGCCTGATGGCAAGTGAATATACCGTTGGGCCCGTCATTTTGTGGACGTCATGTGGATACTTGTTTTGACGGATATTCTCTAAAACCATTTCCACAGTTCTGAGCAGAAATGGATGCCCGGCATCATAGAACATCGCCCATTGAACAAAGAAGGTTGGATCTTTTTCCGGAGATAAAACGGCAACATCATCGGCATTGATAAAGCTTTTTAAGCGACTCTTCAGGTGACAGTCAATGTCGAGGTAAACACCTCCTTTTTTTAGAAGGACAGCATATCGAAAAAAATCTGCTTTTGCAGCCCCTATGTTAATTTTTTGGTACAGACTGAAGACGTCTGCCCCAAATTCTTCAAAAATAAATTTTTCGACACGTTGATCATCATAAAATTCGTAGGAATATTCAGGATTTCTTTTTTTTAATCTGGATATATGCCAACGGGTTAAGAAGGGCAATTTTGAGGTTTTAAAAGTTTGATGTATAATTTTCGGAATTGCCATATAGCTGATAATTAAAAAAAGAGAACATATTGATTCCTCTGAGCTAGCAAAAGTATATAATTGTCTTGAAAAAAGGACTTCTTTGTCCAAAGGAATAGGACAACACCCTGTCAGATGGTGACATGGTATGACGGAAAATCCGGTTTAAGAATACAGGGTGTATTTTTTACACCACAATTATAGTGTTTTTATGTTAAGTAATTGTAATCTTACGGAAAAAGTCTTATCGTATTGGTCCTCAGTGTGTTTTGGTTCTCTTAAAACAAATGTTAGTCTTGGTTTGTATGTTCTCCTGTTGGATAATATTCCCCTGATTAAAGGGCATATTTAGGTAATTAGTGACACTTTTCAAGTTTGGAACGGAGTTTGTGTAGCTATTGTGAGAATTTAAAAATTTGTTTAATTTTGCTACACAAAAAAATTATACAATTAAAATTTGTTTAACCTTAAAAAAGAAAATTATGAATTATTCTACTTTAAAAAAGGGTCTTGCAGTCTCTTTCGTAGCATTAATGGGAGCGACGACTCTTGCTAGTGCACAGGATGCTCCAGCGACTTCATCTTCAGCCAAGGTATTTGGTGGAAGAGCACAGTACAGATCATGGTCAATCGGTATCAACGGTGGTGTTTTATCTCCATTTGTTGCAATCGGTGGTACTAATGATTTCACTAATGCAGATGTAAACTTAGGTTATGGTATCTCATTGAGAAAACAACTAGGTCATGCATTCGGTTTAGAAGGTAACATTTTCCGTGGAAAAGTTTCTGGAACTAACAAAGACGGTGGTCCAGGTGCTCTTCCAGGTATCAAAGAATTTGAAACTGAAATGCAATATGCAGTAGATTTAAGAGGTGTTGTTAACGTAGCAACAGTTGACTTCTTACGTCGCGAAAACTCTGTAAACTTCTTCGTAACAGCTGGTTACGGTTTAGTAGCTTACAACCCGAAACTTAACGGTGTTGACAACAAAGGAAAATACGGCGAAGACGGAGATAAAGACTTCATTAAAGAAGCTTATATCCCAGTTGGAGCTGGTGTTAAATTTAAAGTATCTGACCGTGTGTCATTTAACTTAGGTTACACTATGCACTTCATCGATGGAGATAACTTTGATGGATTGTATGCTAAAGCAACAACTAAAGATAAATTCTCTTACGGATATGCTGGTTTAGAATTCTCTCTAGGTTCTAAATCTAAACCAAACCTTGACTGGGTTAACCCACTTGCTTTAATGTATGATGAATTGAAAGATCCTTCATTACGTCAAGAAGTTGAAGCTTTGAAAACTCGTGTATCTAACGTTGAACAATCTGTTGAAGCTTTGAAAAAAGATTCTGACGGTGACGGTGTTGCTGATCAATTCGATAAATGTCCAGGTACTCCAGCAGGAACAGCAGTTGATGGTTCAGGATGTCCTCTACCTAAAGTAGAGACAGTTGTAGCTCCAAACACTGGTAACGTAACTGGTTTCGAAACTATCCAATTTGAATTCAACAGTTCAGTTTTAAAAACTGAGTCTTATCCTACTTTAGATAAATTATCTTCAGTATTGCGTGAAAACGGTGGTAAAGTAACTGTAAACGGTTACGCTTCAAGCGAAGGTACTGCTGCATACAATGTGAAATTATCTAAAGACAGAGCTAACTCTGTTAAAACTTACTTAGTTAACTCTGGTGTTAACGCTAGTCAAGTTGTAACTAAAGGTCATGGTGAAGCTAATCCAATCGCTTCAAACGATACTGAAGAAGGTCGTATCCAAAACCGTCGCGTTGAATCTGCTAGAAACTAATTATTTCTAAGTAAATATTAAAAAAGAGGGCTTCAATTTGAAGCCCTCTTTTTTTTATTCCTACATTTGTAATGGTATGTATTTATTCAGAAAAAAAGATCCCAACAGGCCCAGTAATATTAATTTGAAAATCATGCATGTGATTAATGCCATCGCGATTACGGTCTTTGTGGTTGGTGTACTCTGGAAATTAATAGACTTGATTTTTCTGAAGTAAACAAAGCCGGAAGCTACCTGAATCCCTGAATTTTAAGAACGAAATAAAACTATATAAAGATGAAGCAGATATTTAACACCAACAATGCGCCGGCACCAATTGGTCCTTACAGTCAGGCCGTAAAAGCAAATGGTTTCTTGTTCTTATCGGGCCAAGTTGCTATAAACCCGCAAACGGGAGAGCTTACTCAATCATCTATCTCTGAAGAAACCCATCAGGTGATGAGAAATATTAAAGCGGTATTGTTAGAAGCTTCATACAGTTTTAATGATGTCGTAAAGACCACAATCTTCCTAACGGATATGGCTTTATTTTCAGAAGTGAATGAAGTGTATGGCACTTATTTTGAAAGTAGCAGTAACTTTCCTGCACGCGAAACGGTTGCCGTTAAAGGCTTGCCTAAAGGCGTAAATGTGGAGATCTCTATGATCGCTTGTAAAGGCTAAGCTTTGGGGAAATCAAATTTGAGGTACTTCTTTGCAGGGGTCTTATCTTTTGCTATATGGGGTTTTTTCTCTATTCCTCTTAGAAATCTTAAAGCCTTTCCTTCTCAGGAAATTCTTTATTACAGGATCTTTACGTCCATGGTCTTTCTCTGGATTGCGATCCTGGTCTTTAGAAAAAAGCAAATTAGAAAAGACATCGATTATCTTGCGGGATTGGACCGGAAAGGGAAACGTATGATCGGTTTACAGGTCGTTGCCTCTACGGTCTTATTAACCTCAAACTGGTATACTTATATCTATGCCGTAAATAATGTCAGCCTTCAATCGGCTGCTTTTGCTTATATGGTTTGTCCATTGATCACTGCTTTTGGTGGGTTTATTCTGCTTAAAGAGCATTTGTCACGGTTAAAGCTCATCTCTCTTGCCATTGCATTGCTGAGTATCATCCTACTGGCAACAGGTTCTCTTGTGGAAGTAATGTGGTCGGTCGTCATCGCCTCTCTGTATGCCTTCTACCTGATCATTCAACGTAAAATGCAATACCTTGATAAACTGAATGTATTGTCGGTGCAAATCGGTCTTGCGGTATTGTTGATGTTACCTTTTTATCTTTTTCAGCATGCAGCGATCCCGGTGGACTCCTGGTTTTGGGTAAATATTATTGTCGTGGCCGTATTTTTTACCATCATTCCATTGTTTTTAAGTTTGTATGCCCTGATTGGCATTCCTTCCTCTACACTTGGGATCATCATTTATATCAACCCCATAATTGCTTTTACTGTGGCAATTCTACACTTCAATGAACACGTGGATTCAAATAAGCTACTTGCTTATCTTTTGCTGCTGATCTCTGTCGTTGTATTTAATTGGAGCATACTAAAAGATATACTTACATTTAAGAAAAAAAATATTTAAAGCCTTGTTTGCTGCTACTTTAGATACGACCATAGAATATCTTAAAGGTGTAGGGCCTAAGCGCGCTGAGCTTTTACAGAAAGAATTGCGCATTTTCACCTATGATGACCTGTTGAACTATTTTCCTTTTCGGTATATAGACAGGACAAGGTTCTATAAAATTAATGAGCTAGATACCGATCTTCCCTATGTTCAGATTCTTGGACGGATTACAGGGAAGGAGCAGATCGGAGAAAAACATAAAAAGAGAATTGTTGCCCGCCTTACGGATGAAACGGGGTCAATTGAACTAGTTTGGTTTCAAAGCTTAAAGTGGGTGGATGAAAATGTTTCCCGTGGAAAGGTCTATATCGTCTTTGGTAAGCCTACAGCCTTCAATGGTTCTTTCAGTATTTCTCATCCCGAGCTGGAAAGCTATCCGAGACCGGCCACTATCACTGGGAATCTAAGGTTACAACCGGTATATAATTCTACAGAAAAACTAAAGAAATTCTTTCTCGATAGCAAGGGCATTCAGAAATTGCAAACCCTGGTGATCGAACAGCTTCTACCGGAAGTAAGGGAAAGTATGCCTGCCTATATTCTGGTTAAATACCAGATGGTAACTAAGAAGGAAGCCCTTTTGAGTATTCATTTCCCCAGAGATGTAAAAGCATTAAAGGGGGCAGAAAGAAGATTAAAATTTGAAGAGTTGTTTTTTATCCAGCTTCAGCTATTGCATAATAAACAAATCAGGGAGTGGAAGTTCAAAGGGCATCAGTTTAATGCTGTCGGAGAAGCTGTAAATACTTTTTATAGGGAAATTCTTCCCTTTGAGCTCACCGGTGCGCAGAAGCGGGTAATCAAGGAAATCAGAATGGATACCCAAAGGGGGATTCAAATGAACAGACTGGTACAGGGTGATGTTGGAAGTGGTAAAACGGTAGTGGCACTGATGAGTATGTTGCTGGCGATTGACAATGGTTACCAGGCTTGTATGATGGCGCCGACAGAAATTCTGGCGAGGCAGCATTATGAATCTATTGCGTCGTTATTAGATGGACGTCTGGCTAAAGTGGCAATCCTGACAGGTAGTACGACCAAAAAGCAGAGAACGAAGCTCCATGAGGAGCTGGAGGCGGGGGAGATTGATATCCTGGTCGGTACTCATGCGTTGATTGAAGATAAGGTGGTGTTTAAAAATCTGGCATTAGTCGTGATTGATGAACAACATCGTTTTGGAGTGGAACAAAGGGCTAAACTTTGGCGTAAAAATGCAGTGCCTCCACATATTCTGGTCATGACCGCTACACCAATCCCAAGAACTTTGGCGATGACCTTATATGGTGACCTGGATGTATCGGTGATTGATGAATTACCAGTCGGCAGAAAGCCCATTGAAACCCGACACCTGTACGAAGGACAAAGGCTGAGAATGTTTGGATTCATGAAGGGCGAGATTGCGAAAGGGCGACAGGTATATGTCGTTTATCCCTTAATCAAGGAAAGCGAAAAACTGGATCTTTTACACCTGGAAGCAGGAGTAGAACAAATGAGTTATCAGTTTCCGAGACCTGATTATCAAATTAGTATTGTGCACGGAAAAATGAGTAATGCGGATAAGCAGTTTGAAATGCAGCGTTTCATCGAGGGGAAGAGCCAGATCATGGTTGCCACGACTGTAATAGAGGTTGGGGTAAACGTTCCTAATGCTTCTATTATGATCATTGAAAATGCAGAACGGTTTGGCTTGTCCCAGTTACACCAGTTAAGAGGTCGTGTAGGGCGGGGGGCAGAACAGTCTTATTGTATCCTGATGTCTGGAAACAAATTGAGTGCAGATGGTCGCCTGAGATTAGATACTATGGTAAAAACAAACAATGGGTTCGAGATTTCTGAAATCGACCTGCAGCTGCGGGGGCCTGGGGATATTACCGGTACACAGCAAAGTGGGGTATTGGAATTGAAACTGGCAGATCTGGCTACCGATCAACTGATCCTGCAGGAAGCAAGAAATACAGTGATCAATATTCTTGAGGGAGATCCAAAGCTGGAACTCCCTGAAAATAGCTTGTTGAAAACATACCTCAGCAAAAGAAGCAGAGGTATAGCTTTCGATAAAATTTCTTAGTCTTCGTCGCTTCCTGGAAGAGATCCTGAGCCGGAATATGCACCTTTTCTGATAATTGGCATGCCAAGATGTTTATATAGATCATCTAAATGCATCAGACTTCCGTTCGTTAAATTGCCCAGGAAGATCACGACAATGTTCTTCTGGAAGTCACGTACATAGATATGTCTGAATCCATGCCACCAACCGGTATGATACACCACTTTTCTGCCATTCTCACCATCAAACATGCGCCATCCGTAGCCATAATTAAAATGTCCGTTGATGGCTTTATTGTGTCCTTTGTAGGCGGAATCTAAGCTTTCTTTCTTCAAAAGACGACCGTTTTTCAAAGCTTTGTCATATAAAACGAGATCATGCAATGTGCTGTAAATTCCCTTATCACCAACGGGACCATCCAGGAAATTTTGTACGACTGAATATCTCCAGGTCCGGTCATGCCCAACTACATCCACAGGGATTTTTGGATAAACAGTTGTTGAATATACGTGCGTATGTTTCATTCCTGATGGTTTGAAGATATTCTCCATCATGTAATCAGCATAAGGTTTACCCGTTACCTTTTCAATGATCGCAGCCAATACCATGTAATTGGAATTGTTGTAATGGAAGCGAGTATCGGGTTTTGCGTAGCGATTTGGCTTGTACTCTGCAATGAGGTTCATCACATCGTTATTGCTCATTGGTTTTTTCTTGTCCTTCCAGATGCCATCAGAAAAATAAACATAATTCATCATCCCGCTACGGTGGGTCAACAGTAGTTTAATATTAATGCCGTCATAAGGGAAATTAGGATAGAATTTTTTTACATCATCGGTTAAATGTAGTTTCCCTTGTTCCACTAACTGCATAATTGCCGTACCGGTAAAGGTTTTGGTGACAGAGGCGAGTTCGAATTCTGAATTTATTTTCAGGCTGTCACGGTGTAGATAATCTGCCCATCCTATTGCTCTTTCGTAAAGGATCTTACCATCTTTTGCAACGAGCATGTTTCCGTTAAACCCATATTTCTTATGTAGGTTCTCTACAAAATTGGCAATGAACTTATCTCCTTTTGCAGGATTATAAACCAATAAAAGACTGTCGGCTTTGTCGTCTTCTGCAGTCCGTTCCTTACTAGGTACAGTATGAGCTGCATTTTTCTTTGAATTGGAGCAGGCAAAAAACAAAAAAGTGGCCATTGAAGCCACGGCTAAAATATTACGATAAGTCATGAATAATAAAATACTTTTAAACGCCCGAAAAATAAGGAATATTAAGGCTTTAAACGCAAAAGAGTTTTAAACATTGTTAATTAGGAGCTTTGTTTTCAGAATGTTTTGTTTTTTAGCTGATGTAATCCTGTAGATCCGTTTTTTAAAACGCATTTAGAAAAAGAAATGAGCGTTTCAGGATGGATTTATTGCTTTTTTTGAACTGTATTAAACATCTGACAATAATGCCCTTTTTAAAAGTATAAAAAGCCTAAATTTGCGAAATAAAATATTTAACACTATGAATTTTAGAACCGAACAC
>Ga0307414_10000892_pt1 | contig 15267 bp, 13 predicted proteins | sample DK1Ometagenome_FD_203804 | JGI IMG/M metagenome (GOLD analysis project Ga0307414, IMG submission 203804) | Maize rhizosphere microbial communities from greenhouse at UC Davis, California, United States - DK15-O-3 | ecosystem: Host-associated > Plants > Roots > Rhizosphere > Soil | place: USA... | reverse complement strand
CCGCCTCTTCCGTATGACCGGTCTTGAGGCCATCGGCGCCATCGATGCGGCCAAGGATGGGGTTGCGATTGGCCTGGCTGATGGCCGAGCCGCCCATCGTCTGGCCCCAGGTGAAGGATTTGGTCGTGTAAAATTCGCGATAAAGGTCCGGCGTTTCCTCGAAGGAGGCGCGGGCCAGCTGCGCCAGATCGCGCGCGGACACATAGGTGCGGCCCTCATCGGGCCAGCCATTGCTGTTGCCGAAATGGCTGTTGGTCAGCCCCAGCCGCTTGGCCTCGGCATTCATCAAATCGGTGAAGGCTTCTTCCGAGCCGGAAATGCCCTCTGCGATCACCACGCAAGCATCATTGCCCGAGAGCGTGACGACGCCATGAAGCAGATTTTCGACCGACACCTGCTCGTTTGCCGAGAGGAACATGGTAGAGCCCTGGCTATGCCATTTGCGCCATGTCTCCGGGCGCACCGTGAACTTCTGGTCGAGCTTGAGCTTGCCTTCGCTGAGCAGCTTGAACACCACATGGGTGGTCATCATCTTCGCCATCGAGGCTGGGGGAATACGGCGATTGCTGTCCCGCTCGAACAAGACGCGGCCCGATGACAGATCCACCATATAGGCGACAGGAGCGGTGGAGGTGTAGCTGGGCGTATTGGCCTGCGCCGCCGAGAAGATGAACGGAACGGCGAGAGCAAAAGGTAGAAAATGTCGCATTGAATATCCGGTCTTGTCAGTCAGCTGCATGATGAGCGGCACCACAGATGAGCTCGTCATTAGCCATCCCCTCTGCCTCTGCCTAGCCCTGCGTTGGTGGTTTAACGCCGCACGTCATCGGCCAGCAGGCCGACAGACAGGGCGTAAAAGTTGGAGCAATTATAATCCAGGATCGCTCGATAATTGCTGGTGAGCAGATAGGCGGTTTTGCCGGGGCCATCAGGCTCCAGCAGCGTCGCCATGATCGCGCCATCGGGCCAGCTGCCCTTGGCGGAGACGAAGCCCATTGCTTGCCACTCCCGCATGGAGAGCCAGCGACTGTGCCGCTCGAACACGCGCGGGCAGCGTGGCGGGCGCAGGGTGCTGGCAACGCGTGTGCGATCAAAGCTTGCGGGGACCGACACGGCGATTCCCCATGGCTCATCCTTGCGCCACCCTGCCCGCACGAAATAATTGGCGATGGAGGCGAGCGCATCGGGCTGGCTCGACCAGATGCTGGCCATCCCGTCCCCATCGGCGTCGCGCGCGTCACGAAGATAGACTGAGGGGAGGAACTGCGGATAGCCGAAGGCACCCGCATAGCTTCCGACCAGACGCTCGCGCGGAATGCCGCGCTCCATCATCACCATGACCGAGAGCAGCTCTGGCTCAAATAATGCGCGCCTGCGCCCTTCATAAGCAAGCGTGGCGAGCGAGCGCAGCAGATCGAAATCGCCGGTGATGGTGCCATAATTGGTTTCATGACCGAAGATGGCGACCATGATTTCCTCAGGCACGCCGGTTTCACGCTCGATGCCGGTCAGCAGGCTGCGATTCGCGAGATAGACCGCCTGCCCGCGCGCGATCTTGCGGCTATCGATATGCTTTTGCTTATAGGGCTCGAAGGGCGGGATCGGTGCATCGCCAACCACAGGCCCGTTGCCGCGATCCAGCGCCGCGACGCGGGGATTGAAGCTGAGCCCGGTGATCGCGCGATTGAAGGTGGCATCGCTAACGCCCATCGCCCGCGCCTTGCCACGCAGGCTCTCCAGATAGTTTGAGAAGCCAGCGGCGGTCGAGGCATCGACCGGGTCGTTTGATGACGGGAGCGGCGCATTCTGCGCCTGAGCGGCAGGCGCGAGCGCAAGCAATGCGATCGCAGCCAGAGTGGCGGGAAACAGGCGGCGGCGCAGGGCGTGAAAGGATTGCATGGCGCGCATAGTGGCAGGTTTTGCGAATGAGGCAAAGCCGCCTGCTGCACATCCTGGCGCATCCAATGCATTCTCAAGCCAGATATGCCCGTGAAGATCAGCCGGGCTTCCCTTGCCGCGAAACTTCGATTAGGGGGCGGCGTGTGCGGACAGGTGGCCGAGTGGTTTAAGGCAGCGGTCTTGAAAACCGCCGTGGGTTAACGCTCACCGTGGGTTCGAATCCCACCCTGTCCGCCATTTCTCGTCCTGATCGATATGTCCGCGTCGCAATAGTCGGCCGCTGCTCTGGCAATGGCAGGAAGACCGGCAGATAGGCGCTCTGCCTAGCGCAATGACGAAGCGAAGATTGCGCTCGTCTGCTGGACGCATCGCTGTGAGATGCGCTACCGATAACTAGAAAGGGCGTTAGCGCAGCTTATGGACGATCATCGCAAACCGATCATTTTAGGAGATGAGACCGGCCGCCTCGCTGCGCTCGACCGGCTTGCCATCCTCGATACGCCACAGGAAGAGCCCTTCGAGCATGTCGTGTCGCTCGTCCAGTCCGTGCTGGGCGTTCCGATCGTTGCCGTCTCGCTGATCGACAAGGAACGGCAGTGGTTCAAGGCCAGCGCCGGTCTGGCGGTCACTGAAACGCCGCGAAGCATTTCCTTTTGTACCCACGCCATTGAGCAGACCGAACCCTACATTGTCTCAGACGCACAAATCGATGCACGTTTTGCTGCTAATCCGCTCGTGCTGGGAGAGCCTGGCATTCGAAGCTATGCCGGTGTGCAGCTCCGCACGATGGAGGGCTATGTTGTCGGCACCTTGTGCGCCATTGACCAGAAGCCCCGCGAGTTCAGCGCGCACGAGATTGCGATGCTCTCCAACTTCGCGAAGATCGTCGAGCGCGAGCTTGAGTTGCGGCAGATCGCGGAATGCGACTCCCTCACAGGGGCGCTCACGCGTCGGGCCTTTTTCCAGAAAGCCAATGATGAGATCGAGCGGTTTCAGCGCTACGGGCGGCCGACGTCACTCGTGCTTGCGGACCTGGATCACTTCAAAAGCGTGAACGACACTCACGGGCACGTCGCTGGTGATACCGTGCTGTGTGCGGCGACTAAACTGGTCATCAACACGATCCGTCCGGTGGACAGTCTGGGGCGGTTGGGCGGTGAAGAGTTTGCCGTTCTGCTGCCAGAGACGGAGGGCAGCGCGGCTCTGGATGCTGCAGACCGTTTCCGTAAATTGCTCAGCCAGACCAGCATCAAATTGCCGGGAGGCGGCGCGATTTGCGTGACCGCGAGCTTTGGCATCGCGCAAATATCTGGTGAGATCCGTACCGTAGAGCAATGGGTCGCCACAGCGGACCGCGCGCTTTATGCCGCCAAACGGGCTGGTCGCAACCAGTGCCGCAGCGCAAATTGAGCGCGGACGTGCAGGACGTTTGACTTGTCAACAACCGCTTCTTATGGGCAGCAACATAAGGAAATTGCGCAATCATTCTCGTGGAGGCTCTTGGTTTTATCGGTGACATACCGCTGAAATCTTGCTTCGGCGGCCTTGACGTTCATCCGCACGAGCCGAAATGCTCAATAATGATGCCAATGCGCTCTGACATTGAATGAGGGAAATTGTTGTGACCGCGACGACACTGGACACCCGCAAGCCTGCCGGGGCGAAGATTATCGATGGGCGCGATGTCGCCAAGAAAATGCGCGTCGAGCAAAAGGAGCGTGTCGATGCTCTTGAGGCGGCCACTGGCGTTATCCCTGGCCTCGCGGTCATTCTCGTCGGAGAAGATCCTGCCTCCGCGCTTTATGTGTCGAACAAGGTGAAGGCCTGCGAAGCTGTTGGCATCCAGTCGTTCAGCCACCGCTTTCCCGCCACAATCACCAATGAAGAGCTGCTTGGCCTCATCAAGACGCTGAATGCCGATCCAAGCGTGCATGGCATATTGGTGCAGCTCCCCCTGCCCGCCCATATCGACATGGAACAGGTGCTGGAAACGATCGCGCCGGAAAAGGATGTTGACGGCTTCCACCTTTATAATGTCGGTGCGCTCGTGGTCGGTCGGCAGATCTTCCCGCCTTGCACGCCTTTTGGGGTGATGAACCTCCTCAAGCATGAGAATATCCCCATCGAGGGCCGCAATGTCGTCGTGGTTGGCGCCTCCAATATCGTGGGCAAGCCGATGGCGCTGATGCTGATGGCACAGGACGCGACCGTTGCGATCTGCCACGCCAAGACGCGCGATCTCGCGCAGTTCACGATTCTTGCGGACATCCTCGTGGTGGCAGCGGGCGTGCCCAACCTCATCCTGCCGCAGATGGTGAAGCATGGCGTGGTGGTGATCGATGTGGGCATCAACCGGCTGCCGAGCGGCAAGGTTGTGGGCGATGTGGATTTCGAGGGCGTCTCTAAGAAGGCGAGCTACATCACGCCGGTTCCGGGCGGCGTCGGTCCAATGACCATCGCGATGCTGCTGGAGAATACGCTGCAATCTGCTGAGCGTTATGGTCGCAAGCTGGGCTGAGCATCAGGCTGCATGATTGACATCGCCGTCAGCCAGGGCACAAGAAGCGGCGATGCCTGACCTGATGCAAGACCCCGACGCGCCCGTGCTCTTTTTCGATTCCGGCGTTGGGGGCTTGTCCATCCTCGGCCCGGCGCAGGCGCTGCTGCCGACCATGCCGGTCGTTTATGCGGCCGATAGCGCAGGCTTTCCCTACGGCACCAAGACGGAGGCGGAAATCGCTGGCCGGGTGCCTGCTCTGCTCGGTAGGCTGGTGGAGCGCTATCGCCCGCGCATAGCGGTGATCGCCTGCAACACCGCCTCTACCATTGCACTTTCCGCCGTTCGTGCCGCGCTTGATATTCCAGTGGTCGGCACAGTCCCCGCGATCAAACCCGCCGCCCTCGCCTCCCGCACCCGCGTGATCGGCGTACTCGGCACTGACGCGACCGTACGTCAGCCCTATGTGGACCGGCTCGCCGCAGAGCATGGTGCCGATTGCATCGTACTGCGCCATGGCAGCGCGGCACTGGTCGCTTATGCAGAGGCGCGCCTGCGCGGGGAGCCTGCCGATCCTGCAATCCCGGCGGATGCGCTTGCTGGCCTGCTGGATCAACCCGGTGGCGAGCAGATGGACATGGTCGTGCTGGCCTGCACACATTTTCCGCTGGTGCGCGACGAGTTGGCGGCGGCTGCGCCCCAATCGATCACATTTCTCGACGGTGGCGAGGGGATTGCCCGCCGGATCGCTTTTCTCAATGGTGGTGCGCCATGGCCCGCCGCGCGACCGGAGGGTGTTGCCGTTTTCACAAGGCGGGATGCCTCCGTTATGCGCCTTGCGCCTGCGCTCGCAAAGTTTGGCTTGAGCCATATCAATGCGTTGTAGCGCGGCATCAGTAGGACCTTTTGTCCAGCTGCGATGCGTTATCAGTGGCGTTATAGGCCGTGGCAAGTTAAGGCGCGCGTAATAGACGGGGTTGCTGCCGAGCATGAATTACCAGCATATCTTCAATCAGGCGATTGAGCGCCTGCACGGTGAAGGGCGCTATCGCGTCTTCATAGACATCCTTCGCAACAAGGGTGCCTTCCCCAATGCGCGCTGCTTTGCGGGCCATAATGGTCCCAAGCCGATCACCGTCTGGTGCTCCAACGACTATCTGGCGATGGGCCAGCATCCCAAAGTGATCGCCGCAATGGAAGAAGCGCTGCACGATGTGGGCGCAGGCTCAGGCGGCACGCGCAACATCGGCGGCAACACCCATTATCATGTCGATCTGGAAGCCGAGCTTGCCGATCTGCATGGCAAGGAAGGCGCTTTGCTCTTCACATCGGGCTATGTCTCGAATGAAGCGACGCTCGCCACTTTGGGCAAGCTGCTGCCAGGCTGCATCATCTTTTCCGACGCGCTCAATCATGCTTCGATGATTGCGGGCATCCGCAACTCGGGCTGCGAGAAGCGCGTTTTCCGCCACAATGACCTCGATCATCTGCGCGAATTGCTGGAAACGGCAGACCCGGATGCACCCAAGCTGATCGCCTTCGAGAGCGTCTATTCAATGGATGGCGATGTTTCGCCGATCCACGCCATTTGCGATCTTGCCGATGAGTTCAATGCGCTGACCTATTGCGATGAAGTGCATGCGGTCGGCATGTACGGCCCGCGCGGCGGCGGCATCACCGAGCGGGACGAAGCGGCTGAGCGCGTCACGATCATCGAGGGGACGCTGGGCAAAGCCTTTGGCGTGATGGGTGGCTATATCGCTGCCGATCAGGTCATTGTGGATGTGATCCGCAGCTATGCGCCGGGCTTCATCTTCACGACCTCGCTTTCGCCGGTTCTGGCAGCAGGCGTGCTCGCTGCGGTGCGTCACCTCAAGCAGAGCCAGATCGAGCGCGATGCGCAGCAGGCATCTGCGGCATTCCTTAAGGCAGAGATGGCGGGCGCAAACCTGCCCGTTATGCCATCGGTCACGCACATCGTGCCACTGATGGTCGGCGATCCGATCAAGGCCAAGCGCATCAGCGATATTTTGCTCGCAGAATATGGCGTTTATGTGCAGCCTATCAATTACCCCACCGTTCCGCGCGGCACAGAGCGTCTGCGCTTCACGCCCGGCCCTTCGCACAGCGAAGAGATGATGCGCGATCTGGTCGGCGCGCTTGTGGAAATCTGGGACAGGCTTGAGCTGGAATTTCGCCAGGCGGCCTGAGTTCAGTTCGCGGCGGCGCTTTCAACGAGGCGCCTGAGCACATCGCTTGTGACTGGCGGCGACCTTAGAAAGCCCTGATAGCAAGTGCAGCCCGCACGCGCGAGCAGCGCCAATTGCTGCTCGGTCTCGACACCCTCTGCAATCACACCCAGATCAAGCGAGCGAGCCATATCGATGATGGCGCGCACGATGATGCTATCGCGCGCCGTGCTTGTGATATCCCGCGCCAGAGAGCTGTCGATCTTGAGATAATCGAGCGGCAACGCCTTGAGATAGGCGAGGCTGGAATAGCCCGTGCCGAAATCATCCACCGCAACGGCCAGCCCGGCATCGCGCAATTGCGCAAGCAACAGCCCTGCCCCATCCAGATTCTCCACGAGCCCGCTTTCGGTCAGTTCAACCGTCAACCTGCTGCGCTCAAAACCTGTTTCATCGATGAGACGCAGAAAATTGCGCAGGAAATCGGGCTCGGAAATATCGCCTGCCGTCACATTCACAGCCAGCCGCAAATGTTTGAGCGATTCCGGCCAGGCCGCCGCTTCCGTCAGCGCACGCGCATGAATATGATCGGAGAGCGGCAACAGAAAATCGGAGCGCTCGGCGATGGCAAACAGCGCGCCAGCGCCAATCTCGCCATAATCATGATGCTGCCAGCGCGCGAGGGCTTCCACACCCACGATCGCATCATCTGCCATAGCATATTGGGGCTGAAAAAGGATCTGGATCTGGCCGCTATCCAGGGCATAGCGCAAATCATTGTGCAGCCGATCATCGTCGAGGATCTGGCTATTCTGGTCCGCAATGCGGATGCGAATCCCACCCTGAGCGCCACCCCGCCGGGCATCGGCCAGCGCATTGCTCGCCCGACGTAGCAGCATCTCGGCGGTGTCGCCCTGCTGACCCACCGCAATGCCACAGCGACCCGACAAGCGGATGAGAAAATCGCCCGCGTTAAAGGGCCGCCCAATCTCGGCCACGAGTTGTCGTGCGAGCAATGTCGCCCGGTCCAGCGGAGCCTGGTCTGAGCCAGCCTCACCAAGCAGCGCAACAACAAATTCCGCGCCGGTTAGCCGCGCGACCAGCGCATCACGCGCGCCCATAGCCTCGACAAGCCGCGTCAGGCGCATCGCGACCCGCGTGAGCATCGCATCGCCCACAAGGCGCCCATAAGCGCTATTGACCCGATCAAACTCGCCAAGACCGATGAGGAGAACCACAGGCAAGCGCGGCTCTTCCTGTGACTTGTCCAGAAAGCTTAGCGCACCCAGGCGGCTCGCAAGACCCGTCATCGGGTCGCGCTCACGGGAATTGAGGTGGCGGTGCGTGGCGAGCTCTTCCACTTCGCCGCTGAAGCCCTGTGCATCTGGGTAAAGATGCTGCACCAGCCTGCGCCCCGGCTGTGCAGGCACGGCATGGGCAAAGGCTGCGGGCATGAGATCATCGACGGCATGGCGGATCGCCGCCAGTGCGCCTGCCCTGTCCGCGCGATCAAGCGCACGCACCAGATCGCTGATGCTCCACCGCGCATAATCGGCATCCGGCACCATGATCTTCAGCAATTCGGCAAGCGCCGGGCTCACGGAGAGCGTCCGCTCCAAGCCATTCCAGCGCCAGAACAGCGCATCGCTTCTCTGCACGGCATGGCGGTTGCGAGACGCGGCCATGCTGCCCATCAACCGCTCGGCCAGCTTGTCAGCGGATCGCAATGCGCTCTCCAACCGAGGCAGCGTGATCGCGCCATCGAGCATATGCGTGACGCCCGCGGCAACAAGGTCCGGCACATGCTTGGCGCCAACATCATCCAGCAGCGCCAGCACAGCACCGCCTGAGGCCTCCACGGCGTCTGCAATGCCCTGCACCATCGCCATGGCCTGATCGGCTGGCGTGCCGCGCAGATCCAGCAGGGCGATGCGCGCCAGACTGCTCAGATAGCGGCTCTCCGCCCTGTCTGGCCTGCGCGCCGCGACCGGCTTCCAGCCAAGCCTGCTCGCGAGCAAGGAAAGCTCATCGCGCTGATCGAGCGACAGGATGAAGAGCGGCAGCCCCTCGGGACTTGCCGGCAAGCCATTCAGCTGCGTCGTAGGAGCTTCGTCATGAAGAGATGGAGAATGCGTCAAAGTAGGTCGGCCTGCCTCAATCTCGGGCGGGATGGTTGCGCCATCAACATGCATCGCCTAGCTAATGTATATGGCGAACGCAAACGCGACCACATCCTTAAGCCAAGACTCAATGCGCGATCTCCACGGTCGCAGCATTAATTATCTGCGCATATCGGTGACGGACCGCTGCGATCTGCGCTGCCGCTACTGCATGAGCGAAACGATGCAGTTTCTGCCACGCAGCGAAATCCTTACGCTGGAAGAGATTGCGATCATCGCAGAGCGCTTCATTGCGCGCGGCGTGAAGCGCATTCGTCTCTCCGGTGGCGAGCCTTTGGTGCGGCGCGATTTTGCGGAGCTTGCGTGGGCACTGGGGCGTCATGTGAAGTCCGGCGCGCTGGATGAGCTCACGCTGACCACCAATGGCACCCAATTGGCCACCCATGCGCAAATGCTGGTCGATGCAGGCATCCGCCGCATCAATGTGAGCCTGGACGCGATCGATGCCGATGCCTTTGCGCACATCACGCGTGGCGGTGATCTCGCCAAGGTACTGGCCGGGCTTGAGGCTGCGCGCGATGCTGGCCTCAAGGTCAAGATCAACATGGTTGCCCTGCGTGATTTCAACGAGGGGCAAGTGCTGCCGCTGCTCGGCTATTGCGAGCGGATGGGGTTCGATCTCACATTGATCGAGACGATGCCGCTCGGTGAGGTGGCTGAGGATCGCTCGGATCGCTACCTGCCGCTGGTGGAGGCTATTGCGCCCATCCGTGAGGCTTATGATCTCATTCCCCTGCAGGAGCGTACAGGCGGCCCTGCGCGCTACTTTGGCCTCTCCGGCCTTAAGACCAAGCTTGGCCTCATCACGCCGCTCTCACAGAATTTCTGCGCCGATTGCAATCGGATGCGGCTGACGTGCCAGGGTCGAATCTATATGTGCCTTGGACATGAGGATCATATCGATCTGAAAGCCGCTTTCCGTGAGCAGGGTGTCTCCGGTCTGGATGCGCTGCTCGACAAGGCATTGGCCGCAAAGCCGCTCGCCCATGATTTCAATGTCGAAAAGGGCGCTGCCCCTTCGACGCGCCGTCACATGAGTGTGACGGGAGGATAGGTCTTAAAGGTCATGGAAGAGCGTAAACTGGCCCTTCTGGCCTCGCCCACGGAAGCTGCGCAAGATGCAGCAGAGCGCCTGCGCGCCGTCATGCCGTTCGTTAGCCTCAACGAGGCGGATACGGTGATTGCGCTGGGTGGAGATGGCTTCATGCTGCAGACACTGCATGCCATGCTTGAAAACCATCGCACTGTGCCTGTGTTCGGCATGAACCTTGGCACAGTCGGCTTCCTGATGAATGAGTGGCGGCAGGATGGGCTGGACCAGCGGCTCGCCCGCGCCAAGGCCTTCAAGGTCAACCCGCTGCGCATGCATGCAACGACGGTGAGCGGCGAGCAGGTGACGCTACCGGCCATCAACGAGGTCTCGCTGCTGCGTGAAACCCGGCAGACGGCGTGGCTCGAAGTCTCCGTGAATAACCGCATCGTGATATCGGAGCTGGTGTGTGATGGCGCGCTGGTGGCCACCCCGGCCGGATCAACCGCCTATAACCTCTCGGCACAAGGGCCGATATTGCCGCTTGATAGCGCCTTGGTCGCCCTCACCCCGATCAGCCCCTTCCGGCCGCGGCGCTGGCGTGGCGCTATCCTGCCGGAACGCACGCGCATCAAGATGCGGGTGGTCGATCCGGTCAAGCGACCCGTATCCGCTGTGGCGGATCAGCGCGAAGTACGTGACGTGGCGCAGGTTGAAATCGCTGTGGATTTCGCGATGCCGCTGACCTTGCTGTTCGATCCCGAGCATACGCTCGACGATCGGATCGCTGCCGAGCAATTTATCTCATAACGGCTCTTGCCATCCTTTCAAACCCGCTGCTATAGGCCCGGCCTCGCCGATTGATATCGGCGAAGATGTTGTTCCCTGATAGCTCAGCGGTAGAGCTCTCGACTGTTAATCGAGCGGCCGTAGGTTCGAATCCTACTCAGGGAGCCACTCTTCTGGATTGAGCGATGCCAAGGCTGCGAGCTCTCCATTTCTTTATCACCAAGCATAGTTTGGAATGACGCGGGCTGCCGCTGAGCGTGGTGGCGCGCTTGCACATGACCGGATCGCCGGTGACCGCAGCAATTGCCGATCACACGCTTCATGCCTCCGGCACGCACAACCCATGCCCACTGAGCCAGCACCTTGGAACATTTCCCCCATCCAAAGGTTAAAGGTCTGAATGCCATTTCCCGTGAAAAAGCATTTAGAACTTAGGAGGAACAATGAGCACGTCCGCAAAAAGCAATACTGGGCTGGCTCTCGTGGCGGTCGCCGCTGCAGGGGCTGCCTATTGGGTTTGGCAAAAGCTCAGCCTGACAAAATCGACCGATGCGCCAGCAGCAGCTTTTGCCGGATCAGCAGCGAACAAAGGCTCTTTCGTGAATACGCGCGATGCGGGGCCCGAAAATACCCGCGACGAATATGGAGAGGATTGGGACAAGCTCGACCAATCGTCTGACGAATCATTCCCGTCCAGCGATCCGCCCGCGCAGCATGATTTTCGTACGCCAGAGCCGATCGAATATCCCAAAGGCTGAGCGAGGCTGCCAAGGCTCCGCCTATCCAGTCTTGGCAATTTAGGTGGATCGACATTCAGCCCTGACGGCCTGCAAATGGCCTCTCCGCACTTCTAGTGCTCACGGACCTTAAGTCCGCTGCGCTCCGGGTCACGGAAAGTCACCATTTTCGGCACGTCATCATCTGAATGTCGATCCGCCCTAGACTGCAAACAAAAAGGGCTCCGAAATCGGAGCCCTTCGCGTATCTGGAAGTGGTTCAACCCTTTTTGAGAGTAAGGCCACCAAAGCGCTTGTTGAAGCGAGCGACCTGGCCGCCCTGATCCAGCAGACGCTGATTGCCGCCGGTCCAGGCGGGGTGCGACGAAGGATCGATATCCAGCGTCAGCGTGTCGCCTTCCTTGCCGTAGGTCGAGCGCGTCTGAAACGTGCTGCCGTCCGTCATCTGGACGGTGATGAAGTGGTAATCGGGATGGCCGTCTTTTTTCATGGTCTTTGCTCCATAAGCGACTGGTTTCCGACCAGTCAGGGGCGGATAGGAAGCGCGGCCCTTAACGTGCAAAGGCCGCGCTGGCAATATGAATTGGGCAAGAAGCGCCCCGATCAATCTTTTGGCGGATCGGCAATCATCGCTGTGCACTGCGTTTCCGCGCAGAGCTTGCCATTGATCGAGGCTTTGCCCGAAAATTTGCAGATCGATCCGCGCAAATGCGTGAACTCCACGTGCAGATCGAGCAGATGGCCGGGCTCGACGGGAGACCGAAATTTCGCGCCTTCGATCCCCATGAAATAGACGAGCTTGCCGCTACCGGCGAGCCCGAGCGATTCCACGGCCAGAATGCCAGCCGTCTGTGCCAGCGCCTCGATGATCAGCACGCCCGGCATGATTGGCCGACCAGGAAAATGCCCCTGGAAGAACTGCTCGTTCATCGAGACGGCCTTCACCGCGTGGATCGAGGTTTTGGGAACCATCGAGACCACGCGGTCAACCAGCAACAATGGATAGCGATGTGGCAGCGCAGCCATGATCCGGCGGATATCCAACCCGCCGGTCTGCTCGCTTGCCTCTGCTTCCGGTCCGCTCATCAGCTCTTAGCGCCCCTCGCCCGGACGGGCAGCCGGTGCTGGCGTCGCCGGTGCAGCGGCACCTGCGGCAGGAGCCGCGCCCTGCTGCGCCTGGCCTGGCTGCCAGCCCGCTGGTGGCGTGATGCTGACGGAAGGAACCAGAGCGTTGATCTCGGTCACCAGAAGACGCGTAACATCTGCGGTCGGCACGAAAGCTTCGGCTGCGTCAGCCTTCACGAGCATGTCGATCTTGTTCTTCGTCATCACGTTGCGCATCGCTTCGCTCAGCTTGGCGCCGATCTGCTCAAGCACATATGCGCGCGCGAGCGAGAGCGGCTGCTCGAGACGCTGAAGCTCAGCCTGAGCCTCCTGCGCGCGGCGCTGAAGCGCCGTGTAATCCGCCTGAAGCTTCTGCTGCGTTGCAGGCGGCGGGGTCTGACCAGCTGCCTGCGCCGCTGCCTGAAGTGCGGCCTGCTTTTGCTGCAGCTCGGTGTTCAGAGCGGTCTGGCGTGCATTGAACTGGTCGATGCTTGCCTTGTACGTCACCTGCATCTGCTGGCCCGCCGTCTGCGCGGCCGAAGACTGGCCAACGGCCTGCTCGACATTCACGACCGCAATTGCCTGACGAACCTGCGCCGATACGGGTGCCGAAACGCCAAGCGCTACTACGGAAACGGTTGCCATCGCGATGGCTGAAAGGATGGAATTACGCATCAGAATTGAGTTCCTATGTTGAAGGTTATCAGCTTTGTGTCGTCGCCCGGGCTCTTGAGCAGTGCCTTGGCGATATCGATGCGGAAAGGTCCGAATGGAGAGTTCCAGTTGACACCAAAGCCGACAGATACGCGAGGCTTGGGCGTGTCCCCAAGGAAGACTTCCTTGAACCCGCCAACCGACTGGCCGAACACAACCTGACCGGCCGGGCAGCTTGCATCGTTCGGGATGGCCGTCAACTTCGTGGAGTCGGTGCCATCAAAGCACTGACGTAGCCCAGCCGAATTATAGAATGGCAGTGTGATGGAGCCCGGCAGATCGATGAGCGTGGGCGCTCTGACGCCGAAGACAGCGCCGACATCCACGAACACTGATGGACGAAGGCCCATGTCGCGGGCACCCGCGCCAAGTGGAATTTCGACCTCGAAATGGGCGAGATAATAAGCGCGACCGCCGATTGAATCGTCAGACCAAGTCTCACGGTCCTCATTCAGACCAGTAACGTTGCCAGCTTCATCGTAGAGATATTGCTTGCGAATGATCCGGGGACCAACGCCACGAATATCGAAGCCGCGCATCTGCGGCTCGCCAAGGAAGAAGCGATCGACCAGCCGCACCGGATCGGTGAATGCAGACGACGAGCTTTCCAGCGACTTGATGTAGCCAGCTTCACCCTTGACCGAGAAGATGAACCCTCCGCCCAGTGGCCAATATTTGTCAGCAGCCAAACGATTGCGCAGATATTTTACGCTGCCACCGAGGCCCGCAAAATCCTGGCTGAAGGTGATGCTGTGGCCACGCGTTGGACGGATGCGGTTATCGCGCGAGTCGAAAATGAGCGAGTAACCGACCGTTGAGGTCGTGCGTTTGCCGATTGCGTCGCACAGATATTGGCTGCCGCGCAAAGGATCGCATTCCAAGACGCCTGGCGTGATACGATCACTATAATATTGCGACCGATCAAGCGTAACGTCATCGAACGTCAGGCCATAGCGCAGAGCAAGAGAGAGATATTCGGTGATCGGAACACCGGCACGAACCTGAAAACCAGTCCGGATCTGGCTGTACAAAGTGTTGCGGTCATTGCCCGAAGTGAAGTTGAACGAGTTCGTGTCCTGACGGAAGATATCTGCGCCGAGTGCGATATTCCTGTCGAACAGATAAGGCTCGGTGAAGCCCAAGTTCAACGATTTTGAGTAGCTCGAATAATTGACCGAGGTGCGCAGCTCCTGGCCCATGCCCCGGAAGTTGCGCTGCGTGATCGAGGCCGAGAGAATGAACCGCTCAAGGCTGGAGAAACCTGCAGAGAGCTGCAGCTCGCCCGTGGCTTTCTCTTCCACATTGGTCTCGAGGATGATGCGATCCGGCGCGGAACCGGGCTTCTGCTCGATCTCGAGCCGCTCCTGGAAGAAGCCGAGCGAGTTGATACGATCCTGCGATCGGCGCACCTGAAAAGTGTTGAACGCGTCGCCTTCATGCAGACGGAACTCGCGGCGAACCACTTTATCCTGCGTGAGCGTATTGCCGTTAATGTCAATCCGCTCAACGTAAACGCGTGGCGCGTTCGCGATGCGGAAGCTGAGCGACATCGTCAGGTCTTCCTTGCTCCGGTTGAACTCGGGCTGCACGTCAGCGAAAGCATAACCGAAGAGACCGGCAGTCTGGTTCAGCTGCTCGACCGTGTCTTCAACCGCCTTCGCATTGTACCAATCGCCCTTCTTCATCCGCAGCGAACGCGTGAGGCCATCCGAGCTCAGATCACGAATGTCGCTCTTCACGGTGACATCGCCAAATTTGTAGCGGTCGCCCTCTTCCACCACATAAGTGATGATGAAGTCCTGCTTGTTGGATGTCAGCTCAGCCACGGCGGAGACAACGCGGAAATCCGCATAGCCCTGCGTCAGATAGAATTGACGAACCTTCTGCTGATCATAGGCCAGCCGATCCGGATCATAAGTGGTGCCGGATGAAAAGATGCGGAACCAGCGCGATTGCTTGGTCGCCATCTCGCTGCGCAACTGACCATCGCCGAACTTCTCGTTGCCGATGATGTTGATCTGGCGGACCTTGGACTTTGGTCCTTCGGAAATCTCATAGACGATATCGACGCGGTTCTGATCGAGCTTGACCAGCTTTGGATCGACCACCGCAGCAAAACGGCCCTAGC
>Ga0307414_10000891_pt1 | contig 15268 bp, 12 predicted proteins | sample DK1Ometagenome_FD_203804 | JGI IMG/M metagenome (GOLD analysis project Ga0307414, IMG submission 203804) | Maize rhizosphere microbial communities from greenhouse at UC Davis, California, United States - DK15-O-3 | ecosystem: Host-associated > Plants > Roots > Rhizosphere > Soil | place: USA... | reverse complement strand
AGTGTAACTGAGCAAGTACCTCGGGCTGCGAGGTGTGTAGCTGCGGAGAGTCCGGCAAAACCAGACCCAATCACCACCACGTGTGTTTGCGGCATGGGATCAGTTGTTATGCATGTAGACCATCAAGCTCTCCTTGAGTAGTTTACGGGCAATATGAATTCGATTTTTCACAGTTCCAATCGGAATCTGGAGCGTATCAGCGATCTCTTGATACTTGAATCCTCGGAAATACATCTCAAAAGGAACTTTGTACCCTTCATCCAACCGCTCGATCGCTGCACGAATATCCGTCAGCGTAAAGCTGCCGAATACCTCATTTTCGATCAGGGCATCGCCTGAATTGAGGTAGTGCAGGTTATCTGTCTTGTCGACAAATGTCCCCCTTCTCACCATCCGCTGGTAGTTGGTGAAAAAGGTGTTTTTCATAATTGTATAGAGCCACGCCTTAAGGTTGGTGCCTTCGGCAAACTTATCCTTGTTGGAGAAAGCCTTGAGGAATGTGTCCTGAAGCAGGTCATTGGCATCGTCCACATCTTTGGTGAGTTTCAAAGCAAAGGGTTTCAGCGAACTTGACGCCTTGTTGAGGGAGTAGCTAAATTCCAGAGTTGTCATAGTGGACTTATTTTGTTTAACGAAAGTTAGGAAAGGTTAAACAAAAAACCAAATCCGGTTTGCAAAAACTTAAATACCAAGGTGGTATAGAAGCTTGATGGGCATGTCAAAAAAGGCGTAAAAACGATCAATAGGGGAGAAATCGGATGAGTTCTTCGGATTATAACCTTAAAAAATTATTTTAACAGAAGCTTTAATGGCTATACCGAATAGCTGCCGCTCAGAGCAGCGCTGTTGGTAAGGAGCAAAGAAGTTGAGAGTAAAAAGTTATTGCCGCTGCCAGAAAGCACCAAGAGTCATTTAATCTTGGCCTCCAACTGTCATCAGATACCGACGGCACTTATTTCCGCCAGGATCTTTCGGAAGTCAGCGAAGTCACGCATCACCCGGACGTTTTTAGGGAAATGAAGCTCTCTGCCGATCACCTGATAGCCAGACATCAGAATCTGGGCGGCTGGAAACTTCGCGGAAAGTGCGTTAATATAGTCTTGTACGTGTTCTGCTGAGGGCGACGAAGTCACGACAGTCAACAAATAGTCCGGCTGATGAAGGCGATAGACAGAAAGGAGGTCAGCGCTGGGAGTACTCTGACCAAGGTAGACCACACGATGTCCGCTGGCCTTGATCAAGTAGTTCGAAAAGAGCAGCGAAATCTCATGCAGTTCACCCTCGGGCAGGAAGAGCAGAAAAGTCCCTCCATCGCTTGGTTTTGCCAGTCCATCGATCGCTACGATCAACTTTTGTCTGACCAGATTGGAGATAAAATGCTCTTGAGCCGGCGCGATGGCACCCGTCTGCCAAAGCACTCCAATCCTGGACATGAAGGGATAGATCAATTCAAACATCGTCCGCTCAAATCCATACCTGCGGATCTGAGATGAGATAATCTCCTCAAAGCGATACTCATCCATATTGATCAGACAAAGAGTAAGCGCGTGAATCTGGTCATCCAGCGCCTCCGATTCATCCGTCACCCGAAGCACCTCGGCGCGGATCTCCTCGGGACGTAGCGCCGCAATCTTACTGATCTTGAAGCCATTTTCATTCAACAGCGCGACGTTCAATATGAGCTTCAGGTCCTCATTATCGTAATAGCGGATATTGGTATCCGTCCGCTTGGGGTTGAGCAAGTGATAGCGTTGCTCCCAAATCCGCAGGGTATGCGCCTTGATGCCGGACAGCTGTTCCAGATTCTTGATCGAATATGTGCTCAATGGTTTTTGTGTTTAAAAATAGTTTTGGGCCAAAAACAGCCCGAAAGATACAGCTTTACTTCCTCCGGTTCGATGTGCGACTGAAGTGCTTTAATTAAAGCCCGTCAGTGTAGCGAATCAACCAAAATCCGGTTGAAATGTTCAAATCTATTTTTTTGAATTACCCGGGACAAAATTTTTCGCAGATGTAACATGCGCCTTTCACGGATTTTCAGATGAATGAGAGCACTCATTTCGGCTAAACGATGGAAATGTCCCCAGAGTAAGAGTTTCCAACCCAACGTCTTGCGTGGGGAAAAAAACAGACATCACTTTTCCCATGTGCGGACAAGACTGTTCTGTTCCGAACATTTTTTCAGCAGATATCCCGTCATTTGAGTCCATTTAAGCCTCTTTTTTTGGCACATTAATTACTACAAATAGGAAAATATTAACCACTGATGAAAAAGTATCAACTGGGAGAATTTGAAGAGGTCGTCATGCTCACTGTGGGAGTGCTGTATGACGAAGCCTATGGCGTATCCATCAAAAAGGAAATCGAAGGCCGCCTGTCTCGGGGTGTCAGCGTCGGCGCCCTGCAAACGGCGCTCAAACGATTGGAAGAAAAAGGCTATCTGAGATCCCGAGAAGGCGAATCCACCGAGGAGCGGGCGGGAAGGCCGAAGAAATATTTCCAAATCACGGCTCTGGGCAAACGGGCGCTGGAGTATTCCAAAACGACCCGCGAGGAACTATGGAAGGCTATCCCGAATATGGCTTGGGACATCAAATCGTCCGGAATCTAAGAAAGCTGCCTACAGTAGCTACTTGATCCTGCCAATTAAAAAACATGATGAAACATACTCCTCCACGTGTCCCTCTCCGCTTCTTCCGCTGGTTTTGTCATCGGGATTTGAGGGATTCTATTGAGGGCGATCTGATGGAGCTGTATGGGGAAAGGGTAAACGCAATAGGAAAAAGAAAAGCAGACTGGAAGTTTGCAAAGGATGTTTTGCTGCTCTTCCGGCCGGGCATTATCAGACAAATGGAAGGTTATCAACCTGCAAACAATATCGGTATGTACAAGAGCTATTTTAAAATCGGTTGGAGAAATCTGGTGAAAAACAAAGGTTACTCCGCCATCAATATAGGCGGTCTTGCTGTTGGGCTAACTGCAGCAATCCTTATTGCCTTGTGGGTTCATAATGAATTGACCTTCAACAAGAATTTTGAAAACTATGACAAAATTGCAGAGGTTTTACAAAACCAGACTTTCAACGGGGAGGTAGAAACCTGGTCGAGTCAGGCCAGGCAGATTGCACCCGAGCTACGCAACAATTATGGGAGTGACTTCAAGTACGTGATCATGACTTCTTGGAACGGTACCCACAAACTTACATTCAATGAGCAAGATGTAAGGAAATCCGGGAGATATATGGAGCCTGAGGTAACAGAAATGTTGACCCTCAACATGTTGTCCGGCACACGTGATGGCCTCAAAGATCCCTCTTCCATTTTACTTTCCGAATCCGCAGCAAAGGCCATTTTTGGAGATTTAGCACCTCTTGGACAAGCCATTCAGATGGATGACAAATTGGAAGTAATGGTGACTGGCGTATATGAAGACTTGCCCAGAAACTCAAATTTTCATGACCTTACGTTCATAGCTCCTTGGGAACTGTATGTAACAAGTGAAAATCTGGAAGAAAGAACAGGCTGGGGCAACAGTTGGTTTCAATCCTTAGCCCAAATTGAAGACAATGCCGACATGGATCAGGTGTCTCTCAAAATCAAGGACACCAAGCTAAATGCTGTGGTGGCTGCTGGTGATGATGATGACCGGTTTAAACCTGAAATTTTCCTCCATCCCATGAGCCGCTGGCATTTATATTCAGATTTTAAGAATGGGGTATCCGTTGGAGGCGGGATCCAATATGTTTGGTTGTTTGGGTTGGTGGGCGTATTTGTTTTGTTGCTAGCCTGCATCAACTTTATCAACCTCAACACTGCCCGTTCTGAAAAAAGAGCCAAGGAAGTTGGCATTCGAAAGACACTCGGATCGATCAGGATTCAATTGATCAATCAGTTTTTTACAGAGTCCATGATGGTGGTGGTCCTTTCATTTATCCTTTCACTTGTGCTTGCCCAACTGGCGCTGCCCTGGTTCAACGAGGTTTCGGGAAAGCAAATTGACCTGTTATGGTCGAATCCGTATTTCTGGATGATTGGTCTTGCCTTTACCATCCTTACCGGAATGATCGCTGGAAGTTTCCCGGCATTTTATATCTCATCATTTCATCCTGCCAGGGTTTTGAAAGGTGCATTTAAAGCAGGTCGTTTTTCGGCAGTTCCTCGGAAGATTCTGGTAGTGGCTCAGTTTACAGTTTCGATCACGCTCATCATTGGAACCTTGATTGTTTTCAAACAAATTCAGTTTACCAAAAACCGCCCCATCGGATACGATAATATTGGAGTGATTTCGGCTCCTATCAGAGCAGATGGCATACGGGATCATTTCGATGCCTTCAGAAATGATCTGCAAAACTCAGGTGCAGTTAAGGAAGTGGCGCTGACAGACTCCCCATTGACAGCAACGAATGTGACAAATGGCGGCTTTACTTGGGAAGGCAAAGATCCTGGTATGGCAGAAGAATTTGCTACGCTTCGTGTAACCCATGAATTTGGGGAAATGATTGATTGGCAGATTCTGGATGGCAGGGATTTTTCAAGGGATTTTGCATCTGACTCGATGGCTTTTATCATCAATGAATCAGCAGCGAAATACCTTGGCATGGAGAATCCCGTCGGCAAATCACTCAAGTGGGGAAATAATGGAGAATATAAAATAATAGGTGTTGTCAAAGATATGATCACACAGTCTCCTTATTCTCCTGTCAAGCAAATGCTTTTCTTTCTCAACTATAAGCGGGTGAATCTGGCGCATGTTAAGATTAATCCGGATGTAAGTGCAACCGAAGCTTTAAGTAAGATTGAAACTGTATTCAAAAAATATGATCCTTCCAATGCCTTTGAATACTCATTTGTAGATCAGGATTATGGCAAAAAATTCGACAACGAAAGGCGGATTGCCAAACTGACCTCGGCCTTTGCTGCACTTGCCATGCTGATCAGCTGCCTCGGACTTTTTGGATTGGCTTCATTCATCGCAGAACAACGGACCAAAGAAATTGGAATCAGAAAAGTCATGGGGGCTTCTGTAGCCAATTTATGGAGCATGTTGTCCAAAGATTTTGTATTGCTTGTGGTCATCTCAAGTTTGATTTCTATTCCGATCGCTTATCATTATCTGAGTAGCTGGTTGGAAAACTATGAGTATCGAACATCAATTTCATGGTGGATTTTCGCTGTCACGGGTTTTGGCGCAGTATTGATCACATTAATGACTATTAGCTATCAATCCTTAAAAGCTGCCCTAATGAATCCGGTGAGGAGTCTGAGATCAGAATGATATGAAAACCACTCCTCCCCATCTCCGTTCCCGCTTCTTTCGCTGGTTTTGCCTTCTGAATTTGAGGGGTAGTAGCTCCGAAACGGAGAGTTATTCAATTAAGAGCGGCATCGATTGATTTGTCCCTAACCGGATCAGCTTTTTAACATCGTCCTCCATCGCCCAATTTTGTCCGTGATCGCACAAGTCAACTGACAAACAAGGCCTATTCTCGCTGGAATAGGCCTTGTTTGTTGTGGCACACTTATTCCTACAATTAGATAATATTATTTTGCCGTGAAATCAAGCAGCTTGCTGGCAACACACAATGGGATGATTATCAGTAATACGAAGATTTTCCCGATCCGCCGCGGCGGACGGGACAGTCTATAGAACCGCTGAAAAAATTTATAATGATATGAAAGACTTTCAACTGGGTGAATTTGAAGAGATCGTGATCCTGACCGTCGGGATTCTCAACCAATCAGCCTACAGCGTAGGAATCAAAGACGAGATCGAACTGCGGCTATCGCGGACAGTCAGCATGGGTGCACTTCACACTGCGCTCAACAGGCTGGAGGAAAAAGGGTACCTAAAATCCCACTCCGGCGAGTCCACCGAAGAGCGGGCAGGCAGACCGAGGCGGTATTTCGAAATCACAGCACTTGGCAAGAAAGCCATACAACATGCCAAAGACACCCGGGATGAGCTCTGGAGCGCCATTCCAAAAACACTGTGGCAGGCTAATCTAGCGGGTATCTAGTCCATGAAAAAAGAAGCTGCTTCTCCACCGGGCGCCTTCCTCCGCTTCTTCCGCTGGTACTGCCATCCCAGGATGCGGGATTACATCGAAGGCGACCTGATGGAAGTGTATGACAGAAGAGTAAAAGAATCGGGGAAGCGCAAAGCTGACTGGAAGTTTATTCTAGATGTGCTGCTGCTCTTCCGGCCGGGAATCATCAGACCAAGAAGACCCTATCAAGATTTAAACACCTATGGTATGTATAAAAGCTATTTTAAAATCGGCTGGAGAAACCTTCTCCGTGACAAAGGCTTCTCGCTGATCAATGTCGGCGGGTTGGCTATGGGAATGGCTGTGGCGATGTTGATAGGATTGTGGATCTGGGATGAAGTGTCTTTCGACTCCTATTTTGAAAACCACGACCGGCTGGCCAAAGTGATGTTGAACCAGACGGACCAAACCGAGACCTCCACGGACGGAACCATCGCCACGCCATTGGAAGATGCGCTCAGGACGCTTTACCCCGATGATTTTGAAAGATTGTCGCTCATCTCCTGGAATAGTGACCGGGTGGTGATCTTTGAAGACAAGAAGCTATCTGCTCTGGGAAGGTGGGTTCAGCGTGATTTTCCCGAGATGTTCATGCTCAAGATGCTAAGCGGCAGCCGACAGGCGCTGAAAGACCCTTCTTCCGTTTTGATTTCCGCCTCGGTCGCCAAGGCGATCTTTGGCGAGGCAGATCCAATGAACCAAGCCATTCGCATAGACAACGAGCTCGATATGACCGTAGGTGGTGTGTTTGAGGATTTCCCAAAGAACACCACCTTCTACTCCACAAACCTGCTTTTGCCCTGGGATAATCAGGCGAATAGAAATAATCGACAGACCAGCTGGAGCAACCACTCTTGTGAGTTGTTTGTTTTACTAAGCGAAAAAGCGGGCGACGTCACGGCTCTCAGCGAAAAGGTCAAGAACGTTCCCACGCCACACATCACCAAGATCAAGGAGGAGATCCTGCTTCATCCGCTCGACAAGCTCCATCTGTATGACGAGTTTGAAAACGGGAAGGCAGCCGGTGGAAGGATCGAGTTTATCTGGCTATTTGGAAGCATCGGGGCCTTTGTCCTGCTGCTGGCTTGCATCAACTTCATGAACCTGTCTACCGCCAGGAGTGAAAAGCGCGCTAAGGAAGTTGGGATTCGCAAGGCAATCGGATCGATTCGGCAGCAGTTGATCACGCAGTTTCTCTGCGAATCGATGGTAGTCGCATTGCTGGCTTTTGTGCTTTCCCTCTGCATGACTCGCCTTGCTCTTCCTTTTTTCAACGCCATGGCCGAAAAGCAAATGCAGATACCATGGAATAGTCCTGAATTCTGGGGGCTGCTGTTAGGCTTTGTCTTGCTGACCGGAATAGTCTCAGGGAGCTATCCAGCCTTTTATCTCTCTGCCTTCAAACCCATCGTCGTACTTAAGGGCACCTTTCGGGTCGGCCGATTTGCCCAGCTTCCACGCAATGTCCTTGTCGTCATTCAGTTTACAGTTTCCATCACCTTGATCATAGCTGCGATCATTGTCTTTCGGCAGATCGAGCATGCCAAAAGCAGGGTGTCGGGTTATTCGAGAGAAGGCCTGGTGACAGTCAACATCAATACCCCCGATCTGGACAGGCATTATGAGGTGGTCAAAGATGAATTGTTTCGAGCGGGAGTCGTCGCCCACATGGCAAAATCATCCTATTCTCCCGTACACTTCAGCAGTAATAATGGGCTGGAATGGCCAGGGAAGGATCCTGAGCTCTCCGTCAACTTCAGAAATGTCAACGTCACTCCAGAGTTTGGACAAACGCTCGGATGGGAAATTGTAGACGGGCGAGACTTCTTGACTGATTCCCACGCTGATTCATCAGCTGTTATTTTCAATGAGACTGCGATTAAGATCATGGGGCTGCAAAATCCTCTCGGCGAACCAATCACATTCGGAGGAAAGCAGTACACGATCGTGGGTATCACCGAAGATATGGTTACTCAATCACCGTATGCGCCAATCGAACCCACGATGTTTTTCACCGATGGATGGAAGGGAGTGATTCTGATGAGACTAAATGCGGAAGCTTCGACTAGCGAATCGCTCGCTAAAATGGACGCGATATTCACAAAATATAATCCCAACGCGCCATTTCAATACAACTTCGTAGACGAAGTGTATGCCCGGAAATACGCCACTGAGCAGAGTATCGGCACTTTGGCAGCTTTCTTTGCCGTGCTGGCGATTCTTATTTCTTGCTTGGGTTTGTTTGGCCTTGCTTCATTCGTGGCAGAGCAGCGTACCAAGGAACTGGGTATCCGAAAGGTGCTCGGAGCATCTTTACTCAATCTTTGGGGGATGCTGTCCAGGGAATTTGTAATCCTGGTGATCATCTCCTGCAGTATCTCCATTCCAATAGCATTTTGGTTCATGGACAATTGGCTCCTGCAGTTTGAATACAAAACGACCATGTCATGGCAGATATTCGCTGTGGTGATCTTTGGAGCTGTGGTGATCACGCTGTTGACCGTGAGCTTCCAGACGGTAAAGGCGGCACTTTCAAATCCAGTCCACAGCCTGAAATCAGAGTAAGATGCACCATCCCCCAAAACTCCCCCACCGCTTCTTCCGCTGGTACTGCCGTCCCAGGATGCGGGACTACATCGAAGGCGACCTGATGGAAGTCTATGACAGACGAGTCAAAGAATCGGGGAAGCGCAAAGCAGATTGGAATTTCATCCTCGATGTGCTGTTGCTCTTTCGCCCGGGAATTATAAGACCGAGAAAACCTTATCAGAACTTAAACAATTACGGTATGTATAAAAGTTATTTTAAAATCGGCTGGAGAACCCTCCTGAGAAACAAGGAATATGCGGGGATCAATATTGCCGGACTGGCACTCAGCATCACCTGCTGCATCGTGATCTTTGTGCTGGTGAAACATCACTTGAGCTTTGACGATTTTCATCAAAACAAAGACAGAATCTACCGCGTCGTCACCGAGCAACACCGGGAAACGGTTTCATTTACCAATAATGTCCCTTCACCCTTGGGAGCAGTTTTGAGAGACAGTCATACCTATGGGGAAAAGGTAGCGAGGATGTTTCATGAATCTAATGCTGTGATTTCTTTTGAGCGAGATGGGGAAAAGCAGCTGATCAAGGAGCCGGATGGTTTTGCTTTTGCTGAGCCAGCTTTTTTTGAGATTTTCAATTTCCCGCTTTCCAAAGGATCCATCGAAACTTCGCTGACTGAACCCAATACCGCTATTCTCACCGAAAGGCTGGCTGAGAAATATTTTGGCGACCAAAACCCCATCGGTCAGGTGATCACTTACGATAATTTTTTGCCTTTCAGGATTACCGGAGTTTTGGAGGATCTTCCTTCCAATACGGATATCAAGCCGGAGATCTTTGTTTCCTATGTCACGATGAAGGATTTCAATCCCTGGCTGGCCAGTGATGAGGCTTGGGGAGGAATCATGTCCGGGATGTCTTGCTATGTGCTACTTCGACCAGATGTAAGTTCTGCCGAGGTGGAAGAAGCCATGCAGCCTTATGTGAAACAGTTTCGGCCAACCAGTAAAAATGTCCATCACTACAAAATGCAGGCACTGTCAGACATCCATTTCGATGGTAAATATGGTGGGGCAATGGAGAAGTCCGACATCGGGATTCTGATTGCAATCGGGATCTTTTTGCTGATCACAGCCTGTGTGAATTTCGTCAATCTCGCTACTGCCCAAGCGCTGAAACGGTCCAAGGAAGTGGGTGTGAGAAAGGTGTTGGGCAGTTTCCGTGGACAGCTTTTCTGGCAGTTTATCGCTGAAACGGCGATTATAGCGACGATCAGTATCCTGGTGGCAGTGTTGGCGGGATATGCTTTGGTGCCCTATATCAATGACTTCTTCAGCACTCAGATACCTGTCAATTTCCTTGCAGACAGCACTTTGGTCCTGTTTATCTTAGGACTGGATATCTTGATTACGCTTTTGGCAGGTTGTTATCCGGCCTTTATTTTGACTGGGTTCAAACCAGTAGCTGCACTGAAAGGGAAGCTTTCCTTCCAGCAATTGGGCGGCTTCAATACCCGACGTTCTCTGATCGTTACCCAGTTTGCCATCTCCCAGGTATTGGTCATTGGTGTGATTGTGATCATGAATCAGATGCGGTTTGCCAAGCAGGCAGATCTTGGTTTTGACAAGTCGTCCATTGTGATGGTGAAGCTGGGAGGCGATTCTCTGAACACGATGAATGTGTTGAAAAATGAGTTTTTGCGCCTGCCAGGAATAGAAAAAGTGTCTCTCTGCTATCAGGCTCCGTCCTCTGATGACTCCTGGAACAATTCCATCCGGTTTGGGACGGATCCCGAGGAAGTGAATTTCTTGACCAATATGAAACTGGCAGATGCGGATTACATCTCCACTTTTGATCTCGAACTACTGGCTGGCAGGAATCTCACGCCTTCTGATACCGTTCGTGAAGTCATCGTCAACGAAGCCATGCTTCAAAGTCTGGGTATCACCTCCTACGAGGAGGCTTTGGGCGAAACGGTCTATGCCAACGGAGGGACGATGAAAGGTCAAGTCGTCGGTGTGGTGCGCAATTTTCACGACAGATCCTTGCACGAGCCGATTTCTGCTGCTTTGATCACCACTGCGAGTGGCATGTATTCCAATTTTGCGATCAAGATCAATGGTAATTCGGTGAAAGCTACTATGGAGGAAATTCAAGCACTTTGGGAAGAGCAATATCCAGACAAGATGTTTGAGTATTCCTTTTTAGATGAAGATATCGCCAGGTTTTATGAAGCTGAAGATACTTTACTCAAAGGCATTCAGTTCTTTTCCTTCATCGCCATTTTCATTGGCTGTCTGGGTCTTTATGGATTGATTTCCTTTATGATTTCACAAAAGACCAAGGAGGTTGGCATCCGCAAAGTATTGGGCGGGGGAGTTCCGCACATCATCTGGCTGTTTGGACAGGAGTTTGTGCGACTGATCCTGATTGCGTTTCTGATTGCAGCGCCAATTGGCTGGTGGTTTATGAGCGGATGGCTGCAGGATTTTGAATTCAAGATCACACTGGACGCATGGACCTTCGTCGTGGCCATAGGCAGTTCTTTGGGAATTGCTGCGCTGACTGTGGGCTATCAGGTTCTTCGCGTGGCCTATGTCAATCCTATACGGAGTCTGAAAACTGAGTAAGTCGCGCCAGATTCGCATTGGACTGGTCAGGCGCTAGCGATCAAGCCTCTCCGGTGGCCGCGCTTTTTGGTCGTTGGATGGCAAGAGCGCCTAAATGTAGCCGGAGATTCCAAGCCTGCAGAAGCTAGCTTGAAATCTCCGGCTCTTTTTTCGAAAAATCGTGGGCTAAAAACGCACCATTTTGCGATCCTCCACCGAGCCTAGCCAGATTCTTCCGCCGTCGAGATCAAGGGCGGCGCGGCTGGTGACTGCGAGATACGGTGATGGAAAGTCAAAGGAGAAATTCAGGTCCTTTCCCTGCGGAACTGCCCCGAGACTATAGGTAAACTCCCACTCTTTCGTTTGATTTCCGGCAATCTCCGCGAGCCAGTCATTTGTCCAATAGTTCCAGGGATCTGGGCTCTCAATTGCTGTTCGGTCATAGACGTAATCGGGGATTTCAGGATTGTAAAAGGTCAGACCGTTCGTGAAATAGTGAAAAAGTCCCGTGCCCATCTTGTCAGGATCGAGGTGGTAGTACGAAATGGGATCCAGGTTTTTGAGTCTTAGGGTGGTCTTGATGTCATTCCCACTTCTCTCCACGGAAACAATCTCGACGGAGAGCCCTCTTCTTAATTTATCGTGACGCTGCAGCACATCACTGATGCGGGGATCGAGTCGCGGATCGACCGGGATATTGCCCGAACCGTCATCCAAGTGCAAAAACCTGATTCTGAATGCAAAGTCTCCATACCTATCCATCACCCGGTTGGTTTGGGGACCTGGATAGAAGGTAGAACTCAGCGGGTCTTGAATCCGGAGCGAGTAAATCTCCACCCCATCTACTGTGACAGCCGCGCCCTCTAGCTTATCTACATAGCCAGCGAGTCGATTGTTTTCATTCAGATAGATCACATGAGTCGAAAAATCATAGTACTCAATATCTGACATATCCAAGACTACTTCCCCGTCCTTGATCAGTTGAAATCCCGCTCCATCCGGGTTTTCTGTCATTTCGCAGCCTGTAAACAGCACGGTCGCCAGGATGCCGAGCAACAAAAAGAATTGTGTTTTCATCGTCGATTGTGTTTTCCGAGGAATTAAGTTAGACAGACAAATCGGGAATTCAAAAACCCGAATCAGCTGATAGGTAGACCGTTAGAAAACTCAGCCGACTGCCCAGGCAATCGATTACCTTTCCTTAAAGAATTTTTTGGGGACTAAAAACAGGCCGAAGGACTCGGCGTCGTCTCTTTGGTTGGTTCGGTGATGCGCCTGATGGGCTTTGAAAATCCCCTTTAGAAGGATATTCCGCGGTTTTCCAAACCATTTCAGTCTTCGGTGAACCCACACATCATGCAGGATGAAATACAGCATTCCATACAGGCTGATTCCCACGCCGAGCCAAAAGCGATAATCAAACTCATCCACTCCCAGGAAAATCAAGATCACCGCAACGCTTCCAAAAACGAGGGAAAACAGGTCGTTAAGCTCAAAAAAGGACTTTGACGGCTGATGATGCGTCTTGTGGATCGCCCAAAGGGGCCCGTGCATCAGGTACTTGTGAATAGCCCAGCCGGCAAGCTCCATCGCGGCAAAACCAAGAAGTAAAAAAACAATCGCCATCATCATTAATCAAACAACTCCCATCCGGCAGGTTTTGTTACGTTCCCTAAACCTTCAGCGTGAAATTCAATATCGCAAAAAACAAGATCATTGCCGTCAGCATAAAGGCCGCGATGGGATTGGACTTTTCGAAATTCGCCTTGCGGTAGATCAGATGGATCAGGAAAGATACCCCAAACCACCCGGCGTAATTTCCCGGAGGGATGATTTCAAACTTCCAAACCCAAAACTCCAACGCCACGGCTACCGGCTCCATGATGTAGTCCAAGGCTGTCATGGCCAATGCTCCCAAAAATGCCGCATAGTAATCGTTGGGGATCTTGCGGAAAACAGTTCCCGTGAGGTAGCTGAGGATAAACCAATTGACTCCGATGATGATGGGGATATTCCAAAGCTTTGGCCCCAAAGTCGGTCCGTAGACATAGTCTCCATACAGGTAGCCGGTATGGATACCAATCAACTCAGAACCAAAACCGATCCAGAATGCCGCTGCCGCAAAGATGGGAAAGGCGTCGCTCCAGCCCCTATGAAAGAATAGGACGAGAAAAAGGGAAACCAGCAGTTGTGCAGGAACAAGCTTCAAGAATAAATCCCGATACTCCGGCAGACTCAAGCCGATCACCCCGACCAGATAAAATGCGACGACCAGGATCTTGCCGATCAATTCTCTAGAAACGCGGGGTTCTCCACGGGAGGGAACATATTTATGCATAAAACGAATAGCAGTCGAAGTTTCGATTTGGGATGCTTAACTTTGGGCACCCGTTTTTGTTGGCAGCAAAAGTAACCAAAACCACGCGCTCCGCTTATGATCCTTTACAATATCACCTTCAACGTGTCACCAGACATCGAACAGGACTTTATCTCCTGGATGAAAGAAATCCATATTCCGGAAGTTTTGGGTACAGGTAAATTTCACGAGCACAAGTTTTTCAGACTTCTGCATGACAGCGAAGATGGCTCTTCCAATCTTTGTGTCCAATACTTCGCCGAGAGCATAGAGGACCTGATGGCCTATGAAAAGGAACACGCCGCTGGACTCCGCTCCAAAACCCAAGGGAAATTCGGAGACAAAGCAATCGCTTTCAGAACGCTGTTGGAATCGATCTGAGCCATTTGACAAGCTACGGAGGCCACATCACCCGCAACAATTTTTTTATTCTTCCAAGATTCGAAGTGCGGGTAATCGCCAACTTTAGTGCGACTGCTTTTCTCCCCCACTAAAATGCTTTTGGAAAGTTAAAACCTGCTGATTTTTAGCTATTTTAGGAGGAAAGCTGGCAACCAAACCCGGTTTTGAAGTCAGGATTGAACTCTCATCTCCGATAACCGATGCCTGTTTACCCCCGTTTGCCAGCCGAACTCTCATTGGATGGAAAGGTCTTGGAGCCGAGCTCCATTACGCGACCCGGACAGATCCCGTCCCAACGGCATTCTATTGCTTTTTCCCGCCTACCCACCTTTTGAATCCAAGATCCCATCCACCAACCCACTCCTCCCCATGGAACAGACCTCCAATCCAGAATTAGTTCCGATCAGACAGGCTGATCGAATACTTTCCCTCGATGTGATGCGTGGGATCGTTCTGTTTGGCATCCTCTTGATGAACATCAACGGATTCGGTCTCGCCTACGCCTACGAAGATCCGACGGTCTCCGGTGGAGCCACCGGCTTGAACCTCTACACCTGGATTATCACCAACCTGTTCTTCGAGGGGACGATGAGGGCCCTGTTCTCGCTGCTTTTTGGTGTTGGCATGTTCATTTTTCTCGACCGCTTGGTCGAGAAGGGCGCTGGTATCAAGGCCGCCGACGTGTATTTCCGCCGAATCACCTGGCTGCTGGTATTCGGCTTGATCCATGGCTATCTCCTGCTTTGGGTTGGCGAGATCTTGTATCAGTATGCGTTGATGGGATTTTTGGTCTATTCCTTTCGGCTGATGGCTCCCAAGAAATTGATCGCGGTCGCGCTGGTGCTTTTCATGATAGGCACTGCGTGGAATTATTACGATTACAGGGATGCCAAAAAATGGATGGGGGAGGTAGAAGCGGCAAAAGTTGATCTGGCGGCAGGTAAAGTGCTGAGCAAAGAATTAGAAAAAGCAAAAGAGGCCTGGGATAAAAGGGAGGAAAGACGCGCTCCCGAAGCGATCGAGGAGGAAAATGCGGAAATGCGCAAAGGATACTTTTCAGTCGTCGCACACCTGGCTCCCGTGAACTATGATTTTGACGTCAACTGGCCGTATCGAAACGATGTGTGGGACGTGCTGAGTATGATGCTGATCGGCATCGCGCTCTTCAAGCGGGGGGTCTTGACTGCGGAAAAGCCCACGTCCTTTTATCTGCTGATGATGGGAATTGGCTATCCTGTCGGGATTGCAATCAACTACTATGAGCTACGTCTGGTCCTGGATGACAACTTCTCAATGCTCTCCTTCG
>Ga0307414_10000889_pt1 | contig 15273 bp, 16 predicted proteins | sample DK1Ometagenome_FD_203804 | JGI IMG/M metagenome (GOLD analysis project Ga0307414, IMG submission 203804) | Maize rhizosphere microbial communities from greenhouse at UC Davis, California, United States - DK15-O-3 | ecosystem: Host-associated > Plants > Roots > Rhizosphere > Soil | place: USA... | reverse complement strand
AGTTCCGAGGTGAGGCCGGTAGTTGAGCACGCGTTCGGTGCACGTTTGGAGGAGTTCCTGCAGGAGCACCCCAATGAAGCCCGCGCCATCACCAGCAAGATCATCGACGCCGCCCGCGCCCGCGAGGCCGCCCGCAAGGCCCGCGACCTGACCCGGCGCAAGGGTGCGCTGGATATCGCTGGCCTGCCCGGCAAGCTCGCCGACTGCCAGGAGAAGGATCCGGCGCTGTCGGAACTGTTCATCGTCGAGGGCGACTCGGCCGGCGGCTCGGCCAAGCAGGGCCGCAACCGCAAGAACCAGGCGGTGCTGCCGTTGCGCGGCAAGATCCTCAATGTGGAACGCGCGCGCTTCGACCGCATGCTCGCCTCGGCCGAGGTCGGCACGCTGATCACCGCGCTCGGTACCGGCATCGGCCGCGACGAATACAACCCGGACAAGCTGCGCTATCACCGCATCATCATCATGACCGACGCCGACGTCGACGGTTCGCACATCCGTACCCTGCTGCTCACCTTCTTCTACCGGCAGATGCCGGAGCTGATCGAGCGCGGCCACATCTACATCGGCCTGCCGCCGCTCTACAAGTTGAAGCAGGGCAAGCAGGAGATGTACATGAAGGACGATGCGGCGCTGAACGTCTATCTCGCCAACAGCGCGGTGGAAAACGCCGGCCTGATCCCCGCCGAAGGCGAGCCGCCGATCAGCGGCGAGGCGCTGGAAAGACTGCTGCTGTCCTTCGCCGGCGCGCGCGAGGCGATCGCCCGCAACGCGCATCGTTACGATCCGATCCTGCTCGAATCGCTGATCGATTTCACCCCGCTGGACATGGAGCACCTGAGCAGGAACATCGACGAGCGCCACGAACTCGATGCCCTGGAAGCCAAGCTCAACCGCGGCGGCATCGGCAGCGCGCGCTATGCGTTGACCCTGCAGGCCGCTACCGAGCAGCGTCCCGCGGCACTGCTCGCCACGCGCAAGCACATGGGCGAGGAGCTGATCCAGGTGCTGCCGGTGACCGCATTCGAATCCGGCGAACTGCGGCCGTTGCGCGAAGCCGCGTCGGTGCTGCACGGTCTGATCCGCGAAGGCGCGCAGATCGTCCGCGGCAACAAGACGCAGTCGATAGCGAGCTTTGCCGAAGCGCAGGCCTGGTTGCTGGACGAAGCCAAGAAGGGCCGCAGCATCCAGCGCTTCAAGGGCCTGGGCGAAATGAATCCGGAACAGCTGTGGGATACCACGGTGAATCCGGACACGCGGCGCCTGTTGCAGGTGCGCATCGAGGACGCGGTCGCCGCCGACCAGATCTTCAGCACGTTGATGGGCGATGTGGTCGAACCGCGTCGCGAGTTCATCGACGCCAACGCGCTCAAGGTTTCCAATCTCGACATCTGAATCCAGCGAAGTTGCGGTAATGGAAACGCCGGAGCCGCCACCGCTTCCAGCGCCAGCGCCAGCGCCAGTGGCAGCGGGTGAGCAGCGGAATCGGCCGGTCGCGGGATTCTTCCTGGACCTGGCGATCGCCGTTGGCGCGATGCTGTTCCTGTCCGTGGCTTGCGGCATGGCCTGGGCGATGTCGGCGGGCGTGCGCCTGGGATTGCAGGGCACCGCCACGCTGGACCCGGCGGCGTTGATGCGCTCGATCGGCCAGCCGGGCGCGATCGCCATGATCTGGATGACGCTGGTCAGTACCGGCGGCGCGGCCCTGGTGGTCTACTTCTGGCGTCGTCGGGCCACCCCCGCGGAACGCGCGCTTTCCTTGCAGGCCTCGCGGAAAATTTCCACCTGGGGCTGGGTGCTGGCAACCGCTGCGGCGACGTTTTTTTTCAGCACCGCGATCACCGGGCTGTCGCAACTCCTGGGCGTGGAGCCCGAGCCGACCAATCTTGCGGTCATCGAAGCGGCCTTCCTCACCAATCCGCTGTTTCTCGCCCTGTTCGGCGTGTTGATCGCACCGGCCTACGAAGAGCTGCTGTTCCGCAGGGTGTTGTTCGGCAGACTCTGGGCCGCGGGACGGCCATGGCTGGGGGTGGCGCTGAGCAGCGCCGCGTTCGCCCTGATGCATGAGATTCCGGGCACCAGCGGCAACAGCTGGCAGGCAACGGGCGTGTTGTGGCTGACCTATGGATTCATGGGGGCGGCCTTCTCCCTGGTGTATTGGCGCACCCGCACGCTGTGGGCTTCGATTGCCGCGCACGCCCTGAACAACGCGGTCGCCCTGGTCCTGGTCAGGCTGTATGGCGGTGCCTGAACGTGCGGGCTTGACGAAAAGTTAAGGCGGGGATCGCCACACTTGCCGCCCGAATCAAGGGTACCGAGATGAAACATTGGTTGCTTTGGGTCGCAATCATCGCCGCTCTGGCGGGTTGCGCCACCACAACGTCGTCCACAGGGCGCACCCAGCTCGTCGGCGGCGTGTCCCAGGAGCAACTCAACCAGCTCGGTGTCCAGGCCTTCACCGAGGCCAAGAGCAAGGGCCCGTTGAGCAATGATGCGAAGCAGAACGCGTATGTGCGCTGCGTGGTCAACGCGCTGGTCCGGCAATTGCCCGCGCAGAACCGGTCGATGGCGTGGGAAACGGCGGTATTCGCCGACAAGGAACCCAACGCCTTCGCCTTGCCCGGCGGCAAGGTCGGGGTCAATACCGGCATCTTCGTCGCAGCGAGGAATCAGGATCAGCTGGCGGCCGTGCTGGCGCACGAAATCGGCCACGTGGTCGAACATCATCATGACGAACGCATTACCCGGCAGATGGGTGCGCAGGCCGGCCTCGGCGTCGCCAGCGCCCTGCTCGGCGCACGCTATGGGCAAGGCGCTGCCGATGCGACCAGCCAGTTCGGGGGCATGGCCGCACAGGGGCTTTTCCTTTTGCCGGGTTCACGTACCCAGGAAAGCGAAGCCGACGTGGTCGGCCAGCGATTGATGGCCCAGGCCGGTTTCGATCCCGCGCAGGCGGTGGATCTCTGGCAGAACATGATCGCGGCCGGCGGCAGCCGTCCGCCGCAATGGCTGTCCACCCATCCGGACCCCCAGTCCCGCATCCAGGAGCTGCGCAGCCGTGCGGGAACCCTGGCACCGAGCTACCAGCAGGCGCGTGCCGCAGGGCGCGTGCCGCAATGCGGTTGAGTCCGGGTTTTCCGCTTCACGGCACAGCCGGTCCCCAGCCGACACCTTTCCGATCCATGCCCGTTTCTGGTAGCGTTGCCGCCCCCGCGCAAGCGCCGCTGGCAATCGCACCGGCCTTTGCAGTCCCAACGAGGTGACCCATGCAGTTCCGCAACTTCAAACATGCCTTGCTCTCCCTGACCATCATCGGCCTGCTGGGTACCGCGGCGGCGAGCGGCGCGGTCGAGCGTCCTTCCGACCGCGCCGAGCGCAGTAGTGCGAAGAAAGGCGCGGAAAAGCAGGAAGTCCTGTATCCCGACGCTACTCGAGAGGAGCCCAAGGCCAAGGGGGCGGCGAAGGTGCAAGCCAAGCTGCAGAAGTTGGTGGGCGTTTACAACAAGGAAGATTTCGCCGCGGTGCGCATCCAGGCCGACGAATTGATGGCCAATCCTGCGGCCAACGATTACGACAAGGCGGTGGCAGCGCAGCTGGCTTCGCAAGCCGCCTACAACCTCGACGACACTCCCGCCACGATCGCCTACCTGAAACAGGCCTTGCAGCTGAACGCACTGGACAACAACGGCCACTACCAGCTGATGTACATGCTGGCGCAGGTCCAGCTGCAGGAAGACCAGTACACCGAAGGGCTGGCCACGCTCGATCGCTACCTCACCGAAACCAAGTCCTCGAAACCGGAAGACCTGGCGCTGAAGGGGCAAGGCCTTTACCAGGCGGAACGCTTTGCCGAGGCGATTCCGGCCCTCAAGCAGGCCATCGAAACCTCGCCCGAGCCCAAGGACAACTGGCAGCAATTGCTGATGGCGTCCTATGCCGAAACCGGGCAGTCGGGCGATGCCATCCAGATGGCGGAAAAGATCGCGGCCGGGACGCCCACCGACAAGAAGGCGCAGATGAATCTGGCTGCGGTCTACCTGCAGGCCGACAAGTTCGACCAGGCCGCCGCGGTACTGGAGAAGCTCCGCACCAGCGGCTCGATGACCGACGAGAAGGACTATCGCCAGCTCTACACCACCTACGCCAACATGGATGGCAAGGAAAAGGAGGTCATTGCCGTGATCAACGACGGCATGCAGAAAGGCATCCTCAAGCCCGACCAGCAGACCTACCTGGCCCTGGCCCAGTCCTATTACTATTCCGACCAGATCGCACCGGCGATCGAGGCGTGGAAGAAGGCGGCGCCCCTGTCCAAGGATGGCGAGACCTATCTCAACCTGGCCAAGGTTCTGTGGCAGGAGGACCGGATTCCCGAAGCCAAGCAGGCGGCGAAGTCCGCGCTGGAAAAAGGCCTCAAGAAGCCGGAAGAAGCAAAAAAGATCATCGCCTTGCCCTGACCGGGCAAGCGGGAATTGGAGTTTCCGCACGCCGAAAAGATGGTACTGGCGTGGGGGATTGGTATAAGCTGGCTCATCCGCTGACGTGAATGTCAGGGGCCCCAAAATTTTGCTGACGCCGACTCGTCGGCCCAAGAAATGTGAGTTCATTAGGCGCATGGCTGAACAACTGGTCATAAACAGGTATCGGGAAGAAGAGCCGCAAACCGGGCTGAACTGGCCGCGCATCATCGGCATGGCTTTCGTCATCGCCCTGCATGCGGCCGCGTTCCTGCTGCTGCTGATCCCGGCGGTTGCACCGCCGGCGGACAAGGACCAGGAAGTGAAGACGATGGTCACCATTGTCGACGCGCCGCCACCGCCGCCGCCGCCGCCGCCGCCGCCGCCGCCGACGGACAAGCCGCCGCCGCCGATCAAGACCCTGGCGCCGCCGAAGAACACGCCGCTGCCGCCGCCGCCGGAGGCGCCGCCCATCGATGTCGCCGAACCGCGACCGACCGACGTCTACACGCCGCCGTCGCCGCCCGCGCCGCCCGCGCCCACGCCGGACATCGGCGCCAGCGTCGACATCTCGTCCAAGAACATGAATCCGCCCAAGTACCCGCCCGCCGCCGCGCGCGCAGGTATCCAGGGCACGGTGATCCTGATCATCGACGTGGACGCCAACGGCAACGTCACCAATGTCTCGGTGGAGAAATCCAGCCGCAATCGCGACCTGGACCGTGCCGCGATGGATGCCGCACGCAAGTGGCGCTTCAATCCCGGCCAGAGCGGCGGCCAGAAGACGGCTGGACGCGTACGCGTCCCGGTTGACTTCAAGATGTAAAGTGCGGACAAGTTACAGGTCCGCACCGTTCCGAGACACGGCTTCACCCAATCCGCCACACCCTCATCATCACAAATAAAAGGTAAGCGTCATGCTGCAGGAAACCACCGCCGCTGCTGGAGGCACCAACGCCGCCCAGGCCCTGAACAACATGGGCTTCGAGCATCTGATTCAGGAAATGACCTCCACCCCGGGCGGTTACGTTGTTTCCTGGGTCGTGCTGATCACCCTGGTCGTCATGTCCGCGCTGTCCTGGTACTGGACCGTGATCAACTTCATCAGGAACTTGCGCCTGAAGAGCCATGCCGATCGCGTCACCGCGACGTTCTGGGACACGTCCAACGCGCAGGATGCGATTCGCCTGATGGAAGAACAGCCGCGCAACGAGCCGTTCTCCAAGATCGCACTGGACGCCGCGCAGGCCGCCGCGCACCACCAGCGCAGCGAAGGTTCCTCGGGCCTGGCCGAATCGCTGAACCGTTCCGAGTTCGTCGATCGCGCGCTGCGCCAGGCGGTAACCCGTGAAAGCTCCAAGCTGCAGGCCGGCATGACCGTCCTGGCGACGGTCGGTGCGACCGCTCCGTTCGTGGGCCTGCTGGGTACGGTCTGGGGCATCTACGGCGCCCTGATCCGCATCGGCCAGTCCGGCGAAGCCTCGATCGGCGCCGTGGCCGGCCCGGTCGGCGAGGCGCTGATCATGACCGCGCTCGGCCTGTTCGTGGCCATCCCGGCGGTGCTGGCTTACAACTTCTTCAACCGCACCAACAGCGCCACCAACGCCAAGTTCGATACCTTCGCGCATGATCTGCACGACTTCTTCGCCACCGGTTCGCGCGTTCGCTGAGCCGGTACGTCCAAGCGCATACAGATCAATAACGGAGCCGAAGCATGGCCTTCAGTAGTGGTAACGACAGTGGCGGCCCGATGGCCGAGATCAACGTCACGCCCCTTGTGGACGTGATGTTGGTATTGCTCATCATCTTCATCATCACCGCGCCGCTGATGCAGCATAAAGTGAAGGTCGAGCTGCCCAAGGCGAACCTGGACGAGAAGCAGAATCCCTCCGGGCCGAAGACGCCGCCCATCACCCTGGCGGTGACCGAAGACGGTTCGCTGTACTGGAACGACGAGGCGGTGACCAAGGAAATCCTCGAGTCGCGCCTTTCCAGCGCGGCGCAGTTGACGCCGCAGCCTTCATTGAACCTGCGTGGCGACCGCACCACCAAGATGCGCACGATCAACGAGGTGACCAAGATCGCGCAGGACCAGGGCATGCTGGATATCGGCTTCGTCGCTACCAAAGACAGGGGTAACTGAGCCATGGCATTCTCAACCGGTTCCGGCAAGGGCAAGCCGATGGCCGACATCAACGTCACGCCCCTGGTGGACGTGATGCTGGTGCTGCTGATCATCTTCATCGTGACCGCGCCCATCGTGACCTACCCGATCGAGGTCGATCTGCCGCAGCGTGTGATCAACCCGCCGCCGCAGTTGAAGGAACCGCCGCCGCCGATCGATCTGACCATCGACGCATCCGGCCAGGTGAGCTGGAACAGCAGTCCGGTGGCTACCAGCGAGCTGCAGGCGAAGATGGAAAACGAGGTGCTGCGGGATCCGACCAATCAGCCGGAACTGCGCATCGACGCCAATCCGGACGCCCAGTACGACGTGATGGCCAAGGTGCTGGCTGCGGCCAAGAATGCGCGGATGCAGAAGATCGGCTTCGTACAGCCGGATCAATAGCAGTCCGTCGCCAGGTACGCAGAGACTGTTTCTCCACGCCACCTCGGGGTGGCGTGTTTTTTTTGAGCCAGGCCTTTGAGCCAGGCCGGCCACGGGCGCGCGCTTGCGGCGGGGGGATGGCGGGCGTAGCGTGGGACAACACCGACGCAAGGAGTCCGCCATGGCTTTCTCCGCTTCCGCCCGTGATTCGATGGTCGCCGAAATGAACATCACTCCGTTAGTGGATGTGATGCTGGTCCTGCTGGTTATCTTCATGGTATCCGCGCCGCTGGTCTCGCAGCCGATCCAGGCAAGCCTGCCGCAGTCGACTCCACCGACGGCCGTCAGGCCACCCAGCCTGCGGTTGACGGTCGGCGACGACGGCTCTTATCGCCTGGATGGGCGACTGCTCACCTCCGCCGAGTTGTGGCAACGGCTCGACGACGCACTGATCTCCGATCCACGGACTACGCTGCGGGTCAGCGCCACTTCCAACGCGGATTACCAGCGCGTGGTGACCGCACTGTCCGGGGCCCGCCGGCGTGGCATCGTCGATATCGCCGTGCAACCCTGAAGAGTCCCGCCACGGTGGAAGCCTGCTTCACCCCTGTCCGGAAAGCAGCCCCAGGTAACGGTGGATCGTGCGCTCGAGGCCGGCATACAGGGCTTCGCTGATCAGGGCGTGGCCAATGGAGACTTCCAGGAGGTGCGGAACGGCCTCGAGGAAATCATCGAGGTTGGCCTGGCTGAGGTCATGGCCCGCATTGACGCCCAGGCCCAGCGCCTGCGCCTGGCGGGCGGTGGCCACGCAGGCATCCAATGCGCTGCGGGCATCGCCCGACGCCTGTGCCTGGGCATAGGGGCCGGTATAGATTTCGATCCGGTCCGCGCCGATTTCCCGGGCGCGGTCCAGGCCCGTCCCTCCCGCATCGACGAACAGGCTGATCCGGCAACCGCAGGCCTTGAGTCCGGCGATCAGCGGACGCAGGCGTTCGGCATCCTGGTCGAAATCGAAGCCATGGTCGGACGTGAGTTGCCCATCGTTGTCCGGTACCAGAGTGGCCTGGGCCGGACGCACCTGCCTGCAGAGATCCACGAAGCCGGCATAGCCCTCGCGCGCAGGCGCGAACGGATTGCCTTCGAGATTCAGTTCGACCCCGTGTTCCCGGGTCAATCCGGACAGTGCCAGGACGTCTGCGTGACGGATGTGGCGCTGGTCCGGCCGCGGGTGCACGGTGATGCCGTGCGCGCCGGCGTACAGGCAGGTGCGCGCGGCGCGGACCACGTCGGGTTCATCGCCGCCACGCGAATTGCGCAGCACCGCGATCTTGTTGACGTTGACGCTGAGCGCGGTCATCGCATCGCCACCGACACTGGCAATACGGGCTTCAAGGGTTGTGGGGAGGCTCTGTGGGTGGCTGCAATCCGGCCTTGCGCGCCTCGGCGATCTCGCGCAGGCGGCGCAGCTCCATTGGATCGATCATCTGGCTTTCGTCGCGGGCGTTGCTGCCCACTCGTGCCGCATACCAACCCATGATCCAGGCGACGAACAAGCCCAGCGAGGCCAGCAGGCTGACCAGCATCAAGGCTACCGACGAGGTCTTCAGCGCCACCGCGAGGGCGCCCACGGCCAACAGCAGAAATAGCCAATGCATGGTTCCGTTCCCCTCCCGACAATGGCCGGAGTTTACTATTTTCGCTGGCGCGAAACGCCGATCCGTTCACAGCAAAGGCGACAGCAGACGGGCCAGTGCTTCAGGCAGCCGGTTGCGCCAGAAAGAGCGGTTGCGCAGGTCCCGGACCGGCTCCGACGCGGCCATTTCCTCCTCGCAGAGCCGGGCCAGGGCAGCGCCGATCGCGCGGTCGCGGAACAGCATGGAAATCTCGAAGTTCAAGCGGAAACTGCGGTTATCGAAATTCGCACTGCCGATGATCGACACGCCGTCGTCGCAGAGCAATGCCTTGGTGTGCAGCAGGCGCGGGCCGTATTCGTAGATCCTGATCCCGGCCGCCAGCAGTTCGTCGAAGTAGGAGCGTGCGGCGTAGGTCACCAGCCGCGAATCGCTCAATTTCGGCACCATCAGGCGCACGTCGAGCCCGCCCAGGGCGGCGGAGGTCAAGGCCATGCGCGCGGCCTCGCCCGGGACGAAGTAGGGCGTCACCAGCCAGACCCGGGATTTGGCCTCGTGGATGGCGGCTACGTGCAGGCGATGGATCGCTTCCCACGAGGAGTCCGGCCCCGACACCAGCACCTGGGAAGAAATCGAGCCGCCCTTTCCGGTTTCGGCCGCATTCCACAGCCGGGTGCCCTCGAAATCCTTGCGGGTCTGCCCGCTGGCGTAGGCCCAGTCCTCCAGGAACACCACCTGCATGCCGCGCACCACGTCCCCTTCCAGGCGCAGGTGCAGGTCGCGGTAGGCATCGGGGCGGAGGCGCTCGTTTTCCTCGTCGGTGATGTTGATGCCGCCGGTGAAGCCGACCCGGCCATCCACCACCACCAGTTTCCGATGCGAGCGCAGGTTGACCCAGCTGCGGGTAAAGGGCCGGAACCGGGCCGGATGGAACCAGGCCACTTCACCGCCCGCCTCCAGCAAGGGTCGCAGGAAGCGCCGGCCGACTTTCGACGAACCGACCGCGTCCAGCAGCAAGCGCACCTTGATCCCGGCGCGTGCGCGTTCCACCAGCGCATCGCGCAGGCGCGTGCCGGTGCGGTCGGGCATGTAGATGTAGTACTCGAGATGGACGTGGTCGCGGGATGCCGCTATGGCCTCGATCAAGGCGTCGTAGGTCGCTGCGCCGTCGACCAGCAAGCGCACCGAAGTGGCGGAGGAGGGCGGCAGTCCGGTAGTGGCCTGGCCCAGCAGCGCCAGCTCCGAGCAATTATCGTCGACCGGGCAGATCGCATCATGCGACTCCAGTCCCTTGCGCGAATGGTGCCGACGCAGGCGCTGGCGGGTGATCTTCTGCGGACCGAGCAGGAAATAGATCAGGTAGCCCACGTACGGCAGCATCGCCAGCGACAGCACCCAGCTCAGGGTAGCTACGGGTTCGCGCTTCTGCAGCACGATCCAGCCGCACAACAGCACGATGTACAGCAGCCACGCCAGGGTGAGGTAGAGCTTCAGGTGCGGGATCGCCCACAAGGCGGCCCACAGGTTCTGGAAGGTTTCGAGCATGAACGGATACTAGCCGGTGTCGCCGGGTTTGAGACGAGGTGGAGCTAGGCTTTTCCGCATGGGCGAGTTGATCAAGGGCCGTGGTTCCACGGGTTATCTACCGGGCCGCTTCGAAGTGACGGTCAGCGAATCCGTGGACGACGGCTGGCATGGCGAAGAGGAAGCCGAATTCGCCACGGTCCTGCCGCGCACCCAGGTCCGCGAGGAAGTCGCGCGCAGCATCATCAGCCGCAACAAGTCGCCGGACATTTCCTTCTCGCAATCGGTCAATCCGTATCGTGGTTGCGAACATGGTTGCTCGTACTGCTTCGCGCGCCCATCGCATGCCTATCTCGGCCTCTCCCCGGGGCTGGACTTCGAGACCAGGATCTTCGCCAAGACCAATGCGCCGGAACTGCTGCGCCGCGAGCTGGCCAAACCCGGCTACCAGCCCAGTCCGATCGCGCTGGGGATCAATACCGACGCCTACCAGCCGATCGAACGCAAGCTGCAGCTGACCCGGCGCATCATCGAAGTCCTTGCCGAAACCAGGCACCCCTTCTCGCTGATCACCAAGAACGCACTGGTCACGCGCGACCTCGACCTGCTTGCACCGCTGGCGCGCGAAAACCTGGTGCGCGTGCATTTTTCGGTGACCTCGCTGGACAACCGCCTGTCCGCGGTGCTCGAGCCACGCGCTTCGGCGCCGCATTCGCGGGTGCGGGCGATCCGTGCGATGCGCGAGGCCGGCGTGCCGGTCGGGGTGATGGTCGCGCCGGTGATTCCCTGGGTGAACGACCACGAACTGGAAGCCGTGCTGGAAGCGGTGCACGAAGCCGGCGCGGATTCCGCAGGCTACGTGTTGCTGCGTCTGCCGCACGAAGTGGCACCTTTGTTCCGCGACTGGCTGCAGACCCACGTGCCCGATCGAGCCGCGCATGTGATGAGCACCATCCAGCAGTTGCGCGGCGGCAAGGATTACGACTCGGCGTTCGGCAAGCGCATGCGCGGCGAGGGCGTGTATGCCGACCTGCTGGAACGGCGGTTCGCGCTCGCCATGAAACGCATCGGTTTCAAGTCCAGGAATACGCGCGGCCTGGATTGCAGCCGTTTCATCGCGCCGCGCGCGCCGTCTCCGCAGGGCGAGTTGTTCTGACGGGCGGATGGATGTGCGAGTGGCGTCCCGTCGCCCGCACCAGCCGCCTACACGATCAGCTTGGTGCGTACAGTCTGTCCGCGGACTGGAACAGGATCCAGCTGGTGGCGATGAACTTGTCGCCGCCCTGCGGACGGTTACCGCGGTGGGTGTGGGTGAACGCGGTGGGTGCGATCAGCAGGCTGCCCGCGCATGGTTTCACCTTGCGCTGCTGGAACAGGAACTCGGTTTCGCCCTCGGCAAAATCGTCGTTGAGATAGAGCGTCCACAGCAGGTGGCGATGCAGGGTCTCGGCGCCGGCATCGCGTGGGTACAGCTCGCAATGCCAATAGGGATAACCACCGCCTTCGCCCGCGGAATACCACTGCAGGTTGATCGCGCCGGGACGCAGGCAGGCGCGCGCGAGTTCGGCCACGGCGCGGTCGTCCATCGTGGCGAAGTCCTCCGCCTGCAAGCGCCGCAGCTCGCCGTCGGCGCCCGCCTGCTGCAGCATCAACGGCGAGATCAGTGCCTGCGGGTACTTGCGCAGGTAGTCGAGCACGCCGGCGAACACGACCTCCTGCAGCCGCCGATCCACCTCCACCCACTGCGCATCGCCGCTGATGCGCAGGTCGCGGCTGCACTTGAGTTCCGGATGCACGCCGCCGCCCACGCGGCCGGGTTGCAGGGCGTCGCTGCCTCGCAGGCGGGCCACGATGGCGGCGCAGGTGTCGCGATCCAGCGCGCCGTCGACGACTTCTATGAAATCGACGTGCTCATGGATGTCGTGATCGTGCATCAGGCCGAGCCGTCGGCGTTGGCGTGATAGCGCTCGGCCGCGGCGACCTCGTTCTTCGAACCCAGAAACACCGGCACGCGCTGGTGCAGTTGCGCCGGGGCGATGTCGAGGATGCGTTCGCGCCCGGTGCTGGCCGCGCCGCCGGCCTGTTCCACCAGCAGCCCCATCGGGTTGGCCTCGTACATCAGGCGAAGCTTGCCGGGCTTCGAGGGGTCCTTGCGATCCCACGGATAGACGAAGATGCCGCCGCGGGTGAGGATGCGGTGCACGTCGGCGACCATGCTGGCGATCCAGCGCATGTTGAAGTCCTTGCCGCGCGGTCCTTGCCTGCCGGCCAGCAGATCCTGCGCGTACTCCTGCATCGCCGGTTCCCAGTGGCGCTGGTTGGAGACGTTGACGGCGAACTCCGTGGTCTCCTCGGGGATGCGCATGTCGCGCTGGGTCAGCACGAACGCACCCTGCTCGCGGTCCAGGGTGAAGGCATGCGTACCGTGGCCGACGCTCAGCACCAGCATCGTGCCCGGCCCGTAGATGCAGTAGCCCGCCGCGACCTGCGCCGAGCCGGGTTGCAGGAAGTGTTCGTCGGCGGGCGTGGCCACCCCATCCGGGCAACGCAACACCGAGAAGATGGTGCCGACCGACACATTGACGTCGATGTTGGAGCTGCCATCGAGGGGATCGAACAACAACAGGAAGTTGCCGCGCGGGTAGGCGTCGGGGACCGGCTGGCAATGGTCCATTTCCTCCGATGCGCACGCGGCCAGATGTCCGCCCCATGCATTGGCCTCAAGCAGGATGTCGTTGCTCAGCACGTCGAGCTTCTTCTGCGCTTCGCCCTGGATGTTGCCCGTACCGGCATCACCGAGTACGCCGCCCAAGGCGCCCTTGCTGACCGCGATGGAAATGCTGGTGCAGGCGCGCGCGACCACCGCGATCAACTGGCGCAATTCGGCGTTGATGCGTCCGGCGCGCTGTTCCTCGATCAGGTAGCGGGTCAGGGAGACGGATTGCATGGCGTTCGGGCACCGTTGTTTCGGGAAGGAACGCCATTGTCGCCTTTCCGCCGCGGCATTTCGATGCAGTAGCGGCTTGCGCGTAGGCCGCGCTCAGATGATGCGCAATGTAATCGCTTTCAAAACCGCGCGGGTGCGATCACGGGTTCCGAGTTTGTCGAGGATGGTGGACACGTAGTTCTTCACCGTGCCTTCGGCCAGGAACAGGCTGCGCGCGATTTCCTTGTTGGAATAGCCGCCGGCCAGCAGGCGCAGGATCGCGACCTCGCGCGCGCCGAAGGTTTCCGTTGGGGTGGATTCGTCGCGGAAGCGGAAACGCGCGCGCACCGGATCGGTGCTGACCGGCTGTAGCAGGGTCTCGCCTGCGGCCACCCGCACGATCGCCTCGCGCAGGTCTTCCGGCGCGGCGTCCTTCAGCAGGAAGCCCTGCGCGCCGGCATCGGTGGCGCGCAGCAGCAGGTCGCTGTCATCGAAGGTGGTCAGCAGCAGTACCGGCGTCGCATCGCCACGCTCGCGCAATTGCAGCAGTGCCTCGATGCCGTCCGTGCCGGGCATGCGGATGTCGCTGAGTACCACGTCGACCGGGTGCGCCTGCAACTTCTGCAGAAGGTCGGCGCCGTCCTCCGCTTCCAGCGCCACCTCGATGCCCTGTTGCAGCAACAGGGCGCGCAGGCCGGCACGGACCAGGGCCTGGTCGTCGGCCAGCGCCACGCGGATCGCCTGCTGGTTCATATCGGGATGCTCATGCCGGCACCCTCGCATCGATGCGCAGTCCGCCGCGCGCGGTCGTGCCCAGTTCGAAACGACCGCGCAAGGCCACGATCCGTTCGCGCATGCCGGCGATGCCGTTGCCTTCGCGGATCGCACCCTTGAGGCGCCCGTCGTCCTCCATGTGCAGGACCACCTCGGCGCCCTCGCGGCGCAGATGCACCGAAAGCCGGTTCGCATCGGCATGGCGCGCGGCATTGGTCAGTGCTTCCTGGACAAGGCGCAGCAGGGTTTCGGCGGTGCCCGGATCGGTGATGCGCACATCATCGTCGATGCGCAAGGCCAGTTCTGGCCGCGGCAGCGGCGCGGCCAGCGCGCGCACGGCGGTTTCCAGGTCCAGGCCGTGTTCGTTGCGCAGCGCCTGGACCACGCTGCGGATGTCCGCCAGCAATTCGCCGGACAACCGCTCGGCGATGCGCACTTCCTCGCATTGGCCGAAAGCCGGATCGGCGGCCAGCGCGCGCAGGTTGAGGCGCATCGCGGTCAGCTTGTGCCCGGCCACGTCGTGCAGTTCGCGGGCCACGCGCAGGCGCTCGGCATCGCGCGCGCTGTCGGCGAGCAGGGCGCGCGTGGCCAGCAGATCGGCGTTGACCAGGACCAGCTGGTCGCGCGAGGACTCGGCGCTGACCGCGTAGTGCACGCAAAGCGCGGCCAGTGCCTGGAAGCCGACATTGATCAGGACCATGGTCAGCGGCGAGGAGAATCCGGCATCCAGGATCAGCAGATAGAAGACCGCGTCCACCACGAACGAGGCGGCGATCGCCGTCCTTGGGCGCCAGGTCGAGAAACTGCATGCGACCCAGATGACCAGCAGCACCTGCGCCGTGCCCAGCTCCGGCGCAAGCCAGATCTGGATCAGGGCGGACGTCGCCATCAGGCACAGCAGCACGCCGCGGGCGCGCTTGCGATGGTCGGCCATGATCGCCATCGTGGTGAAGAAGGCGGTGAATGCCAGCAGGGTCAGGACGGCGAGCAAGGTCACTTCGCGTGGCGTGAAGCGCAGGGAAAGCGCCACCGCGCCGATGGTGAAGTAGCCGGCCAGGTTCAGCGGTTGCAGCAGGTGGCGGAAGAATTCGCGCATGGCCACATGCTGGGCGCTGCCGGCATCGATGGCAATGCACCGCCTGCGGAAAGTGACTTCCGGCACTGCGGATCGATGACTGCCGGCATCTGACCGGCGCGCGGGCGCCGCCCACACTGGCCACGTCATCCATCGTCGCCCAAGGCCCCGCCATGAACCACCTTCGCACGCTCCTCGCTTCCGCCACGCTGTTCTCGACGCTCATCGCCGCTCCGGCCTTCGCCGCCGAGCTCACCGTCCACCTGCACGGCATCCGTGCGCAGACCGGACTGGTCAAGGTCGCCGTGGTCGATTCGCAGGACGCCTGGGACGGCAAGGCC
>Ga0307414_10000887_pt1 | contig 15315 bp, 17 predicted proteins | sample DK1Ometagenome_FD_203804 | JGI IMG/M metagenome (GOLD analysis project Ga0307414, IMG submission 203804) | Maize rhizosphere microbial communities from greenhouse at UC Davis, California, United States - DK15-O-3 | ecosystem: Host-associated > Plants > Roots > Rhizosphere > Soil | place: USA... | reverse complement strand
AAAACACGGTAGATGATGCATTCGCATACGCCATGATTAACGATACCCAATTGATGGAAACGACAAAAGGGACATTGTTTGGCGCTTACAATGCCGTGACCGGGTACTTTCAGAATGTACGAAACTACAAAAATCCCGAAGCAAAACTACAGAGCATCGTTCTGGGCGGTACTGCACAGCTCAAAACCCAAAAGGCATTTGAACTATGCACCTCATTTGAGAAAATCGGCGCAGATGTGTTTGAACTGAATTAATAAAACTTTTAAAGGTGGCAGTCCTGCAAAAGTCTGCCACCTAAAAATTAATCCTAAAAGATGTACAAATGAAAACACTAAATCAAATGGATAACCTAGATAGAGCCTATCTACTTGCCAACCTTTTTCCCGATGAACTAAAAAATCTGACGGATTTTATCAAAAAAGAAGCAGATTTCTGCCAAGATAACAAGGTGCAGATTTTAAAGGATTGGACAGAAAAGCATATTACTGCCGAACTATGGTACAACCTAATAGCCTTTTTTGAGCGTAGATACAAAAAGAATGGCACAAAACTGTACAGGAATAAAAAAACATTCAGGGACCAACTTTTTGACGGTTACGATGCGCTGTTCAGTATCAATGCCCTTATCAAATTTACAGCAGAGCCACAGTGTTCTAAAAAGCTAAAATATGCGATTTACTTGCTGTTTGGAGACAATTTACTCGTAACGTTAGACCTAAAATCCGAGCCATGAAACCAACAGCAAAAATAACGGAGTTTATGTTTCTAAAGGTCTACAGTGAGATAGGACGCAACAATTTTGAAATTGCTATCATCAACCTTTCCAAAGACTGGCTCAATGGAACGAAAGAAACAATGGAACTAGTGGAAATGCTTGGAATCAACCCTATTATGGGCTATATCGCAAAAAAAGAACATACTGTTCGGTTTCTCGTTCATGAGTCTACGCATATGCCTTTTTATGAACAGTGGTTCGGTGAAAATGAACTCACTTTTGTTGAAGCAGATGCGCAGGAAATAGAATGGTTATGCAATGAAAATGGATTTGTAAAAAGCGATGTATTACTCGTCCATTCTAACGGAATGGCTCGTTATCAAGCATTCGAAGACATCCGTCTCAGGACATCTGAGTTCGACCTGAAATTGATTCAGGAAATATTAACCCATCAAAATTAATGATTATGACACGTTCAAATCTTCATATCACATTAAGCAACGGCGAAGAAATTATATGTGTTGCCGACAGCACGAGTGCCCCCGAACAGGGTTATATCGTAGAGGAAATTCTTACGCCCTTACTCGCATTAAGCAATAGCAAAAGAGAACTTTCTTTAATCAAAAAGCACTGCACAATGGACGAGAGACGGGCAAATGCGTCTTACCGCTATTACATCAACCTCAAAACCAAAACAGTTAACCTGTTCGAGGAAAATTATAACTACCGTACAGACCGATTTAAAAAAGGCAAGGATTTAACAGAACGCTACACAAGCTACTTAGAAACCTTAAATAATGGAAACCATGAAAAAGGAAATTGAAACAGCGTTTCAGGCGCTCGCCATTATCGCTGAAATGGTAACGAAATTCGGACAGCTCTACGTCCTCAATATATCATCCGAAGATTGGGAGCAACTACAGTATGTCAGGGACGGGCTTGAAAAGGTCATTCACGATAATGGCTACCGAATGAACTACGATAAAAATATTAAGCAGAACATTATTAAAAGATAACTATGGATACTTTGGCAAAATACAAGTTCGCAGATTGGTTATTCAACAGGTTTGTCGAAAAATATAAAAATCAAAATGTCGTGGAAGCGTTCATTTTCTTGGACATCCTTTCACGCTATCAGCTATTTGCACAGGAAATACGCAAACTTTCTGACCAACGAAGACATATCAAAGAACTGCACAGAACCATCACTAAGGCACTGAAAGAAGGAACAGTGCACAGACTTCACCTTGCAGGCGAAGAAGGAACAGCAGAATTTAATAGGGTAATGGCAGAATATGAAGCACAATTAAGGGAAATCGGTCTATCCGAATCATACATCACTGACCGCGTAAGCGACAAAAAAATGAATTATTATGGAAGCAACTAATTTTTTCAGACAGATTGCTAAAATGGAAATGAACAGCAAATTAATGCTAACCATTACCAAAGCAACAGAAAATATAATTATCGTTTCGATATTGATCGAAAATGACAGTTGTGGGGACAAGGCTAAAAACCTGATTCCTCCCTTTAACCTAAAAGGTACGCCCGAAGAACTTGACGAGGGATTTTTTACCCACATCAAAAAACCTGTAGAGACTGCATCTGGTTTGCTGTCCAATATGGAACATTTTATGAAACAGGTAGAACTTGCTCAGGCGAATTCTGCGATGGAAAAACAAAACTCCAATAAGGAACAAAAGGAAAAAGACAACAGAAACAAGAAATATAACGAAGCCATGCTAAAAGCGGATGCCTTTGAAAAGGAAGGAAAATACAAAGATGCTTGGACGGCACTCCCTAAAGTCGGGGATTATCCTGAACATTCCGAAGTTATCAAAAAGAAACAGGAAATCTACGAAAGACAGTTTGCCCCTAGCCTATTTTCAGATACAGTAAAAGAAACAGTCGAAATCACTCACGAGAATAACCCTTAAAATCAATAGTATGTTAGTAGCAACAGCACTTCCAAGAGTATTCGTACTCAAAGAGAAAGAACAGGAAATCAGGCTTGACGACCCTGAGCCAAAATGGAGCGTACAGGCAGTCCTTAATTTTTATTCAAATAACTATCCTGTACTCACCACTGCGAAAATTTCACGTCCCACGATTGCGGATGATACGATTTTCTATCGTTTTGAGACGGTCATCGGAACTAAAGGTTAACTAAAAAATCAAACACATGAATTATGCAAACACAATATCCCGAAACGGTAAAGTTACCAAGAAAAGAAAACCAAGCGCAACTGCACCGACAGTTGGAGCAGTTCGAACGGTGGATGAGAAAACCAAAGGATGCAGGGGAAATACAAAAGGACAAACAGAAGTCCGTACCACCTGCGATGTTGCCAATGCCTTTTTAGGAATGCGCTTTCCTCCACGATTGCAGGAAACCGAAACTATACAGGACTGTGATAGATTAAAAATGGACAGGGATTTTAAAAAATCCCTGTCTCTAATCGCTAAAAAATTTAATCTTTCTTTACAGGATTGTGAAAATATCCCTTTTCCGTATAACATTGCTGAATCAATGGCAGACCTTAAAAAACAGCTTAAAATTACGGAGACGGATTGGAAAGAAGTCCGATTGATACATCATAATAACAGCACCTACTTCGCAAAGGAAGACAGATACGATACAGGAATGACTTTATACTATATCCCTGTGATTCCACTTTATGGTATCCTGCACAATTCAGAAACTGAACAGGCTAGTAAGCTTTTACTTTCTGTATGTGCCTACATCTATCAGGTTCTCGGTGTACCCTACTACAGAACTGATGATTGCTATCTGTACTCTATGTATGAAATACATGAAAATTGGATGTACGATGACGGTGCGGAGGAAGAGTTTATAGCCGACTTCAATGATGCTAAACACATCGGTGATTTTATCAAAAAAATAATCAGTGACCCGATAAACCTGCACAGTTACACAAACCGTTTAAAAACATTTGTCGCAAAAACCGATTTTGATAAAAAATGCCTGACTGTAGCAAAGTCTTTTTATAAGATTTTTAGCGCCTATCCTAATGTTCGAATCAATAGAAAATTCTATCCCTTGCGTTTCAGGGAAAGAATAGAAATTGATGAGCCTGCAATTTCATTGGATAACTATGTTTCATTTTGCGCTTCGATTCACGGTAGTTTATTTGAATCGCTCTGCCAGTCCGTTAACGATGATTTACAGGAATACTGCGAAATAGACGAGCCTACACGCTTTATCCCCTACGACAACAGGAGAATAAAAGAAAACAATTTTGATTTTGAAAGCAAGGTTTTTAATGCCATTGATAACCTTATTCAAATTTGGCAGGAACATCAACTCTAAAATTTAGAAATCATGGAAGATATTACAAACAGCTTTGGAACCTATTTTTACCCCTCAAGCGCATTGGTCTTTTATCAAAGCAACGGTGGCTTAAATGATACTTATGTCGAACACTTTGATATGCACAGTGATGGAGCGCCCGTTAATCCCCACCCCCTCACAATAGGTGAAGCAAAAAGGTTGGCGACAGCCCTAAATATTGATGAAGACAGTCTCACTCAGCTAAAATCAGATGGCATTTTACCCAATAACCTATTGTCATTTGACGCAAAATCCGCAACCATAATCTGGTATAGCAAATCTCAAAAAAGAGAACTTCTATTTTCTGAGGGGCTTGGAATAAAATCAGGAATGGCACAAACCCCGCCTTTGGTCTGGATGGCAGACCGAGAATCACTCCATGTCTATGCATTAGCCATCAATAGAAAACCAACAGCAAACACCGCCCTGCATTATGCGCCTTTTTTCAATGTATATGAAAGTGGTGAGGTCTGTATGGGAACAGTGGACATAAAAGCAACCGAAACAGGTTCCATAAAAGAGCTGATGACCTTATGGGAAAACTATTTTTTTAATAGCTATTTCTCCCACCTGATGGCTGACCATAATCCTGTTGACGGAAACTGCGTACTGCTGTGGGAAAGCTTAATCGGAACTGATACCATGTTCCCAACTGATAGACTTATCAAAAGCAATCAAAAACTTAAAGATATATTACGATGAGAACGCCAAAAACAAATGTCCACTTTTTGGACAATTATCTGCTAAGCCCAACAAACCCCATCCGTGTCAACGTAATCGGTGCAGGTGGAACAGGTTCAAAATTTATGACTGCGCTGATGGAAATCAACCACAGTTTATTGGAACTTAACCACCCAGGATTGGAGGTACATCTTTGGGATAACGATATGATAACCTCGGCAAACGTAGGTCGCCAAAGATTTGCAGAATCAGAAAAGGGACTTTATAAATCTCAGGCAATTATCAATAGGCTGAACCGTTGGTCGGGTACAAACTGGAAAGCCAAAACAGAAAAATTCCAAAGGGATGAAAAAGGAGAAATACCGCTCCATGCAGGTGCATCAATTTATGTATCCTGTGTCGATACCGTGGGTTCAAGATTTACGATTGCAGAAATATTACAGGAACTAAACAGCAAATACGCAAACCACAGGGATAAAGGAAGGTATTGGTTAGACCTTGGGAACACCAAATACACAGGTCAGGCAATACTGTCAACCATTGGAAAAATAGAGCAGCCCACATCAAAGAAATTCAAAACCTTTGATTCGCTTCCCTCCATTATTGTTGAATACGGTGATGCAATGCTCAGTTCTGAAAAAGAGGATAACACACCAAGCTGCTCGCTGGCTGAAGCTCTTTTAAAACAGGACCTTTTTATCAACAGCACCATTGCACAAATGGGAGCTTCCCTCCTTTGGAATATGTTTAAAACGGGAATGACAGAAAATAGAGGCTTCTTTTTAAATCTAAAGAATTTCAGAACTCAACCTATTTGCGTTGGCAGTTGAAAAACTGCCGGCGCCAAAATTCGGCTCCACCTATGGTCGGAACCCAATTTTGGCAGACAAGCGGTGCAACCAGTTTTAAAAATAGCACCCGCGGAGCCATTCCATTTTAAAAACCGCTTGCGGCTCGTTCATTATTTTGGTTTGTTTTCTTCTAACAACTAAATTCTGTTTATCAATTTATATTTTTTTCTAATTCTTTTATCAAAAGCCATTCCCACAAATTTGCCATGATTTTTAAAAAAAATCTATTTATAAAAGGGACTATTTTTAAAGTTTATAAACAATAAAAGCACCGACGGGTACTTTTTAAATTTCATTTAATGCTATGATTTTATATTTATCCAGCCTTCAAAAAATAAATTCTTAGGTATATTTTAGGCATTAATTTTATTTTAAAGTTTTCAGAAAAAAGCTGTATCGGTTGAATACTAATCTTTTATAGAGATAATCAAAGAAGTCAGGTAACGATTTGGTAACGGTGCTTATTGCTTTGCTTTTCAATGTGTTTCCGCTAGCTCACAACAAATATAAATAATTTTAAGTGTTATTTCACAATATCTAAATTCTAATTGCTTTAACAACGTCAGCTTGTTTACGAACTGACGTTGCATAATTAATAGAAAGCACTGTTCTTATTTTTTTACTTTTATTTCAATTTAATCTTTTTCTCAGCAGGGTCGTATTCGTAGTTTACTATATTTTCATTTAAAATCAATTGAATTGTTTCTTCGATTACTTCAAAAGGAACTACAAACCATTCTCTCGGATTTAGTCTTTGTCCTTTTTCATTAAACAAGTCAATGTCTAAACAAGCTTTTGCAAAAAATCTATGCAAAAGACCTTCTAGTTTGTCAGCATTTCTATTATAAACTTTGTAAGTCGCAATTTTCTGTACATCCGCAAATAAATAGGTCGCTTCATTTTTTGCATTTTTTATTCTCTCATCTACTGAATTTCTGGCAAAACCAACTTTATATAAGTCTTTAATGTTTGCTATTTGAGTGTTGCTTGATTTTGATTTCAGTACATAAATCCAACCTGATTGTACATCTTCTTCCTTTACAAGTCCTGTATTGACAAATAAGTCTTGTTCGATTTTCTCATAAGTATTGGTAATCAATTTTCCGTTTTTTTGGATTTGCTTACCTAAGGAACGAAAAAGCATATTGCTGTAAGTTCCATTTTCAAAAATTGTTCTCGTACGCCCTTCTGTGCGAACTCTGTTTCCTGAACCTAATTCTTTTTCTTCTGTTTTCAAATTCGCAGATTCTAAGTACAAAAGAATGCCATCCATTAAATAAAAATCGCCTACGTGAAGATTTTTTTCAATGTTTTTAAACGGCTTTATCTTTCTTTTTCCTTCTTTGATTTCCTTATGTACTTTGAAAAACATTGCTTCATACTTCTCAAACTCTTTTTCTTTAATTGGCTTCCTTTGTGCAACAAAATCTGCATCAGCTCTCTCTTCTGGTTTTGGTGTGTGTTTGAATTTGAAAATGTCCAAATCCTTATCTGAATCTAATAAGCCAAGTTCATCATCTTCATTCAGAATATCATCAATTGTTGTTTTTTCCAATTCAACGTATCCCAATAAGTTATGCTTGTCAAATGGTTTTAGAATCTTCTTTTGAGATTCATTTTCTCTAAAGTTTTTCAATTTTGCCATCAAACCATATTCAGACATACTTGACTTATTTGGTTCTCTTTTGTTCTTATCAAAGAATCTGTTTATTTCTTCAAAGGAATCAATAAGTCTTTCTTCATCTGTTTTCACAGAAGAAGTTTTGGCTTTAGAATCTAACAAGCCAAAATCGTCATCATCAAAAATATCGTCTATAGTTAATTTCTTTTTAGCCATTTGCCAATGCTTTTTTACGTTTTAGTTCTCTCAAAAAAACTAGTGCTTCTGCCATTCTTTTCTCCTTATGGTCAAACGCTTGAATGTTTGGTTGTTCTCCATTATTATTCTTAACCCATTCTTTTATTTTTGGCCATAACAAAATCGCTTCTTCTTCGGTCATTTCAAATTTAGTAGACTGAATATGCTCGTCAATCAATTTTAAAACTTGGGTAGTTACCGATTTTGATAAAATTTCAAAAGCTTTTTGAAAAGGATTTACTTGGTCTATCAAGTCTATATGAATATCATCAATGTTTACAAAACTACCTGCCATTCTTATAAACTTCTTATCGCCTTGTTCTTCAATAGTACTATTTTTTATAACAGAATCAACAACTACGTGTTGTCTAACTGCTTCAATATCATCATCACTTAAGTCAGGATAAATTTCTCGAATGATTTTAGGGATTAGAACTGTATTAATAACCTCCGGTTCAACATTCCCCGGCATTGCTTTAAGCATCTGAGGATTCTGTAATAACTTTGCTTTTAAGTCATTCAGATCTGTTTCAATGATGTCTTTGGCTCTTTGTGAAGTGGGTAATTTAAAACCCCTAATTTTGATAGTTTTCTCATCATCTTCGTCTTCATCATCCTCATCTTTTTTTAGTTTGAACTTGAAGTTTGGGGCTAAAACTTGTTCCATAAGCAGAGATGCGGTAATGGCTTTTAACATATTGTTTACAGACAATTTCACATCATCATCTTGAGCATCAGGCTGAGCAATGAGGTTGGTAAATTGTGCGTGAGATTTGTTATTACTGTCTCTCGTAGCTCTACCTATAATCTGAATAATTTCTGTCAGTGAACCTCTATAACCTATTGTTAGAGCGTGTTGGCAATAAGGCCAATCAAAGCCTTCTTTTGCCATTCCTAAAGCAATAATAATATCAATGTCATCTACCGATTTCACTTCACGTAAATATCCACTTATTTTATCCCTCGATTTTGGATTGTCTTGAACTAAGTCTGCAACTTTTAAAATCTTGCCTGTTTTGTGACTTTTTATGTATATCACTCCCGTGATTTCGTCTTGATATTCTATTGTTCCCAAAACATCAATAATATGGTCAACTTCATCGTGTTTAAGCTTTGAAGATTCGGCAGAGTTTACACTCGGAATATGAATAATGGTTTTTTGATTCTCATCTAATATTTCTGCTAAGGCAGAAATTCCTGTTTCAGGATTTTTTTTGAAATATCTACCTGTATAAAAATGATAGCCAATCCCTAATGACTTTAAAAACTCATAACCGTTTAATTGTTGGTAATAAGTATAAGTTACTTTCGTAAATTTCGCTTCATCTTCTGGCATTAAAACTGGTACACTATCACCTCTAAAGTATGAACCTGTCATAGCAACAATATGAGCACTGGAATTTGCCATAATGCTTTTTAACACTTGCCCTAAGATATTGTCACCTTCTGCTGATACGTGATGAAATTCATCAATAGCAACCAAAGTATCATCCAACTTTTTCACGTCCAAACCATCAAATGCAAAACGCAAAGTGGCGTGTGTACACACTAAAATTTGTTCGTCAGATTCTAAAAAGTTTAAGAATGCCGTTACTTTGTTTTTCTCTTCGCCTGGCGTACATAGGTTGTATCTTGGATTGGGATTCCAATCGGCAAAAAAACCGTATTTTTTTAGTTCTGTTGTGCCAAAAGATGCTCCAATGGATTTTTCAGGAACAGCAACAATTACTTTTTTAATGCCTTGATGTTGCAATTTATCCAAGGCAATAAACATTAAAGCCCTCGATTTACCAGATGCTGGCGGTGCTTTAAGTAATAAGTATTGAGCAGTTCTCCCTTCGTATGCTTTTTCCTGCATTTCCCGCATACCTAAACGATTGGTACTTTTGCTTTTTCCTGTTTGGTCGTATGTTACGTGTACTATATTTGGCATTGGTTATTTCTTTTTCTTGTCTACTAATTTTCTCATTTCCTTATCAAAATCGGAAATATAATTTTGGTCTTGAATCACACGGAATTTATCATACTCACTTTCGGCTTTTAGCTTTGCTTCCAACATTGATATTTTGCCGTTGTCTTTCAAAATAGGATAATCTGCCAATTCCAAAAATTGGACTAAAAAGTTATCCCAATCCTTCATATTCATTACCTATCTGTTCCTTGCTCGGTTTTCTGCTAAGTCTAAGTAAGAAGTAACTATTCTTTCTAACGCTTTTAAATGTTCTACGTTCAAATAATTACATCACTTTTTAAAATCTTTCCGTCTGGGGCTTGTTTCCAAGTTTTTAAGCCCATATAAATCTTGGTAGCATCTGCTTCTGTATAATAATCTCGGCAGCCGTTTTCCCAGTTATTGCCCAATGTAGTTTGTTTTGAACCGAAGCAAAAAAGTGTTGGGTTATTTCCGATTTGTTGTCATAGTCAGCAGAAAGAGCGTAGATGTCTGTAATTTTTTGATATAAACGCCTTTCACTTAATCGAATCTCACGGATTCGCTCCAACATTTCTTCGAAATAATCTTCTCCAAAATGTTTGATTTGTTTCAATCGCTCATCATCCATAGCAAAACCTTTGATGATGTATTCGTGCAAAATTTCAGTCGCCCATTTTCTAAATTCAATGGCTCTTTGGGAGTTTACCCTGTAACCAACCGCTGTTATGGCTCTTAAATTATAGTATTTGGTTTTATAGGTTTTGCCGTCTTCGGCAGTGTGTCGGAAATCCCGACATACTGAAGCTTCATCCAATTCGGCATCTCCAAATATTTTTTTGAGGTGTTCGGTTATGGTTGAACGTCCTTTCTCAAAGAGTTCAGCTATTGTTTTTTGAGTTGACCAAAGCGTTTTGTTTTGATAAAAAACATCTATATTTACTTTACCATTTTCAGTTTTAAAAATAACAAAGTTGTTTATAGGCTGTAAATCGTTATTTTGATTTTCTTTGCTCATTTCACTGTCTTTTTTTCGTTTTCTTCTGCTTCGCAAAAAGCGTGTCTTTCTGCAACATTTCTTCGTACTGTCTAAACAAGTATTCCAAACGCTCGGTGTCGTTTTTGAAAGGTTGCAAACGGTAACATTGTTCTATAGCAGTATCTAATTCTTGATGTGCTTGTAGCAAACCTTTGGGCATTGTGGTTGGATTATACAGTTGTGACATTGTTTTGCTGGGATGTTTGGCTCGCTCATCTAATATGGCAAATACATAAAGGTTTAAATTTTCCTTTTGCTTGTTTGTAATGTCTGGAAACGGAAAGGTGTTGAAGCATATTGAAGAGGAGAATATATAGTCTGTTTTGAATCTTCCTCCAACTGCTTTTACCCAAACTAGCATCATTGTTGATGAAATTATACCAAACATATAAGGATCAAAATCATACACAGCTTGAGCTGTATTTGAAACTATATGATTTTCATCAAGAATTCCACACGGAATATAATTTCTTCTTACTGAAGTAATTGTTGGGACAATGATTACTTCTTTTTTAAAATAACGTACTTCACCAAATTTATGTGGAGATGAAGCTAACTTGTTGGTCGCTGACTTTGTACTATTTAATCGCATTATGGTAACAGCATCAAATCTTCTTTTAATTTCATCACAAGAAAAAATATTTTCTAAGTCATTATCATTTACCCATAAACAGTATTTACTATCCCCATCAATAAACTCTTTTGTTCCAACAAATGGTTTGATAATTTCCTTTGAGCTTGAACACTTTTCAATCAAATCATCTTTCTCTTTTTGAGACAACAAGAGATTCCCGCCATCTGTTGGCTGACTACCTTTCATCATGATTGGAAGTGATGAAATTGGTTTACTTCTTTTTGTTACAATAATATTTTTGGTGTCAGTCAAATAAGGATTTATATTTTTTACACTTTGCTTTAGATTTTGATTGTAAAGGAATTTCTCTGTACCGTCAATATTTCTTACTCCAATTATTACTACTGCGACTCCTGCATTTCCTTTGGCGTTGTTGGTCCATTTAAAAGATTGGTGTGCAAAGTCAATTTCTTGTCCTTTACTTAAAACTAATGGCCACAATAAGGCTACTTGTTCCCCTTGCGTTATGGAATTGGTCGTTACAAAAGCATATTTAGCTTTTGTATTCTGGATGTAATTGGTTCCCTTATAAAACCAACACGCTATGTAATCAAGTTTTTTATAGTTATTTACTCGTGAAAAGACAATTTTCATATCCTCCTTTTGAGTTTCGTCTTGTCGGCTATAACCCAAATAAGGTGGATTCCCAATCACATACACTTCGTCTGTTGAAGAAATTGGGCATACTTCATTCCAATCTCTTCTCGTAGCATTACCTTGTTTTATTTGCCCTGCTTCTTTTAATGGTAATATAGGTTTCGATTTTCCGTAATCAAACAATCGTTCTTCAAACACTTTGTTCATTTGGTGTTCTGCCAACCAAAGTGAGAGTATTGCCATTTCGTGGGCAAAGTCATCTATTTCAATGCCATAAAATTGTGAAAGCTGTATTTCAGTCCACTTTATAGTAGGACTTTGTCCTTCTAAATCTGTAATTTTCTCTAAAATATTGATTTCTAAAAGGCGTATTTCTTTGTAGGTAATAATCAAGAAATTTCCACTACCACAAGCAGGGTCAAAGAATTTGATTTTGGAAATTCTTTTGATGAGTGTTCTTAAATGGTTTACTGTGGTCGCATTTTCATACGCTTCGTAGAGTTCATCAAGAAAGAGAGGTTTAATTAGTTTTAAGATATTTTCTACAGAAGTGTAATGCATTCCTAAATCGCTTCGATATTCAGGAATTACTACTGCTTGTATCATTGACCCAAAAATATCAGGGTTAATATCTTTCCATTGTAATTCACCTAACTCAAGAAGCGTTTTTCTTGCTTTTGTGGTAAACAGGGGTGAGTTTATTTTTTGATTAAACAATCCTCCATTTACATAAGGGAATTTGGCTAAAAAATCTGGATAATCTTTTCCGCTTTCGCTATCTAAACGGGCAAACAAATCATCTAAAAACGTATGAGTGTCTCTTCCGTTTTCGGCAGTATGCTGAGCTAGTGTATTGGTAAAAATGCTGTCTTGATCAAATATCTCGGTATCTTCTGCAAAAAAACAAAACAACAAACGGGACAAGAAGATATTGAGGTTGTGAATACTTTCTTTTGAATTGTAGATACTCGGATTTTCATCAATCAACAAATCATACAAAGAAGCCATTTTGTAAGATGCGTTTCTGTCTGCTTCATTATTGTTGGAAGCGTTATAAACTTCGCTACCTGCTAATGGCAAAAAGAAATCAAAGTAATTGGGTAGCTCTTTTAATTGAATATCTAAGTTTTTACCTAATTTCAAGTCTTTAGCAACTATTTGTTTATTGTCGGTAAGAATTGCAAATCTAGGTTGATGTTTTAGGATTCTTTCTTCTTTTGCAACCTCTTCAATACTACTCAGCAGTTTGTTAGATGCTTCAATTTTAAAGAATATTTTCTTTTTGTATAGTATTTCTCCATCAACTTTGGATAAATTGTAGTCTCCTTTTTTTAGTCGTGTTACAGATGTTTTAGAAATGCCGTATGCAACCAGCAACTCAAAGACAAATTCTTCTTTTGAGAAGTTGTCAATCAGATTCTCAACGTTATGCTTTATTTCAGTTGATTTCATTAGTTATTTTGTTCAGGTTTGTTAGAAACTAGCAATTCTTTCACGTCTATGTCTAAAATATCCGCTATCTCCATTAAGGTTTCCAATCTCGGTTGTTGCCTGTTCTGAGCATAAGCGTTTACCATATTGTAGCTTTTTCCGAGTTTTTCAGCCAACCAAGTTTGCTTAATTCCCTTTTGTTCCAACACTTCCTTAATTCTGTTCATTGTAATTCGGTTTTGTACCTTTTAAAAGGTCTCATTGAATTGCTTTGCTTATTTCAAACGTTAATTTGTCTGTCGCTAAATTAGTAAAATTATTTAATGGTATCTCGAAAAACTGTGTATATAATGTGGTTATTTTGTTTAGCTATAGGAGGAAAGGGCTAAACCTATCATTGGCTTTTATGATGACGCAAAATGAACAAGAAAACAGAACAAGTCGATTATCTTTTTTGACGAGGATATTGCTTCTTTTTCTTCATACGGTTAGCAAACTGTTCTTCCTCGTAGTCCACGCCCTGTGTGTCTGACAATAAGTTGAACAATCCCAAATCGATACTTTGCGAATGTTCCTGTGGGATAAACTCAAAAAGGTCTTTTGTTGGCAAATCATCTATTGTATACGTTTTGGAAACAGGGCTATTCTGTATTTTCAGTTCAGGTTTGTTTCCGTTGTTCCACCAATCGTTAAATACATTTGCCGATAGGTTTCTATCCAAAGCTGAACCGTTCCAAACGCTACGGCTTCGGGGCATTCTTTTTAAGGTAGAAAAGCACCTTAAATGTTGATTTTTTTGTCGTTTCCATACTCACAATTCTTAATGATAAAATTAAACTTATGTGAGCCACGGAACAACATGAAAAATTGCGCAAAAATCTGAAATACAACATTTTGAATCGATTGTTTGCGATGTTTAAAAGTAACGTTTTAGTAACCTTACTTTTGCCAATCGTTGCTTTTTCCTGCTTTTTACCACATTACCAAAAAATCATAAAACGGCTGTAAAGCCTTTATTTACAACCGTTTTTCCTGTTTTCAATCTTTGATGTATATTTACTGAAAATTTATTTTAAAATCGATTTTCTGTTAATGTCAAAAATATCAATTTCATTTTCTTCTAACAATGTCTCTAAAGCATCGGAACCTTTTTGCTTAAATAATTCAAACTCAAGTTCTGATATCGGGATAGCAAGAAGGAAATGGACTTCTTCATTTTGTACCATAAAATCTTCAAGTTTATCCTCCCACAAATACGGTGTAGTAAAATAAACATGTTTCATTTCAGAAGTAGGGTAATACATTTCAACAAGTTTTTCAAAAACCACCCCTTCAGAAACCTTCCATTGATCTTTAATGCAAAAAAAAGCACTTGTGCTCAAAATATTCCCAACTTTATCTTGCGCCGAATATCCTGAAATCATTAATTCGTACTTTTTATCCCCTAAAGAATAGTCAGACAATCCTATTGTAGCATAAAAAAAAACATTTTTATCTAAAGGATCGGGACATTCCATAATGAAAATGGCATTCTCACCAGTATCATCTCCATATTTAATGACTTTTGGTTCTGTACCTATTAATGGGGAAAGCTTTTTATATAATTCCTTTTGTCTTTCTGTTGGTTTCATCTATAAAAGCATTTTAAAAAATAACTATCAAATATTAGGGTTTCAGCTGGCAAAATGTAATAAAAAAGCTACCTAAGAGGCAGCTTCCATTATATCACTAATACCTATTTAAGAGTATTTGTCTTTTTATTCGATCTTGCCTAAAGCTTGTGCAACGATGGATAAATGCTCTCTTAATTTAACTTTTTGTAAATTTTCTACTTTTTCCGGTCCCCCGAGCCCTAGAATAGGCACGTAACCATAACATTCATCTGATTCAACTTTTCCAAGTCTTTCTTTCGCTGGTTCGTAATTATCTAATAATAATTCTTGAGAGAAATATTCCCAATCAGTCATTATCGAATTGAACAAAACATTAACTTTTCTTCCAATCACCTTTGAAACGCCATGACGGATGTCAATATAAATCACACTTCCACCCTCATACGAATATAATCCCCCAAAAGCATCCCTAGCAAAACAAATTGATGGTTCGTGGACAGGAACATAAATTTCCTTTAAAATAGGATCAAATTGCACCGGATCAACTACCCAAAAAAAACTATCCATATAACTTCCTGCACCGTTCGAAATAAAACTGAAAAGCTCATCCGGTA
>Ga0307414_10000885_pt1 | contig 15321 bp, 17 predicted proteins | sample DK1Ometagenome_FD_203804 | JGI IMG/M metagenome (GOLD analysis project Ga0307414, IMG submission 203804) | Maize rhizosphere microbial communities from greenhouse at UC Davis, California, United States - DK15-O-3 | ecosystem: Host-associated > Plants > Roots > Rhizosphere > Soil | place: USA... | reverse complement strand
CCGAATTCCAAAGAAAAATGGACCATAAAAGTTTCAGGAAACGATAAAGAAAAGATCAATGCGGAAGTTTTGGCCAATATGTATGATATGTCTTTGGATCAATTTGCGGTGAATAGTTTTGTTTGGGGAAAATTACACACACCATATTCGATTGTAACTTCTTATGATATCAGGCAGCATTTAAAACAAGAATATTATCAGAAAAGACTGAAGTATTTCAATGGAACTTTTGTTGAAGTACCTCAGTTTAATTGGTTTGATCAATCATTGATTTATGAGAGTTTGGCACTAAATAAACTTCAGGGAAGAGCTGCAGGTGTACAAATAAGCGCAATGGCGGCTCCTCATGCTGATACAATAAGTAAAGAAACAAGTGTTGAAGAAGTTGTTGTAAGGGGTTATGGTGCGCAAAAAAAAGATTCAATGGTTGCTGATACAGGAATTTCGAAAGAAAGTTTAGATAAAATCCCAGTCCGTCAAAACCTCAACGAAACCGCATTCTTCTATCCGAATCTAAAAACTGATGCTGAAGGAAACGTCAATTTTGAATTTACTTCTCCCGAAGCATTGACTAAATGGAAATTGATGTTCCTTGCTCACACAAAAGACGCAAGAGCAGCAACTTTGGAAAAAGAAGTCGTGACACAGAAAGAATTTTCGGTAACGCCAAATTATCCAAGATTTTTGAGAGAAGGCGATGAATTGAATCTTCAATCAAAATTATCAAACTTAACAAGCAAAAAATTAAGCGGTTCTGCAAATCTGCAAATCCTTGATGCTTTTACCAATGAAGATATTTCGTCTCAATTTGGTTTAAATTCAAGTACGCAGAATTTTGAATTAAATGAAAACGGAAACTCGGCATTAACCTGGAAAGTGAAAGTTCCGAATAATGTTTCATCTATAATTTTGAAAGTGGTGGCAAAAGCCGGACAATATTCCGACGGCGAGCAAAAAGCGGTTGCAATCCTTCCCAACAGAATGTTGGTGACCGATGCAGTTCCTGTTTTTGTGAAAGAAGACGAAACGAAAACTTTTGTTTTAGAAAATCTTAAAAATGCAAACTCTACAACGATTTCGAATGTTTCAAATACATTGGAATTGACGACGAATCCGATTTGGGAAATCATGTTTGCGCTTCCAAGTCTGAAAAACGATCAGAATAATTCTGCGGATGTGATCTTTAACAAATGGTTTGCAGATGTTTTGGCTTCCGAAATTTTTAGGGCGAATCCGAAATTGAAAACCGTTTTTGAAGAATATCAAAGTAAAGGATTATTAACTTCAAATCTTGAAAAAAATCAGGACCTGAAACAATTGCTTTTGGAAGAAACGCCTTGGGTTTTGGAAAGTAAAAATGAAGAAGAGCAAATGCAGAAATTGGCATTGCTTTTTGATGCGAATACAATGAAAAACGCGATCAATCAGGATTGGGACGATTTCCAAAAACTACAGAATCCGGACGGCGGCTTTTCGTGGTATTCGGGTTATCCGAGTTCGTACGGAACGTCTTTATATATTCTTAAAAATTTAGGGAAAATCAATTCTTGGTTGAAGGATAATGTAAAAGATTATCAAACTTCCGAGCAAAATGAATTGGTGAAGAAACTGGTTGAATATGTTGATAATGAAGTGAATAAATATTTTGATGTGAAAAAAGAAAATGTCTGGACAAACTGGAGTTTATATTATCTTGACACCCGAAACTATTGGGAAAAACAATATCCATTAAAAGGAAAAGGAGCAACGCTAAAATCTTTAGTAAAACAGAAAGCTAAAACGGCAAAAATCACAGATTTTACATTCTTCGGATTGCATCGTGCAGCTTTATTGATGAATGATTACGGCTTAAAAGACACTTCAGATAAATTAATGAATTACCTGAAAGAAACTTCTGTTGACTCAAAAACACAAGGAGTTTACTGGAAGCAGAATCTTGACGATTGGGGCTGGTTTAGTTCAAAAGTGGTAAATCACGCAGGAGCTTTGGAAGCATTCAACAAGTTGAAGGCAAACGATCAGAAATTCATTGAAGACATGAAAATTTGGCTGATTACCCAAAAAGAAGTGAATTCGTGGGGAAGTTCAAGAGGAACTGCGGAAGTGATTTTCACGATTTTAAACTCAGGGAAATCATGGACTTCAGCCGAAAGCGATAAAGCAACAATCGTTTGGGGCGGGAAAGAATTAAAACCTCAAACTCAGGCAACAGGTTATGTAAAATCTGCCGTGAAAACTGATGTTTTAGATAAAAATTTAGCGACAGTTACCGTTACAAAACCCGGTCCCGGAATTGTTCAGGGCGGATTATTCTGGCAATATTATGAAGATTTGGATAAAATAAAATCATCGGAAAATTACATTTCCATCACAAAAGAACTGTATAAAAAGATTAAAACCGTCAACGGCGAAGAATTACAAAAAATAACTTCCGAAACTCCGTTGAAAGTAGGAGATAAGGTAACCGTAAGAATGATTCTGAATACAGATCGCCCAATGGAATTTATTCATATCAAAGACATGCGCGCGGCAGGATTTGAGCCTTTGGATGTAATGTCGGGTTATCAATGGAAAAACAGTTTGGGCTATTATCAGTCGACAAAAGACGCGTCTACCAATTTCTATATAGAATATATGCCGAAAGGAAAATATGTTTTTGAATACGATTATGTTGCCAATGCATCCGGAAAATTCTCAAATGGAATTACAACCATGCAAAATTACTATGCACCGCAGATGAATGCGCATACAAAAGGTACAAATGTTCAGATTTTGGAATGATATTTGGCTGTAAAGAATTGTAATTTAAATTAAATAAAATGAAATTTTTAAAAATGATATTGGCAGGTTTGGTTCTGTTTACAGGAATAAACACCTTTGCCCAAAAGAAAAAAGAAAAATTTGAAAAGCTGCAAATAGAGATGTTTCCGAAAGCAAAAGAAGGATTCAAGCAGGTTTATATTCAATTGCCGGTTGCTAAAAACGAAAACGACCTTAAAGTAGAATTTTTTGTGGGCTTAGAAAAAATGCTTGACTGTAATAAGCATTTTCTGGTGGGAGAGATCAAATCCCAGGATCTGCAGGGTTGGGGCTACAATTATTATGAAGTAGAATCCAACGGCGAAACCGGCGGAACTTTAATGGCTTGTATTGATCAGAAGCTGACGAAGAAATTCGTTTCCCTTCAACCCGAAATTGTGAGGTATAACAGCAAATTGCCTTTGGTTTTTTATGTGCCGAAAGACTTTGAAGTCCGTTACAGAATTTTACGTCCGGATGCAGCAATGAAAAAGGCTGTTCAGAAGTAAATTTCAATTCATATTAAAAATAATCTCCCTGCAAAATATTGCGGGGAGATTTTGTATAAGTGTATCAATGATATTTAAATAAATCATGTTTATGCATAAAAAAGAATGTCAAAATCACCCGAAAAAATAATATATTTGTTTGCACACAACTTAATAACTATGGAAAACGTATTTGACGCAAAAGATGCTCAGAATTACATTAATAGAATTAATAATTTGATTGAAGATACACACGGTTTATGGGGAAGAATGACGGTCGATCAGATGCTGGCGCACTGCTGTGTTACTTATGAAATGGTTTACGAGCCCGAAAAACACAAAAAACCGGGAACGATCGCGAAATTTATTCTTAAAACTTTTGTTAAATCTAAAGTGGTTGGTGAAAAATCATACACGAAAGATTCGCCTACAGCACCACAATTTTTAATTAAAGAAAGAAGGAATTTTGACGATGAGAAAAAAAGACTGATTGGTTACATCCAGAAAACACAACAGTTGGGAGCTTCAGCTTTTGACGGCAAAGAATCTTTCTCTTTTGGAAAACTCTCTTCCAACGAATGGAACAATATGTTTGCAAAGCACCTGAATCATCATTTGTCTCAATTTGGAGTTTAAAAACATTTAAAATGATAAGACTTTTATTATTATTTTCCCCCTTTTTTACTTTCTATGCTCAGTCAAATGATTTCCCCTTAAAACATCAAGATTTTAGTAAAATTATTCTCAACGAAAAACTTGGTTTTGAAGGTGATATTGCAAAAGAAAAATTAGAAATAAAATTTGAAACGGTTTCTAAAGATACCAAAAAGCCAGAAAATTATTTAGTAAAAGGAACTTATTCTTTGAATGGAAAAAAATTGGAATGCTCTGGGAAACTGACTTTCACATCGTATTTAATGTAAAAGATCTTCCGGATGAAATGCTGGTTTTTGGTGATTTTTATTTGAACGGAACTCAACCCGATATTGATGATGGAATTTTTAAAGGTAAATTCCGTATCCAGACAATGAAGGAAAACGGTAAAAGAGGGAATTTTTCCAGTACGACATTCAAAGGAACTTGGGAGAATTTCGAAACAGGAAAAGTATCAGATTTCTGGTTTGGAAACTTACATCATGATGACATTTCTAAAGTTATATTTAAATAAAACAAATGAAAAAACTGCTGCTTTTCTTTATTCTGATCTCTAATTTCGCTTTTGCACAAATGCCGAATATTTCTACGATTTGGCTGAATAATTCAAAACCTTATATTGGTACAATCGGCGATGAGAACCAGGAAATCAAGCTGAAGATCAATATTTCGGACCAAAACAGAAAGAATGATCAGGAATATTTTGTTTCAGGATATTCTCTGGTAGACACCAATTATTCAAAATTTGAAGGAAAACTGATCATCACCAAATACAAAAACGGCAAGAAAAAGGGCGTGGTGTATGGTGATTACGAATTGTCTGAAGAAAATAAAGGCAAACATTCGGGAGTTTTCAAAGGGAAATTTATTTATACTTTCCGATGGAATAAGAAAACCGAAAAGATAGAAAATCCTTATATCGAATTCATCGGAAACTGGAAAAGTTACGATGGAACTTTAGACTTTAAAACCCGCTTAAAAAACCAATAATTATGATACGAAAGATATTGGCTGTTATTGCAGGAATTATAACAGGCGGCATCAGCGTCGGAATCGTTCAGAAAATAGGGCATTCCATTTATCCGATGCCGGAAGGCATGAAAGGCGACGATATGGAAGCAATGAAAAATTATGTAGAAACAGCACCATTTATGTCTTTATTTTTTGTGATCATTTCTTATGCAGTTGCTGCATTGGTTTCGGGATTTGTATCCACCAAAATTGCCAATGACCGCAAGAAAATTTATGCAGTAATCTGCGGAATCATCTTCCTTATCCAATCCATTTACATGATGTCGATATTGCCTACGCCTGTTTGGTTCTGGGTTTTGGGGATCTTATCATGGAGCTTGGTTTTGATAGGATATCAATTGGCTTTAAGCAAAAAAAGAATATAAATCTGCTATAATAAGTTTTAAAATAATTAATCCATACGTGAAATTAGGTGCATTTTCAGTCAGCTTAAGTGTGAAAGATCTTCAGAAGTCTAAAGATTTTTACGAAAAATTAGGTTTCAGCACAATGGACGGAAATATGGAAAGCAATTATCTCATCATGAAAAACGGAAGCACGCTGATTGGTCTTTTTCAGGCGATGTTTGATGGCAATATGCTTACTTTTAATCCCGGATGGGATGAGAATGCTCACAACCTTGATTCTTTTGATGATGTGAGAGCGATTCAAAAACATTTAAAAGAAAGCGGTGTCCAACTCGATAAAGAAGCCGATGAAACCACTTCAGGACCGGAACATATCTTTCTGAAAGATCCCGACGGAAATATGATCCTTATCGATCAGCACAGATAATATACATGAGTAATTAGTAATAGGTAATTAGCAATTACTTAAATAAACCTCAATCTCAACTTAACCTTAATCTAAAACTAAAATAACTATGGCAACAGTAAATGTTTACTTGACATTCAACGGAAACTGTAAAGAAGCTTTCGATTTCTATAAATCTGTTTTCGGCGGAGAATATCCTTATGTCGGAACCTTCGGCGAAATGCCTCCAACGGAAGGTAAAGGAACTCCCGAAGAGGATAAAGATAAAATCATGCACATTTCACTTCCGATTTCTCAGGAGACAATTTTGATGGGAAGCGATACCGGCGGCGAATGGTCTTCAAACCTAAAAATAGGAAACAATTTCTCCGTTTCCATCAATGCAGATTCTAAAGAAGAGGCTGATCGTTTATTCAACGGGCTTTCTGCAGACGGACAAGTGACAATGCCTTTGACTGATACTTTCTGGGGTGCTTATTTCGGAATGTTTACTGATAAGTTTGAAATCAACTGGATGGTAAATTATGATGATCCTGCAAAAATGCAGCAACATCCTTAAATATTGATTACATAAAATAAACCTCCAATAAAGGAGGTTTATATTACTGTTTAGTCAAAATAATATTATTAGGCAGTGGTTGCGGATAATCTTGTGGCGCCCAACTATAATAAAAACAATCTGGTTCTATAAAATTCTCGTCTTGAGAATAGCTCCATCGTAATTGGCTTTTTGTAGAGTCAGTAAAATTTATAAGGATTTTCCCTGACCTCTCACATAATTCCATATCTATATATATAAGGGAGTATTTACCATCTTGTTTTCTAAATCTTGTTCCTTGAATTTTCACATTCTCATCAAGCACGTTACTGTTATCAAACAAAATAGTACCATTTAAATCGGTTACTTTAAATCTTCCAATTAACATATCATAGTACTGATTTATGGAAGGAATATATTTATAGATGATTTTATCAAATGTCACATAAATAATTTTATTATCCCATGTTCCTTTCCAAACACCTTCATAATGTGGAAGATCATTATCTATATCTTTTAAATATGCATTTTCGGGAGTTGGGACATGAGATTTTAAAGAATATATTTGGGATTTACAGCTTACTGTAATCAATATAAGTACTAATAAAAATATATTTTTCATAATATTAAATTTAAAATTAAGGACAAGGTGTTTCTTTTACAGAATTAGGCGAAGTAGGATCATATTCTATTTTTACAGCAGAGGTTGGCGTGATTCTATAAGCTTCCAATCCTGGCTTATTGATCTTTTCTTTCATAAACTTAGTAAAAATTCTTTCTACATCAGTTTGTGACATATTGCTATTTTCTTCATAGAATTTTTGAAATTGTCTAGTATAATCTTCTTTCAGCTTCTTTACTGCATCATAATCAAGCGATCCGGGATAAGCGGTTCCCGTATACATTAGCATATAGCTTCCTTCTGATGTTATGGTTATAGAATAAGCATTAGAATAGCTTCCTGTGTATTGGTTGGCTTGTGAGAGAAGTGTATTCAGCAGATATTTTATATCTACAGGCGAAGGAGCTTTTACAGGATAGTTACCATTACAGTCTATGTTGTTATGAGTATGCATCAATCCTGCTATACCTGCATTATTACTTGGCATCACGGCATCTTCATTACCTGTAGAGCAAGGAGGCATATCTACCTGAAAGTAAGCAGGAGGGATATTGGTTCCAATAGGAGGATATCGCATAATAAAGGCTTTCTCGTGATCCAGATCAAAATTTTCCGGCTTATTCAGTTCATTATATTTATCCTTAAATTTGTATCTGCGAATCTAGCTTTTATTTTCGCACAAGGATCATTTTTTGTAGGCGTGTAGGGTATAGTCGGCGTTCCCGAGCATGTCCCGTTACCGTCTGTAAGGATAGGCTGCTGCGGCCCCGTAGAGACCCCACTCCCGTCACAGGGATAGGTAGGCGCTCCCTTCGGAGGATTTTGTTGGGAACCTCCGCCTCCAAATCCTCCATCTCCTGTTGATCCTCCGCCACCTGTGCCGGGTCCCGGATCAGATTCCAGAAGACATTCGAATTGCTCTACTATATATGCTCTTGGTGGTGTGCCTTCGCCGGGATGTGTTACAAAACGACAGTCCTGAAAATTGGAGCCGTCGTGCAGGTTTTCGCTGCAAGGAACCCACACCGTGGTTTCTACCCAGTTGCAGGATGATTTGGCAAGCACGCTTCCGCTGTTGTAGATTGCCTACTTGGCCGAAAACCTCCAATAAAGGAGGTTTGTATTACTGTTTTGTCAAAATAATATTATTAGGCAATGGTTGCGGATAATCTTGTGGTGCATAGCTGTAATAAAAACAATCCGGTTCTATAAAATTCTCACTTTGAGAATAACTCCATTGGAGTTTTGTTTTTGTAGGATCTGTAAAATTGATGTAAATTACACCAGCTCTATTACATAAATCTCCATCCACATATATTAAAGAATATTTATCGTCGGTTTTTCTAAACTTCCCACCCTTAATTTTTGCTTGATCATTAGGAAGGTTTGTATTGTCAAATAGTATATTTCCGTTTAAATCGGTTACTTTAAATCGTGCTATAAGTATATCTCTGTATGTTTTAAAAATATCTATATAATAATAGTCAATTTTATTAATATATATATATATATATTTATTATTCCAATTGCCTTTCCATGTTCCTTCATAGTACTGAAATTCATTGTTTGTGTCTTTTAAATATGAATTTTCAGGAACTTCTGTAAATGTTCTTAGCGGATATATCTGTGCATTACAACTTAATGAAATTGTCGCAAATATTAATAAAAATGTAATCTTCATAATAGTTATTTTAGGGGCAAGGTGTTTCTTTTATTGAATTGGGCGAATTAGGATCATATTCCAATTTTACTGCTGATGTAGGTGTTATTCTATAAACTTCTAATCCTGGTTTATTAATTTTCTCTTTCATAAATTTAACAAATTCTCTTTCAATATTAGGTTGAGTTGCTTTACCATCATCACTTAGTTCTTGAAATTGTCTAGCATAATCTTCTTTCAGCTTTTTTACCGTATCATAATTAAGCGATCCCGGATAAGCGGTTCCCGTATACATTAGCATATAGCTTCCTTCTGATGTTATGGTTATAGAATAAGCATTAGAATAGCTCCCTGTATATTGGTTGGCTTGTGAGAGAAGTGTGTTCAGTAGGTATTTTATATCTACAGGAGATGGTACTTTCACAGGAAGCTTTCCATTACAATCTTCATTATTGTGGGTATGTATTACTCCCGCTATGCCTGCATCATTACTTGGCATCACGGCATTTCCATTGCCTGTAGAACAAGGCGGCATATCTACCTTAAAATAAGCAGGTGGTATGTTAGTACCTATCGGTGGATATCTCATAACATAGGCCAATTCGTGATCCAGGTCGAAGTTTTCCGGCTTATTAAGCTCATCATATTTCTCTTTAAACCTTGTATCTGCGAATTTAGCTTTTATTTTCGCACAAGGATCATTTTTTGTAGGCGTGTAGGGTATAGTCGGCGTTCCCGAGCATGTCCCGTTACCATCGGTAAGGATAGGCTGCTGCGGTCCCGTAGAGACCCCGCTCCCGTCGCAGGGATAGGTAGGCGCTCCCTTCGGAGGATTTTGTTGGGAACCTCCACCTCCAAATCCTCCACCTCCTATTGATCCTCCGCCACCTGTGCCGGGTCCCGGATCAGACTCCAGAAGACATTCGAATTGCTCTACTATATAGGCTCTTGGTGGTGTGCCTTCGCCGGGATGTGTTACAAAACGACAGTCCTGAAAATTGGAGCCGTCGTGCAGGTTTTCGCTACAGGGAACCCACACCGTGGTTTCTACCCAGTTGCAGGATGATTTGGCAAGCACGCTTCCGCTGTTGTAGGTTCCCTGGGCAAGCTCTATCACATTCACCTTTCCTTTGGTATCTATGGGAAATCCGTTGGCAATGTTTTCTTTCTCAGCAGGCGTCAGAGTATAGGTGAACAGCAGTTCCCTGTACGTGCCGTCTGTGAGAGGGCTTAGCACCAGATTCTCCAAAGGTGCATTTTCATCAGCTCCTTCCCTGGTGATGTGGAAGGTATAGGTATGATAATCGGGTCCGTTTTCTATATAGACCACTTCATCTGTATCTATCGAAACGCCGTTACCGTAATCAATGACCTTGCCTAAAGCATTATTTCTCGCTGCAGTCTTCAACCCGGCTTCAATCTTTTCTATTTCGGGAATCAGCTTTGCCCTGTGCCTGGCATCTTTTAAAGAAATCTTCTTGGAAGTGAGCTGAAATGCGCTGCTGTTGCTGTAGGTTTCTTTTTCGGGAAGATAATCCTGCTGACAGGAGTAAAGAGACAGCGCTACGGTCAGGATCAGGCAGAGCCTGAGAAGTAAAGTTTTTTTCATGTGTAATTTGTTGTTTAAAGAATCTAAATATATAAAAATTTTAATCATTTGTGATGATTTGGTTTATATTTTTCAAACCTACTGCGATCTTAGCAATACTACAACAACCAAAAGTGATAAAATCGACAACCTTTGGTTGTCATTTCAAAAAGAATTACTTTAGCATTCAAAATCTTATTTTTATGAGTTTAGAAACAAAACTTCGCAGGCTTAGGGAGCAGAAAGGGTGGTCTCAGATGGATGTGGCGCATCAGCTCGATATATCGCAGTCTGCCTACAACAAGTGGGAAGCGGGGCAGGCAAAGCCTACACTGCCTCATCTTCAAAGGCTGGCTGAGATCTTTGAGGTTGACTTTATCGATCTGGTACAGGCACAGATGCCAAACATCGATATGTCTAATGCAAAATTTGAGAACTCACAAAGTTTAATCTTTGAATCAACAATAAATACTATTAATTATTCATCCCCCGAATTGATTAATAAAATAATAGAAAACCAGCAGCAGATGACCAGTCTGATGGAAAGCCAAAGCAAGCTCATAGAAAGCCTTCTTAAGAAGCTTTAGCCCCTTGCTCAACGGTCGGCAGCCCTTGCCGAAGGGCCTACACCCCCTTGGTGAAGGGTCTGCACCCCCTTACCCAAGGGGCTACAGATGGTCTTTTAATAGCAATACCCCCTTCATGAAGGGGGTATTGCCACTTACCCAAGGGGGTATAGGGGCTTTCGAAGACCCTGCAGGCCCTTATGATACGGGCGGCTGACCGTCTACAGGCGGGGTCGGGGTGCCCGACGAAGGGGACGAAGGCGCAGATGACATGAAAAACTGCTTCATATCATCATAGATCACGTTGGTTCCCGGTACGTTTTCGCCGGATAAGAACTTTACACTTCTGTAAAACGCGATGGCGTTGTGGTAATTGTCATGATCCAGCAAAACTTTGGTGTCAGACAGCTGCTCGGTGACCGAGCTCAGCCTTTGCAGCCTGCTTTCTATGAGCTGTCTTGCCGCAAAATCTTTGTCAAATTCCGTTTTATCGATGAAGCCGGGCTTATGCTGCGGGTATTGCTCCATGTATTGCTTGGCTTTGTTTACAAACAGCTTGTTTTGCTCGGCTATTCTGCCATACTGTTGTCGCTGGTCTGCAGTCAGGTTGATGGTTTTGCCGTTGAGAATTGTTTCAATGCTTTGTATTGCCTGGTCGATAGAGGCAATATCGTTGTCTGAAAAAGCAATGCTGATGAGGTTGTCTAGTGCCATAATGTATTTTTTTTATTGATTATTAAATACTAAATTAAGTAAATTATTTACATTTTATTATATTTTTATTTTAATTGTTAGATATTTTTTAATAAAATATTGATAATTTTAATAATATTGAAACTGTTTCGTAGTGAGATTGAAGTAAAAAATTAACTTGTGATTATAGATCTTTATTATTAATTTTGTCTCTTGTGATAGATGATAGTAATTAAAAATTGATAGTAAATGAAGACTTTGAAGCAGATGGCTTTGGCTGTTTTTACTTTCGGAGCCGTGTTTTTGAAGGCGCAGGAAAGTGATTTGGGAGCCTGGTATATGTATTTCGGGAACAATAAACTTAATGACAGATGGAATTTTCACAACGAGATCCAATACAGAAACTTTGATGCGGTGGGCGATCTCGAGCAGCTTTTGATCCGTACCGGAATTGGATATGATCTTACGGAAAACAACAACAACCTTTTGTTGGGGTATGGTTTTATTTTAAGCAAACCCTACATCAATGGTGAGAAAACTGAAAATATCGAGCATCGTATTTTCCAGCAGTTTATCACAAAGCAGAAGTTCGGAAGATTCCATCTTCAGCATCGTTACAGGCTGGAAGAGCGTTTCTTGGAAGACGATTTCAGGATGAGGTTTCGTTACCTGCTAGGTTTTAATATTCCTATCAACAACAAAGAAATGCTGCCGAAAACCTTTTATGCATCAGCTTATAACGAAATATTCCTGCATCTTGACAGCCCGGTTTTCGACCGGAACAGGGTGTATGGGGCATTAGGTTTCGTGATCAACAAAAACATGCGAATTGAAGCCGGATATATGAATCAGCTTCAGGAAAATAAAAACAGAGGACAGATTCAGATAGGTTTTTACAACAATATTCCGTTCAGTAAAAATTAATCTGCTTTAGATATAAAAACTAAGTAAACACGTATGCATTCAGGAAAAAGATTTGGCCCTTTGGAGTTCGCCATGTGGACGAAGCGTAGCATTTATGTTCTGACGGTTTTATCGGCAGTTCCTACCATATTGTATTATTTCGGATGCACCTTTCTTTCTTTTCCGTGGCAGCCGATCGCCATCATGGGAACAGCAGTTGCCTTTATCGTCGGCTTCAAAAATAATGCAAGCTACAGCCGACTTTGGGAAGCAAGGCAGATCTATGGCGCGATCATCAACGACAGCCGTAGTTTCGGATATATATTGCGGGATTCTCTTTCCGGTAAAGATCCAAATAAAGTAAAAGAGATGTTTTTGCGTCATTATGCATGGCTCACGGCTCTTCGTTTTCAGCTTCGTGAATCCCGAAACTGGGAAAATATGAATACCGCGCAGTTCAGGGAATATGCCATGAAATACGAAATTCCCGAAAGACTTTCTAAGCTGGATGATGAACTGGGAAATTATCTTTCAGGAAAAGATTTAAACTATATTGTAAGTAAAAAAAACAAAGCTACACAATTAATGGCGATGCAGAGCAAAGATCTGTCGGAAGCATATGCCAAAGGCGAGATCAATGATTTTCAATGGTCGCAGATCAATCAGCAGTTGGTGAAATTCACCGATCATCAGGGGAAAGCAGAACGTATTAAAAATTTTCCGTATCCAAGGAATTTTTCTTCGATCACCACTTATCTTCTATTGATGTTTATTGTGTTTGTGCCTTTTGGATTGCTCAAAGAATTTGACAGAATGGGCGACGGGACTCTGCTTGAGAACTATACATTGTGGTTCAATATTCCTTTTTCACTTTTGGTAACATGGTGCTTTCACACGCTGGACAGTGTAGGCGAAGCTTCTGTAAATCCTTTTGAAGGAAGCCCGAATGATGTGCCCATTACACAGATCAGCCGCACCATTGAGATTGATATGAGAGATATGCTTGATGAAAGCGATCTTCCGCCTGCAATTGTTGCTAAAAATAATATTGTCCTTTAAAATAGCAGAAAAGCTAAATTCGTAGTAACAGATCTGCATAATCAGCAAGAACTAAAAAGAAGACAAACCTCTGAAAGATCCTCAAAAAACTTAATATTAAATAAATATATAAATGATTCACACCTACGTCATTATATCAATCGCAGTTTTATTATCTGTGATGATTCTCGTAATGATAGGCCAAAAGCTGAAAGTTGCTTATCCCATCTTTTTGGTGATTGCAGGGCTTATCATCAGTCTTGTTCCGGGAATGCCGCATATAGAAATAGAGCCGGATCTGGTATTTCTTATTTTCCTGCCTCCGATTTTATTTGAAGCGGCGTGGTTTACTTCATGGCAGGATTTCCACAAATGGCGGAAGCAGATTTTTTCGATGGCTTTCGGTTTGGTTTTCCTTACTTCAATAGTTGTAGCTTATCTGTCGTCATCTATTATTCCGGGGCTTACCGTTGCGATGGGATTCTTACTGGGTGGCGTCAACTCTCCGCCTGATGCGGTGGCGGCTACTTCAGTGTTGAAGCACATGAAGATTCCAAAAAAGATTACAAGCATTCTTGAAGGTGAAAGCTTAATCAACGATGCTTCGAGTTTGATTGTATTTAAATTTGCCTTGGCTGCGGTGATTTCCGGACAGTTTATCTGGCGCGAAGCGATCGGCAGCTTTTTCAGCATGGCGGTTGGCGGAATCGTTATCGGTATTGCTTTAGGCTTAGTTTTCGGCTACTTTTTAAGGCTTATTCCGTCCAATTCAAATATTGATACTGTTATTACGCTTATTGTACCTTACGTGCTGTATGTTGCGGCCGAGCATTTCCACTTTTCGGGTGTTTTATCGGTAGTTGCGGGTGGCTTGCTGATGTCTTACAATTCACACTGTTATCTTAGCCATACCTCAAGGATCCAGTCCGGTAATGTCTGGAGCGTCCTGATTTTTGTGATGAATACCATTATTTTTATTCTTATCGGCCTTGAGCTTCCTGTTGTAGTGGCTGCAATGAAGGATTATACGATTTCAGAAGGGATTTTTTATAGTATTGTAATTGGCGGAGCGATTATTTTCACAAGAATATTGTACAGCTATACCATCATGTATTTTCCATGGTTTTTATCCAAGAAATTAAGAGCCGAAAATCCAAAGCCCGATTGGCGAGAGCCTTTTATCATCAGTTTTGCAGCAATGCGGGGCGTGGTTTCTTTGGCAGCAGCATTATCAATTCCGGCATTTTTGCCCAATGGTGAAGCTTTCCCGCATCGTAATATTATTCTTTTCGTCACTTTTGTGATTATTCTGATCACTTTGGTGGGGCAGGGATTGATGCTTACTCCAATCTTAAAATTTTTAAAAGTAAATGATGCAGGAAGTGATCTGCCGGAAGAAAAGCAGGAAGTGATTCTGATGAGAAAACTGAAAGAAACCGCTTTAGAAAAACTGCAGTCCGATTTTTCTGAGCTGGCTGAAACCAACAGTTTGGTGAGACACCAAAAACACAAACTGGAAAACGAAATGATGATGATGGTCGACAAATCCCAATGCATGGCGTCAACAGGAGATTATGTGACCGCCATGAATGAAAATAAAGACGTAATCAGGCAGCTGATTCAGGCGCAACGAAACGAGCTTCATCGTATGAAACGTGAAAAGATATTTGATGATCATGTCATGCGAAGCATCGAAATGCAGCTGGATTTCGACGAAGCGAAGATTACAGGTTTTGCACATTGATTTGGCTAAAGTAGATATTGCAATTTCAGATTAGCAAAGAGAAATAAATTTGCTATTTTTGTGAAATATTCCAGAAAATTAAAATGAGAAACAAAATAATAGTAAGCTTTGCGGCGCTTTTGATGTTCGTGTCTTGTAAAAATGACGAAAAAATATTGACCTCGCTGGCAGATTACAACAATTCTATGGAAACAAAAGGCTATCATTTTGGTGATAAGCTGGATATTCCGAAGGATGTTTTAG
>Ga0307414_10000884_pt1 | contig 15349 bp, 14 predicted proteins | sample DK1Ometagenome_FD_203804 | JGI IMG/M metagenome (GOLD analysis project Ga0307414, IMG submission 203804) | Maize rhizosphere microbial communities from greenhouse at UC Davis, California, United States - DK15-O-3 | ecosystem: Host-associated > Plants > Roots > Rhizosphere > Soil | place: USA... | reverse complement strand
CGAAGGTTATATTTCAAATGCAGAGAATCCACGATTAACGGCTAAGTATACGCTGGGACACCTGAATAAAATCGTCAAAGCCATTAATCAAACCGTAACGGATAAATCTCATCTGCCGGGAAAAAAGCCTGACAAAGGGAAAAATAAAACCCTGCTGAACCTCCATGACTTTGTTCCAAAAAAACCAATTCTTTCAAGAAAAAAAACACTTAAAATCATCAACCCAAGTGTAAAAGAAATCGGGCCAAAGAATGCTATTCTTACACTAATTACAACAGGCTTCTTTGATAGAAGACTGGTAAACCTGGATGAAATTGAAGCCAACTGTATCCGGTTATTTGGAAAAAGCTTCATCCGTAAATCGCTTAGTCACCGGTTAAACCTTCTTTCTGATGAAGGAATCCTCATCAGACGTAAAACCGGAGAACCGGATACCTATCATTACAGAAAAAACAACGCGGACGAACCTCGTTCTCAGGAATAAAGTCGTTCAAGTAGCCCTTCAAATTTTACTATTTACGAAATAGTCCGCATATTTAAGGAAATTTAAGTTAAATATGCAGACCGTACTCATCTACAATGTTTACGCCATAGATCTGGAGATCATTTATAACGTCTGGAGACGAAGAATTGCAAGAGGTTTTTGGATTGCAGATATGGCCTTTCTCATGGATGAGGTTCCCCTGCACCTGAAAGAGATAGAAAATCCAACATTAAAGATTACTTCCCGAACCGTATTTAAAGATCCTGAAACAGGAATTTACACGCTCCCGCAACGAAGTATATCAGTATATGACCTGGATCAGATCAATTTCATACGCCATATTTTCTATGACCAACCTTTATGGAGGCTGTTACCTGCAAAAGCGCTCACTGAGGACGAGATCACAGTTAAGGTGACACATTCCACTATTAAAGGGAAACAACAGCTTCTGATCGAAAAGATAGGCCTTTATGGCGAACTGAAAAAGTTATACTTGCTGGATGAAGCAAAGATTCCAAAAAATGTAATGAAATTTATGATTGATACAGAAAGGGTAAAAGCGCTATTGCTGTTAATGATCAATACGTCGTATTTTGACTTACCAAAACTAGCCGTGGAAATTTATAGGGATTTTATCGATCTGCACAAGATTGCCCCCCAGCCCGTCATACTTGAAGAAGCACTTCGTTTTTATACCTCCAGACATAAAGGACCAAGGTTAAAAAAGCTAAAAGCAAAGGGAGAATACACGACATTTGGGAAAGGTTAAATTATTTTAAAAAATAATTTGCCAGAAAACAATATTTTTCTACTTTTGTGGCCTCACCAGAGCATCGGGCGATATTTATTGCATTTGATGTCATAATAAAAGCCTTCTTAGCTCAGCTGGTAGAGCAACTGACTTGTAATCAGTAGGTCATTGGTTCGATCCCGATAGAAGGCTCTTTATTTTCTCCTCCCACAGCATTCCATCCGAAAGAAACGTTTATGAGCTTTATGAAAATTCCTTATGAAAATTTAAAAACATTAAACCGTTCTTTTGAAGCTGAACTTAAAAATCGATTTTCAGATTTTCTAGATAAAGGTTGGTATATACTTGGAGATGAAGTCTCTATGTTTGAAAAAGAATTTGGTGATTTTCAGCAGGAACAATTTGTAGTGGGAGTAGCCAACGGCCTTGATGCGCTTATACTTTCGTTGAAATGCTGTAACTTCCAGAATGGGAATGAAGTTATTGTTCCATCAAATACCTACATAGCTACCATTCTTGCCATATTGCATTGCAACCTTGTTCCGGTCTTTGTTGAACCCGACATTTGTACTTACAATATTGATCCAAAAAAAATAGAGGCTGCAATTACAAAGAAAACTGTCGCGATTATGCCTGTCCATCTCTACGGACAATGTTGCGACATGGATCCAATCCTTCTTATTGCCAGAAACCATAATTTAAAAATAATAGAGGATTGTGCCCAGGCACATGGTGCAACTTACAAAGGAAAGATGGCCGGCACTTTTGGAGATTTCGGTGCTTTTAGCTTTTACCCCACTAAAAATCTCGGTGCATTAGGCGATGCAGGAGCAATTATTTGTAAGTCCAGTCAAGATTATGAGAAACTTCGTCAACTTAGAAACTATGGTTCTGAAAAGAAATACCATAACGGAATCATAGGATTTAATTCCAGGCTAGATGAAATTCAGGCTTCTTTTTTAAGAATCAAGTTGCCATACCTCAACAGAATTAATCAGCATAAGCAAAAGCTGGCAACGATCTATCTTGAAAACCTACATGAATCCTACATCAAGCCGGTAGTTGCTGAAGACTTTGGAAATGTTTATCATATATTCAATATAAGACATTCCGAACGGGATAGAATTAAGGCGTATTTACAAGATGAAGGTATTGGAACAGAAATCCACTACCCGGTAGCTCCACATAAACAGAAGGCGCTTAAAACCATGAATGATTTGCATTTTCCAATCTCTTCTGAAATTCATGCAACGACATTGAGTTTACCTTGTTCATTTGCTCATGACCCTGAACAGATATATCAGGTAGTTGATGTCTTAAATAAGTTTATTTAAGTAGAAGGCGAGAACTCCAATACGATCATATTGAAGTTGAAGGTATAGTAAGAATTTTATAAAGTTAAAATTGGCCATTACAATAGATTTAAATTTTAGCAAGGAAGTTATTTTTTACAAACAATAACTTCCTTGCTAAAATTATATTTATTATTTACAATAAATATTTCTGCGGAGCTGAAACCAGCTTCTTTAAGTTTATCTAAAATATCTATTCCATAATTTCTAAATGCCAATATTCCATTTTTCATATAGTCGCCATGATATTCAGGCTCAAGTAAATGAACTATTTGATTGCTTTTATCTAAATATGCTCGCTCAATAGTTTTGTCAAGATTAAGATTAAGTGGGACTGTAAAACAAAATACTCCACCTGGTTTTAATATTCTGAGAACCTCAGTGAAACCTTTATGATCATGAGCAACATGTTCAAAAACTTCAGTAGATGTAACTGCGTCAAAGGTACCAGTAAAGTAAGTTAAGTTTTCTACATCTTGCATTGTCCTTCCTTTATACATTGTCCCACTAGTAATTTCAGGCATGTAATCAGATGTAGTTAAATAATCAAAATTTAACTTTAGATACTTATAAAAAGCGCCATGAGAAGATAATTCATAAACCAAAGATGTTTTAGGTAAATCTAATAATGAAAAAACTTCATATAAAGCCCAATGGACATATGTGCTTCGGCAAGATATGCAGCGATAGCCGAATGGCCCTTTAGCCCGATTCTTAAATAATATCTTAGGTAATTGTACGATTAATCCACCACATATATTACATTTATATTTCTTTTTTAGTGTTAAATGCTGCATTTACTAAAATATAGAGATAGTGGTTTAAGATAAATAAACTGAAAAATAGGTATAATTACCTCCAAAAAAAAATCTTTTAGTAACATTTACTCATCCAAATAAGTTATGCACTAAACCTTCAGTAGTTAGCTGAACATTGGACAATACTTCTTCAACATACGGTAGTTCGTAAAGCACGTTTAGTCTCCTAAGCATGCTTTACGTTGTTTTGTGCAATTTATTTCACCAAAATAATCATTATGAAAAAGCAAAAAACTACCGGCTTGTGCAACGCAAGCACCGCATACATGCACATTTTGAGTTACTGAGATGATAAGCGGATCATATTTGAAATATACTGCTACTTTACACGTTACCCCATACGTTATTTTAATCCAGTAGGTATGTCCTGCCGCAGTTAATAGATAGGCATACATTGTACTTTCCAAACAACATAAGGGTAGATATGGTTATAAGCGAATGCTATTTCAACTAAAAAAGAAGGGCATACCATCAATCACAAAACTGTCCTGAGGCTGACTGGCGAGATGGATCTAAAAAGTGTTGTCAGGCTCAAGAAATACAGAGCCTACAAAGGAGAAGAAGATAAGACTACGGCTAACATACTCAAGAGGAAGTTTAATGCAACATAAGCACCAGATTATCATAAACTTGATTGTATAAAATATTTAAGAGGGAGCTACAACCAATCGAAGCAGATTATAGCAAGGCGTTTGTTTGTTGCTATATCATTCCATCCCAATCATTTTGACCTTTAACATAAATTTTATACATTATAACATCTACTATCAATCAGTTATGAAAAAGACAATCACCTTACTGTTTATTATTTGGAGCAATATCCTATTAGCCCAGGTAAAAATAACAGGCAACATAGCATTAAGAGATATTATAAAACTCCAGGGTATTGAGAAATCAGATTCTATAAATTGGTATTTTGAAAATGAAAAGAACACCTATCACGCTTTGCAGGGGATGCATTCAGCCCAACTTATACTTTCTCCTATGTATGAAAACGGCAAGTTACAAGCTATCATTTATAAAAAAAATGGAAACATAGTAAAAAGTGATGAGTTAAAAGTTGGTAAGTTTAAAGCACCTTACTCAAATGATTGGTTTAAGAATTCGAAATACGGATTATCTCACACTTTTGACTACCTAATGCTAAAAAGGGTTGCAAAAGCAGGAGATCGGCTTAAAACATCTGAAACATGGGATGATGTCATCAATCAATTTGATGTAGATGCTTACGTAAAACAGGTTCAGGAAAGTGGCGCTGGTTTTGTTCTTTTCGCGTTGGGGCAGAATTCAGGATATTATTGCTCTCCTAATGCCGCCTATGAAAAGTATACTGGATATAAGCGTGGTTTTCGCACTCCTCATCGTGATTTGCCAATGGAGATTGGGAAGAAACTCGCAAAAAAAGGTATACGATTTATGTTATATCTTTCAGGAAATCCTCCCAGAGATGACCAACATGCTCAAAAGAGCTTTTACTATCCCTATTACCCAGGAGAGGGCCCCCCATCCCAACAAACAGCAAAAATGTGGGGCGAAGTCATTCGTGAATGGAGTAATCGTTACGGAAAGCTACTTTCCGGATGGTGGTTTGACGGCATGTGGTACACTCAATCTTATAAGATGGATCAACCATACAATTTTCACTCCCGCGCCCTTGATGCCAAATCCGGAAATAGCACTCGAATTATTACTTTTAGTATGGGCTTAGGAAATAGCTTCCGAAATGACTATGCATTCGAGGATTATACTGGTGGCGAGGTAAATAATCTCTCCGTATTTCCAGAAAACAGATGGTCGAATCAAGCTAACAAACAACAATGGTTTGCCTATACATTCCTGGGGGAAAATGTCCCGATATGGGCAGGTTGGGGTAACAAAGGCTTATCAAAAAATACAGATAATTTAGTTACCTGGTCCAAAAAAGTCATTGCGAGAGAAGGCGTAATTTGTTTAGATTGTTATGTAAGCAGATATGGGGCAATTGATAATGAACAAAGATTACAGCTAAAGCATTTAAGGAAAGCGATACGAACAAACTCAAAACCTCATAAGTAAAACAGGTATATTTAATAAATATACCTGTTTGTTATACGATATGCTAATCAAGTCTAAAAATCCTGATATAAATTTCTAAATGTACTACGTAAACCAAAAGTGATTAATCCAGTATTTTTAGTGCTTATGTTACTTTCTCTGCGATAGACCCCACCTAACTCCAGACGGAGGTTATATTTTGGATTCAGAAGGTAGGAAACACGTCCTTCGGCAAAATATAGATTAGTTTTAAGACCTTGTCCGATGTTATTTCCATAATTCGAAACCCGGGTATCATATGGTTTAAAAATATTCTTTCCATAATTAGTTCCATCTGGATCCAAACCATATCTTGCATACGTCAGTTGCCCTTGAAAATCAAACCTTTTGTAGGTATAATTCATAATTCCCAGAACCTCTCTAAAATTAGCACCCAGAGGATGAGCCAAAGGCTGGTTCATTGCCGCATAATTAGATACCCGGTCAAAATGAGCATAAGTATATGGCCTTGCTGTATTAAATTCAGCCAGGTAGTTTAAACCTTCCACCTTGAAAAGGTCGGAACCCCTTAAGCCAATTTGTAAAGCCCATTTATTTGCCCAATATCCTTTATTACCAAAAAACTCCTTTGCAGTAAATTCATCAATCATGAACTGCCCATAGACAGTCGTCTTATCCAGGATCTCATATTTAGCATTTAAACCTAAACGCATTTTATCCGGAGAAGTGGTATTTGCCCCTTCAACTGAACGAAGAAATATAAAAGGATGTACATAATTAAAGTCAAAACCTCTTTTTCCCTCCACTTCTGCATCAGCCCAGGTTACTGCCTGAAAAAATCCAAGTGATAAACGTTTGGTGACGTTCCAGTCAAGGTAGTGCATTGCTGCCCATTTACCGCGGTCACCAAGGCGTCTGTCATTAGTTAATTTTGTTGCTCCAGGGTCTAACATATAACCAAATATAGTTTGATACTGAACATTTCCTAAACTAGCCCTGACCCTTAAAAAAGAGTAGTTGGATGCTACGTCTGAAAGTAACATAGATCTATATCCATCTCCAATGAAATTCTTATCGTATCCCAATGCGACATTTAAATGTTTATTCGGCGTATAAGAAAGTAAAGCAGTGACGTAAGACCAGTCTTTAGTATTTTTACTGAGTTTTCCTGTCATTTGACTTGGGATAACCTGGTTCGTATTGATAAAATCGGTTAGGTAGTTTGCAAAAACACCTTGATTTTCGAATCCATTCATATAGAAAGAAAACTGTTTTCCAACTTTTCCACCAACCTGAAAACCTCTTGTATTTAACCAGGTAGTTTTACTCTCATTGAATTCACGTCCAATCTGAAAATCCGGCAAAAAATCTCCATATACTTCGTAATCGTCTCCTTTGAAGTTGAATAAATGTTCTTCAGTAATCTTCCGTCTTACCCAGGAACGTTTGTTTAGGGAATCTGTTCCCATTTGCATCAGTCCTTCAAAACGATGAACCAATAAGGAGTCATCCGAATAAAAACCTTTAATCGAGGAGTGAGAACGATTATTAACGTCGTAAACAGACTTATTGAGTTTCTGATAAAACTGATAAGAATATGGAATGTTAACATTTGGTGTTTGAGCTTTTGCAGCAAAGCAGGCAAAAACGAGGACTCCTATCCAGAAGCAGTGTTTTATTTTAGAATTCATGGAGATTTTATCTATTTATGCGCGTCAGGTACTTCCTGAGCGTACACATCTAATTCTTCGAAGACAGAATTTTTACTTTTAAATTCAGGTACAATTGCTTTCATCTTCTGAACCACTTTGGTCACATTGTCAGATAATGCATATTTAAAAAGCTCGGACAATTGATCCTGTATATCACCAAAATTATATTCCCTTACCTTTCCAATCATAATTTTATCATGATGCGTCGGCATGGTATTTTCGTTGTCATTTAAAAGTTCTTCGAATAACTTTTCACCAGGACGTAAACCTGAAAAAGCAATTTTAATATCCTGATTTGGGATTAATCCGGCAAGTCGGATCATCTTCTTTGCCAATTCAACAATTTTTACTGATTTTCCCATGTCAAAGATGAAAATTTCGCCACCTTTCCCCATACAACCTGCTTCCAAAACCAGGCGGCAAGCCTCTGGTATGGTCATAAAATAACGGGTAATTTCAGGATGAGTTACCGTAACCGGCCCCCCCTTTTCAATCTGCTGCTTAAACCTTGGAATCACCGAACCGTTGGATCCCAATACATTTCCAAACCTTGTGGTAATAAATTTAGTAATTGGCTTTACCTGAAGGTCATTTATATAGCTTAATCCGTTACTAAAGATATGTTCATTATTATGCAGCGAGTTATTAAGTGATTGTACATAAATCTCTGCAATTCTTTTAGAGGCGCCCATCACATTGGTCGGATTTACCGCCTTATCTGTAGAAATCATCACAAATTTCTGAACACCATGTTTCACCGATTTATCGGCAATAGTTTTGGTTCCAAGAACATTTGTTTTGATCGCTTCTGCAGGATTATCTTCCATTAAAGGTACATGTTTATATGCTGCAGCATGATATACATAGTGAGGCTTATAGGTTTCAAATAAAAACTCCATTCTTTTTTCATCTTTTACATCACCTATAAAAGCATGAAAATTAGTGTTTGCATGAGTTTCTTCTAATTCCAAATAGATGTTATGCAGCGCAGTTTCACTTTGATCACATAATATAATCAGGCCTGTCTCAAATTTTAAAAGTTGCCTTACAATTTCACTTCCGATCGAACCAGCAGCTCCGGTGATTAAGATTCTTTTATCTTTCAGTTGCCCCTGAATCCCATTAATGTCAATCTGGATAGTTTTCCTGTTTAAAAGGTCCTCAATATTAAGGTTCTGAATTTGTGCGGTAGTTACCTGCCCACGCGCCCAGACCTCTGGTGAAGGAATGTTCAAAATTTTCACATCGTTTTCCAGACACACATCAACCACCTGATTCTTACGGTCTGAAGGAATAGTATAAGAGGCAAAAATAATTTCTTCCACCTCATGCTGTATAATCAAATTTTCTAACTGCGCGGCATCTAGTATCTTAACGCCATCAATCGTCTTACCAACCTTTCGCAAATCATCATCAACAAACGCAATAATAGTTTTGTTCACTTTAGCATCATGGTCAAAAGTCCGTTTTGTTGCGACCCCAGCTTCTCCCGCTCCATAGATGATCACTCTTAATTTGTCCAGCTTTGAATTCTTTAAGTACATAAAAAAGTACTTCACCACTATTCTATAAGTAATCAAGAATAGAAAACTGATCAGGGAATAAATAATGATGGAAACATTGCTGACAAAAGCACCTAAACCTGTTATGATGAACAATGCGTTTGTAAAAAATAGAACCAGGCAACTCAGAACAACGGAGAATAAGATCCGGAAAGAATCCTGAGCACTGGTATAACGGACAATACCGGCAAAAGTCTTTACATTATAGAACACTAAAGCATTTATCACAACCGAAACTACTATAGACTTATAGAGTGTCAAGGGATCGATATTGGCTACAATAAAATTATTCTTTAAGACTTTAGCTAGGATCAATGCGACTATACATAGACATATATCAATCGTAAATATAATCCATCGGGAAACTATTTCTAATCTAGCAAACATAGCTTGTTTTTAGTAATGTCAAAATTAACAATAATTAAACCAAAAATTAATCCCTATTTGTTGGTATAATGAAAGGCTGGTAATTTCTTCATTCTAATTTCAGAATGAGGGGCATCCTTTTTTAAAAACTGACTGCTCTGCTTAAACACTCTCAGCAAATATATTGAGTAATTTTTTATCATAGTTGTTATTTTTTAGCCATTATACGAGGCTTAATTATCACATATACTCCAACTAGGGGCAATATGGTCATCAAAAACATCGATACAAAATTGAGAGGTAAAAATACAACAGCAACAATAATGCCTAATTGCACTAAAGCATATATAGTGGACACCAATAAATGTGACCATTTTTGTTCATTTGCCAGAATTTGGTAGAAATGAAGACGATGCGCATCAAAAATATTTTGCTTTAATCCTAACCGATGAACAATTGTAAGCACCGTGTCAACCCCATAAACGCCCAGAAATAAGATGTATAAATAATTCTCTGAAATGATGATTAGTTTTAGCAGCAAAAAAATGATCCAAAAAGCGATGGTCACGCTTCCTACATCTCCAGCAAAGCATTTCGCCTTTTTTCTGAAATTAAAGAAGAGAAAAACAAGGTTAGCCAGTATAGGCAACCAGATCATATCAGGCTCAATAAATTTGATAACATAATGATTCACATACTGAATGCCCCCAAGCACTACGAGGCTATAAAGACCTGTAATACCATTAATTCCATCCATAAAATTATACGCATTAATAACTCCGATAACTACAACGTAAAGAATTACCGATAACCACCAAGGGAATAGATCAAAAGTGCCCAGAAAAAGAAACAGTAAAGTAACAGCTGCCAGATGAAACAGGATTCTGATCTTTCCAGATAAAGTAATTCTATCGTCGATAAAGCTAATCGTACCTATGATGAATAATCCAAGTACCGGCATCCAAAATTCAGAATGAATAACTAGCGCCGTTAGTGCTGCAAAAAGAAAAATGATCCCCCCTCCCCGAATAGTTACTTCAGTATGGGAGCTTCTTTCATTTGGATGGTCAATAATATTGTAATGATCTGCAATTCGAAAATAGGAGATCATTACAATAAAGAAAAGAAGAGTCAATATCAGATATAACATCGTCTATTTGATCTGTTTTAGTAAATAGCTTCCATAGCCGCTTTTAACGAGTGGCAATGCCATTTCTTTAAGCTGCTCTGCAGAAATGAATCCCATGCGATAAGCGATCTCTTCAATACAACCTATCTTTAATCCCTGCCGTTCCTCAATGACCTGAACAAATTGACCAGCCTGCATCAATGAAGCAAATGTTCCTGTATCCAACCAGGCAGTACCCCGGCTTAAAACTCCGACTTTCAACTTGCCTCTTTCTAAATATTCTTTATTTACATCAGTAATTTCATATTCACCCCGAGGTGAGGGTTTAATATTTTTGGCTATTTCAACAACCTCATTGTCGTAAAAATACAATCCGGGTACAGCGAAAGAGGATTTAGGATTTTCTGGTTTTTCTTCTATTGAAATTACACTATTGTCTTTATCAAATTCAACAACCCCATAACGTTCTGGATCAGACACCTGATAAGCAAATACAACGCCGCCATCTGGGTTAGAACTGGATTGTAATAATTTGGCCATCCCGTCGCCATAAAAGATATTATCTCCCAATACCAGAGCAACCTTATCCTTGCCAATAAATTCTTCTCCAATCACAAAAGCCTGAGCTAAACCATTGGGTTCATGCTGAACAGCATAAGTAAATTTACATCCTAACGCAGCGCCATCCCCAAGTAATTTCTCAAAATTCGGCAAATCATGTGGAGTAGAAATAATCAGAATTTCATTTATTCCTGCAAGCATTAAAGTAGATAACGGGTAATAGATCATTGGCTTATCATAAACTGGCATCATCTGCTTACTCATTACTAAAGTCAATGGATGTAACCTTGTGCCACTTCCACCTGCTAAAATTATTCCTTTCATTTATTGTTGGTTTAGTTTTTCGATGCATTTCACCAAACTGTCTCTCCAATATGGAATTGACAGCTTGAATGTGTTTTTAATTTTTGATTTATCCATAACTGAATATGCAGGACGTCTGGCTTTAGTTGGATAAGCAGAACCAGGAATCGGATTCAATTTCACCTCGATACCGCTGATTTCAAAAATACCTTTAGCAAAATCATACCATGATGTCACCCCCTCATTACTAAAGTGATATGTCCCATAGTTTTCTGTATCCTGAGCAATAATATCTAAAATGGTCTTGGCAAGATCGATCGCATACGTAGGTGTACCTACCTGATCGACAATTACACTCAGTTCATCACGTTCTGAGCCTAACTTACGCATAGTTTTAACGAAATTACCTGCGTATTCTGAATACAACCAGCTTGTCCTCAGAATATAATGTGCATCTAATAACCTTATGATTTCCTGTTCACCTTCCAGCTTAGTCTTGCCATAAACATTTATTGGATTCGTCACATCCTCTTCATTTAATATTTTTGGAAGATTCCCTTCAAAAACGAAATCGGTAGAAACATGAATAAGTGTAGCATCAAATTCCGTACAAAATCCAGCCAGATTTGCAGCTCCCTCTTTATTGATCTTTTCACATAGTACAACCTCATCTTCTGCCTTATCTACTGCAGTATAAGCTGCACAGTTGATTACAAAAGCCGGGCGCTCATTTTCAAACAATCCACGGAGGCAGTTGATGTCCAAAATATTTCCATCTTTTTCATCTAAAAAAACAACCGATGCCAATTGTCGTTCTCTGCTAATTCGGTTAATGCATTGCCCTAACTGACCATGACCTCCAAATACAAGAATCTTGTCGTCCTTTATCATTATTTTTCCGTTGAAAAGTTAGGTAGTAAAAGGTCTTTTTCGCCAATAATTCTTTTATCCGCATCAATTAACCAATTGATATTTAATTCAGGAGAAGCTGGATGAAATCCGACTTCCGACTCCTTATTATAATAATTATCGCATTTATAAAAGAATTCAGCAGTATCACTTAATACAGCAAATCCATGTAAAAATCCTCTAGGAACATATAATTGCAGTTTATTTTCCGCACTTAGTTTAACGGCTACGTGCTGTCCATATGTCGGAGATTCAGGTCTCATGTCAACGGCGACATCAAGAACTTCACCTTGTAATACACGAACCAATTTAGCTTGTGCAAATTCACCACTCTGAGCATGCAGTCCACGAATAACGCCATAAGCAGAGAACGATTGATTGTCCTGAACAAAACCAGCAAAAGCTCCGGTTAACTTCTCAAAATTTGTTGCGCTAAAACTTTCAAAGAAATATCCCCTGCCGTCTTCAAATATTCTAGGTTTAATTATAAGGCATCCTTCCAGCCCGGTTTCTTGTATTTCCATTATTTATTATTGTACTGATTTTTATAATAATCCTGATAATTTCCAGAGGTCACATTCTCCAGCCATAATTCGTTTTGAAGGTACCAATCAACGGTTCTACTTAACCCCTCTTCAAATTGGAGAGAAGGAACCCAGTCCAGCTCTTCTTGTAATTTAGAAGAGTCGATGGCATAGCGTAAATCATGTCCAGCCCTATCAGTAACAAAAGTGATCAATTTTTCAGAATCCCCAGATTCCCTATCTAATTTTTGATCCATGATCTTACATAGAAGGCGAATTAAATCTATATTTTTCCATTCATTATGTCCTCCTATGTTATAAGTTTCTCCATTTATAGCTTTATGAAAAATCACATCAATGGCTCTGGCATGATCCTCAACCCATAACCAGTCTCTGATGTTTTCGCCTTTACCATAGACGGGAACAGGTTTATTATGCTTTATATTATTAATTGCCAATGGAATTAATTTCTCAGGAAAATGATGAGAACCGTAATTATTAGAGCAGTTTGATATTACGATGTTAAGACCATAAGTATCATGATAAGCCCTTACAAAATGATCTGAACTAGCCTTTGAAGCGGAATAAGGACTATGAGGATCATATTTTGTTGTTTCAATAAACATACCTGAGTCTCCTAAAGTGCCATAAACTTCATCCGTACTTACATGATAAAAACGATGATTTTCTAAATCATTTTTCCATAATTTAACTGCGGCATTCAATAAATTTACAGTACCTATGACATTAGTCATTACGAACTCAAGGGGGTTGCTAATAGACCGGTCAACGTGAGATTCAGCAGCCAGATGAATAACCGCATCGGGTTGAACACGTTGAAACAATTCATCTATAAAAACTGCATCAGTAATGTCACCTTTCTCAAAGGTATAGTTAGGGTTATTTTCAATATCTTTTAGATTTGTCAGGTTGCCCGCATAAGTTAATTTATCCAGATTAATAATGAGATAATCTGGATAGCTCTGAATAAATCTTCTGACAACATGAGAACCAATGAATCCTGCCCCACCCGTTATTAGTACCTTTTTTTTCATATTTTCTAGAATTAATCCGATATTTTCAATACTATATTTTTAATTTCCTGTTCATTTGATTTTGGATAAATCAACAATGCGCTCCCATCGTCTACAATAATGAAATTATCCAATCCTCTGATCACTGCTGTCTTATCTTTTGGGATATCAATGATGCAATTTTTTGTTGATTCTAAACTTATTTTCCCACCATTAAGTACATTTTGATGATCATCTTTCTCTGCAACTGCATGTAAAGATGCCCAGGTTCCCAGATCCGACCAGCCTATATCTGCTGGAATTGTATACACGTTATCAGCCTTTTCCAGAATTGCATAATCTATTGATATTTTTGGACTTAAAGGATAATTTTCAGCAAGAAAATTAGATTCAGCTTTAGTATTATAACTATCATTACCTTTACTGAATAACAAATCTATCTCAGGAGCATGCTTTTCAAATGCTTTTTTTATTGATTTCCCTGACCAAATAAATATGCCTGCATTCCACAAATACGCCTTACTGTTTATAAATTCTATTGCTTTATCTAAAATTGGTTTTTCAGCGAAAGACTTCACATGGTGTATTCCTTTGTCATTGCTATCTTTCTCGAAATTGATGTAACCATATCCTGTATCTGGTCGGCTTGGCTGAATTCCTAACGTAAGCAGAACCTCCCTTGAGGCGGTAAAATCAAGGGCCTGTTTTATTTTAGATACAAAATCCTGTTCTTTCAATATAAGATGATCAGATGGAGCCACGACAATATTTGCTTCAGGATTAGCGCTTAAGAGCTTGTAACTTGCATAAGCAATGCACGGAGCCGTGTTATTACGACTTGGTTCCAATAGGATCTGATCATCACTTAAATCCGGAAGCTGTTTCTTTATCAAATCTTCATAAGCAATATTTCCCAGGATATATATATTCTCCGGGAGGCAAACATTCAAGAAACGTTCATATGTCAATTGCAGTAAAGATTTACCTACTCCCAGAATATCAATAAACTGCTTCGGAAAATGATTTCGGCTTTTTGGCCAAAAGCGGGATCCAACCCCGCCAGCCATAATTAAGACGTAAGTGTTATTTTTATTACCAGTCATTATCTTTTACTTCTTCAAACACCATATTTATTCCGTCCCGCAGAGAGGTGGTTGCTTTCCAACCTAAGCCATGTAGCTTTGAGACATCCATTAGCTTTCTTGGGGTCCCATCAGGCTTTGTTGCATCCATTTCGATCTCACCTTCAAATCCTACAATTTCCTTTATCAGATTAGCCAATTCTAAGATTGAGATATCTTCACCGACTCCAACATTAACTAATCCTTGCTGATTGTAATTATTCATCAGGTACACGCATGCTTCAGCTAAATCATCCACATATAAGAACTCGCGTTTAGGCGCGCCCGTTCCCCAAATAGTTACGCTTTTATCCGCTTTACATTTGGCGCTAATAAATTTCCTCAACATAGCAGGTAAAACATGCGAATTATTCAGGTCATAATTATCATTTTTACCATATAAATTAGTAGGCATTACAGAAATAAAATTGCAGCCATATTGGGCACGGTAAGCATCACACATCTTAATCCCTGCTATTTTAGCAATAGCATAAGGTTCATTGGTCGGCTCCAACTCCCCCGTTAACAAATATGATTCTTTTAATGGTTGGGGAGCCAATTTTGGATAAATACAAGAAGAACCTAAGAACATTAATTTTTTAACTCCACTTAAGTAAGATTGATGAATTACATGATTTTGTATCATGAGGTTCTCGTAAATAAACTCCGCACGATAGCTATTGTTAGCA
>Ga0307414_10000883_pt1 | contig 15349 bp, 12 predicted proteins | sample DK1Ometagenome_FD_203804 | JGI IMG/M metagenome (GOLD analysis project Ga0307414, IMG submission 203804) | Maize rhizosphere microbial communities from greenhouse at UC Davis, California, United States - DK15-O-3 | ecosystem: Host-associated > Plants > Roots > Rhizosphere > Soil | place: USA... | reverse complement strand
GGACGACGCGGCTCCTTCCAGCAACCGCTGTAGATGATCCTGGCCCAGCGCGGGTTGGTCGCAACCCAGGATCAGGCAGGGCGCGTCGCAGGCTTCGAGTGCGGATGCGACCACGCGCAGGCTGCTGGCGAGGCCTACGCTCCAGTCCTCGTTGAATACCGTTTCGACCTCGAGGCCATCGATCGCTTCACGCACCTGGTCGGCGTAAGCACCGGTCACCAGGAGCAGACGCAGCGGGCGGGTGGCGGCGGCAAGCCGCACCACGCGATGCACCAGCGTTTCTCCGTCGCGGGTCAACAGTTGCTTGGCCCGACCGAGGCGCCGGCTGCCGCCCGCGGCCAGGACGATGGCGACGTGCGCACCTTCCGTGTTCATTGCGGAAACCGGTACGCCTGCAATTGAGCGGCGATGCTCAACGCAATCGCTTCCGGTCCCTGTCCGCCGAGCTTCAGGCCGACCGGCGAATGCAGTCGCGGCACTAGCGCCTCTCGAGCCGCCGGTGGCAGCACCCGGAACAGATCCTCGCGCCTGCGCACCGGCCCCAGCAGCCCTACGAACGGGGTGGCGGACGAGGCCAATGCCAGCAGCGCTTCGCGATCCAGTTCGAAATTGTGGTTCATCACCAGTGCGGCGTCGAAGGCCTGCGATCCTGCTTGCAACAACGCGGATTCCGCCGTGGTTTCCAGGCCGGTATCGGCGTATTGCGCCTGCTCCAGCCAGCGCGCGCGGCGCTCGACCAGCGTCGTCATCCAGCCCAGGCTGCGCAGCAGCGGCAGCAAGGTGGGCGTTTCCGGCCCTGCGCCGAACACCACCAGTGCCGGCGGTGGCGCGATCTCGATCCGCCACGAATCACCCGGTGCGCCAGGTCCTTCCATTGGGGCGCACTCGATCCGCCAGCGTTGCCGTAGTTCGCCCACTTCAACCTGCAGATCGCCCTGGGACGATAACGACAACTGCAAAGGCCCGCGCCGCTGCAACCATGCTTCGATCAAGTGCGGCCACCCGGCCAGCGCAGCCAGCGGCAACAACGCAAGATGCAGGCGCCCGCGACAGCCGAGCGCGGAACCCGCGATCAGATCCTCGTCGTCGCGGGTATCGACGTCCATCCATTCGATCCGCGACTGCAACGCTGCCGCATGCGCGCGCCGCTCGATCTCCGGTTCCAGGCAGCCTCCGCTCAACCACCCCACCTGTCCGCTGCTGGCGCCGAACAAGGCCATCGCGCCGGGACGTACATAGGTGGAGCCTTCGGTGTCGACCACGATCGCCAGCGCTGCCGATTCCCCGCGTTGGTGCGCGGCGGCGGATGTTTCCAGGATGCGGCGTTGGCTGCTCATCGCCCAGACGATGGACCAAGCCGAGCGCGGTTGGCAACCACCGGTTGCGGGAGTAAGGTTGCCGGCACCCCAGCCGCCGCCAGGGAACTCCCCCATGGAATTGAACGTCAACGGCACCGAGCGCGAAGTCGATGCGCCGGCCGACATGCCCCTGCTCTGGGTCCTGCGCGACCTGATGGGCCTCACCGGCACCAAGTTCGGTTGCGGCATCGCCCAGTGCGGTGCCTGCACCGTGCACGTCGACGGCGCGCCGCTGCGTGCGTGCATCACCCCGGTCGCCGCGGTCGCGGGAAAGAAGATCACCACCATCGAAGGCCTGTCCGCCGACGGCCAGCATCCGGTGCAGCAGGCCTGGGCCGAACTGGACGTGGTCCAGTGCGGTTACTGCCAGTCGGGACAGATCATGTCCGCGGTGGCATTGCTGGCGGTGATACCCAAGCCCACCGATACCGATATCGACCAGGCGCTCTCCGGCAACATCTGCCGTTGCGGCACCTATCCACGTATCCGCGCGGCAGTGCACCGCGCCGCGGAGCTGGGCAAGGGTTGACCCAAGGGTTGACCTGTTCCATCCGCCGTTGGCGGCCATATTCGAGTTCGACGGAGATCCACCGTGAACGCAGAAACCAATAGTTCCCGCCGCCGGTTCCTCAAGACCGGTGCACTTGTCGGCGGTGGGCTGGTCATAGGCTTCGTCATTCCGGGTGCCAGGCGCCTGTCGGCGCAACCGGCGGCCGCCGCGGCCGTCGCCGGCTTCGCGCCCAACGCCTACCTGCGCATCGGCGCCGACGACAGCGTGACGGTTCTGTCGGCGCATTCGGAAATGGGCCAGGGCATCTGGACCACGCTGCCGATGCTGATCGCCGAGGAACTCGACGCCGACTGGTCGAAGATCAAGGTGGAGCACGCGCCTGCCGCGCCTGCGTATTTCAGCCTGGTGTTCGGCATGCAAGGCACCGGCGGTTCGACCACCACCGCTTCCGAATTCGACCGTTACCGCCAGGCGGGTGCCGCCGCGCGCGCGATGCTGGTGCAGGCCGCGGCCGCGCGCTTCAACGTGCCCGTGGCCGACGTCCGCACCGAGAACGGCGAAGCGATCGCCGGCACGCAGCGCCTGCGCTACGGCGCGCTTGCGGACGAGGCGGGCAAGTTGAAGGCGCCGGATGCGGCGACGCTGGTGCTCAAGGATCCGAAGGACTGGAAGATCATCGGCAAGCCAACCAAGCGCCTGGATTCGCCGGAGAAGATCAGCGGCCGCGCGCAGTTCGGCATGGACGTGCAGTTCGAAGGACTGCTGACCGCGGTGGTGGCGCGCGCGCCGGGATTCGGCGGCAAGGTGAAGTCATTCGACGACACCGCGGCCAAAGCCGTCGCCGGCGTGCGCAACGTGGTGCAGATTCCCACCGGCGTCGCCGTCATCGCTGACCACTACTGGGCGGCGAAGCTGGGTCGCGATGCGTTGCGGGTGGAATGGGACCTCGGTCCGAACGCAGCCCTGGACAGCGCCGCGCTGCGCGCCGAGTTCAGCAAGCTGGCGGCGACACCGGGTCTGCCCGCTTCGCAGGCCGGCGACGTGGAAGCGGCCTTGCCGAAAGCGGCGAAGACCGTCGAGGCCGAGTACGCGCTGCCCTACCTGGCGCATGCGCCAATGGAACCGCTGAATTGCACGGTGAAGATCTCGCCGGACAAATGCGAGCTGTGGGTGGGCACGCAGTTCCAGACCCTGGAGCAGAAGACCGCGGCGCAAATCACCGGCTTGAAGCCCGAGCAGGTGTTCGTGCACACGACGTTCCTCGGTGGCGGGTTCGGGCGTCGCGGCAATCCCTGGCCCGACCTGGTGTTCGAGGCGGTGCACATCGCCAAGGCGACCAACGCGCCTGTAAAGACCGTTTGGAGCCGCGAGGATGATATCCACGGCGGCTTCTACCGCCCCGCCTTCGTGCACAAGGCCACGGTGGGCCTGGATGCAGCCGGCAAACCGGTGGCCTGGCGCCATGTGCTGGCCGGCCAGTCGATCATCGCCGGCACCTTCTTCGAACCGATGATGGTCAAGGACGGCATCGATCCGACTTCGACCGAAGGCGTGGCCGATTCGCCCTACGTCAAGGACATTCCCGACCATCGCGTCGGCCTGCATTCGCCGAAGACCGGCATCCCCGTGCTGTGGTGGCGATCGGTAGGCCACAGCCACACCGCGTTCGCGATGGAAAGCCTGGTCGACGAACTGGCGCATGCGGCGGGCAAGGATCCGGTGGAATACCGCCGCGGCCTGCTGGCAAATCACCCGCGTCATCTGGGTGTGCTGGACCTGGTGGCGGAGAAAGCCGGCTGGGGCGGTACGCTGGAAAAAGGCCGCGCACGCGGCGTGGCATTGCATGAATCCTTTGGCAGCTACGTCGCGCAGGTGGCCGAGGTCTCGATCGTCGATGGCGCGATCAAGGTGCATCGCGTGACCTGCGCGATCGACTGCGGCATCGCGGTGAATCCGGCCGGCATCGCCGCACAGATCGAATCGGGCGTCGCCTTCGGCCTGGGTGCCGCGCTGCACAGCCACATCACCTTCAAGGACGGCCGCGTGGTCCAGTCCAACTACAACGACTACCAGGTCTTGCGGATCAACGAGATGCCGGCGGTGGAGGTGCACATCGTGCCCAGCACGGAGAAGTCTGGCGGCGTCGGCGAACCCGGCACGCCGCCGATCGCGCCGGCGGTCGCCAATGCGTTGTTCGCATTGAACGGCCAACGCCTGCGCGAACTTCCCTTCCAACTCGCCGCAACGACGCCGGCCGCGCCGGCCAAGGTTTGAGGAGATGACGATGCGCCTTCTATTCGCCAGCCTCTTCCTGGTGCTATTCGCCGGCTGCGGTCCACGCGTCAGTCCCGAGCAGAAAACCAAGGCCGTGGAAGCCTTCGCCACGGTGGAAAAGGTCTTCCAGCATCCGCGCTGCAGCAACTGCCACATCCCGGGCGATGCGCCGTTGCAGTTCGATGCGCAGACGCCGCACCAGATGGGTGTCGTGCGCGGCCCTGAAGGCAAGGGCGCGCTCGGACTGCCCTGCACGACCTGCCACGCCGAAGCCAATCCGCCGGCCAGTTACGGCCCACACGCGCCGCCGGGCGCGCCGCATTGGGCGCTGCCGCCGCCGGACCACAGGATGGCGTGGATCGGGCTGCCGGCCGCACAGTTGTGCGCGATGATCAAGGACAGGAAGAGCAACGGCGACCGCGACTTCGCCGCCCTGCTCAAGCACGTCAGCGAAGACAAGCTGGTGCTGTGGGGCTGGGATCCGGGCAACGGCCGCCTGCCGGTACCGGTACCGCACGACCAGTTCGTCGCTGCGTTCAAGCTGTGGGCGGATGCGGGCGGTCCCTGCCCCGGCGCGGACTAGGCCAACACCCGTTGTAGATCCGGGCTCGCTCGGATGCTTTCGCATTGAGGTCAGAAGAGCATCCGAGCAAGTTCGAATCTACGTACCGAAGGAAGTCCCCTTGCGGGACAAGAATTAATCCAGTCCTTCCGCCACCGGCAGGCACGCCGGCTTGCGCCGCGAACGCCATACGCCGTCGACGGCGAAGATCAGCAGCCCGACCCAGATGAAGCCGAAGCCGATCGCGCGCGCGCGGTCGAAGATTTCGCCGAACACCAGCACGCCGATCAGCAGCTGCAGGGTCGGCGCGATGTACTGCATGAAGCCGATCACCGAATACGGCACGCGCCGCACCGCATAGGAAAACCCGATCAGCGGCACCGCGGTCAAGACGCCGCCGAATACCAGCAATGCGTCGACCTTCCAGCCCCAACTGCCGACGAAGCCGCCGTTGCCTTGCATTTCCACCCAGGCCAGCGCGGCCACCGCGGGCAGGAACAGGTACAGGCTTTCGATGGCCAGGCCGGGGATCGAATCCACCACCGCCAACTTGCGGATGAATCCATAGAAGCCGAAGGAAGCCGCGAGCGACAACGCGATCCACGGGAAGCTGCCGTAGTTGAAGGTCAGCCACAGCACGCCCGCGGCCGCCACGCCCACGGAAATCCATTGCGCCACCGACAGCCGTTCGCGCAGCAGCAGTACGCCCAGCAATACATTGAGCAGCGGGTTGATGAAATAACCCAGGCTGGTTTCCACCACGTGGCCGGCGTTGACCGCCCAGATGTACAGGCCCCAGTTGAAGGCGATCAACACTCCGCTCAGCGCGAGCATCCACGCCACCCGTGGCTGCGCCACCGCCTTGCGCAACCAGTGCAGGCCCTGGGTCAGGCACAGGCCGCCGACCACCAGCAAGGCGCTCCATACGATCCGGTGCATCACGATCTGCAGCGACGGCACGATCTTCAGCAGGTGCCAGTACAACGGCATCAGGCCCCATATCGCGAACGAGCCGGCCGCTATCCACAGGCCGCCACGATCCAGTCGCGCCGTGGTCATGAGGTTGCCCCCGTGGCGACCTTCGGCGCACGCGCCTTGCCCAGGGTGATCGCGACCACGCCGAGCAGGATCACCGCCATCGCGCCGAGATCGTGCCGTGTGAAATGTTCGGCTGCCAGCCACGCGCCCAGCAATACCGCGATCGCCGGATTGATGTAGGCGTAGCTGCCGGCCAGGGTCGGGCGCACATGGTGCAGCAGCCAGACATACGCGGTGAAGCCGATGATCGAGCCGAAGGTCACCAGGTACACCACTGCAAGCGTGCCCTTGAGCGTGGGCATCGCGGCGAAGCTTTCGCCGGTGATGAAGCCGGCGATCAGCATCATCGCCCCACCGGTGATCATCTGCCCGGCCGCGGACATGAAGGGCGTGGGCAGGTCGCGGCCCTTGCTCCAGATCGAACCGAACGCCCAGGCGATCGGCGCGATCAGCAACGCCACCAGCCCCGCCGGCGTCGCCGACAAGGTGCTGCCGGCGTTGAGCCAGAGCACGCCGATGAAACCGATGCCGATGCCGACCCATTCCAGCCCGCTGGGCCGCTGCCCGCGCGCCAGCGAGAACAGGCCCATCCACAGCGGCGTCGAGGCGACCGCCACCGCGGCCAGGCCCGAGGACACCCACTGCTCGGCGATGCTGACCATGCCGTTGCCCAGGCCCATCATCAGCAGGCCCATCAGCGCCAGGTTCTTCCATTGCCCGCGGGTCGGTGCGGATTCGCCGCGCAGGCGCAGCACGGCGAACATCATGCCGCCGGCCAGCAGGAAGCGGCCGCCCGCCATCAGCAGCGGCGGATAACCGCCTTCCAGGGCGAAACGGATGCCGAGGTAGGTGGAACCCCAGATCAGGTAGACCGCAGCGAGGGCGACGACGACAGAGAGGCCGCGCGCCGGCGCGGCCACAGGGGAAACGGGGGAGGTCATGGGGATACCCGACAGTCAGGGCGCCATTGTAAACCCGCGCCCGCCTGACGGCCGGACGCGCGCATTGAAATTCCTGGAACGCCGGCTTGCGCAACGCTCAAGCCACAGCCATGTAGGAGCGGGTCATGCCCGCGATGCTTCTCTTGAGAAAATCGAGAAAGGCATCGCGGGCATGGCCCGCTCCTACACGCACCGCAATGTTCACGCCGCCCGTTCGCGCTCCAGCAAAGCCTGCTTGATCGGCAGGCCCCAGCGATAGCCACCCAACGAGCCATCGCCGCGGATGATGCGGTGACAGGGCACCACGACCGCGATCCGGTTGGAAGCGCAGGCGCTGGCCACCGCGCGCGCCGCCTTCGGCGCGCCCAGCGCATCGGCGAGCTCGGCGTAACTGCGGGTCTGGCCGGCGGGTATCTTCATCAGCGCATCCCACACGCGCTTCTGGAACGCGGTGCCCACCAGGTCCACCGGCACTGCGCTGTCGTGGCCGGACAGGCGTTCGGCGACCGCGCGCAGGCGCGGGGCGAGGAAGTCGTCGCTGCCTGCGTCCACGCGCTGGAAATCCGCGCGCGGAAATTCCTCGTGCAGGCGCCTTTCCAGCGCTGCGCCGTCTTCGCCCAGTTCGACCGCGCAGATGCCGCGCTCGGTCGCCGCGACCAGCGCATTGCCGAGCACGGTCTCCACCATCGACCAGCGTATCTCCATGCCCTGGCCACCGGCGCGATACGTCGCCGGAGTCATGCCGAGCCTGGCCGCACCCTGTTCGTACACCCGCGAAGGCGAGCCGTAGCCGGCATCGTAAAGCGCGGCGCTGACCTCGTTGCCGGCGCGCAGCCCGGACTTCAATGCGCTGAGCTTCTTCTGCGCGAGGTATCCGGCGGGACTGATCCCGTAACGCGCCTGGAACCTGCGCTGCAGGTGCGAGACGCTGAGGCCGACGGCCGCGGCGAGTTCATCCAGCGTGGGTTCGCCGCCATCGAGCAGGGCGCGGACGCGTTCGAGTTTTTCGTCGTTCTTTTCCATGGCCCAAAGCGTAGCGGGCGCACTGGGCGCCCGCTATCCGATTCTTGCGTTGCTTCCTTCTCCCGCCGGGAGAAGGAAGCTACTAATCCGCCCAGCTTCCCGGCATGGTCGATTCCGGCAGCACCTGCGCCGACAACGTGCGGTCTTGGCCGAGCACGCCGATGGCGTCGCCCAGGATCGCGGCCGATTCGTGCAACAACGGGTCCGGGCGCTGGTCTGCCAGTTTCTCGCGCGCGGCGTCCTTGACGATGTCGCGCTCGTTGGCGCCCAGGCCGTCATCGGCCGCATCGCTGGCCAAGGGATCGAGCGGCAGGCCCAATTCCTTGCGTTCGGCCTGGCGCTGCTTGCGCTGGGTTTCCTGCTTGTCACGTTCGGCGCGACGTTCGGCTTCGTTCAACGACACGTACTTCTTCGCCGCTTCGGCGCGGAAATCGGCCACGTCCTGCGACCACCACTGGAATTCCTTGTCGCTGGCCACGCGTGCGGCGTGCAGCGATTCCAGCTTGGGCAGCAGCGGCGCGAAGTTGCCGTACTGGGTATGTGGCACCGCCTCGATCTTCGTCCACGGCAGGGCGTTGTCGTAGGTGCTTTCGCCGAACTCGGTGGCATCGACGCTGACCGGGAAGGCGATGTCGGGAACCACGCCCTTGTGCTGGGTGCTGCCGCCGGCGACGCGGAAGAACTGGGCGATGGTCAACTTGACCTGGCCGAAGCGCGCGGTTTCATTGGCCGGCCAGCGGTCCAGGTCGACCATGTTCTGCACGGTGCCCTTGCCGAAAGTGGTTTCGCCGATCACCAGGCCGCGACCGTAGTCCTGGATGGCGCCTGCGAAGATTTCCGATGCCGAAGCCGAACCGCGATTGGTCAGCACCGCCAGCGGGCCGTCCCAGGCGACGCCGGACTTGGTGTCGGCGTTGACGGTGACGCGGCCGCCGGATTCGCGCACCTGCACCACCGGGCCCTTGTCGATGAACAGGCCGGTCAATTCGACTGCCTCGTCCAGCGATCCGCCGCCGTTGTTGCGCAGGTCCATGACCACGCCGTCGATATTCTCCGCCTTGAATTTCACCAGCAGCTTGGCGATGTCGCGGGTGGCCGACGTGTAGTCGTTCGGGTTCTTCCTGCGACCCTCGAAGTCCTGGTAGAACGCCGGCAGCTTGATCACGCCGATGCGCCGCTCCGGTTGCCCATCAGCGGCCGGCAAGGTAATCGTCTCGGCCTTGGCCGCCTGTTCTTCCAGCTTGATCTTCTGCCGGGTGATGGTGACCAGCGCGTGCTTGCCGTCGATGCCACTGGCCGCGGGGATGAATTCCAGGCGCACTTGGGTATCCTTCTTGCCGCGGATCAGCGCAACCACGTCGTCGATGCGCCAGCCGATCACATCGGTGATCGGGCCGGACTTGCCCTGCCCGACCGCGACGATGCGATCACCGGCCTTGAGCTTGCCGTTCATGTCGGCGGGACCGCCGGGAATGATCTCGCGGATCACCACCATGTCGTCCTGGCGTTGCAATTGCGCACCGATGCCTTCCAGCGACAGCGACATAGACTGGTTGAAGTTTTCGGCAGTCTTGGGGGTGAAGTAATCGGTGTGCGGATCGATCGCGCTGGAGTAGCCATTGAGGAAGGTCTGGAACACGTCCTCGCTCTTCAGCTCGTTGACGCTGCGCTGATAAGTGGCGTAGCGCTTGTCCAGGGTCTTGCGGATCTCGTCGGGCTTCTGGCCGGCCAGCTTCAGCCGCAGCCAGTCGTTCATCACCGACTTCTTCCAGACTTCGTCGAGTTCCTGGGAATTGGCGGCCCACGGGGCTTCTTCGCGATCGTATTCCCAGCGCTGGTCGCCGGTGAAATCGAAATCCTGCTTGAGCAGCGCACGCGCATGGGCGACGCGTTCGCCGACACGTTGCTTGTAGACGCCGAAGATGTCGTAGGCCGGGGCCAGTTCGCCGCTGCGGATTGCATCGTCCAGCTCGGTCTTGTATGGACCGAACTTCTCGATGTCGGCCGCGGTGAAGTACTGCTTGCCGCCGTCCAGCGCTTCCAGGTAGCGCTTGAAGATGTCCTGCGACAACGCATCGTCCAGCGCCTGCGGGCGATAGGCGTAGCGGCTGTCGGAAAGCAGGCCGTAGACCAGTTTCGAAGTGGTGGACTGGTCGGCGGTCGGCGTCGCGGAAGCGCCAGGCAGGGAGGCGCTGTCGGCGCGGGCCAGCAGCGCCAGCGGGGCGGCCAGGGCCAGGGACAGTACGGCGATTGCGGGGGTCTTCAATTTCATGCGACTACTCGGGCCGGAGGGCTAAAGGGAGACTGCGACAAGCATGGACCGGATGACAGTGCCTAAAGTTGCCGAGCTTGTCATCTTGACCCGCAGACTAGCCGTGCGGTGCCCAAGGGGTGTGAATACCGTGTTTGCCGGCAGCCGTGCGGACGGACCCGGTTCAGCCTGCGGGTTCAGCCGGCGACGCCGGCTTCCATGGCCTGGCGATCGGCATGGTACGAGGAGCGCACCAGTGGGCCGGAGGCGACGTGGCTGAACCCGAGCGCGTTGCCGTACAGCTCCAGGTCCTTGAACTCCTCCGGGGTCCAGTAGCGCAGCACCGGGTGGTGGTGGGCGGTGGGCTGCAGATACTGGCCGATGGTGACCATGTCGACGTCGTGCGCGCGCAGGTCGCGCAGGGTGGCCTGGACCTGTTCCATGGTTTCGCCCAGGCCGAGCATGATCCCGGACTTGGTCGGCAACCCGGGGTGCTGCTGCTTGAACTTCTGCAGCAGGGTCAGCGACCACTGGTAATCGGCGCCGGGGCGGACATTGGGATAGAGGTCCGGCACGGTCTCGATGTTGTGGTTGAACACATCCGGCGGGTTGGCCGCCAGGATTTCCAGGGCCCGGTCCATGCGGCCCTTGCCGCGGAAGTCGGGGGTCAGGATCTCGATCCGTGTCCTGGGCGAATGTTCGCGGATCGCGGCGATGCAATCGACGAAGTGCTGGGCACCGCCGTCGCGCAGGTCGTCGCGGTCGACCGAGGTCACCACCACGTATTTCAGGCCCATGTCGGCGACCGTGGTGGCCAGGCTCAGCGGCTCGCTGGCATCCGGCGGCTTTGGACGGCCGTGGGCCACGTCGCAGAACGAGCAGCGCCGGGTGCAGACCTCGCCCAGGATCATGAAGGTGGCAGTGCCGTGGCTGAAGCACTCATGGATATTGGGGCAACTGGCCTCTTCGCAGACCGTGACCAGGCGGTTTTCGCGCAGCCTGGCCTTGAGCCGGGCCACCGAACCGTCGCTGGGGATGCGCACGCGGATCCAGGAGGGCTTGCGCAGCACCGGCGCATCGAGGAACTGCACCGGCGAACGCGCGATCTTGTCGCCGCCCATCTGCTTCATGCCCGGCTGGAGCGGATCCGTTCCCGACGAAGGGGCTGCCGGTCCGTTGGAAGTCACTACTTGCAGGGGGATTTCCCGTGGGGAAACCGGACGGGCGTTGGCATCGTTGTTCATGCCGTATTCTAGCCCCTCCACCGTCGCCGGGGCAGTTGTGGCGAGGTCTGTCCGCCGGGAAACACCGATCCATCCACGATGGATCGAGTGCGATGGCGGGGGAAAGCGAATGAAGGATCTGTGGGAGTGTGGTAGAGGCTTCGGCCCCGACGCTTTCCAGACATTGGGGCGTCGGGGTTGAAGCCCGCCCCACAAGTCGAGCACTCCCTCAGTAAGGCGCCCACAAAAAAGCCCGCAATGGCCAGGCCAGTTGCGGGCTTGCTCCCTCCCCCACGTCGGGATGCGCGAGCATCGTGAAGGAGGCCACGCAGCTCATGCACGCTGCAGTGCAAAACAGTACCGAAGGGTTCAGTAGCCATGTTTTCTGGCTGATTTTGTGAGAACGGTTACATCCCTTATGCCAACTGGATGTTTGCTCATCGTGAAATCCAAGAGCCGAGGCTGGCGCATGCCTGCCGGAGCGATTGCGCGAAAAACTGAACAGGGAAGGCCACGCTTGATCGCGCGCCTTGAGGCCTTATACGGTCGCAGCTCCGGCTTGTGCGTCGTACCACTGGCAGGCGCGCAGCAAGTGGAACCGAGTCAGCGGGGCCACCCACCTGCACTGCCGTGCTCAACAGGCCACTGCGCATACAGGCATGCCTGCAAATCCGTCAATCGCATGCCGAATTTCCCACGTTGCCGCCAACGGGCAGTGCTGCGCCACCTATTGGCGGTATCCCGTCGGGAGCCGTGAATCGGGCCCGGCTTGTTGCGGGGTGACGTGCCTTTGGAACCGGCAGTCAATACGACCCAAAGAAAACCCCGCATCGCTGCGGGGCCTTCTTGTTGCCGGTGTGCACAAGGCCTTGGCCCAGTCATTCTCCTGGAACGTCAAGACGCGCCGGATGAAATCGCACACTCATTGCATCGCGGCGCGGATCAGAAATCCATGCCGCCCATGCCGCCCATGCCGCCGCCCATGCCGCCACCGGCAGCCGGCTCTTCCTTCTTCGGCGCTTCGGCCACCATCGCTTCGGTGGTGATCATCAGGCCGGCGATGGATGCCGCGTTCTGCAGGGCCGAACGGGTGACCTTGGTCGGGTCCAGGATGCCGAACGCGATCATGTCGCCGTATTCGCCGGTCGCGGCGTTGTAGCCGTAGTTGCCGGTACCGGCGACCACGTTGTTCAACACCACCGACGGCTCTTCGCCGCAGTTGGTCACGATCTCGCGCAGCGGCGCTTCCATCGCGCGCTTGGCGATGTTGATGCCGTGGTTCTGGTCTTCGTTGATGCCCTTCAGGTCGCCAATGGCCTGCAACGCGCGGATCAGCGCAACGCCGCCGCCCGGGACCACGCCTTCTTCCACCGCAGCGCGCGTGGCGTGCAGGGCGTCTTCGACACGGGCCTTCTTTTCCTTCATCTCGATCTCGGTCGAAGCACCGACCTTGATCACGGCCACGCCGCCGGCCAGCTTGGCCACGCGTTCCTGCAGCTTCTCGCGGTCGTAGTCCGAAGAGGTGTCTTCGATCTGCGCCTTGATCTGCTTGATGCGGGCTTCGATGCCGCTGGACTCGCCGGCGCCGTCGATGATGGTGGTGTTTTCCTTGGTCACCTGGATCTTCTTGGCGCGACCCAGGTCCTGCAGGGTCGCCTTCTCCAGCGACAGGCCGACTTCCTCGGAAATCACCACGCCGCCGGTCAGGGTAGCCATGTCCTCCAGCATCGCCTTGCGACGGTCGCCGAAGCCCGGGGCCTTGACCGCGCAGACCTTGACGATGCCGCGGATGGTGTTGACCACCAGCGTCGCCAGGGCTTCGCCTTCCACTTCCTCGGCCACGATCAACAACGGCTTGCCGGCCTTGGCCACGCCTTCCAGCACGGGCAGCAGGTCGCGGACGTTGGAGATCTTCTTGTCGTACAACAGGATGAAGGGGTCATCCAGGTCGACCGACATCGACTGCTGGTTGTTGACGAAGTACGGCGACAGGTAGCCACGGTCGAACTGCATGCCTTCGACCACGTCCAGCTCGTTGTCCAGGCCCGAGCCTTCTTCAACGGTGATGACGCCTTCCTTGCCGACCTTCTTCATCGCGTCGGCGATGATGTTGCCGATCGACTCGTCGCTGTTGGCCGAAATGGTACCGACCTGGGCGATGGCCTTGTCGTCTGCGGTGGGCTTGCTGATCTTCTTCAGCTCGGCCACGGCGGCCACGACGGCCTTGTCGATGCCGCGCTTGAGGTCCATCGGGTTCATGCCGGCGGCGACCGCCTTGGAACCTTCGCGGATCAGCGCCTGGGCCAGCACGGTGGCGGTGGTGGTGCCGTCGCCTGCGTTGTCGGAGGTCTTGGAAGCGACCTCCTTCACCATCTGCGCGCCCATGTTCTCGAACTTGTCGGCAAGCTCGATTTCCTTGGCGACGGACACGCCGTCCTTGGTGATGGTCGGGGCGCCGTAGCTCTTCTCGAGCACGACATTGCGGCCCTTCGGACCGAGGGTTGCCTTGACGGCATTGGCGAGGATGTTGACGCCGCGCACCATGCGCGAACGTGCGTCTTCACCGAAACGGATTTCTTTGGCGGACATGTGTGGAGCTCCAGAAAATTGTGGGTTAACGGGTTTCGCTTTCTGTAGATCCGAGCTTGCTCGGATGCTTTTGGCTTGATGCGAAGAGCAGCCGGGCAAGCCCGGCTCTACAAATCAAAAGACGATCAGCCGAGGATCGCGAAGATGTCGTCTTCCTTCACCACCAGGTAGTCGTTGCCGTCCAGCTTCACTTCCGTGCCGCTGTACTTGCCGAACAGGACCTGGTCGCCGACCTTCACCTTGGGCGCACGGACGGTGCCGTTGTCCAGGGCCTTGCCATCGCCGACGGCGATGACGTTGCCCTTGATGGGCTTCTCGGTGGCGGAGTCGGGGATGACGATGCCGCCAGCGGACAACTTCTCTTCTTCCACGCGCTTGATGACGACGCGGTCGTACAACGGCTTGATATTGCTCATTTCAATCCTCTTAAGTGATTGATTGCACTGGGAAAGGGGCGGCGATGTTAGCACTCGTACCAAGTGAGTGCCAGCTTCGCCCGGACAAAAACCCGGCAATGCCGGGATGCAGGACAGATGGGGCGCTCGCGCGGACGTTTCAAGGGCGCAAAAAAAGAGCGCGCATGACAGGGGCATGCGCGCTCTCATGGAGATGGTGTCGTGTCCCTGCCTGGCGTTACCTCACCCGAGCCTCTCCCCCCGCCGACTCCCTGTCGAAGCCGGCCTCCTGCCAGCGGATGTACAGATAGCACTCCAGATGAGGGTTTACGAGGCAAAAGTGCTTCAAAAATAGTGACTTCCAGTCACCTGGAGGGTAGTTCTCAAGTACTGACGAGGAAATTGCAGGGAAATAGCCACCAAAAGCAGACATATGATGCCTATTTTTGTTCACCTGGTTAGTATTGGCAGCAACAACTCTATCCCTCGGCCCCACGGCTTCAGTAAGGTTCGGTTGCGTAGCAGCCAAGCCCGGGAGCGGCGATGACACAACAGGAAAGGATTCGACTGGCAAGGCGTGCAGCGGGCATGTCCCAGAACCAGTTGGCGCAGGCGGTCGGCGTGCAACGCAGCGCGGTCAGTCATTGGGAAGCCCCGTTGGGCAAGAATCCCAGCGTCTCCCACCTACGGGAGATCGCGATGGTGGCGGGCACCCAGTTCGAATGGCTGGCCACCGGCCGGGGCGAAATGCCCCTGTCCAAGGACATGCAGCTGGATTCGATCGCAACTGCCGAGGCATTGCTGATCGAGGACCCGCTGGAATTCCGCCTGGTCGAGGCTTTCAGAGCCGCACCGCTGCGTACCCGGCTGTCGCTGCTGGAGGTGATGGAGGAACTTGCCGCCCAGCGGCTGGGCCGTGCCAATGGCCGCCGCAGCATGGTTTCCAAACCGGGGGTCATCGTCAGCGGTTAACCTTGTGAACTGCACGGCGTGCCGATGGTCGAAGCCCGGGCCAACGGCCGCGGTCTTCCGCCCGGACCCGGACCGCCCCGCGCAGATCCCAGAGGAAAGTGACCCGATGACCTTGCTGCAACGCCTGTTGACCCTGTTCGTGCTCGCGCTTGTCGCGCACCCCGCCCAGGCGATCAGCGAAGAAGACCTGCTGCCGGTGGACCAGGCCTTCG